>ERZ832973.1437-NODE-1437-length-18646-cov-9.988166_pt1 | contig 18646 bp, 11 predicted proteins | sample MGYA00519950_ERZ832973 | MGnify/ENA primary metagenome ERZ832973 (study PRJEB31850, sample SAMEA3708734) | human gut metagenome | biome: human gut; feature: human-associated habitat; material: faeces | place: China | collected 2014 ... | reverse complement strand
ATTGCATGGGGATGAATGATCTTTTTATTAAGATTGCTTCAAATGTGCTTGTTGTGATTTTAAATTATGTAGCGAGTAAATTGATTATTTTCAGGATAAGGTAGGAAATACAAAAGATTGGAAACGATAATCGGGACACTTTAAATGTAAGCGTTTAATTTTTGGGTGACTTTTCACGGGCTATTTTGTAGTCCGTAATGATGATAGGAAATGTATTTTTACTCCATTCCGTTGATAGGAGATAGAAATTCACTACACGTGGAGGTTTCATTATAGTATATAGATATAATTTGATTGAAAATACGGGAGCATACAAATGAAAAAAGAAGAACTGGAAAAAGAAAAATCTGATATTCATTCAGCAAAAACAGTATGTGACCAGGTGGCACAAAAGATGGCAAAACAAGATGTTCTGTTCAATCAGATGATAAATTCGTCGGCAATTCGGGCAGCGGCAGCTGCGGTATCGACATTTGATCAAGGTTGTGGGGGGATTGCAAAGGCGATAGAACCTCTTAAGTCAACGATGGGATCTTTCCAGAATATTTTTCATGCAGATCAAGCACTGACTGCGGCAGCAACATCAATTGCCAGCGTGGTTCGTCCGCTGGGGACAGAGAGTTATATGAATGTTATGGGTGGGGCATTAGAAAATGTGGCAGCTGCGATGCAGCCATATCATGATATGCAGCTTTTCAACTCCGGCATTCTTTCTGTAATTGAATCTGCAACGAAAACTCCGGAACTATTAAGATTTCAATCACAGCTCGAAAGAAATCTTTCGGCGCTTAGTGGTGAGATGTCTGTAGTTTCAGATTATGTAGGCAGTTTGACATCACAATGGGATCAGGCACTTGCGATGACGAATATTGCAGAACGCAGTATTGCGGCACAGAATTTCGCCATTGTCAGAGTGATCCCGGAGTATGAAAAACTGGAACTGCCCCGAGGAAGCAAACGTGTACTAAAGTCTTTGACAAAGAGAACTGCTGAGAAGCTGACGCAGACAGAAAAAATCATGTTTGATCCGAAAAAAAAGGAATTCTATCATAAAGACTTTCCGAAATGTGCACTGACTGCGGATCAAGTTACAGTTGCTGAAAGTTCTCAGGCTCTTTTTGCGGATATTTCTCTTGACGAGCTGCTTTCTTTTGAAAGTCAGTTATATGAAGATGTGACATTTGCAATGGAGCATCCGACAGGAAAAAAGATATTTGGGATTATTCAGGGGTGGAAAAGTTTTATTGATTTTGATCATGATACATATTTTCACGCCAGACCGATTGAAGAGGGAAAACCACCGTTCCTGGATCAGGAAATGCTGAAAGCACCAACAAATGTTTCTTCTCACGGACGATATAATGCGATTGGGAAGAGCTGTTATTATGTTGCGGAGACAAAAGAAGGAGCTCTGACGGAAATAAGAAAACATAGCGGCGGAAAGAAATTGGATATTCAGGTAGTTGGATTGAGACCGGTAAAACATGCAAAGATGATAGATTTATCTGGAGAAATCAAGGGCACAAACCGCTTTATGGAGCATATGCGTTTTACAGTAGAAAATGAGATCGGAAAAATTGTGAAAAATTATCTGCTCCCGAATTTTGTGGCTTCATGCTGTAAGAGAATTGGAATTGACGGGATCAAGTACAGAAGTACGGGTTATAATTGCTGCGTCTTGTGGAAAGATGACTACTTTGAATTTGTGGATGGGAGCAGAGAGATTATTTGCGGCAAAACTTGAAAAAATCAGGTGTAAAAATGTGGCAAATATAGAATCATGGAGCTGATTCAAGTATAATTACATTGCGCTTGATTACCTACATAAAATAAATGGTAAGCTATTTATGGTCTGTGTGAGAAAATGTAGGAAAAGATGCGTTAGAATTAAGAATAGGATGGAAATACAAAGGAGTGGAAGCAATAATCTGGATCGCAGCGGCGATCATTGTATATTTTATAGGAACCGGAAAGAAACAGGAGCAGGAAAAGAACCGGAAAGAGAAACTATACCTAGGCTGTTCACTATTTGCAGCGCTATGCTGTGAATTCGCGATCAAGGTAGTATTCCACATCCACTACCTGTCGATATGGCTAATCCTGACGTACGCGCTGATCGCGGCGCAGTGCAGCCGGATGTTATGGATTTTTATCTGTATACCGGAGAAACGGAACCAAGTTTATTCCATGTCGATCAAGATGGCGGTCGGCATGGGGATCCTGGCGTTTTATTATGTGAATCTTTCGCGTGATGTGATCGGCGTCACGAAGATCGCAAACCAGTTTCCGCCGGTGAGTACGGGGATGGCAGATCTTATGATCCTTGCGGCGACTGCAATCTGGATCTATGGAACGGACGTGCTCCGGCGGTTTCCGGAGTGTGCGAGAGCGCTCTACTGGATCTTTCTGGCGATCACTCCGTTTCTTGCGTTTTTCCTCGAGGAACTCTGTTGGAACCCGTCGGTGACGGGGATCAGCCTTTTAAACGGGGAGCTGAATGTCCTGATCTATCTGATTCTGGAAATACTGTTTGTGTGCCTGATGCAGAAAGGGACGCTCGGGCTTCAGGCGTTGTATATCTTTGCGTGGCTTGTCGGTGCGCTCAATTATTATCTCTTGAAGTTCCGCGGGCAGCCGTTCCTTGCAACGGATATTTTTGCACTGCGGACCGCGATGTCGGTCGCAGGGCAGTATACGTTTGAGGTCGCGGAGGAGCTGGCGTTTACGTTTCTGATCCTGTATTTTCTGTTTACCTGCGTGTGGGCGCTTGGAAAGATGGATATTTTTCAGAAGAGAACGGGAAAGAAACGGATCCTGATAAAGGGCTGCGGAGCGATCGGGGCAGCTGCGGCGTTGTTTTTCTGGATTGGCAGCTATGATTTCCCGGATACTTACAATATCGGCATTGATTTCTGGTGGCAGGCGAATACATATCAGGCGACCGGTTTTGCTCCGGCATTTATCTCGTTCTGGCAGAGGATGAAGATCAGTAAGCCGGATGGGTATACGGAGCAGAGTGCGGAACAGATTTTTGATGAGTACGGGGCGGTGGAAGCTCCTACGGAAACGGAGAAGAAGGACACCGGTGAACAGCCGATGATCATTACGATCATGAATGAATCGTTCAGCGATCTGAGTGTTCTGGGACCGCTTGCATGTACGGAGGATGATCTTTCGTTTTTCCATTCGCTGAAGGATGATCCGCATACGATCGAGTATGGATGGGATTATGTTTCAACCCGGGGCGGCGGGACATCCACGACGGAGTTCGAATATCTGACGGGGGATTCGATGACCTACACAAACGGGATCAATCCGTACTCCAGCTTTGATTTTACGAATGTGCCGTCCATGGTCTCGATCTTAAAGGAACAGGGCTACCACACGATCGCGATGCATCCGGAAAATCCGGAGAACTGGCGAAGAAGTGTTGTGTATCCGAAGTTTGGATTTGATGAGTTTCTGTCGATCAGTGCGTTTGAGGACAGCGAGCGGACGGTCTGGAACCGGGTGTCTGATCTTGGGGATTATCAGAAGCTGATCGAGGTTTATGAGGCACAGACGGAACCGACCTTTATTTTCAATGTCACGATGCAGAACCACGGCGGATATGATGGGATCGGGGAGCTGAAGCCGGAGGAGATCGTCGATGTTGATGAGGAATACAGCGGGTATTCGGATCTTCAGATGTATGAGTCGCTGATCGCGAAGTCGGATCAGGCGCTCTCGTATCTGATCTCCTATTTTGAGCAGGTGGACCGGCCGGTACTTATCTGTTTCTTCGGGGATCATCAGCCGGCGCTGAATGGGGACTTTGAGAATGCACTCAGGGAAGCCGGGAGAGAGGACATGGATACGGATCTTACGATGACGGAGAAGATCTATACGGTGCCGTATTTTATCTGGAGCAATTATGAGATCCCGGAGGATTATTCGATGAAGAATTCCCGGGGAGAAGATGTGATCAGCACGAATTATCTCGGGACGCTGGTCCGGAAGTATGCGGGGCTGGAACTGTCCGCATATGACCGTTACCGGATGAACCAGAGAGCGCAGATCCCGGTGTTTAATTTCGCCGGATATATGACCGCGGATGGGGACTGGTATGATCTCTGGGCGGAGAATAGTTACAGGGAATGGATTGAGAGGTACCGGACGGTGCAGTATTATGCGTTGTTTGACAGGAAGAGGAATGGGAGGTATTTTGTGGGGGAGTGAGGAATTCCTATTCTTGCAATCAACATTCCCCTATGATAAAATATAGTACAGTATATTCGTAGGAAGAGGTAGATGAGATCCTATAATCCGAAGATTGTTATACAGGCTGAAGAATGATGATGAATTAGGATAAAAATATTAAATCACAAAGCAGACCATACGAAAGCTTATACGGTCTGCTTTTGTCTCATAATGGATCAAAAAGATGTGATGCTGCTGTAGGAGGTGACGGGCGCATATGAAAATAAAAAAGCTGACTTTGAGTAATTTCATGGCTTTTGAAAACTTACAATTGGATTGGTCGGATAATATTAATGTTATCTGCGGAGAGAACAGTACCGGAAAGACAACATTACTGAAGGCGATGTATTCTCTTATTAAACCTTTAAATGAAGTAAATCGTGAAAATTTGACAAAAGAGATGGAAGAGCAGTATTTTGTGAAAAAACTGCAGGGAGTTTTTCGGCCGGATGAAATGAAACTGGGGCGTTTGGTGAGTCGAAAAAGAGGAAACAAGAGAACAGATTTTTCGGTGGATCTTGATAAAAAACAGAAAGTCTCGGCTGGATTTAGCCGTGGACAGGCGAATCATGCAGATATCAATATTATAAAAAGCAAATATGCGGAGAAATATGAAGCGATTTACATTCCAACAAAAGAAATGATCTCTACGGTGGAACATTTCGTGACACTATATGAGGAGTATCATATTGACTTTGAGGAAATGTATTACGATCTTGCAAAACTTTTGGATCGTCCTCTTTCCAAGGGACCAAATACAAACGAGCAGAATCAGATTTTAAGCAGTCTGGAAGATATTATGAAAGGTAATATCGTGCAGAGAGATAAAAAGTTTTATTTTAAAATAAAAGGTGAAGGCGAATTTGAGATGGGATTGCTTTCTGATGGGTACAGAAAATTATCGATGATCATCTATATGATTCTGTCGGGGAGTCTGAACAGGAATACGATCTTATTCTGGGACGAGCCGGAGACAAATATGAATCCGAAAATGATCCGCCCGATCGTACAGGCATTGGTTGCTCTGGCTCAGATGGGGGTACAGGTTTTTGTATCAACACACGATTATTTTATTCAGCAGGAATTTAATATGGTTGCATCTTATCCGGAATTGAACCCCTCGAAGCTGGATGTACGCTTTTTATCTTTATACAGAGACGAAAAGACACATGATGTCCACTATGAGATGACTCATTCGGCTTCAGACCTTGCGCATAATGCGATTATGCAGGAGTTTGATGCGATGTACGACAGAGAACAGAGGATTATTTATGGTAATTAAAGAAGAAAGCGGATTGAAATTTGGTTTTCCCGAAAAAAGCATAGTGATCAAGTTTGATGATACGTTATTTTATCGAGATTATTTCAATAGATTTCCAGGATCAAAGGGTATCGATTTTGTTTCTGTAAGTCCGAATCAGATTGCATTTATAGAGGTGAAAAACTGCAGAGGCGATGAGGGTAATTGCAGATGGAGAATTGCACCGGATAACAAGAAAAAGGAAACAGCCAGTACAACTCTTGATCTTACAGGAAGAGATAGCCTGGATATTGAAGTAACACAGAAAGTAGCTATGACAATAGCTTCCATAATCGGAGCAAAGTCATTCGGGGATAAAAAAGATTGTCTGAGTGAATTTGACAAGTTTATCCAGTTTTTGTCATCTGAATCGTTTTCGGATGACTCAAAAAAGAAATATGTAATCTTGTTTCTGGAAGGAGATTTTGGAAGCAAAACGCGCAGCAAAAAGATGATCATGCAGTCATTACAGGACAGTATGAACCGGAAGCTGAGATGGTTCAATTGCAGAGTATCTGTTGTTGATTCTGATTCCTATGATCCTAGGGTGTTTCATATTACGAGCTGAGACGATAAGGCTTAGGTTATGAAGTATGTATACACGAATCAAATATTTTGGAAGGAGAAAAATACAATGTACGATTATTTAGTAGTAGGAGCAGGACTTTACGGCGCAGTATTTGCGCATGAGGCGAAGAAACATGGAAAATCTGTTTTAGTGATCGATAAGCGTCCGAATATTGCGGGAAATGTTTATACGGAGGATATCGAGAAGATCCATGTACATAAATATGGCGCACATATTTTCCATACCAATAACCGCAAGGTCTGGGAGTATGTGAATCAGTTTGCAGAATTCAATCGTTTTACAAATTCTCCGGTAGCAAATTATCATGGGGAGCTGTATTCGCTGCCATTTAACATGTACACGTTCAACAAGATGTGGGGCGTTGTAACGCCGGAGGAAGCGGCTGCAAAGATCGAGGAGCAGAAGAAAGCGGCCGGGATCACGGAGCCGAAGAATCTCGAGGAGCAGGCGATCAGCCTTGTTGGAACTGATATTTATGAGAAGCTGGTAAAGGGATATACCGAAAAACAGTGGGGCAGACCGTGTTCGGAGCTTCCGGCATTTATCATCAAGCGTCTGCCGGTTCGTCTGACGTTTGATAATAACTATTTTAATGCGTTATATCAGGGAATTCCGATGGGCGGATATACGAAGATGGTCGCGAACATGCTGGATGGTATTGAGGTGAAGCTTGGCGTGGATTATCTGGCGGAGAAGGAAGCGTATGATGCAATGGCGGAGAAGGTGATCTACACGGGCGCGATCGATGCGTATTTTGACTTTAAGCTTGGCGCATTGGAATACCGTTCCGTCCGCTTTGAGACTGAGCTTCTTGATAAACCGAATTTCCAGGGCAATGCGGCTGTGAACTATACGGATGCGGAGACTCCGTGGACGCGTATCATTGAGCACAAGTGGTTTGAGTTTGGAAAAGATGATGAAGGAAACGAGATCCCGAAGACGGTGATCAGCCGTGAGTACAGCTCCGAATGGAAGCCCGGAGATGAGCCGTATTACCCGGTCAATGATGAGAAGAATGGAAATCTCTATGCGGAGTACAAAAAGCTCGCAGAGGGCGAGCAGAAGGTCGTATTCGGTGGCCGTTTAGGTGAGTATAAGTATTATGATATGGATGCGGTGATCGCATCGGCGTTGGAGATGTGTGAGAAGATGCTGTAAATTAGATGAGTCTCTAGGAGATGATCCTAGGGACTTGTTTGAATATAGATAAGGACCATATAACAAACAAAATAAATAATTGACAGGTCCTTACCTCTGCTGTAAAATATAACAAGAAAGAAGGGAGAGATATATTATGAATGAAAACCCTAAAGCAACACATTATGGAATTTGGATCCTAAATAAAGATAAAGATATTAAGATTGAATGCTATGTGATGGACACAAAAGAAAGAGTTTTATCATTACGTGGCGCTGCAAGAACAATAGGTCTTGTCGGAAATGGAAGTCAGGCGCTTGCGCGAAATTTGAATGCACAATGGATTGCTCCTTATTTAAGTGATGGATTAAAAGACTGGTTGGAAAAGGCAAACAGAAATGAATTGCCAATTTATAGAGGAATTAGAGGAAAATTCATGCCTTTTGAGGCATCACTTTTTGTAGATTTATGTAAGGCATATGTTGACGCTATGCATGATCATGCATTACAGACAGAAAAGCAGGAACAAACAGCCAGGCGCCTTTATGCCATTATGACAGCGTTTGCAAAAACTGGTTTAATAGCGGTTATAGATGAAGTTACTGGTTATCAGGCAGATCGAGATCGTGATGAAATGCAAAAGGTGCTTGAGAAGTATATCAGCGCAGAACTTTTACCTTGGGCAAAAAGGTTCCCAGATGAATTTTATAAACAAATGTTCAGACTGAAAGGATGGGAATATAAGGGAAAAGCAAAAACTCCTTATGCGGGAAAGCTTACCAATAAATATATTTATGAATATTTGCCCAAAGGAGTGCTCGAAGAACTGCAGAAAGAGACACCGAAAAGCGATACTGGTAATAGAAAAAACAGATTTCATCAGCATTTATCAGAAGAGACAGGACTCCCTAATTTAGATAAACAGCTTCAGCAGACCATAGCATTGATGAAAGCATCTGATTCATGGGAGGAATTTGATCACTTATTTAAAAAAGCAATGGATGTACAACACATCAAGTGATTGCAAAATCGTTGCTGAAAAAGAGTTGGATTTTTGCATGACGCCTAATGCATTTGCAATATCTGTTTAGATTTTCTTGACGATTTAGGATAATTAATTCATTCAGCAGGTGACTGTAGTTAACAAGCTTACAGCAATAATTTCTCTGGTACACTTCTGCGTAGCAGGTGGAGAGAAAATACGATTTACCAGTGCTTGTAGCTCTGCAAATACCAACAATTTGGTTTGACTATCACCATATTTTTCGGAATGGAGGAAGAGATTTATAGCTTTTAATGTATGCATTCCAATTAATTCAAATTCATAGGTGTTTACAATTTTTCATTGAGTTATTCAGATACAGTGTGTAAAATATTGAATAAAGTTCATGGTAAATGAGGTCCCTGCCGAATTTAATATGCAGGAATTTGTGGGTAGGTGGGAAGTATAATTTGCTGCCTGACATCGAAGTGGATGAACATCATGTTGGTGTGTATGCCAGCAGATCAGACGGACATATGGTAAATGTGGCTCATCCAAAGAGCCTGCTCCATGGAAGTCCGGTATCGGCTTCTCTTGCAGCTGCCATCATGAACGGAAAGTATGTAAATGCGGTCCCACTTTATCGTCTTGAACAGGAACTCCTTCGTTATGGTCTTGCCATAACCAGACAGAACATGGCAAACTGGATGATCCGTCTGGGAGAAGAATACCTTTCTGTCCTGTATGATCACCTTTATGCACTGCTTTACGGCTATCATGTCATCCAGGCGGATGAGACACCGGTGCTGGTGAACCGGGATGGCCGTGGTGCCGGATCCCAGAGTTATATGTGGGTATACCGTTCCGGCCATATGTATCCGGAAAAACAGATCATCCTTTATGAATATCAGAGGACCAGGAACGCCGCTCATCCCAGAGAATTCCTGAAAGACTATTCCGGTATCTGTGTAACGGATGGCTATCAGGTTTACCACACTCTTGAAAAAGAGCGGGAAGACCTGACGATTGCTGGCTGCTGGGTCCATGCGCGCAGGCGATTTGATGAAGCACTTACGCTAGTTCCCAAAGAAGGGCAGAAAGAATCTGCATCCTATCTGATCTTAAAACAGATCCAGGAGATCTACCGGAAAGAAGGGCAATTAAAAGGCCGTCCCTCTGAAGAACGACTTGCCCGGCGTCAGGCGACCATCAAACAGTTGGTGGATGCCTTGTTTGCGTACCTGAAACAACACGAAAACGAAGTTGGTGCAGATAAATGCCTGTGCCGTATTTGGTGGACAAATCGGGACATCTTCGGCGGCCAGTATGAGGCACATGAACCGGCCAAATGATTCTGCAATCTACAGCCTCTCAACCACAACCCGACACCTCTTCTTACGGAACGCAATCCCATAAGCAAGAATCTCTCTCCGCCCATCAGCCCGAAGATCTTCATCATACCTCCGATCTTTGATCTGCTGAATTGCCCGCGCACATGCTTGATCAAGCTCATCAAATGTTCGGGTGTATTTTAATTCTATGATGATTCCGGCGTCCGGATTTTTAGGTTTGATCAGGATATCCGCGAATCCATCTCCGGATTCTTTATTTGATTTAACTGCCCATCCGGCATGATTTTTCAGAATGCCGAGAAGGATGCCATGATAGAAAATTTCTTTTTCCTCATTTCTTGATTTCGTATCAAGAATGCTGATCGTTTCGCCAAGGAACATTGTTAATTCTTTTTGGATGTCATCTGCTTTTCCCTCAAGAAATCCGCGATTGATCTTCTCTGTGGATGCCTGGTTGCTTTCAATCACGCGGTCAAACCATTCCCTGATCTGGAGGACAAATACTTCACGGACTTCTTTGTTCGGAATGACCAACTGATATACATGATTCCCTACACATCCAACCTGTGTAAGGTATCCGGTTGTAAAAAGTACACTCCATATATTGTCAATACTGTTATCGATTTCATCATAAGTCAGATCCAGACGGATTCTCTTCTCGACCGTTTTTTCTGCGATCAGCTGTTCAATTTCATCTCTGGTAGTTGCATCAGCTTTATCAATAAAACGTTTTACAAGATCATTTCCACTGCTGTTGATCCAATAGGATTTCGGCTTTGCCTTAGGATTATCGATCAGATCAAATACATAATTGATCACATCCCACGGGCAGTAAATTCCTACATTTCCGAAACGATATCCATCATACCATTCCCGGGCCTCTTGAAAATGATCTTGTAAGCTATAGTCCGACAACAGTTTTGCTACTTCCTGGTTTGTAAATCCAAATTCTTCATCATATCGAACATCATCGACTGCATAGATCTTAAAATTATTCAGTCCTGTAAAGATACTTTCTTTTGACACCCGAAGACATCCTGTCAGAACCGCAAACTGCAGAAACTCATTCGTTTTAAGCGTCTCACCAAACAGTCCTCGGATCAATGAGACCATTTCTTTGTAATAACCATGCTGGAACGCCTTATCGAGCGGCACATCATACTCATCGATCAGAATAATAACTTTTTTACCATAATACTGATACAAAAGCTCTGATAATTTTTTTAGTGAAAATTTCAATTTCGTTCCAAGTTCAGACTTCTGGTTATCCTGTAGAGAAATCAATTCATGATATAGATCTTTTTCATCATCATCCAGCCGGTCACTATTTAATAAAAGTTTGAACCGCCTTACCTCACTTGTAATCAGCTCACACAGAGAGTCTCTTGCTTCTTCAAAGGTAAGTCCCTCTACACCTTTCAGTGAAAGAAAAATGACGGGATACTTTCCCATGTATTCTTCGCACAATTCTTTTTTACTGGAAATATAAAGACCGTCAAACAGACTTTTGTCTGTTCCGATTTCAAAAAAACTCTTGATCATACTCATATTTAAAGTTTTTCCAAAACGGCGTGGTCTGGTAAAAAGATTTACCTCGCTCCAGTTTTGCAGAAGCTGTTCGATCAGTTTTGTTTTATCTACATAATAAAACTGATTTTCCCGAATCTTTTTAAAATCATCAAGTCCAACCGGAAGTCTTTTTAATTCGGTCATGTGAAACATCCTCCTTTCCTAGAGAGACTATAATATTGTGAACTTATTATGCTTATGAGCGTTGCTGGCTCTACGAACTGTCACCACTTTAATCTGATGTTCTGTCGCTGATCTGCCCCCTATTCCCGTCACGGTGCATCCTGTCATTCTCAGTTTTATTTCAGCAACATTTAATCAATTATTCCCCTAAATATTCTTCCCGCAGCTCATCAATCATCTCAAATGGAAATGTCTCTGCACATCCATCCGGGATTTCTTCCAGTCTTTCAATAAACTCTCTCACCAGATTCTGAGCCTCCGCGCTGTGTTCTCCCTCGTCTGGCATATGTCGGCCATACCAGATCTGATCATAGATTTCTATTTGTGAAATAAGCATACTAACATCCTGAGAAAAATCCATTTCATTTTCCTCATTTGCTTCACCGTAACGATATATAATGGAGTTCAATCTTCGCAAAATTGCGTCCTTATTCAGGTCGAGTGGGACATAGATACGGATATTGTCATCCTTTTGATCTGGCTCACGTCGTAAATTCGTTATTAATTGTGCCTGTTCGAGAATCGATAAATCAATCAGCCATGGTTCATTGACGTAAAGTGGGGATGTTTCTTTTGGAATTGGATGTACGTCTAATGGGTGATGTGTTATAAGGGAACCTCCTGATACTGTATGTATGTTATGATGGATACAAGCTAATTATCTGCTTTTCATACTACCACAAATCCAGGGCTTTAGCAATTATGCATTGCCTGAGAGTTGTGTAGTGAGAGTTGTGTAGATTCTAAGACCAGGAATTTTGCAGAAAGAGCTATTGGCACTTATAATTCATCTTCTCCTAATATACCATACTTTAAAAAAAACGATTCCAAATTGAAATCCACATTAGCGGTTTGATCATTTCTTTCTGGTTCTAAGGGAAGAAGTTCTTTAAATCTGAGTTGATCCCCCTCCTGCCATACCATAAACGTCTTGTCTGAACTGTGCACCAAGTTGTCAAATTTTTCTCTTGCTTTTGGTGATGGTTCTTTATACGAACGAAATAGCCAGACTGGCATTAACTCAAGTCCAGTTAATCCAGACATTAACCTATCATAGTTAATCATTAACGTCTCTTGGTAAGTCCCCCACTTCTCACCGTCATTACTATACCTGGCGATTACATTCCCGTATTTATCGGAGTATGAAAAACCATTTCCATAAACAATGCCAGTAAGCCTTCTTGCTATTTTAGAAGGAAAAGTATAGCATCTCTCGGTTTCTATTTCGTCTGCACTAAGACATTCTTCTACCAGTTTAAATATTTCAATTTTGTTGTTGTCCTTTCCAATCGACAGCACACTATCTATTTCACGCTTTGAATGCACTAAGCAAGCTTCTTGTGGTGTACAGTAACATCGGCAATTCTGATACGAATGAAAATCACATACATTCAATAATTCATTTCTATCTTCGCAATAATTATCCAACAGTGTTAGTAGTTGGGGAAAATCGGCTTTCTTAACTGCACCTGTTGAAATCCAGACAGTCTCTGTAATCCCGCTTAAATTGTTGTGTACATCAGTTGCTGTATAAAGAAGAATCTCTCCATTAGTAGTCGATATCCATTTATCAAACTGTGGGATATCAGATTTCTGCATCCAGCTTTCAATCTGCTCTCTATCAATTGTGTCACAATCAAGACATGCTAACAAATCAGCATTGAACCAAGTATGCTTTTTTTCTCTGTACAATGTGTTCGCATAATCTTGATATGTATTAATAAAATCCTCCAACTGGGAATAATCATCAACATATTGAAAAGTCCTATAGTCTTCACTTAATGGAATTTCATTAGCAAATACCGCCTCTACTTTGTGTTTAGCAAGCCAGACATTCTTCTCTGCAACAGTCATAACACGACTCATCGCCCCATGAGTTGCTGGACAATATGTTCCTTGAATTACGATATCGATTCCGAGGTTATTTTTATCTTCATATCCCCAAAATCTTTTTTTGTTCCATCCCTGATCTAGTATAAATTGATATGCTAAGGCGATGATAAAGCCATCAACTTTCAGGTCAGAAAGGCTATATTTTGTCTCGTATTTTTTTATAAACTCATCTGTCTTATAAGGGTATTTTTTTGTTATATAATCTGTTTTGAAGAAATCATCTAGCCTGTCACAAAGAACATACCTAGCCAAATCATAGCCTATTGCCTGATAACCTCTCATACGCTCTGAATCTAATGCATCTCTGCATAATGGTAAATAATCTGAATCATAAGAATATAGTGGTGTAACCAATTGATGTAGTCCGACATCGATCAGTCCATGCGAAATTGCAATTTTAACAATACCTGCCCCATAATACCTCAAAACAACATTTTCATATTTCTTTAGCCCTTCGTTGCTAAATAAATTTTCTACAAACCATTTTGAAGCAGTAACCAAATATTCATCACTGATAAATTGATCTAAAGCTATTCCAAATGAAACCGCAAATATATCTTCCAGCACTTGAATATCGTTTATTGATATACATTTTTCAAATAGTTTCCAAAATTCTAATGGATTAGATATTCCCCATGTTGTTAATTTGTATCTACTCCTTTGGCGAACAGTATTATTTACTGATGACAGGCTCCAGGCTAATGCCAATGGTGCAGCGGTATATTTATCTGTATTATAGAGCTTAATGCTTTCGAAATCTAACTCTGTATATGCCCTCCAGTCCGAACAATAGTTATCCTTTAAATAGGATGGAATTGACCACCAAATATCTCTTTCTGCTGCATTGCCAAACTCTCTCAAGAATTCGTCTAGCAATATTGAGCCTAATGGATGCTTATCTATTCTTAAAACAGGCTGAATAACTTTGCTAAAAATCTCCCTAAATTCCGCAACTGAAGACTTCATTAATTTCTTAAGATACTCTTTGTAGTTCGCTGCAACATTTGTCGAACAATTGGCAAGTGCATAATAAACCAATTCAAAGACATCTTGATTGTCAAGCGTGAGATTATCAAATTCTGTTATGCATTTCCCATTTTCGATTGCAATCAAAGACAACATTTGGGAAACACCATCTGCATGTTTAAGTTCTGTTTTTTGACCAGAAATCAAATCTCTATATATTTTTTGAGCAATGAGATAATCAAACGCCGGTTGCATTCCCCACGAATAGAGAGTATTCGGAACAGAAAAGTCATCTTCCTGCGTTAGATGTGAATAAATAAATCCCTCATCCATAAGGAAATTGAGTATTTCATCCAAGTGATTTTTTACCGGTGTACAGACCTTCTCGAGTATCTCTTCGTATTGAATTGAACTATTTTTTGCAAATAATTGCGCCAATTCAATCAACGCTCTTTCAATGATCTTCATATCTCTCAACACCTGATGATTTGAAATATATATATCTTCCATAGAAGAAATCTTTGCTTTATATAATTCTGTTAAGACAGTCGTATTTTTACTCAAATTAGTAATTCGGTTATTGCGATATATGTCCGAAAATAGTTTAACTGATACTGGATTTTTCAAATTGGTCTTTATCCAATGATTTTCACCGATATCAATTTTATACACTGAAAAGTACTTATCACATATTTCATCAAGGTCTCCATCTCCAGAAATAGGCAATGAATAAAAAGAATCCCGATATGGTAGTTTAAAACGATCCTCAAACACATATGGTCTAGACAAGAATACAAACTTAATCCTTGGAAACCATTTTGTGAATGCAGCAGTTTCTTCGATTTTTTCTTTCCAAAACTTCCAGGAAGTTGCTTCATCAATCCCATCAACAACGACCACACATTGAGGTTCTATAAAGAATTTGCCATTTCGTGGTTTTCTGATAAATGCTGCATTTTGTAAAGCACTTAAAAGCTCAATCTCATTCCATTCTGCATTCAATCCTAGAGTTTTTATTATCATTGACGCCCAGGTATCGCCATCTTTATACTCTTTAGCATGAATGATTACCGGCAAGTGAACACCATTTTGTAAATAACCGGCAGCCTCTGCAATAATCCCTGCAGTTTTACCAGTACCTTGCATTCCTAAAAAGATAATTTTATTATCATCACGGTATTCTATCAAACGGACTAAATTAAAAAAATCATCCTCGATGTTTTCTAACAATTTTTCTGTTTCACGAAAGTGAAAATATTTACCAAAATGTAAAGAAGAATTTTTAATATCCTCTGCAGAACAATTCAAACTAAATCTTTCAGTAATTTTGCTCACTTTGGTTCCAAATTTGATATCTTGTCCAATAGAATTGAGAACCTCCAACCATTTGCTAATAATAATCAGATCTTTTTCAATATTATCCTGTAATTTTTTTTCCGATGCTGGAATTCCTAATTCCAATAGATCTTTATATGAACGCATTAGTGCTTCCATTTTGACAATAAACTTACAGATTTCTTCATATCTACGTAAAGATAATTCTGCACTGCCTACAAAGTACTCTAAACGATTATGAATATACCCCGCCGTATGAATCTCCGGGATATATTTTGTTTTTGCCCAGCCATTTACAGTTTTCTCAAATGAAAGTTTAAAAAGATTATCAAATATAATCGTATTTTCGAACCAATATTTATAAATTCCTTGATTCGCTGGTCTAGTCAGATGTTCCTGAATCGAAGTTTCATCCCATAGAATAATATCAACATTCGGATTCGATTTTTTTAAATCAGCACTCAATTTATCCCATCTATCGGACTCTGTATTATTAGCAGCCTTTCCCTTTCCAACAATTCTCTTATTTCCCAAATTCCTAGGAACACATACAACATATTTTTTAATATTGGGGCGCACTTCAACCGCAGTTTGAAAAGATTTTGCTATCTGTCTTATTTGTCCATCTTCAATTTTCTCAGGAAACCACTTGGATTGTACAGCAATGATCTCGCCATTTTTCAAAGAAGCAAACGCTTCAACTCCGCCATCTCCTCCATCACCATTGACAAACGAAAAGCGAGTCAATTCTTCTCCATAAGTATCCTTACACCATGACTCAAAGAGCAGATTGCACATAACTTCAAACGCATGATTCTTTGATTCACCATGATTATCAAATCTTGTCCAGTCCATATATTTCACCTTCTTTTGGTATCTAAAATGTTTATGTGTGATAGGATAGTCTTTGCAATAATGGAACCTCCAAATATAATATTTCTCTCATGTAAGAGATAAGTCTATTATATCTGGAAAATCTGTCCGTTTAATTAGGCCAGCCATGTCCGCCGATTAAGTCCTGCGGTGTCCGCTAAATATGGCACAGATGTTCGCTTGGCTTGGCAATCTGCAGCAATACAGAGCCGGTTCCGGTTGATGGACCGGCTCTGCTGTTTAGGAGCTTCCATTGATCTGAAAGAAACTGTCGGTGGCGGGCATGGCAGCTAAGCTATAGTTTCTCTGCCATCACCCGACACCTTTTCTTCCAGAACGCGATCCCATAAAGCATGATCTGGGACCGCCCGTCATTTTTCAGATATTCCTCATATCTGCGATCCCTGATCTGCGCGAGTGCCTTTTCGCAGGCGTTTTCCAGGGCAGATAGATCTTTTACATATTTCAGCTCTATGACGATACCGGAGTCGGGATCGTCTGTCTCGACGATAATATCGGCAAAGCCATCACCAGCCTCTACATTTGATTTTACAAGCCAGTTGGAGTTCCCGACGAGGAGTCCGACGAGAAGTGTATGGTAGGAGCTTTCTTTTTCTTCATTGCGGGCTTTTGTATCGAAGACGCTGATCGAATTGCTCAGTGTCCGATTTAAATATTTTTCAAGCGCCTGTGTATTTCCTTCTTCAAAATTTTTCCAGAATTCAGTCAGTTGTTCCGTATTACTGAAAATAGAATTTTTAAACCATTCCTGGATCTGCAGCTTATAGACTTCCCGTATCTCCTTATTTGGGATGATAAGCTGGTAGGCACCATCCGGTGTCATACCGTCCTGAGTCAGATATCCGGTGGCAAACAGAACACTCCACAGGTTGTCGATGCTGTTATCGATTTCATCGTAGGTGAGTTCCAGGCGGATGTCTTTTTCAATTGCTTCTCCGGCGATCAGACGTTCGATCTCATCTCGGGTTGTCTTATTTGCTTTGTCGATGAATCGCTTTACAAGTTCATTGCCGCTGGTGTTCAGCCAATAAGACTGGGGTCTTGCAGTTGGATCTGCGCAGAGCCTGTCAACATGATTGATCACGTCCCATGGACAGTAGATGTCTGCGTTGCCGAAACGATAGCCGTCGTACCATTCTTTCGTTTCGGAAAGATGAGATTCCAGACGATAGGAACTCAGAAGCTGTAAAACCTCATCTTCGGTAAAGCCGAACTGTTCATCAAAACGGGCATCTGTGATCGAGAGCACTTTAAAGTTGTTTAAACCTGTAAAAATACTTTCTTTTGAGATCCGAAGACAGCCGGTGAGAACAGCGAATTGAAGACAGCTGTTTGACTTTAAAGCCTGGCTGAACAGACCGCGGATCAGGGAAACCATTTCCTTGTAGTAACCGTGATGGAACGCCTTGTCGAGCGGCACATCGTATTCATCAATCAGAATGATCACTTTTTTTCCATAATGCTGAAACAGGAGCTGTGACAGGAGTTGAAGCGATGATGTAAGCAGCTTATGATTCATCATGTACAGTCCGTCCCGGATAGAAATGATCGTGCGGTAGATGTCTTTGTCCTCATCTGTCAGCCGGCTGCTGTCTGATAAAAACTGAAAACGCCGTGCTTCGTTGGCAATTACCTCGGTTAGACGATATTTCGCTTCTTCAAACGATAATCCATCCACTCCTTTGAGGGAAAGAAAGATTACCGGATACTTTCCCATATGATTTTCGCAGAGCTCACGGTTTTGGGAGATGTAGAGCCCATCGAAGAGTGTATGATCGGTTCCAATCTCAAAAAAGCTCTTGAGCATGCTCATGTTCAGGGTTTTTCCGAAACGGCGTGGGCGGGTGAAGAGGTTTACTTCGCCCCAATTTTCGAGTATCTGTGAGATCAGTTTTGTTTTATCGACATAGTAAAAATTTTCTTTCCGGATTTTCTCAAAAGAATCAATTCCAATTGGTAATTTTAATTGTCCCGTCAATGATGTTACATCTCCTTTCGCTATGCCACTGCAAGGTACAGAAAGATCAGAACTGAAAATTCTTACCTGCGAATAGCAATATAAAATCCTATGTTTTCAAGTGATTTTATTTTATCATTGATTGGGAGGGATAGCAAGGAGGGCGTTTCATTGTGTGCGGAACCCAAAAATGAAGCTGACTTGAAAAAGTAAATTCCAGTGCAAAAGTAAATTCCACCGCTCTTTTAAA
>ERZ832973.1436-NODE-1436-length-18673-cov-228.434365_pt1 | contig 18673 bp, 19 predicted proteins | sample MGYA00519950_ERZ832973 | MGnify/ENA primary metagenome ERZ832973 (study PRJEB31850, sample SAMEA3708734) | human gut metagenome | biome: human gut; feature: human-associated habitat; material: faeces | place: China | collected 2014 ... | reverse complement strand
TTTTCGATATTGTTCAATTTTCAAGGTCCTGTAGCGCCTCAGCCTTGCGGCTGACAGCTTATTTATTTTACCACCGAAGCACCAGATTGTCAAGCACGTTTTTGAAGATTTTTTGAAGTTCTTGGGAGAACCAATCGACCTTCGTGCTTTTTCTATCGCTTTTTCGGAGGTGTTTGTGCCAGACGTCCGCCTGACAGTAATGTATTTTAGCACAGCCCCCCTCAAAAAGCAAGTCCTTTTTTCACTTTTTTTGAATTATTTTGCGGTTCGTCCTTTTGCCCAGTTTTTTCTCTCAGATTTGGCCGCTCTGTCCATCATTCGTCCAACAGCCTGTCCCGCATCACCTTTAATATCTTGCGCTCCCGCCGGGAGATCTGTACCTGCGTGGTATGGAGCAGTTTTGCCGTATCACTCTGGGTCTTGCCCCCATAGAAACGCAGCTGGATAATAAGCCTGTCCTCTTCGGGCAGGCTCTTCAATACCTCCGCCAGACCTATCTTATCCGCAAGCTCTTCCTCCGGCGACTCTACCGGAATATCCATCTGACGGTCGCCCTCTTCCCGGTTCTCCGGCGTCAGACTCACCGCAGGCTGCGCCGCTTGGATAGCCAGCGTGATATTCTCCACGCTTTCCCCCAGCTCCTCTGCCAGCTGCGACAGAGTAGGCTCTGCTCCGCAAAGCTTGCTGTGATGCTCCCGGGCCGCATTGATGCGCAGGCTCAGCTCTTTGAGTGACCGGCTCACCTTTACGGTGCCGCCGTCCCGGAACAGCTTTTTGATCTCGCCCAGAATGACCGGCACAGCGTAGGTGGAAAAACAGACGCCACGCGACTCATCAAAGCCGTCATACGCTTTTACCAGCCCCATACACCCGGCGCTGTAGAGGTCGTCGTATTCAATGCCTCTCCCCCGGAACCGTCCGGCACAGGAATGCACCAGCCCCAGATTCTGCTCGATGAATGTGCTCCGCCGGGTCTTGTCCGTTACCATTGCGACGCCCTCTTTCTCTTTATTATGTAGAGCGCTCATCCAGACGCTTGGTCAGCACCACCCGCGTCCCCTTTCCGGGCTGAGAGGACACCTTGACCTTATCCATAAAGCTCTGCATCACCGCAAAGCCCAGACCGGAGCGCTCTTCCGGATTGCCGGTGGTGAAGAGAGGCTCCATGGCCTTTTCGACGTCCGGGATGCCGATGCCCTTATCCGTCACCGTTATCTTCACCAGCCGCTCCGGGTAGACGGCGATGCTCAGGGTCACGGGACCGATGGCATCCGGGTAGGCGTGGACGATGCAGTTGGTCACTGCCTCGGACACCGCCGTCTTGATGTCGGCCAGCTGCGGCACGGTGGGGTCATACCGAGCCAGAAAGGCTGCCGCTGCGCCCCGGGCAAAAGCCTCGTTGGCACTGAGCGAATCAAACTGGATCTTTGCACTGTTTTCCGCTTTCATTTATATCCCTCCTGATACTTCCCCGCCCGGCTCGGTGCAGGGGATGCTTGCAAGCTGTAAGACCCGCCGGAGCTGTTCCGGCGCGTGCTGGATGCGCAGACTGCCGCCCAGCGTCCGGGCGCAGCGCTGCCGCCCCAGTATCAGCCCGATGCCCGACGAATCCATGAACCCCACTCCGCCGAGGTCCATCACCAGAATGCGCGGGCTGCGGGTGAGCAGGGCGTCGTCCAGCTGGATGCGAAGCCCCTGCGCCGCGTCGTGGTCGATCTCGCCGGCCAGATAGGCGTAGAGCACATCGTCTGCCGCGCTGAAGGTCACTGTCGCCATATCCTCATCTCCTTTTTTTTTGGCATAAAGAAAAGACCTGTACACCTTTTCAGTGTACAGGTCTTTCGGGTTATTTTTTAGAGAACGGTGTCGCTCAGCGGTTCTCCAACAGCTTTTCTGCTTCGAGGGCGATGGCCTCACTGCCGCAGACCAGCAGGCCGCGGCGGCTGTTGGCTTTCGCCTGCTCCACGGCCTCGGCCAGCGTCGGGCAGAACACCGCGTCGAAGTGATACCGTGCCTTTTCGGTCAGGCGCTCTGCCAGCGCCGCTTCCGTTCCCGCCGGGGCGACAAGGAAGACTTTGTCGAAGGGGTTCTCGCCCATGCCGGGCATGGTGCTCTTGTCCTTCTTTTGCTCTTCCGAAGTCAGTCCGGTCTCCAGTGCGGCAAGGAACGACTCCGCGCCTTCCTCCTCAGTCAGGCCGATCACGGCGCTCATGTGGCGCACCTTGGCCATATTGAGGACGCGCAGAAGGGCTGCAGCCTGCTGCGGAGTACGGCAGGCGTCAAGGATGATGAGGGGCTTCTGGGACAGGACGCGGATGCTGCTGCGGTTCTCCACAGCAGCAAGGCCCGCCAGAATGGCCTCATCGGGGATCTCAAAGCCCTTGCGCCAGAGGGCCAGCGCCAGCTCGACCGCGACGGCGGCATTGCCCGCCGCGTGGCGGCCCAGAAAGGCCAGCGGGGCGGTGTATCCGCCGTAGTCCACCTTGCTGGTGAACTTTTCCGCCTCGAGGAAGGTGATGTCCTCGGCGTCGGGGACGACGAGCTCACACTCGGCCTTGGCCGCCGCCACCACCAGCTCACTCAGAACAGCCTTCGGCTGCTCCGGCGCGGTGACGCAGACGGCGTCCTTTCGCATGACGCCTGCGGCCAGCGCGGCCAGACGCTCCACCGAGCGGCTCACACCGTCCGGGCCGATGGCCGTGACGGCGCAGACCGGCATATTGGGCAGGGCCGATGCCAGACCGGCATCCGGCAGCTCCACCACTGCCAGCTTGCAGCCTGCCGCACCAAAGCAGCGGGCAGCCGCCGCCAGCTCTGCCGCCTCACGGGGCAGAGGCTTTGCGGCACTGAGAGCCTCGGCAGCCTGACAGAGCAGCACCGGGTCCACCGACACGCCGCCGATGGCGATGCGGGCCGACAGCGGCTCACAGCCGGCGCGATAGAAGCCGGTGTGGAACGCCGCCTCCCGCAGGATGGCCGCCAGCAGACCGGCAGCAGCGGTCTTGCCCGCCGTGCCGGCCACACCGACGAACTGCACCTTCTGGACATCCGCCGTCAGGGCAGCGCGCAACTCCTCCGCCGGGGCAAAGCCCTCGGGCAGAGAAGAAAAATATTCGTTTGCCTGTTCGATGGTCATTGCGTCAATCCTCGTTTCGATGTTTGTAGAGCAGCCAGCACATCCTGCACAGGGCCAGACAGAACAGGCCCACCAGAATACCGGCCATCGCGCCCGAAAAATCCAGCCAGACGTCGGTGAGCTGGCTGCTCCGGCCATCGCTGAACATCTGGATGGTCTCGTCCGTCAGGGCCGTGAGCAGACCGCCCAGGATCGGCCACGAGATGTGAACGAAAAAGTGCCGGGTATAGACCCGCAGGCAGAGAGTGAGCAGGAAGCCTTCCAGCGCATACTCGCAGAAATGTGCCAGCTTGCGCACGATGTGGTCTGTCAGATGGTTCGCCGCGCCGGGCATTCCCAGACAGGTGAACACCTTTTTCATCAGAAGCAATACGCGTCCGCTTGCCGTTTCCGAGACCTCACCGATCTGCATGGAGTTGGAGAAGATGAATACGATGCAGGCGATAAGCGCAAAGGTAAAGATGACTCGCGCCGCAATGAGCCAGGGAGAAGTTTTTTGCATATCAGGACCCGTTTCCCGCATCAGCCCAGAGCCTTGATGCTCTGCTCAATGTTGGCAAGCTTGTCCTGGCTCTTGGCGTGCTTATTGCGGATGTCCTCCACCAGAGCGGCGGGAGCGCGCTCGACGAACTTGGGGTTGTTGAGCTGGTTCTCGAACATGGCCAGTTCCTTCTCGGCCTTGGCCTTTTCCTTGTTCAGACGGGCCAGCTCCTTGTCGCGGTCGATGAGCTCCATCATGGGGATGAAGCCGCGGGCGGCGTGGGTGGACACCTGCACCATGCCGTCGGTGCTGCCCTCATACTTTCCGGTGAAGATCACATCGGTGGCGAAGGCGAACTTTGCCAGATAGACCTCGGCGCTCTGGAAGGGAGCCGGGTCAGCCGTCTCGATGATCATGCTGGTCTTCTTGGCGGGGTGGACGTTCATCTCGGTGCGCATGGTACGCACAGCCTTGATGTAGTCCATCACCTTCTCGAAAGCTTCCTCTTCGTCGGCCCAGTTGTGAGCTTCATCGAAGGTGGGCCAGCTCTGGGTCATGATGGTCTCGGCAGAGCCGGGCAGAGCCTGATACAGCTCCTCGGTGATGAAGGGCATGAAGGGGTGCAGCAGCTTGAGGGCCTTATCCAGCACATACACCAGCACGCGGCGGGCAGTGTCGGCCTGCTCGGCGTCGCCGGAGTTCAGGCGGGGCTTTGCGATTTCGATGAACCAGTCGCAGTAGACGTCCCAGATGAAGCTGTTGATCTTGGCAGCGGCCAGACCCATCTCGTAGTGGTCGAGGTTGTCGCTCATGGCGCCGGCCACCTGATTCAGCTTGGTCAGCACCCACTTGTCGCTCATGTCCAGCTTCTCCTCGCTGGGCAGGCCGGGCTGGAAGTCCTCGGGCAGGTTCATCAGCACGAAGCGGGTAGCGTTCCACAGCTTGTTTGCAAAGTTGCGGGCAGCCTCCACCTTCTTCTCGCTGTAGCGCATGTCGTTGCCCGGGGTAGAGCCGTCCACCAGCATAAAGCGCAGGGCGTCAGCGCCGTACTGGGCGATGACTTCCAGCGGGTCGATGCCGTTGCCGAGGCTCTTGGACATCTTGCGGCCCTGGCTGTCGCGGACGATGCCGTGGATGCAGACGGTGTCGAAGGGAGCCTTGCCGGTGTAAGCCAGACCGGAGAAGATCATGCGGCTGACCCAGAAGCCGATGATGTCGTAGCCGGTGACGAGGGTGTTGGTGGGATAGAAATACTTGAGGTCCTCGCTCTCCTCATTGGGCCAGCCCAGAGTGCTGAAGGGCCACAGAGCGGAAGAGAACCAGGTGTCGAGGGTATCGGGGTCCTGGGTGAGCCTGGTGCCGCCGCACTTGGGGCAGGTGCAGGGTGCGCTCTTAGCGACCACAGTCTCGCCGCAGTCGTCGCAGTACCAGGCCGGGATCTGGTGGCCCCACCACAGCTGGCGGCTGATGCACCAGTCGCGGGTGTTCTTCATCCAGTTCATATAGTTCTTGGTGAAGCGCTCCGGCACGAACTTGATATCGCCCTTCTCCACGCTCTCGATGGCGGGCTTGGCCAGAGGCTCCATCTTGACGAACCACTGCTTGGACACCATGGGCTCGATGGTGGAGTGGCAGCGGTAGCAGGTGCCGACCTCGTGCTTCAGAGGCTCGATCTCCTTCAGGAAGCCGCCCTCCTTCAGGTCCGCGAGGATGGCCTTGCGGGCCTCGAGGGTGGTCATGCCGGCATACTTGCCGCAGTCCAGCACATGAGGCTCGTTGACGGTGTTCTTGCCGGCGGCAAACAGAGCGTCGGCAGCAGCCTTGTCGGCAGCGCCGGTCATATGGCCGTCGTAGGTAAAGACGCGGACGATGGGCAGGTCATGGCGCAGGCCGACCTCAAAGTCGTTGGGGTCGTGGGCCGGGGTGATCTTCACGACGCCGGTCCCCTTGGTCATGTCGGCGTGCTCGTCGCAGACGATGGGGATCTCCTTGTTCAGCAGAGGCAGGATGACGTGGCAGCCGTGCAGATGAGCATAGCGGGGGTCATCGCCGTTGATGGCAACAGCGGTATCGCCCAGCATGGTCTCGGGACGGGTGGTAGCCAGCTCCAGCATCTCGCCGGTCTCCTTGACCGGGTAGAGCAGGTGCCAGAAGCTGCCGTCCTTTTCCTCATACTCCACCTCGGCGTCGGAAATGGAGGTGTTGCAGTGGGGGCACCAGTTGACCATGCGGTTGCCGCGGTAGATGAGGCCCTTGTCGTACAGGCGGACAAAGACTTCCTTGACAGCCTCAGAGCAGCCCTCGTCCATGGTAAAGCGCTCACGCTCCCAGTCGCAGCTGCTGCCCAGCTTCTTGAGCTGGCTGACGATGCGGTTGCCGTACTTGGTCTTCCAGGCCCAGGCGCGCTCCAGGAAGCCGTCGCGGCCCACCATTTCCTTGGTCAGTCCCTCAGCGCGCATGGCCTCCACGACCTTGGCCTCCGTAGCGATGGAAGCGTGGTCCGTGCCAGGCACCCACAGGGCGGCATAGCCCTGCATCCGCTTGGTGCGGATGAGGATGTCCTGCATGGTGTTGTCCACGGCGTGGCCCATGTGGAGCTGGCCGGTAACGTTCGGAGGGGGCATCACGATGGTGTAGGGCTTCTTGTCGGGGTCGGCCTTGGTGTGGAAGTAGCCGCCATCCAGCCAGAACTGGTAGATGCGGTCTTCCACCTGGCTCGGATCATACTGTTTTGCGAGTTCTTTCATAGTATCCTCCCAGAAGGTTTGTGAAGTGGGACGAAAAAAGCCGCCCCACGGAGCGTTCCATGGGACGGCTGTAATATAACCGCGGTACCACCCAAATTGCACACGGCTTTCTGCCGCATGCCCCTTGATGCCCCGATAACGTGGGGCAGACCCGGAGGCGACTACTCCTGTTTCCCCGCCTCTGCTCAAAAGCGACAGCACGCCGCACCGCCATACCGGGTTTTCAGCAGCCCCCGGCTCTCTGGATGGCGAAAACGACACACACTCTTTTTCCTTGCATTTATAAAAAGAATATAGCGTTTTTTGTGCGTTTTGTCAATCTCTTTTTCATCGGAACAAAATTTTCACAGCTGCCGTTCAGCGTACGGGCCGCGCTCAGACCGCCGTTCTTCTGCCGGATGGGCCGGACGCGGCCGTCCCGCCCTGCCATTCAGCTTTTCCTTCTTTTCAGAACAGCCGTGACACGGCCCTTGAGCCGATCGAACTCCGGCGTGTTCCGATGGAGCACCACCATGACAGCCCCGAACAGCAGCGTATACAGCACACCGTCCAGCAGGAACCAGCCGATGTTCTTCGCCGGGCAGAAGCTCACCCATCCGTAGGACACAGCGGCCAGCACTGCAACGACTGCGGCGCGTTCGGCGTAGCGGACAAAGTAGTCTTTCAGCTTGCCCTGCCAGTCTTCCCGGATGCCGTAGCGCATCAGGATGTAAGGCTCCATCCAGAGGCAGGTCGTCACGGTGCTGATGACCGTTCCGCCCAGAATGCCTGCCACGCCGAACTTCTTCACCAGCAGCAGGGACGCCGCCAGATTGATGGCCGACTCGAACAGCGGCTTGTACCGGTCGTACCAGAACAGGCCCTTGGCCTCACGGAAGAGCACGTTGACCCTCCGCTGACCCGAAACGTAAAACTCCGTCACGAGGACGGCGACCGTCGCCGTGGAGAAGCAGTATTCCGGGCCGAAGCAGAGGGTGATAAAGGCGTTGAACAGCGCGAACGCTCCCGCCGTCCAGTAGGCGTAGATAACGAAGAAGATCAGATCCAGTTCCCGGTAGATGCTGTACACCCGCGTCTCATCCTCGATGGCTCCCAGATTGCCCAGACTTCCGGTAAAGGCGTTCGAAAATTTATCCATCAGGTTGTTGATGCCGGACAAGATGAGCTTGTAGTTGGAGTAGATGCCCACCGACAGCAAACCCACGAAGCTGGACATCAGCAGGCTGTCCGTGTTCCGGACGATGACCGTTCCCAGCTTGTGGAAGCTCATGGCACCGATGTTCCGCAGGATACCGTGAAATTCTTCTTTTTCCGGCAGCTCCCCGCATTCTTTCAGGTAGGGAAATTCCTTATCCACCTTGACCGATACGATGATGTTCGGGATGAACTGCATCACGAACTGCACCGCCAGATAGAGGATAAAGTTTCCGGTCAGCACGATGAGGACGATCTGGAGCAGCGTCTTGACCGCGTCGCAGAGCTGCGCCCAGAGGTTGCGGACATAGGCTTTCTGGTAGGCCAGATAGATGGAGTTTTTATAGCTCAGCAGATAGGAGCAGGCCGAGTTTGCCACATACATCAGATAGATGAGCCGCAGATGCTCGATACCGCTGCTGTCCTTGATGAAAAAGCCCAGAAACGGCATCAGTGCAAGGCCCACGAGCAGCACCACGACTGCCACAATACGGTAGAGGAGCCGGTAAAGGTTCATCAGCTGCGCCAGCCGATGCTCATCCTTCTTCGCAGCCGGCTCATACAGGCTGTATATCATCGCCGTGCCGATTCCAAGCTCTGCAAAGTTCAGGATGCCCAGCACATCGGTGAACAGTCCGTTGACACCCAGATATGCCGCCGACAGATAGTGGATGAACACCATCCGGCTGATGAACAGCAGCGCCTGATTCATGAGCTGTCCACCCACATTGACGACCATATTGATAAGGGTATACCGTGTCCGCATTTTTCTTATATTCCTTCCTTTTCGAGTGTGGCCCGCCGCATCCGCCTTATCAGGGTCCACAAAGGCCCTGTTCGTTTTTCTTTATTAGAATATCATCTCATTGCGGCGCTTTCAACGATTTATCCGTTTTTCAGCCCTCCGCGTCCAGAAGCTCCGTTTTCAGCCGGGCAATGAGCCGCTCCATCAGGGCCACACGGTTGAAGGGGGTCATGAGATAGAAGCCGTCAGCGCAGGGCAGAGCCTCCCGGGCCATCTGCATCGACACCTCAAGGCCCAGTGCCTCGCCCCGCTCCCGGTCGAGGCCCGCGAAGCGCTGGATGATGTCCTCCTCCACATGGATGCCGTTGATCTCGTTCTCCATGAAGATGGCGTTCCGCTGGCTGACCACGGGCATGATGCCGGCCAGGATTTTAGCCCGTTCGCCCAGTGTCTGACGGGCCTTGCGGAGATTTTCCACCGCCTGTGCCGACAGCACCGGCTGGGTCAGGAAGCCCGACATCCCGTTTTCCAGCTTTTCCACGGCCCGGCGCAGCTCCACCTCAAAGTTCCGGGCGTTGAGGTTCAGCGCACCAAGGACGGTCATGGCCGAGGGCATCTCCCGGCCCTCCCCGGCCAGCGAGACGATGTACTGGGCCAGCTTGCGGGAGTTGAACTGGTAGACATTCTTCACCTCGTCCCGCTCTGCGGTGGGGATGGGGTCGCCGGTGATGGCCAGCACCTCCCGCACGCCCTCGGCGTAAAGGCCCAGCAGAAGGGCCTTGGTGGCGTTGAGGTTGCGGTCGCGGCAGGTCAGGTGGGGCAGAGCACACATTCCCAGTTCCCGGTGTACCCGGCAGGCCACGAGGGAGGAGTCCATCCGGGCCTGTGCGATGGGGCAGTCGGCGATGGTCAGCAGGTCAGCGCCTGCGGCCTGCAGCCGCCGTGCGCCGTCCAGATAGCCGCTCAGGTCGGCCACCCGGGGCGAATCCAGTTCAATGGCGATGACCTTCTCGCCTGCGTTCAGTTTCCGCAGGAAGGCATCATCTTTTTCCACCGCCGGTGCAGTCCCGGTTGAAAGCTTCGCCGCCGGAGCGGCTTCAGTCCGCTGGGGCAGGGCATCCAGCTCTGCACGCAGGGCCGCGATGTGGGCGGGCGTCGTGCCGCAGCAGCCGCCCAAAATACGGACGCCCGCAGCGGCGATCTGCCCCATCTCCCGGGCAAAATACGCAGGCTTGCCCTGATACAGCACCCGCGCCCGGGTGACCACCGGATAGCCCGCGTTGGGCATCACCGACAGGGGCAGCAGCGTCTCGCCAAGGCCCTGCACCAGTTTCTTCATCGCACCGGGGGCCGAGACACAGTTCAGGCCCACGGCGTCCACCACGCCGCTCTGCTCCATCCGGCGCAGCAGGTCGCGGAACAGCAGGCCCTCGCGGGTGTAGCCGTCCGGCAGCACCGCGAAGGACGCCATGACAAAGGCGTCCGGCACGGCCACACGCAGCGCCTTTACCGCCTCCACAATGCCCACATCGGAGCTGAGCGTCTCGAACAGAAAGTTCTTTGCCCCCAGTGCGGCGAACTGCTGCGCCACGAGGCCGTAAGCGCTGCTGGCCGGGGCAGCCTCGGTGTCCGGGGCCGGGCCAAGGTCAGCAAAGACGGCAGCATCCTTCTCGGCGGCAGCGTCACAGGCCAGCTTCCAGCCCGCCTCGGCCAGCTCTTCCCAGCCCGGCGTCTGGGCCGCCGCCATCCGGGGCAGACCGAAGGTGTTGGTCTTGATGGCCTGTGCGCCTGCGGCCAGATATTCCGCATGGACCTTCTTCACGCCCTCGGGGTCGGTGAGGTTGGCCATTTCGCAGTCCGCGCCCGGTGCCGCTTTATAATAGGTACCCATGCCGCCGTCGAACAAAAGCGGCTTGTGGGCAAGATACTCTCGGATGTCCGTCATAGAAAGGTTCTCCTTTTTTATTTTCCTTGATTTTATAAAGAAATTCAGGTATAATTTTTGTATGAAAGTGAGGTGCTTTTGGATGCCCAAGATTCGTTCCAGCGCAGACCTGCGCAACAACTACAATGAGATCTCCACCTTCTGCCACGACTACGCCGAGCCGGTGTTCATCACCAAAAACGGCAAAGGTGACCTTGCCGTGATGAGCATCGAGACCTACGAGGCCCTGACCGCCCGGTTCGATTTGTACGCGAAATTGCAGGAAGGTCTGGATGACGTGGCGGCGGGAAGAACGCGCCCGCTGGATGAGTTCATGCAGGAACTGCAAAACAGAAGGAGTCTTCGATGAACTACTTTATCGATGTTGCCGCTTCTGCTCAGCGTGACCTTGCAGATGCCTTCGACTATATCGACCTGAACTTGAAAAATCCCTCTGCTGCCGACAAGCTGGTTGCTATCGCATGGAAGAAATTCCGTTCTCTCGACACCTTCCCACAGCGTTTTTCACTTGTGAATGACCCATTTCTTTCCGCTTTGGGAATCCGGCTCATTCCAGTTCAAAACTATCTTGCATTTTATAAAGTCGACTCTTCCACCCAGATCGTCCACATCCTCCGCTTCCTGTATGGTCACAGCGACTGGCAGACTATCCTGCGGGCGGATGTTCTTCCAACCTGAGCATTCTCCCCGGCCCTTTGCCGGGGAGAATTTTTATGCAGTCATCTTCAGTTTAATGAAGTTTGCGCACTTGTCAAGCATTTTTGCCCCGAAGCAGCCCATTTTGCTTGCGCCGAAGCCGGTTTTGTGCTATTCTATGCATATTTACAATGGTTGGGAGGAATCTATCATGCGCCACGCCGGCACACAGGAAATCGAAACGCCGCGGCTGCTTCTGCGCCGCCTTATGCCGTCGGATGCCCCGATGATGTACGCGAACTGGGCCAACGACCCGGAGGTCACCCGCTGGCTGCGCTGGACACCGCACAAGGATGTGGCCGAGACGCAGGAGCTTCTGAGCGCATGGGCGCTGCTCTATCCCAACGAGGACTACTACCAGTGGGCCATCGTGGAAAAGGCCACCGGCCAGGTGTTTGGCTCCATCAGCATCTTTACCTCCTCCAGTGTAGAGCCGGAGCGGGACCCCTGGCCCGGCTTTGACCACAGCAACGGCGTGTGGGAGGTGGGCTACTGCATCGGCAGAGCATGGTGGGGCAAAGGCTGCACCACCGAGGCCCTGAAAGCTCTGGTAGAATACTGGTTCAAGAATACAGACAGTAATTGGCTTGCCTGCTCCCACGCCGTGGAGAACCCCGCCAGCGGCAAAGTCATGATGAAAGCAGGCTTTGTCTACGACCACGAGGCCGTCTACCATAAATTCGACGGTACAGCGATACCCTGCAGGTGCTATGCCCTGACGCGAGAACACTACGAATCGCTATATTCTCCAAACGAATAACAGAAAGGAATCATTTTGAGCGAACTTTACGATATTTTAGTCGAAACTCCCCCGACGAAGGTCATCCTTCTCGCCCTCGACCAGGGCCTGTGGGACTGCGAGCGCAGCCTTGCCGAGCTGGCTGCTCTGTGCGAGGCCAACCACATGGAGGCCGTGGCCGAAGTCACCCAGAAGCGCCAGACCCCTGAGACCGGCATCGTGCTGGGCAGCGGCAAGCTGGAAGAAGCCGCTGCGGCCGCAGCAGAGCTGGGGGCCGAGTGCGCCGTCTTCGACGGTGAGCTGACCGGCAGCCAGATCCGCAACATCTCCACGGCCCTCGGCGGCCTCGAGGTCATCGACCGCACCATGCTCATCCTCGAGATCTTCCGCAGCCGTGCCGTGACCAACGAAGGCAAGCTGCAGACCGAGCTGGCCCTCCTGCGTTACCGTCTGCCCCGCCTGCAGGGCATGGGCGAAAGCCTGAGCCGTCAGGGCGGCGGCGGTGGCGGCGGCGGCGGCGCCCGCCGTGGTGCCGGTGAAACGAAGCTCGAGCTTGACCGCCGCCACGTCCACGCCCGCATCGACGCACTGGCTGAGAAGCTGGCCGAGATGGAAAAGCGCCGGGGCGAGAGCCGGAAAGCCCGCGCCAAGACCGGAATGCCGGTGGTCAGCCTCGTGGGCTACACCAACGTAGGCAAATCCAGCCTGATGAATGCCCTCTGCGGCCCCAGCGTCGCCGAGGCCGATATGCTCTTTGCCACCCTCGACCCCACCAGCCGGAAGCTTGTCCTGCCCAGCGGCATGGCCGTGCTGCTGGTGGACACCGTCGGCTTCGTCTCCCGTCTGCCCCACAATCTGGTGGAAGCATTCAAATCCACGCTGGAAGAGGCCGCATGGTCGGACGTCATCGTGCGTGTGGCCGACGCCGGCGATGAGCAGCGGGAGGAGCAGCTGGCTGTCACCGACGAAGTGTTGGACGGCCTCGACTGCGCCGACATCCCCCGCCTGACCGTCTACAACAAGTGCGACAAGCCCGGCGCGCTGAGCTTCGACCCCGACATCCTGCTCACCAGCGCCAAGACCGGCTACGGCCTCGACAAGCTGCTGGCCAAGCTGGACGAGATCCTCAGCGACCGCGTCCACACCATCCGCATTCTCCTGCCCTACGATAAGCTGGGCCTCGCCGCCCCCATGCGGGAGCGCGGCAGCGTCCAGCTCGAGGAGTACCGCGAAGACGGCCTCTACCTCGAAGGCATCGTCAAGACCGAAGACCTCCACTGCTTCGAGGGCTATCTGGTCTGAGGACCCGCATACGAAAAGAACCGGACTCCGCGGAGTCCGGTTCTTTTGCTTTTCAAGGCATCAGCCTGCGGCAGAGGGCGCTTCCTCTGCGCCCATCAGCTGGTCGTACCGGCCGGTGAACACCCGTTCCGGCAGGGCCGCCGTCAGGGCGAGGGCGGCGGTGAGCCGCTCCTCATCGGTCAGCTCTTCCTCCACCGGAGGGAAGTGCGCGAGCACTTCGTCCAGCTGCTTTTTGACCTCCCGGGCCACGAAGATGCCCCGGTCGGTGAGGTAGATCTTGCCGTAATACTCCTTGACGATCATCCCCCGCTCCATCAGCAGGTTCAGCACCCGCACCACCGAGGGTTTGGTCACGCCCAGCTTCTCGGCGATGCTGCGGGAGCTGATGTCAAGATGGGTCTGCGAGACCTCATAGATCGCGAGCAGATACCGCAGGTGTGCTGGCGTCAGTTCCATCTCGTATCACTCTCTTTTCGTTATATCACACAAACTCTTGGTTTACAAAAGGGGCGCGGGCCAAAGCCTTGACCCGCGCCCCCTTCTCTTCCATTATTGCTCAGTGGCAGTCGCCATTGCAGCTGCTGCAGCTTCCGCCGCAGTCGCAGCCGCCGCTGCATCCACTGCAGCCGCCGTGCTTATGAGAGTGCCAGGTGATCCAACCCACACCGCCAAACACGATAGCTCCGACGATGATCGTCGGCAGATTGAAATTCGCAGCCAGAAACTCCATCATAACAATGCACTCCTTTCAGCGCGTTTTGAAAAGTTTTTTACTTGATTTTGGAAACGTCGATCTTGACCTCGTTGTCGTTCACATACTTGTTGGGACGGAACATCAGATACAGGAAGGCAGCGACGATGACCACGGCCACGACGGTGAAGAAGTTGAAGCCCACCTCACCGGTGATGAGGCCGCCCAGCTGGTACACGACCAGAGCGGAGCAGTAGGCCAGTGCGCACATATAGCCGATGGCGATGGCGGTCCACTTGCCGTTGTTCATCTCACGCTTGATAGCGCCCATGGCAGCGAAGCAGGGAGCGCACAGCAGGTTGAAGATCATGAATGCATAAGCGCTCAGAGCGGTGTAATCAGCAGCAACGAGGCTCCAGATCTCGTCGCCGTTCTCAGACAGCTCCTCGCCGCCGAAGTGGTACAGGACGCCGAAGGTACCAACGACGTTCTCCTTGGCGATCAGGCCGGACACGGAAGCGACGGTAGCTTTCCAGTTGCCAAAGCCCAGAGGTGCAAAGATCCATGCGATCTTGGTGGCGATCGCTGCCAGCACAGAGTTGTCCTGATCCTCGACCATGCCAAAGGCGCCATTCTCGAAGCCGAAGCCCTGCAGGAACCAGATGGCGACGGTTGCCAGCAGAATGACGGAACCAGCACGCTTGATGAAGGACCAGCCGCGCTCCCAGGTAGCACGGAAGACGTTGCCCCAAGCGGGGATGTGGTATGCGGGCAGCTCCATAACAAAGGGAGCGGGGTCACCTGCGAAGAGCTTGGTCTTCTTCAGGATGATACCAGAGCAGATGATGGCAGCCATGCCGATGAAGTAAGCGGAGACAGCCACCAGAGAAGAACCGCCGAACATGGCACCTGCGATGAGGCCGATGATGGGCATCTTTGCGCCGCAGGGGATGAAGCAGGTGGTCATGATGGTCATGCGGCGGTCGCGCTCATTCTCGATGGTACGAGAAGCCATGACGCCCGGGACGCCGCAGCCCGTGCCGACCAGCACGGGAATGAAGCTCTTGCCGGACAGGCCGAACTTACGGAAGATACGGTCCATGATGAAGGCGACACGGGACATATAGCCGATGTCCTCCAGGATGGACAGCAGGAAGAACAGGACCAGCATCTGGGGAACGAAGCCCAGGACCGCGCCGACACCGGCGACGATGCCGTCCATGATCAGGCCGTACAGCCAGCCTGCCACGCCGATGCCCTCGAGGAAGCCGCCCAGCGCATTGGGGACGATCTCGCCGAACAGGACGTCGTTGGTCCAGTCGGTGGCGAAGGTGCCGATGGCCCAGCCGCCGTCGGCGATGGAAGTACCCACAGACAGGGAGTACATCAGGTACATGATGACTGCGAAGATGGGCAGAGCCAGCACACGGTTGGTGACGATCTGATCGACCTTATCGGAAACGGTCAGGTGCTCGACGCGGGCCTTCTTCTTGACGGCCTTATCGACGACACCGTTGATGTATGCGTAACGCTGGTTGGTGATGATGCTCTCGGCGTCATCGTCCATCTCAGCCTCGCAGTCCTTGATGTGCTGGTCGATGTGAGCGATCAGGTCGGAGGAGAGCTTCAGCTCATCCATGACCTTGTCGTCGCGCTCGAACAGCTTGACAGCGTACCAGCGCAGGAAGCGGTTATCGACTTTGCCCTGGATGGACTCCTCGATGTGAGCGATGGCGTGCTCAACGCTGCCGGTGAAGACGTGGGGCAGCTCGCCGCCCTTTCCAGCCTTTGCAGCAGCCATAGCAGCCTTTGCAGCAGCCTCGGTGCCTTCGCCCTTCAGTGCGCTGATCTCAACAGCCTGACAGCCCAGCTCGGCGCTCAGCTTCTTCAGGTCGATCTTATCGCCGTTCTTGCGGACGAGGTCGATCATGTTGACAGCCATGACCACGGGGATGCCCAGCTCGATGAGCTGAGTGGTCAGGTACAGGTTGCGCTCGATGTTGGTGCCATCAATGATGTTCAGGATGGCATCGGGCTTCTCCTTGACCAGATAAGTACGGGAGACGACCTCTTCCAGAGTGTACGGAGACAGGGAGTAGATACCGGGCAGGTCCTGGATGATGACATCCTTCTCGCCCTTCAGCTTGCCTTCCTTCTTCTCGACGGTAACGCCGGGCCAGTTGCCGACGTACTGATTAGAGCCGGTCAGATTGTTGAACAGGGTAGTCTTACCACAGTTCGGGTTGCCGGCCAGTGCAATTTTAATGCTCATTGCAACTCCTCTCCTCTCGTTACGGTCAAACGACTTCGATCATTTCGGCGTCGGCCTTGCGCACGCTCAGCTCGTAGTTGCGCACGGTCAGCTCCATCGGGTCGCCCAGAGGGGCGACCTTGCGGACGTAGATCTCCACGCCCTTGGTGATGCCCATGTCCATGATGCGGCGTTTGACCGGACCTTCGCCGTGCAGGCGCGCCACGGTGGCAGTCTCGCCGACCTTAACGTCTTTCAGAGTCTTCATAAAAAATCCTCCTCTGCTTGTCTTTCTATCCAGAGACTTTCCAGTTTCGGAGCGTCTCCCAAACAGCGTTCTGCCGCTGCTCAGCCAACCATAATGCGGTTTGCCATCGTCTTGTCGAGGGCCAGACGGCTCTCCTTGACCTGAACGATGAGGTTGCCTGCGATCTCATTGACGACAGTCACCTGACTGTCCACCACGAAACCAAGCTCTGCCAGATGCAGACGCACTTCATCCTTGCCGGTGATCTTCTGGATGGTGACGGTATCGCCTGCTTTTGCCATAGTCAAAGGCATCATATTCGTTTCACTCCCATTCGTTCTCCCCTCGGCGGGGAGCGTTTCGGTTCGCTTTTTTCGTCCTCGGGGATGGTCGCACCAGCCAGACGCCGCAACGCGCTGGCCGTGTCTGCATCTCCCTGCCAAAAAGCCGCGTCAGTTAGTCAGTCGCAACTATCAGCATAAACAGTTTACACCTACTAACCCACTCTGTCAATCATTTTTTCACAAAAAAAGTTAGTTTGTGTGAACAAACAAATTTTCTTCCCTTATTTCAAGAAGATTTTTACAGTTTCTATATGCTAACTTTGTTTGCACATATTTACGATTTTCTCTTTTACACTCCCCGCATATGACACAGCCGCCCGGTGCAGGGGGTGTTCTGCAACGAGCGGCCGCGTGTCAAAAGGAGGATTCTTCCCGCCAGTGCGTGGTTTCGCTCTGGCGGGCGCCAGGATAAAAAGAGAGTATTTGGAAGAGAATGTCAAAATTCAGGGGCGTCAGGCTGCAACAGCCAGACGCTGGATGGGCGTTCCGCTGCGGAACAGACGGAGATATACTGCCGTACACTTGTTCAGCTGAGCAAAATGCCGCTGGGCGGCATTGGGGTCACCATAGGCTTTCCAGCAGCCGCAGCAGGTGAAGTTGCGGCCCGCATTTTCGATAAAGCCCACCACATCGTAAAGCGGATAGCCCAGAAATACGCCGATTTCATGGGGAAAATCGGCCTCGCAGCAGAGCCGGCGGGACAGCTGCCGCAAAAGCGGCGCGTAGTCGTCCGACTGCCCAGGCAGAGTGTAGCCTTCCCTGCACAGGAAATCCCGCACCTGCGGCTGGGCCAGCACAGCGCGGAGCTTGCTCTCGCGGTAGACGTACACCAGATACCGGTGGGTCTGCACACAGCCCTTGAGGACGCGGACGCAGAGGCCCTTTTCGCCCAGCTGTTCGTTCCAGCTGCGGACGCGGCGGGCAAGGTCGGCGCAGTCGCTCGTCTCGTAGCGGAAAAGTCCCGCAGGCTTTAAGCCGGCCAGCACCGGGGCGCACTGTTCGATCATGACGGTCTCAAAGTTGCGCTCCATGTCTTCGGCCTCCCTGCCCGTTTTCCGCTATTATCTCCTGCCGTGTGGTGCTTATGCAGGAGATGCGGTTAGAAAGAGCTAACCAGAACTTCAAAAAGAACGCGGCAGCCTGCCCCTCTCGAGCTTCTTCCGCTTCTCGGTTAGTCATTTCTAACGTGGCATTATCTTACCATAGGTCCGGCTCTGTGTCAACACCTTTTTGCAAAAATATTTGCTCCATTTTCTCCGCCGTGCTATACTGAGCCAAAGCTGATATAGCAATTCAACTTTTTAATGCAGCAGCAACAGCGTTGGATTGCATATCGCAGCTATGCTGTTTGGATGTTGCACTAATTTCTTGACTTGCGATAAAAAGGAATGGTATCCCCATGCATCTTATCTCACCCGAAGAGCTGGCCTCTGCCATCGCCGACCGTCTGGCCCGACAGCCTGCCGTCCTCGTCGCACTGGATGGCCGCTGCGGCAGCGGCAAAACGACGCTGGCCGCACAGCTGGCAGAGCGTTTTCCTCAAAGCATCACCGTCCACACCGACGACTTCTATCTCCCGCCATCCCGGCGTGTCACGGGCTGGGAGAAGATTCCCTGCGCCAACATGGACATCCAGCGCCTGCGGAATGAGGTCGTCGCTCCCGCCCGGGCAGGGCAGGCGTTCTCCTACCAGGCCTACTCCTGCCGCGAAGGTGCCTATCTGCCGCCGCGTCCCCTCGGCCCTGCGCCGCTGGTCATCGTGGAGGGAAGCTACAGCCATCACCCCAGCCTTGCACCCTATTATGATATAAGAATATTCGTCACCTGCTCTCCCGATGAGCAGGCCCGGCGGCTCCGTAGACGGGAGGGGGAGCGGTATTCGAATTTTGTGGAGCGGTGGATCCCGCTGGAAGAGGGGTATTTTGCAAATTACTCCATTGAGGAGAACGCGGAGATGATGGTCGTTACGGATTGACGGCATCGCGCGCCGGTGCGCGGGGCTGGTTTTTTCTTTTGGTCAAATGGCTTTGCGCTCCGCGCGGGTCAGAGGCAGAGCTGTTTTTTTCTTTAAGCTGGTTCTCGCGCTGGTGGCGCGGGGCAGTTTTTTCTTTTGGTCAAGCGGCTTGCGCTCCGCGCGGGCCAGAGGTAGGGAGGG
>ERZ832973.1430-NODE-1430-length-18726-cov-10.313695_pt1 | contig 18726 bp, 9 predicted proteins | sample MGYA00519950_ERZ832973 | MGnify/ENA primary metagenome ERZ832973 (study PRJEB31850, sample SAMEA3708734) | human gut metagenome | biome: human gut; feature: human-associated habitat; material: faeces | place: China | collected 2014 ... | reverse complement strand
CAAGACATATGGAATTAACTCTTGCATTCTGGAATTTAGTATTGCATTTAACTTCAAATACAAAACGGTTCCTCCTTTCCTAATTGGTGCAGAACATATGTTCTGTGTTAATTATAGCACATGGTTTCACAAAAGGGAAGAGAAAGAATTGTAATTGCTTACCGTTTTACATCTGTCTGTGTATCGTTATAGTGGCATTCATCCCGCCACCTACGAGGAATGGGGGTATTCTGCCGATTTTATGATAAACCAATAACGTGCAGCTGTACCTTTTATATAAAAGAATGTGCCTTGGCACATTCTCGCGCCTCGCGTGGGCGCTTGCGACAATCTGCATCTTCGCGCGAGTGCGCATTTTGGGCACGTCAGTGCCTTTTTATGTAACAGGAAATTCATAGGAAGTTCCTGTTACATAAAAAAGGACCGCTGCCCCACAGATCTCTCTGCAAAGGCAACGGTCCTTTTCAGCTACAGGTTATTTTCATTGATACCATACACCGCAGGCAGCTTTCACTGTCTGCCGCGCTTCCTTAACCTTCGATCGCAATACGCTTAGAAGTTTCAACCTTCTTCTGCTCAACCGGTTTCGGAACGGACAGGCTTAAGATACCATTTTCAAATTTAGCCTTGATATCTTCCTGCTTTACATCTTCGCCAACATAGAAGGTTCTGCTCATTGCTCCGGAATAACGCTCCTGACGGATATAGTGACCTTTCTTATCTTCCTCATCCTTATCAAGACCCTTAGCAGCGCTGACGGTCAGATAACCATCCTTCAATTCTGCAGTGATCTCATCTTTCTTGAATCCCGGAAGATCGATGTCCAGTTCATAGGAACCTTCATTCTCCTTGATATCAGTTTTCATAACTCTCGAAGCATTCTTTCCATACAGCGGATTCTTCTTAGAAGTAAAGAAGCTGTCATCAAACGGGAACATATCATCAAATAAACTCTCTCCAAAAATACTCGGCATATACATAAATCATTCCTCCAATCAGAATATCTGAAATCTATTGTCTGGGAGATTCTGAAAATCTCCAGGACTTTTTGCATCCCTTTGATTTCTTTCTCTCTTCCTTTGTTCTGCATGTACTATAACACATATTATTAGCACTGTCAATAGGTGAGTGCTAATTTTTTGTGAATTAATTGTGAACTTTTTTTCCTGCTCAAATATTCCTTATTTTCAAAATCCGCTGGGACAGTTAGAAACTATCTGGCATCTTCTTATTTCTCTCACACTCCTCGTGCATAATCATGATCATACATGCATTGGTTTTCTGCAGTAGCACAATGTGATGTGCAATGGCAGGAAAATTTAAAGGACATAAATTAAGAACATCTTGAATTATTTTTTCAAACGCCTATAATATTGATAAGTTATCCATTTTGATGACAAAACTCTACTATCAACCGTAACGCTTCTGGACAGTTTATTCTATCCTCTAACAGTTACCCCCACAACCTGACAGGTATCGCCTTTTCCGGATATTTGTCAGCTCACAATAAGAAAGGCAGAAGCAAATGAGTTACAGTGTATATCTTCCTAATTACTCCATCGGTGAAAATTGTTACAAGGAACTTCCATACGTCGCAAGAAACTATGGAAAAAAGGCAGTCGTGATCGGCGGTAAAACAGCCATGGAAAAAGCAAAAGATGCGCTCCTGGAAGGCATCAAGGGCTCCGATCTTGAGATCACGGATTTCATCTGGTACGGCGGTGATTCCAGCTACGAGAACGGCAATGCATTGATCGCGAATCCGGCTGTCCGCAACGCAGATATCATCTTTGGTGTCGGTGGAGGAAGAGCCTGCGACACCGCAAAATATGTAGCAAACGAACTTGACAAACCACTATTTACCTTCCCGACCGTTGCCAGCAACTGCGCGGCCGTGACTGCCATCTGTGTCATCTACAATGCCAACGGCACCTTCCGGGAATATTATTATCCGAAGCTTGCTGATCATACCTTCATCAATACCGCTGTTATTGCGGATTCTCCTTACGACCTCCTCTGGGCCGGAATCGGCGACGCACTCTCCAAAGAATGTGAGGCTGTTTTTTCCAGCAAAGGTAAGCACTTAAGCCATACTCCGTTAATGGGTGTCCAGCTCAGTAAAGTCTGCACACAACCGCTCCTGGATTATGGAAAAGAGGCACTCGCATCCTTAAAAGCGCACAAAGTCAGCGATGCCCTCATGCAGGTCACTTTGGATATCATCGTCTCCACCGGTATCGTTTCCAATATGACAACTCATATTCCGGATTATTACTACAATTCCTCCCTCGCGCACTGTGTCTATAACGGCTCCACGATCACGCGTCATGGTCACGAACACCTGCACGGCGAAGTCGTATCCCTCGGTGTTCTCTGCCTGCTCACCTATGAAGGCGCGAACACTCTCCGTGATACGATCATGAAATTCAATGCCAGTATCGGTCTTCCGGTATGCTTCGATGATATCGATATCACTGAAGATGAATTTGATCTCATGGCAGATAGAATTCTTACTTCCACCGAATGGCAGTACCGCCCGCAAGATGTGACCCGTGAGAAATTTATTGCATGCATGAAAGAACAGAATAAGATCGGACAGGAATTTAAAAAACAGACTATGCTCTTATAAATGTACCGTGGAATATCTACATGCTATTCCGTCAGGAAAGTCATTAGAAGTTTTGCACAAGGCATTCATGAAGACGAACATATTTGCAGGATTTCGTAAACTCAGAGGTAAAATTAATGAAAAAGTTAGGATTAATTGGTGGAATAGGGCCAGAATCCACCATTGAATATTATCGCAGCATAGAATATGGAGTACAGAAAAAAAGTGGTCAAAATTTCTTTCCCAATATCACCATAGAAAGTCTTAATGTATTTGACGTACTCAATTTATGCAAAAAGCAGGATTATGATGGGTTGACAGATTATCTTCTCAACGGTATCAATCAACTTTCTGCAGCAGGAGTACAATACGCTGCTCTAACCGGAATCACAACACATATTGTTTTTGATGCATTATCGAAAGTATCTCCTGTACCGCTTGTTAGTATGGTAGATACCGCAAGTGAATTTGCCAAAGCACACAGATACAGAAAAGTTTGCCTATTAGGAACTCTTCCAACCATGAACGGAACCTTTTTTCAGCAATCTTTCGAATCTAAAGGGATCGAAGTCATTACACCGGATGCGGCAGAGAAAGAGTATATTGGTAGAAAAATTGAAACAGAACTGGAACTTGGAAAAGTTGTATCTGATACTCAAAACAACTTTCGAACAATTGCAGAACGAATCATTCAAGATGAGAACGTTGACACAATCATACTTGGATGCACAGAACTCCCATTGATTTTCAAAGGAATTGATTTATCAGTTCCATTCCTTAATGTGATGCAAGTTCACATTGATTCACTCATTGATTTAATTATGTCGGAATAAATACTTTCACCTATACCGCTGTTATTGTGGATTCGCCTTACGACCTCTTCGCGCGAGTGCGCATCTTTGGCACGTCAATGCCTTTTAATGTAACAGGGAATTCTTCGGAATTTCCTGTTACATTAAAAATAGGCTTCGCCTATTCAACTCATTACAATCACCAGTGCGTTTCCCTCGAAGAAATGTACGAAAATGCAATGTCCAAGTTTCGCGAAAAGCGGGCTTTTTCAATTCAAGAAAGCGCCACAGGCAGTCTTGCCTATGTTATCTGAATGCGCCTCAAAAAACAGTTTTTACATCTGTATTGTAATTCCAGCAAGAAAGGATTCCTCACCGGGAACAAGATCGAGATCACCGCCATGGCCTTCAATGATTTTTCGGACAGAGGAAAGCCCGATTCCATGATCATCAGATGTACCCTTTCGGGAGAGGAATGTTTTTCCCTCCTGCAAGGCCAGACCGTCGTAAGTGTTTTCAATCTTCAAAAAGTACATATTGCCTCTGGTTTCGCCTGCAATAAAAACGCGGCGCACCCCTTGTTTTTGGCGGCTGCACGCCTCAACGGCATTGTCCAAAAGATTGCCCAGCACCGTACACAGTTCCACATCGGTAAGCGGCATCTGATCGGGAAGATCGAGCCGCACCTGAAATTCTGTCCCTTGTGTCTGCGCCATGCCGTAGTAGTATTCAATCAGCGCATTTACGACGGGATTTTTGCAGAACGCAACATGGGAGTGACCCGATGATGCCGCAACCTGTTCCTCTACCTGTAACAGGAAGGAGCAGATCTCCGTCTGTCCATGTTCAGAGGCCATGCGGTCTATGGTACGCAGATGGTGTTTGATGTCGTGGATCAGCCTTCTGTTTTCTTCCGCTGCTTCAGAAACCTGACGGCTGTATTCGGTCTGCATAGAAAGCTGACGAATGACCTGCTTGCGTTCTTCCTGAAAAATCAGGCTGTTTCCATATCCTTCTATCACATCGCGCCAGAGGGAATAACCGATGGCTGTTGCTATGAAAAAGCTGCCCCATTCCAAAAACCAACCGCCGATAACCGGCTCATAAACCGGCAGAAGGCGATCCCATATAAAGGCGCAGGTTGCGGCTGCCGCAGCATAGAAGATCGGCCTGCTCCGTTTTTCTCCTCTGTGAATGGCAAGCACAGCGATGATAAGCAGATAGAGCGCAGATGCCGCCTTATAACAAAAGACCGATGCAGAGAAGAAACGAATGGCTCCAAGGGAGAGATGGGAAGCCATCATGCCATACAAAAACGCATATACCAGGAAGGCAGCGCCCACTCCATTACTGATGGCCGCAGGCAGGAAGCCCGGCCTGCATATCCGGTTTTGCAGAACTACGATCAGCCAGGTAACCAGATAGATACAGAACAGTTCAATCGTGTACCAGGGGAATACGGGAACAGCAGCCAGCATATGAAGCACAGGATAGGATGACAGGCCGCACATGGCAAGGCAGATCAGTCCGAACAGGAATGTATTTTTCTGTTTCATCCGGCGGCTGAAATAAAAGGACAGCAGCGCACAGACAAAGGTAACTGTACAGCCAAACAGGCAGAATGCAAACCGGATTCCTCTGGTTGTATTGACCGCCAGCATCGTTCCGAAAGCAGGCGGATAAACAATCCCTCCGTAAAAGTGGTCATAGTTGCTGACCGCTATGGTGAGTGTGACCGGTTTTCCGCCATGAAAAGTGACCATGCGGTTTTGAACCAATGGTGTCCCCTGTGCAGGTTCCCCCATTTGCAGGATCAGGTCATGATCCAGATAAAGGTTGTAAGCAGAAAACACTTCCGGGATTTCCAGTGCATATGTTTCCTTCCGTTCCGGCAGGAAGAATGTCATCTGGTAAGTCCCGCAGCCATAGGGAGAAGGGTTTGCAGGGCTGGAGAAATTGGTCTGCTCTCCAATGGAAAGGTAGCGCATATAATGGCTTTCATCCCGTATTTCTTCCGGGGTCAAAAGCGCGTCAGGATAAAATGCCCAGCCGGATACCAGAAAGCGCACCGGTGACTTTTGAAGTTCTTCCTCAGAAAGCGCCAGAATCCCATTTGCCGCTTGGGTTGTGTTCTGGCTATATTTATTATTGAACTGATACAGGCCAAGAAAAAACAGGGATGAGCACAAGCAGACCATACATAAGGCAGCATATTTTTTTACCGCAGAAGATACCATCTTATTTTCGCCTCCTCCTTAGGAAAAATTCACCGGCTGACAGAAGAACCAGACAGACCGGAATGAAAAAGAATATGGGCGACCAGCTGTGCTCTGTGTCGGCGGCCTGTGCCAGGGAAGCGGCATCCTCCTTTCCCACAATGGTGTAAGTCCCTGTATGGCTGATCTGAAAGGAGGCGGCTTTCGCCGTATCGTCATAGCCGGTCATGGGAACTTCCACGCCGCTTTCATCACAAAGGAATAATGTGCCGGCTGCCGGGTCATTTGGATAGGGCAGCATGACAGAAACATCCGGCAGGGAGCTGAGCGCAGTTCCATTGATGGAAAACGAAAAAGAAAAACCGCCGTCCGTATCCTTTTGGATGATGACTTCAATCTGATCTTCGTTTTGGATGCCCTCCGGCAAGGCGTCTTTTGGTATGCTGATGGTGATTCCCTGTTTGGAAAAGATGGCTCTTTGCGCCCCTGTTTGCAGCATCATCAAAAAGCGCGTGCCGGAAATCCGGTCAGTGGTTTCATCAAAGAACTCTGAAAAAGCAGAGTTTTGGGAATCTGCGACTTCCTGGGGAACGGTCATAGCGCTTTGCACCGGCTCTTTCCTGTTTTCCGAAAGCTTCCAGGCAGGATCGGGTACGGTAAGCTCTGAAGCGCCGGCAATCGTCCGCACTTCAGGGGGCTGCTGTAAAGCGGTATTTTCCTCTGTATCACCGTTTGCCTGTTCCGATGGGAAATCGTCTTTATCTATATCTATGGAATCATCGGAATCCATTCCACCGTCATTTGTTACAGGCGGTTTTGGAGGCTTTGTGGAGGGCCTGTCTGCGAAACCGTCATCCTGATCGTCGGTATCTTCAGGAGGCGGCTGAATGATGGTATCGGGTGGATTTCCGCCTGCATCCCCTCCATCCCGGTCGCCTTCATGATACCCTTCAAGGACAATTTCATCTGCGTAGGTAAAGGACAGGATGCCGGTCTGTCCGCCGTCATAATCAACCTGAAGGCGGTAACTGCTGCCCGGTGTCAGCAGACGGGTGGCAATCGAGAGCATTTCCCGCCCCACATAAACACCACTTTCCAGACGGTTCCATGAACCGTTGTTTTCGGACAGCCATACGCTGATCTCATCCAGTCCCCCTGGCGGTGTGACCCAGGGAAAATAAAGGCTTCCTCTGCGAACCAGGAAGCAGTTGATGTCTGGGCTGCCCGGAGCCTGAACAGAAACAGGAATTGAAATTTCAGGGAAATCGACACGATCTGCAAATATGGTATTTTCCGGTGCAGTCAGCCTTCCTGCTGCATGGTACAGTCCCACAGTATTCAGATCAATGCCGGAAAAATCCCATTCCACCACAGCGGTGTAGCTGGTTCCATTTTCCGCATAGCATTCCAGATAGTAAGGGGAAAAGGCAAACAAATTTTCCAGCGTTTCGGTTTCGCTGCCCTGTTGAACCGCAAACGCGTCCGTATAAGGATACCATTGCTCTATGGAGGTAATGACAGCAGGCGGCATTTCTTCCACCCGGACGGAAATCTGAAGCTCCTGCAAGACAGCTTCACCAAAGGCATACCCCTCCGGCAGTTCAATCCGGCCTGCTGCGGCATATTCGCCTGGAGTGGTCTGGTCAATGGCCGAAAAATCCCATACGACAGGAAATGTTTCCTGCCGGATTTCTTCACCTGCTGTTACAGTGGCGCAGACGGTTTGATACTGAAGGGCCAGCTGATAAATTTCCTCCAGGTCATCATCATACGGTGTGGTTCTAAGGGGCAAGGTGAAAGCCGGCAGGGAGAGCAGTTCGTCTTCATTTTGTATTTCTGTGACAAGGACGAGGGATACTTCTTCCGGTGCTTCCAGGGTTCCGCTATCCAATGTCCCAAGAGCCTCGCTTTCTAAACCCGTCGGATTCTCCCTTCTTTCATCGGCATTGGCTGGGGTTGCAGTTTCAGCGGCAAATGCGGGGATACTGCCGGTGAGGCAGAGGAGGCAGGCCAGACAGCCCCCCAGAATACGCCTGTGTATTTCCTTTATTCTCATACGATACCCCCCATTCCAGAGAAAACATATTGACGGTAGGTTTCCCGCAGCTGTTTTCCATTGCGGAGAGCAATCGGAAGTTCCTCCCCGTTTATCAAACGGAAGGCCTGGCTGTCAACATGGCTGATATAATCCATGTTGATTAGAACGCCCCGGTAGCAGGGCAAAAAACGCTTGTCCTTCTGCAATGCGGCAGTGACCTCCTGAAAACCTCCGCTTACCGGTATCACGCGTTCCGCCGTATGAATCCGTGTCATACGGTTTTGATAATCTATGTATAGAATCTTCTCAGTGGGAAGTTCCAGCTTTTGACGGTCAGCCATAACCGAAAGTGTCATCACTTCATAGGGTGGTTTTAGCTGGCACAGCTCCATCGCTTCTTCAAAATCTGCCTGATGGAGCGAAAGCGGCTTCAGCAGATAATAGCTGGCGGACAGGCTGTACCCCATCCGGGCATAATCTTCTGTAATGGTCAGAAAAACGATCTTACAAAGCCTGTTTTTCTGGCGCAGCCTTCTGGCGGCTTCCATTCCATCCATGTTCTCCATATAGATGTCCATAAAGACAAGTTGAAAATTGACCTGGGCAGCAGCTTTCAGAAAATTCTCTCCGTCCTCAAATTCTGTCAGCGTATAGTCCAGCTGATGCTTTTTCATATAATTTTCCAGGCAGACAGACAGTTCTTCTCTGTCCTCTGCTCTGTCATCCACAATCGCAATCTGCATCGTGCCATCTCCTTTGCACAATAATCCAATATTAGTATAACATAAAACCGCAGGAAAAAACTTGCGTCTTAAACAGGAAACCTGCGTCTTAAACAAAGTCGGTTGCATTTCTCTTGACAAGATGCTACTCTAATTATACTACCAGACTTTCCGATGAGAAGGTCTGGTTTTTTTATGTGACAGGAAATTCCGAAGAATTCCCTGTCACATAAAAAAGGCACTAACGTGCCAAAGATGCGCACTTGCGCGAAGATGTAGATTGTCGCAAGCGACCGCGCAAGGCGCGAGAATGTGCCAAGGCACATTCTTTCTTGTTTTTCTTTTCAGGAAAGGAGGCTCAGCATGAAAATCGCACTTTGTACGGAATTAAGGAATGCAGAATGGTTTGAGAGCAGGCTGCGCTCCCTTTTTGCTGGGGACGGACAGCTTGTCATCGACGAGCTATGGAATGAGAAGCAGCTATCTCAGGCACTGCGGCGGAGCCGCTACCATGCGGTTGTCATCGCCATGACCGGGGCAAGGGGATTGGAGGCTGCCATTCAGGCAAAGCAGCTGGCACCGGAAACACCGCTTGTCTGGTGGAGCGATGATAAAAACTTCGCCCTGATCGCGTATCACCTGCGTATCCCTGTGTTTCTTCCGGCAGACTGCTCCGATCAGGAGCTATATGAGGCGATAAAACCCATCATGAAATGGAGGTGCGAAAATGCGAATTGCGCTATGCAGTTATAGCCAGAAAGAAAAAGAAACCGCTTTGCTGATGAAGCTGGGCAAAGTAGACCGCTTTGATAACGGCGTGTTTTGTACCTATGCCATGCAGCGGGATGGGCCTTATGATGCTGTGGTGGTCATGGAGGACGGAGCCAGGGGGATGAATTTCTGCATGAGCATACGAGGGTACAGCAGGGATGTCCCTCTCCTGTGGATTAGCGACCAGGCAGAGTTTGAACCCCAAAGCCGCAGGCTGCAGGTGGACACCTTTTTTGTGAAGCCTGTGACGGAATATCAGCTGCGGGAGGCAGTATCCCGGCTGCTTCAGAAAACAACGAGAGGGAACGAACAACGTGAGGAGGATGAATAAAATGAAATGGAAATGGAAACGGCCGGCCGCATTTTTACTGGCGGCGGCAATGATTTTTACGATGCCGGGAGTTCCGGCATCTGCGGTGGAAGCGGGTGTATCCGCCGTCCATACGGGGTTGTGCAAGCATCACCCGAAACATACAGAGGACTGCGGATATACGGAAGGAACCGAAGGGGCAGCCTGTGAACATGAACATACTGAGGATTGCTACACCCTTGTGAAGAAGTGTGTCCATGAACATGACGAAAGCTGTTACCCTGTTTTGGAAGGCAGCGTATCAGAAAATACGGCGACCCCATCTGAAGTAGAGAAGGCCCAGCCGACCGCGTGTACCCACGCATGCAGTGAGGAAAGCGGCTGTATCACAAAAGAATTAAGCTGTCCCCATGAACGCGGCGAGCATGCCCATACCTGCGGCTACATTCCGGCCACAGAGGGGACGCCCTGTGGGTATACCTGCGAGCAGTGCAATTCCCAGGACAGCGGCCTTGTTCCCGGTGTGTCCGGGAATGCTCCGGCGGAGTGCAGCTGCGAAACCCACTGTAAGCAGGGGGCGATCAATCCCGACTGTCCGGTCTGTTCTGCGGAAGATGCGGATCTCTCTGCCTGCAAGGGCACAGCGGAAGCCGCCTGTATCTGCACCGACCGATGCAGTGAGGAGATGGTGAATCTGGACTGTCCCATCTGCTCTGCGGAGAATGCAGACTTCTCTGCCTGTCTTGGAAAAGAGGCGGCGGCGCTGGCTGCGTTTGCGCTGCTGCAGGACGATCATACCCACTGCGTCTGCGGCGAGAATGGAGATGTCAACGGGCACGAACATGACACTGCTGGCACAGAATGGACAAAAACCGATGCCCTGCCTGATTCTGCTGGCAACTATTATCTGACGCAGTCTGTGTCGGGGAGCTGGACTGTGCCAAAAGGCAAGGTCAACCTCTGCCTGAACGGGCAGACGATCGACGGCAAAATCACCGTCGTCAGCGGCGCGACGCTGACGCTGACTGACTGCGCCGACAGCGGCAGGGTTCAAGGCGAAGTGATCGTTAATGGCGGCAAATTTGAGCTGTACAGCGGCACGATCACCGGCGGCGTGCAGGTCGGTATAAAGGGCGGCACCTATCAGACCGGCTCGTCCTTTACCATGTATGGTGGAGAGATTACCGGTAATAAAGCAGGCAGCGGCTCCGGCGGCGGTGTGTTCCTTGTCGGCACGACGAATCAGACCGCCCCGCCGAGCTTCACCATGCACGGCGGCACAATTTCCAACAACACCGCAGGCGCATCCGACGGCGGTGGCGGCGGCGTATATGTGGGTGAGAAGTGCAGCTTCACCATGGACGGCGGAGCCATCACCGACAACACGGCGACCGCCGGCAACGGCGGCGGCATCTATATCCACTTTAACGCCGGCAGAGTTTCGATCTCCAACGCCACGATCACCAGCAACAAGGCGTCCGCCACGGGGAGTACAAGTTATGGCCACGGGGGCGGCATTTATTCGGAGAGAGGGGTAACCGTCGAGAATGTGACGATCACCGGAAACAACAGTACCTTTGAGGGCGGCGGCATCTATGGAAAGGGCGCTATTACCCTCACCGATGCCACGGTTGCCGACAACAGCGGTTATGATGTTTACTACGGCGGACAGGAAAGCACAACTCATAAGCTCACTGTTTCCGGCTCGGTGAAGGCCGGTTATTACGCCAATTATGCGTGGAAGCTGCCCATTCTTGTATCAGGCGCATTGAGTAAGGATTCGGTCATCCATGTGGGCGTGCGTGAAGGCATAAAGCTTGAGGCCATCGCCGAACCGGCAAGCGGCGTGACGCTCAGCGCCGAGAACTTCAAGGCGGACGCCGCCGGCTGCGTGACCAGCCTGGGCGATGACGGCAAGGTCTATCTTGTGCCCTGCACGCACGAGATGGACGATACCGGCTACACCTGCAAGAAGTGCCATACGCAATTCGACGCGCGCGTGGGCGATAGCGCCTATTATCAGACGCTGACGAAGGCGTTTGATGCAGCTGGAGGCAGCACCGTGACGCTGCTGCGGGATGTGACGCTCACAGGAAATTGCTCTGCTGCTTACAATTCCCCAGCGACGCTGGATTTGAATGGCAAAACTGTCAGCAGCGAGCGTTTTTACATTCATGTCGGAGGCGGGAACAAACCCGGGACTCTGACGGTCAAGGATTCCGGAACAGGCGGCGGAACGCAGGCGCTCGATGTCACGTTTTACGTTTCCTCCAACGGAACGCTTGCAGTCGACAACTCCTACACCGGCGAGATTTCGCGCGTGGAGCTGCAGGCCGGCGGCGCATTGGAGCGCTTTGGCGGCAAAATCGGCGAGTTGGTTTTAAGCAATGCTGCGGCTGGCTCCACAAGTACGGGCTACAATCTGAAGCTGTGGAAGGGCAATACAAACGCCTGCACCATCGGCAAGTTCACGGATAACAATAAGAGCAAGGGCCTCACCGTTCAAGACCTACTGAAAACCAACCATGCAAAGTGCGAGCTGCACGGCGAAAAGGGCGGTACATGGAGCAGCGTTGATAAGAGCACTAAAATTGTGGACTTGAAGGGCTATACAGCGTACAAGGTACAGTTCCCGGAGTGCGTCCATCAGTGCGCCGATGACAGCAACCCAGTATGCTCTGTGTGCAACAAGAAACTGTACACGAAAATTACCGCCCAGAGCACCGACGGCACGACCAAGACTGCCTACTTCACGGCAGACAGTGCGCTGGAACACGGCTATGTAGAGGCCATCCAGACCTTGAACGGCTGGAGCAATGAGGGCTGCACCGAGCCGACGCTGACCCTGCTGCGGAATATGGATGTTTACAACACCTCCATGCCGCTGACCGGCACACTGACGCTGGAGGGCGGAACGCACACCGCCAAGAATGTGACGGTCGCCAAGGGGGCGGACGTGACCTTTGCCAGCGGCAGCTATCAAGGTGCGACCATCGACGGCACGGCGACGGTGAAGGCGGGCGTCACATTTACCGACGCCTCCGTCGAGGTGAACGGTACGCTGAACGCCAAGGGCGGTACCTTCACTGGTAATGTCAAATTCAACGGCAGCAGCATCGCGAACATCAGCGGCGGCAGCTTTAATAATGAAAAGAAATATGGCGGCGTTACGTTTGACTACAATGTCACGGGGACGATCACCGGCGGCACGTTTACCTTCGCGGATTTTTACACCACCAAAGTCAAGCTCTCCGGCGGCACATTTACGATGATCAAAACCAACGGCGACCGCAAACTCGCCGACCTGCTGGCGGAGGGCGCGGCGTATTACGGAGCAAGTGATAATCAGGCTGTGACCAATGATAGCGTGAATACGCTGGAAAATGTCAAGGTCGTGTCGCATACGCACAACGGCGGCACGGACGGCAAGGGCATTTGCAGTGTCTGTAAGAAGCAGATGGCGGCGTCGCTGACCGTCGGCGGCAAGACGAGCTGGTACGCGGCCTTTGCCACTGCCATTGAGGCGGCGAACGCGGCGGACGGTGCAAAGGCCATCACGCTGTATCAGAATGTGGATGACACTGTCTACGGGAAGCGGACCACCTATGAGCTGACCCGCGGGCCGGTGACGCTGGCGACCGGCGGGAAAAGGGTCGATGGTGTGGACCTCATCGCCAAGGGCATTTTTCTGACGGTCACGGGCAGCAACGGAAGCTTCTATGTGACGGTGGACGGCAAAGACGCGGAATTGACCGTCAACGACAAGGATACGAAGCTCGCCATTGTCACGGCGAAGAACGGCGGAAAGCTTTCGCTGAGCAACGGCACCTTCAGCCGTGTGGCTGTAAAGGACGACGGCAGCAGCGCCAGCCTCAGCGGCGGCAGCTACGGCGAGATCACGAGCGACGCCGGCTATGTCAAGCCCTATGCGCTGCTGGCGAAGGGGTACGCTTATAAACGAATAAGGGATAACAAATGGCTCCCCAACGCCAATTCAATCTCGGAAAAAGTCACCGTTGAAAAAGCCCCCTTCGCGGTCGAAAAGATCTATCCGAATAGCGATACGAACTACACCGGAAACTCGGCGTTTGCGACGGACGGCAATATCACGCTGACTGCGGTAATCGCGCCAGAAACGGAGGGCGTCACCTACTACTACTGGTGGGAGCGGTTTGACGAATCAAGCAAAGACTGGACCACGAAATTAAACGATGTTAATACTGCGACGCATACCGGCGGGCAGAGCAAGACGCTCTCCATCAGCAATCTGCCGGAAAACAGCAGCTACCAATACCACGTTGATGTGCGGAGCGACAACGGCTACCAGTGCTACAGCGAGCCGTTCACCGTGACCCGGCATCAGCATAGCTGGACGTACACGGCAAGCGGCGCGACCATCACTGCGAGCTGCACAGACACGACTTGCACCAGCCCGAACGGCGGCAGCGTGACCATCAAGGCCCCCACCGAGCTGACCTACAGCGGTGAAAGCAAACCCGCCACGGTGACTGAAAGCAGCGATTGGCAGGGTCCGGCGGTGAGTGGGGTCACCATCAGCTACACAAAGATGGGCATGTATGGTCCAGAGGCATTGGAAAACGGCGCGCTCCCCACCAACGCGGGCGAGTACACCGCCAGCATCAAGGTGGGCGAGGCGACCGCCAGCGTGACCTATACCATTGGCAAAGCTACCCCCAAGGCGGAGGACTTCACCTTCACCGCCCCGACAAGCCTGACCTATGACGGCAATGACAAGAGCGCAACAGTTTCTCCCGCGGACGATGTCTTCGTAAAATACTACGATAAAGACGGTAAGGAAGCCACGCCTAAGAACGCGGGCGAATACACCGTCAAGATCGATGTAGCCGAGAGCACGAACTATGCTGCGGTCAACGGCCTGACGGCGGATGGCTGGAAGTTTAGCATCACCAAGGCGGCCGCGCCCACGATGCAGCCCATAGAGCTGACCGTTATCAACGGGCTGGCAAAGACTTACTTGGTCAATCTTCCCGCGCTGCCGACGCTGGGCGATAATTGTAAGTACGGCTCCATCAAATATGAGGCCTGCAACTTCAATCTGATTGGAGAGGGCGGCTACGCAAATTCGATGGCAATGATCACATCAAACGATGAGTTCCAGTTGACTGTCCCGGCTGTCGAATCTCAGACCGAAGGTTCCGTCGGAACCGTAGGCGTCAAGATCACCACGGACAACTATCAGGACATGCTCCTGACCGTTAAAGTCATCGCGAAGAACAAGATCGTTCCCGTGCTGGACGGCGAGATCACCGCAACGCCAATCACCTTTGGCCAGATCCTGCGCGTCAGCACCATTACTGGCACGATGAAAGACGACGGCAAGCCGGTCGAAGGCACCTTCGAGTGGACGGATCCTAGTACCAAGCCCGACAAAGCCGGCAACTATCAGGCTGAGTGGACATTCACCCCGGCGGAGGGCTATGAGGAATACGCGACCGCGACCGGAACTGTGACCATCAAGGTGAACAAGGCTACCCCCACCTTCACCGCTCCCACGGCGCAGGAAAATCTGACCTATACCGGACAGGAGCAGGCGCTGATTACTGCGGGCATGACGGACCATGGCACCATGCAGTACAGCCTGACCGAGAACGGCACATACAGCCAGGACATCCCTACCGGCACCGATGCCGGAGCATATACCGTGTGGTATCAGGTGATTGGCGATGAAAACCACAACGATACCGCACCCGCCAGCGTGGCGGTCCGCATTGGGCAGAAGCCGCTGACGATCACCGGGGTAACGGCTGCGTCCAAGCTTTATGATGGCACGAAAAACGCGGGCATCACCAGCGTGACCTTCGACAACGTGATCTTGAACCGAGACACAGACTACAACGTGACCGCCAACTTTGACGATGCCGGTGTGGGCAACGGCAAGAACATCACTGCCACAGTGACCCTGATGGGGCAGGCCTCGAAGAATTACGCCCTGGAGCAGAGCAGCTTCCCCACCACTGCCAGCATCACCAAGGCCGCTGCGCCTGACTTCACCAAGGGAACTGGGCTCGTCATTGTAAACGGCCACGAAAAGACCTACACCGTGACGCTCCCCGCCCTGCCCACGCTGGAAACGCCCAAAGAGTACGGTGCACCCACCTATGAGCTCGGCGGAATCACACTGGATGGCAGCTACTACACCGGCGGCGCGAAGGTGGAAAACGGCAAGCTGATCCTGCCGATTCAGAAAAATGACGTGAAAACCACCGGCCCTGTGGGCACAGTGACCGTAGTGATCAAGAGCACAAACTATGAGGACATCACGCTGACCGTCAATGTCAATGCGACCAACAAGCTTGTCCCCACTGTTACGGCACCTACGGCAAACGCCCTGACCTACAACGTTGCAGAACAGGCGCTGGTTACAGCAGGCAAGACCACTGGCGGCACGATGCTCTACCGGCTTGACAATTCTGAGTGGAGCGAGCAGCTCCCCACAGCGAAAAACGCCGGGGAATACACTGTTTGGTATAAGGTTCAGGGAAATGCAGAGTACGCAGATGTGGCAGAACAGAACGTGACTGTGACCGTAGCGAAAAAGTCAGTTACCGTTACGGCGCTTGATCAGAGCGCCTACACCGGCAGCACCGCGCCCGACCTTGGCAGCCCGGAAGCAGATAAGGACTACAAGGTGGAGGGGCTGGTTGGTGCAGATACCCTGAGCGGCACGGTAACACTGGACTACGCACAGACGCCGGATATGAGCAAAACCGGAAAAACCGCGATCAACATCACTGGTACGCTGTCAAATGACAACTATGAGATCACCTATATTTCTGGAACGTTGACCGTTTCCAAGCAATCTTCCAGCGACGGCGGTTCCTCCTCTGGTGGTTCGGGCAGCGGTGGAGGTTCCTCCTCCGGCGATTCTGACGATTCCGACAACAATGATAACACCAACCAGCCGGAGTACAAGCCTCAAGCCCCTGTAACCGGTGAAACCAAACCCATACAGCCGGATAAAAACGGCAATACGGCAGTGGACAACAGCTCTGTCCAGTCCGCCATCGACAAGGCCAAACAGGATGCGAAAAAGAATGGTACAGCCGAAAACAGGATTGCCGTTACCGTTCCCATCACCTCGGCGGCACGCCAGACCTCTTTTAACGTGACCATCAAGGCACAGACATTGGATCTGCTGGTTAAAGAAAACGTCCGGCAGTTTACCGTAGCAACAGACCATCTGGTTTCGGTTAATATCGGGCTGGACACTCTGAAGCAGCTGGATAGCGTCTCCGCTGGTGGGGACATCATTCTCCGGGTAGATAAGGTAGATGCCCTGCGCTCCACCGAGGCCAAAGCCGCTATCGGCACAAGACCGGCCTACGATCTGTCGCTGGTGTATCTCTCCGGCGGCAAAGAAACACCGATTGCCAACTTAAATGGTCACACTATATCGGTGCGTTTGCCCTACACACCGGCAAAGGGTGAGCAGACCGGTAATCTCTATGCAGTCTATGTAGACGACGCAGGCAAGGTGGAATGGATCACCAGATCCAGCTACGATGCCAGCCTGAAAGCGGTTGTCTTTGAAACCGGTCATTTCAGCGTTTACGGCGTGGGCTACAAGAACCCTGCCCCGGCCTTTACCGACATTACCGGCCACTGGGCAGCAGATAACATCCTCTTTGCAGCCAGTCGGGGACTGCTCTCCGGCACAAGTGACACCACCTTTAGCCCGGGCACCGGTATGACCAGAGGAATGTTCGTCACCGCCCTGGGGCGGCTGGCGGGCATCAACCCGGACAGCTACAAAACCGGGAAATTCACCGATGTGAAAGCCGACGCTTACTATGCGCCCTATGTGAACTGGGCAGCACAGACCGGAATTGTGACGGGTGTTACCGCCACCACCTTTGCGCCGGATACCAACATCAACCGGGAACAGATGGCGGTGATTATGAAAAATTACGCTGCAAAGCTGGGCTATGATCTGCCCCAGACCTTAAAGGCTGTGACCTTTGCGGACAACGCAAACATCAGCAGCTGGGCGAAGGATGCGGTCAGGGCCATGCAGCAGGCGGGCATCCTGGCCGGGAAGAATGGAAATAAGTTTGACCCCAAGGGAACCGCTACCCGCGCCGAAGTCGCCACCGTACTGCGGCGGTTTGTGGAGATCGTCATTGACTCGCAGACCGCAAACGGCTGGCAGCAGAATGACAGCGGCCAATGGAGCTATTACAGAAATGGGAAGCCGGTGAAAGGCTGGCTCTCCGACGACCAGAAGTGGTACTGGCTGGTCAAGGCTACCGGAATGATGTTTGCCGGCGGCTGGAAGCAGATTGACGGAAAGTGGTACTACTTCTACACAGACGGGACGATGGCGGTGAATACCACCATTGACGGATATACCATCGGCTCGGATGGTGCAAGAAAGTAACCTACAATAAAAAACGATTTGCCCGTATATCAGCGGACAAAGATAAACGCGGTCGGGTATCAAGAAACCCCACCGCGTTTATTTTTTCTCTTGTTTTTCTCTGGTGTCCAGCATTTTATCAATCAGGGCAAGTAAAAGTTCCTGATCCCGCTGACTGCATTGCAGGATTAAACGCTGGATACGGTCAATGGTTTCACTTCATCGCTCCATCTGTGGAGCAAGAATTTCATCAAATGAAAGGAAATCCAAATTTATCCGCATGGTGAATCGGAAATGCCGCTAAAGTCTATTGAGTTTAACTTTCCGATATATCGTGATGGAAAAGAGGTAAGGAAGATTTTGTGGGAATCTGGTAATACCGTTGAGACGGTAGTCTTGATGTCAAAGAAAGATTGCTTTTTGCAAGTCCTTTTTGCAACTACATTTTTATTTTACAACAAACAGATCCGGAACTGCCGTTCGAGGAAAAAGTGAAGCTCTATCGCAAGCAGATGTTAGGATGATAATTGTGCAGACGGCATCTGCACAATTTGCAACAAAAAGAGGAGCCGGTCAAGGCTCCTCGAAGGTACGTTATTTCAAAAAGTTGCTCTTATGTTCCAGTGCATGCAGATTATAGCCAAGTGTAGCTAAGTGTGCGACCTTCAGCGCAACCAAGTTGATGTCGGTGGACATCGCACTGGCAATCTGCTCGGCGGTGTATCCATATTCATAGATGTAGCGAAGGACTTCATCGCTGTCCATCAGAATTTCTGCTGCTACGATATTGGCTTCATATTCCGGCTTGGATTTCATGTCGTAGAGCATGAACTCATGAATCGGGGTGGTTTTCGCCATATTCCGGTGAAGCT
>ERZ832973.1428-NODE-1428-length-18743-cov-30.370131_pt1 | contig 18743 bp, 16 predicted proteins | sample MGYA00519950_ERZ832973 | MGnify/ENA primary metagenome ERZ832973 (study PRJEB31850, sample SAMEA3708734) | human gut metagenome | biome: human gut; feature: human-associated habitat; material: faeces | place: China | collected 2014 ... | reverse complement strand
CATGCGATACATGGATTCGGCGTCCTTCCCTTCAGATATTCTGCTGTAAAATAATCCATGACATTCTTTTTGAATTCCTGCTTAAAATTCATGACGTAATACGGAATTTCCAGACGGTCTGCCACTCTTCTGGCATCATCAACGGCGCTCAGTCCACAGCATCCACCGTTTTTTTCCTGTGTAAATTCATCCTCATCCTGCCAGATCTGCATGGTGACACCGATCACATCATATCCCTGCTTCTTTAATAAATACGCTGCAACGGAAGAATCCACGCCTCCCGACATTCCTACTACTACTTTTTTTGCCATAGTTTACCTCTTTTCCCGCCATAAAAAAATTATGAGAAACCCATTTTTATGAGCTTCTCATAACATAACATGTCTGTATTTATTTTGCAACCGTTTAGGTTGTGGTATTATAGATCTCACCTGTCGTATAATTGTATGTATACATGCCTGACTTATTGTAAGTATTGGCTTTCTCTGCCTCACTCTTCGCATAACTCTCGATCATGCCTGCCTGAACCGAGGTCTGATAACCAAATCCGCCTGTCGTATGGAACAGGGATTTTACCGTGTTCATATCGGCTTTCTTAAATGCTGTCTCATCAATGGAAAGCTTATTGTCGGTTCCGATCGTGATTCCGACCGTACTGAGCATGTTGGAATTTGCCTTTGTCAGATTGACCATGGACTTTGTACTTCTTAAGATGCTGTTGGTATTAGAATCCCCACCCTCTTTTAACATCTTGTTGTAGCTGTCCACAAAATCACTGACCGCCTTGTAAATCTTGTCTGTATCATACTCATAAGATACTTTTCCATCTTTATCTGTCGTCTGTTTCTTTGTAAACAGAGATTTATCTCCGTTTGTTCTCAGTGTCTCAGATGCTTTCTTCAAATCATCTGCAGCGCTCTCGATATTTGCAAGTGTCTTCGAAGAATCTTTGGAAGTCGATGTAGCAGCAGACACAGACGAAGATGATGAATCATCCGATGCCGCCTTTTTGTAATAAGCCTTCATCAGCTTTGTGTAACTTCCATTCCGGATCGTAGCATAGTCAGAATAATTAATGCCAAGTAAATCTGATGTTCCAAACATTGTACTTGTATTCGTCCTTCCTGAATTCAGGCTGGAAAACAGTACGCCGATGGAAGATGAATCATATCCTGAAATTGTTGCCATATTTCTCACTCCTTTGATCAGCAGTCATCCGTGTAAAACAATATCGCTGTGTAATCATGCATTTCCTCTCATGATTACCTTCTTTAATTGTTACATCGTCATTTTAGCTTCATTTTATTAGTTTTTCAAGACCATTTCTGTAGTTTTGCACAAAAATTTATAATTATTCAACAATTGTTCATACTTTATTCACATATTACTGTTACAATAAACTCATAAATGAAACGGAAATAAGTTTTTAATACTTGATAAATTTTTTCATAATAGCCCAGGCGCCTTTGGTGTCTGGGCACTCCTCATTTCAGAGGTCTTTTCAGATGGCAGAATGCCATCTGTTTTTATATATTCTCAATCTGCCAGTCAATTGGTTCCACACCATTCGCCTGCAAAAATTCATTCGCCTTGCTGAAATGCCTGCATCCGAAAAATCCCCGGTACGCAGACAGTGGGCTTGGATGCGGTGCTGTCAAAATCAGATGCTTTGGATTGGTCAGCATCGGAATCTTGCTCTGTGCCGGTCTTCCCCACAGCATGTATACAATCGGTCTGTCCTGTGCATTCACAGCCTGGATGATTGCATCCGTAAACTGTTCCCAGCCATGTCCCTGATGGGAGTTTGCCTGATGTGCACGCACAGTCAGTACTGTATTTAACAAAAGCACACCCTGATCTGCCCATTTTTTCAGATATCCATTATTCGGGATATAACAGCCGAGATCATCATGCAGTTCCTTATAGATATTCTGTAAGGAAGGCGGTATTTCTTTCTGCTCCGGTAATACGGAAAAAGATAATCCGTGCGCCTGATTTACATTATGATATGGATCCTGCCCAAGCAAAAGCACTTTCACCTTGCTTAACGGTGTAAAATGCATTGCATTAAAAATATCGTCCGCCGGTGGATAAATCACCGCTTTACTGTATTCATCGCGGACAAACTGATATAACTCTCTATAATATGGCTTTTTGAATTCACCTTGGATTTCATCCAGCCAGTCATTTGTAATCATTGACATTTTTGTTACCTTCTTAGAATTTCTCCTGTACTACTGCATTTGTCCGGGACAGCCAGCCGGCTGTTGTCTGATGTTTCAGCGCCGCACCGGAACTCCCCGGCCTGCAAGATAATCTTTCAGATCAGCGATTTCCAGCTCTTTATAATGGAACAGAGAAGCTGCTAACGCTGCGTCTGCTTTTCCTTCCGTCAGCGCATCATAAAAATGCTCTTTTGTTCCGGCTCCACCGGATGCGATTACCGGAATGGATACATTTTCAGCGATCATTCTGGTGAGTTCCAGATCATAACCGGCTTTTGTGCCATCACAGTCCATGCTGGTCAGCAAAATCTCCCCCGCACCCAGTCTGTCTGCTTTCATCGCCCATTCAACAGCATCCATGCCAACATCGATACGACCGCCATTTTTATAAATATTCCAACCGGAACCATCTTCTCTTCGTCTTGCATCAATGGCTACAACCACACACTGACTTCCAAATTTATCTGCGGCCTCACTGATCAGATTCGGGTTATTGATGGCAGATGAGTTGATGGAGATCTTATCTGCTCCCTCGCGAAGCAACGCCTTAAAATCATCTACCGTGCGGATTCCTCCACCCACGGTAAACGGGATAAATACCTTTTCTGCGACCTTTCGCACCATATCGACCACAGTCTCCCGCGCATCAGACGTTGCTGTGATGTCTAAAAATACTAATTCATCTGCTCCTGCCTTATCATACGCTGCCGCAATTTCTACCGGATCACCTGCATCTCTTAAGTTAACAAAATTAACACCTTTTACCACGCGTCCCTGATTTACATCGAGACATGGAATGATTCTTTTTGTAAACATTGACGTCCTCCTACAATTTTGCAAAGTTAGAAAGTATCTGTAATCCTACTGTTCCACTTTTTTCCGGATGGAACTGACATGCAAAAATATTATCTTTTTCCACAGACGCATGAATATGTGTGCTGTACTCGATGGTTGCTTTGACAATTGACTCTTCTCTGGCTTTTAAATAATAGGAATGAACAAAATAAACAAATGGATTGCCATTCAGATTTTCAAACAGTCGTCCATTGTTCTGCAGATCCAGCGAATTCCATCCAATATTTGGAATTTTCAGTCCTTCCTGTTCCGGGATTCGAAGGATTTCTCCATCCAACAGATGTAACCCTTCCACTCCATCAGACTCTTCACTTCCTTCAAACAAAAGCTGTAATCCCAGACAGATTCCCAAAAATGGTTTCTGTTCTGCCGCCACTTCATGAATGACCTTATCAAGTTCAAACTTCTTCAACTGACTCATGGCATCTCCAAAGGAACCAACCCCCGGAAGGATCACTTTGTCTGCCTTTTTGATCTCATGAAAATCTCTTGTGATCACGCACTCCTGCCCCAGAAACTGTAACGCCTTTTCTACACTTTTTAAATTTCCTGCATCATAATCAATGATTGCTATCATTCTGTCACCTCTGATAAGCCTGCCTTCTCTAATACTTTATAAATTTCTCTGGAATAAGTCTCTTTATTGGACAGTGCATACATGGTTCTTGCATCCTCTGCTGTCAATCCAAAATCCTGCTGTAATGCTGTCTCTGCTGCACTTTCAATCTTATCAAACTCGCCCCTGCATCCATAAGTCTCTGCATCCTGCAGATACTTGTCATATCGCTGCACCGTGCGGATCAGAGAATCCAGAGCCATATCGTAAACCTCTGCATCCATCATGCTCTCGTAAGCTTCATACTCTGCTGAAACCATAGCTGTAATACGATATTTCTCATAGGTATCCGTGTCTTTTTCCTTTACTTTCTCCCCTGCCACAGCCTGAAAAGCATCCGAATATCTTCCTTCTGCAAATGCCTGGTCTGCATCTGCAAAACTGTTTGAATATCCAAGTAAATGTGTGCCTGCCAGAACAAGTACCAGAATGGATGCTGCCATCACAAAAACGAGGATCACCGGCACTTTTGGCAGCGGCGGTGTGTTATCCGGTTCTGCCGGTGGCTTTGGTTTCTTCTCTTTCTTTGGTTTTACTTTTTTCTCTTTCGGCTGCTTTGGTGCTTTTTCTTTCTTCTTTTTCTCTTTTTTCTTTTTTTCTTTTTTGCCCTTCTTATCATCGTCCGAAGAACCTTCTAACTCTTTTAAGATGTCCATATCATCCATAGACATCTCAGTAACTGCAGGTTCAGCCTGCATTCCGGAAATTTCTTCCTCATCTGGTTCATCATCACCGAACAGTAATTTAGACAGCTTTGCCAGAAATCCCTGTTTCTTCGGCTTCTTTTCTTCTTTTCCCCCGTCATCCGGCTGCACTTCTGCTTTTGCATTGTCTGCCTCCGGTATTTCGGAATCTCCGCCTGTTCCACTCAGAATTTTCATTAATTCATCATCTTCATCCGATACCGCTTTTTCGTTTTCTGTTTCCGGATCATCCAGTCCAAAATCATCAATTCCGATATCATCGATTGCCAGATCATCAATTCCATCTTCACTGGCACCCTCATCATTTTTTACTTCGGCAGTATCCTCTTTCTGCTCTGCTGTTTTCTCCACTGCTGATGTTTCCATCTCTGCTGTATCATTTGCGGCTTCCTGATTCACGCTCTCCATGATCTGGTCAATATCATCAAGCATCGGCTGTGTTGCTTTTGTCACACCCTGTGAACTTTCGTCCCTGTCTAATTCTTGCTCGAACTGTTTTAAAAATTCATCGGGATCATTATCTTTCCGGAGTTCCTGTTCAAACTGATCCATAAACAGATCATTGGAATCCGGAATATCAATTGTCTCTCTTGTACTCTTCTGTGGCATTTGTTCTTTACTCTCAATTTCTTCTGGATTTACAGGATCACTGTCATTTAAATCAGATCTGCCATCGACGGCATTTAATAACTGATCCAGGTAATTTTCTGATTCATTCATGGTAATATTCTCCTGCTATTGATTTCTTTGTAACTATCATATATTTATTTTTCGATTATAGTAAATCAGGGATGTGAAAAAACTCACACCCCTTTTTCTGACTTAATCTACGCTCTTATCGATCAGATTGTCAATTGCCTCTACCAGCATACCGATCTCCGGCTTTGTCAACTGGGCATCTGCTCCTAACTGTTCTCCCTTTTTGCGCATCTCCTCATTCACAAGAGATGAAAAAATAATAAGTGGTATCTTCTTGATCTCATCATCTGATTTGCAGAGTTTTGTCAATCTGTGTCCATCCATGAGAGGCATCTCAATATCTGTGATGATACAGTGTACGTCCTGACGGACTGTTCCTTTCTTCTTGAACTCAGTCAGCTTATCCCACGCCTCCTGTCCGTTCATTGTCATGATCAGATTCGTGTATCCTGATTTTTTCAGACACTCTGAGATCATTTTTCCAAGCAGTGGGGAATCCTCTGCAATGAGGATTGGAGAATCGCTTCTGTCTCTGGCTGTTCTCTCCTCCACATCTGATACTTTCAGTCCGGTTTCCGGGCTGATGTCCGTAACTATCTTTTCAAAATCAAGGATCACCACTAATTTTCCTTCCAGCTTGATAACCCCTGTTGCAGCACTCTTATCTTCCGTGTTGATCGTAGAATCCGGTTTAATGATGTCCTCCCATGATACTCTGTGGATACCGATCACTTCATCTACATGGAATGCAATGTTTAATTTATTAAAGTTTGTGATAATGAATAAGCCCTTTTTCTCGGATGGTTCCATTCCCAGACACTTTTTCAGGTCAATAACCGTCATCATCGTATCACGCGGCATAAAAATTCCTTCCACACAAGGATGTGCATTTGGAACCGGTGTTACCTGCTGATAGGTAAGGATCTCTCTGATCTTTGCCACGTTGATTCCATAATAATTGTCACCTAACGTAAATTCAAGAACTTCTAATTCATTTGTACCTGACTCTAAAAGAATATTTGTATCCATTGTGTCTTCCTCCCACGTATATGTTCTCTTGTTTTTAATTTGATTTAATATATGAACCTCAGTCCGCAGTGCACGCCAGAAAAATCAGAGATTTTCCTGGCTGTCGGGCATTCGCCCTATCACTCTCGATATATACAGACCTCACCATGCAAGCATGTCCGGTCTGTATATTCTCGATTGGCACTGCTCATTGCTTACGCACATTATATCATAACTCTTCCTGTTTTTACAATTTTATTTCATAAGTTGTGTCATCTCTTGTCACATGGAGCACAATATCAGAAACTTCTGTCACGGAATCCGGTATCTCAAATAAAAGAACCGCTGATTTTGTCTCTCCTGCCGGGATCTCATCATCATAAGTTGAAAAATCCGTTGTCATGATCGTTGTATAAGCAGAAACCTGCGTACTCTCTGCTCCATCAGCAGAATAATCCGCTGTAAACTTTACCTTTGAAGTGAGATTATCCAGAGTAATACCCTCTTCTGTAGGATTGGTCATATCGATTTCAAGTACCATAAACTGTTTTCCATTCGAGGCTCTTACATCAAGCACATCCGACTCTGTATAGTTTCCGGCAAGGCTTACTCCTCCATAGGCAACTTCCAGTCCATCCGCTCCAAATACATCCTCCAGCGTATTTCCGGCTGGTGTCTCATCCATTATTTCTGTGCCATCCACACTCTCACTGCCTGTGACAGTCTCTTCCGGCTCTGTTTCTTCCGCGCTCTGATCCACATAGACCAGACCATCCTTCTGATATGAATTATGCTTGGAAACAACGTGTACTGCATAATTGACGATCTGACTTTCCTCTGCCTCTGTGAGATCATATGCTTTCGTTCCGCATCCTGTCAGCAAAAGCATACCTGTCAGACATAAGATTCCTTCTATTTTTTTTCTTCTCATACTGTATCATCCTCCGCCTGTCCGGAACCAATCCCTGTTTTTTCCGTGTCAAGTTCGAACCAGAATTCTACGCCATCTTCATGATTTAACACGCCACATTCCCTGTGAAATGACTCCATGATTGCCTTTACGATAGAAAGTCCTATACCACTTCCACCATATTCTCTCGTTCTCGCCTTGTCCACTTTATAAAACTTGATCCAGACATTATCAAGATCTTCTTCCGGAATCTGTTTTCCGGTATTGAATACACTCACCCGGACAACACTGTCTTTTCTTGTATACCAGATTCTGATCTTCTTATCAAATTCTGCATGATGGATCGCGTTGCTCAGATAATTCGTCACAACCTCTTCCACCTTGAATTCATCTCCCCATGCATCCATCGGTTCACTCTCATCAAATGTAACCGAGATATCGTTCTGCTCTAATAAAATAGAAGATGAATTAATAATTCCATGGATCAGTTCTGTCAGATTAAAGCGCTCCATAGGAACAACTTCATTTCCAAACTCTAACTGGTTTAAAGTCAGAAGTTTTTTGACCATCTGATTCATTTTATCCGCCTCGTCCATGATCACTTCACAGTAGAAATCACGGCTCTGTGCATCATCATTGATACACTCCTGCAATCCCTCTGCATAACCCTGGATCAACGCCAGCGGTGTCTTCAGCTCATGAGATACATTGGATAGAAACTCCTTGCGCATCTCATCGATTTCTGTTTTTTTCTCAATATCCTGTTTTAATTCGTTATTTGCACTCTTAAGTTCTGAGATTGTGCTTTCAAGCGCACATGACAACCGGTTAAAATGTTCACCGAGTTCATCTATCTCATTTTTTCTGTGTCCTTTTGAAACATACTTGGCATCAAAATCAAGTTCTGTCATTCTTTTTGATATGTCCGTGAGTTCTGAGATCGGTGTTGTTATCCTCTTAGACACAAACACTGTGACAATCGCACTGATCGCAATTGCCAGAACGCCCACGTAAACCAGAAACTGATTTGAAATTTTTGCACTCTCACGGATACTCTCCACTGCGGTACGCATCAGGATCAGATTTCCATTGGAAAGTGTTCCATAAAGAACCATGTACTCAGATGATAACCTTGTATCTGTCTGTTTCTGTATGACGTAATTGTCTGATCTCTGTAAGATCTCGGTCTGGTTTCTGTCATCACCAAACAAAATATTCATAAATTCCATCAGAATGACCTGATTGTCATTCACCGACGACCTCACGATCGCACGGTTGGAACTGATGATCATAACTGCAATATTACCATTGGCACACAGATTGTCAAAAGTGACATCAAACTCACTGGAATTCAGTTCACCTGTCTCACTGGCACCGTTGATCACATCATATCCGTCGATCAGCGAATCCTGCTTATTCAACATATAATATTTTTCCAAAAAGGAAGTATTGATAAACCAGCATAACATAATCGTCCCTGCTACAAGTCCGACTAATATCACTGCAAGTTCGCGGGTCAGTGACCCTTTTTTATCTCTTTTCATATTATGACAACCATCCTGTAATGTCAATCAGTTTTGCAAATAATCGGCAATGTCCTACCCCACTATAAACTTGTAGCCAACACCCCAGATTGTCTTGATATACTCCCCTTTTTCCCCGATTTTGGCACGGAGTTTTTTGACATGTGTGTCAATTGTCCTTGCATCTCCAAAGTAATCATAATTCCACACGTTGTTCAATATCTTTTCACGGGATAGTGCAATTCCCTGATTCTCCATAAAATAGTCCAGCAGTTCAAATTCTTTAATACTTAATTCGATTGGTCTGCCATCCACGGTCACAAGATGCGCCGTCTTATCCAGTTTAATACCGCCCGCCTCAACAAATTTTTCATCATTTCCGGCAGTCAGTCCGCTTCTGCGAAGCAGTGCATTTACCCTTGCCACAAGAATTTTCGGTGAAAATGGTTTGGAAATATATTCGTCCACTCCAAGTTCAAATCCGGTCAGTTCATCGCTCTCATCGCTTTTTGCAGTCAGCATAATGATCGGAACTTTGGATGTTTCACGCACTTCACGGCAGACATCCCATCCGTTGATCTTTGGCATCATGACGTCTAAAATAATCAGTGCGATATTCTTTTCTTTATAAAATATATCCAGTGCCTCCTCACCGTCTCCGGCCTCCAGCACCTCATAGTCTTCCCTCACCAAAAAGTCGCGGACCAGTTTACGCATCCTGCTCTCATCATCTACTACAAGAATCTTTAATCTCTCCATATCGTCCTCCGGTTACGTCTGTTCTCTGTTAAAAATATCACGATTTTATGGCTAATCTGTGAAATCTGTCTGTTCTGTATCCACCTGGATCCCAAGTTCCTGTTCTTTTTCGCTCACTGCCTTTTCCCGCTCCGTCAGTTCCTGCTCCCAGGATGCATAACGGTTTAAAAGTTTCGACTGATAGTCCACGATCGTCGGACTGTCGCTCGTCAGTGTCATGGCAAACATTGCCACAACGCACACCACAAGGATTGCATTCACGCACAGGGAAATCTTCAATTTCCCGGAGGACTCTGTCTCTAATGCCTTCCTGTCGATCTTTGCAAGCTTTTTTTCACGCTGTCTCGCCCTGACCGCCCGCACACGTTCCTTCTGTGCGATCTCACGCTTCTGCTTTTTTAAGCTTGCCTCAAGTCTCGGATGTGTGACCGGAATCGGCAGGATATCTTCATTTTTGATAAAAGGAATTGTCGTCAGGTATTCCTGCAGATCCTTTAAGTAACTGTATCCGACTGCTGTTTCAAACAGTTTCTGTCCGATCATTTTGTTATAAACCTGCAATATGACCTCCGGATCATTCATATCGGTCTTGGTCTTGATATATCTGATCCCCTCGATTTCCTTTTTCGCCTGTTCTGCTTCATCCTTATTTTCAAAAGAAAATCCACCAACGCTCACTCTCTGCGTATTTTCCGGCATTTGTTCTTCCTCCGTTCCATTTACACTTCCTAAGCACATGTTATTTTTATTATAAAAAATAACTTTACAGTTTGCAAGTTTTATCCGTGCAGATATAGAATACTCTCCTCCGGGATAGCGAGATACTGCGGCATTTTTTCCTGATATTCTTTCTGCCAGCTTTCTTTCGGGATTTTCCACCAGACATCATGTTCGAAAACAACCACCAGTTCAAAAGGATCGTCGAGGATCTTTCCGTTTTGGCACTCCACCAGATTTTCACGCTGTCCGTTCTCCGGCAGTCTTAAATAATGTGCGCGGATGCCGATATGTGTCGTATTTTCCGGGATCATGCCCTTTACGCAGACCGTTGTATTCCAGTTTGACAGAACCATTGTATGGTCGTCCACTCTCTCGATTTTTTCAATATTTTTGCAGCCTGTCAGCTTCGCAGCCGCCGGTGTGCCGGGATTTTTAAAAATTTCTTTTGTGGCGCCAAATCCCGCCTGTCTGCCATCCTCCACGATCAGCATATGTTCACAGAAGCGGTAGATCTCATCGCGGCTGTGCGTCACCATCAGAATGTCTTTGTCATAACCGGACAAAAGTTCTAACAGCTCCAACTGCAGTTTTTCTTTCAAAAATGCGTCAAGCGCAGAGAAAGGCTCATCCAGCATCAAAACCTCCGGGTCTGACGCAAGGATTCTTGCCAGCGCCACACGCTGCTGCTGCCCGCCGGATAATTTCCCCGGATAAGAGTATTTTAACTCTGTCACATGCAGCAGTTCCATATAATCTGCCGTCTGCCTTTTTATCTCCTCCGCAGTCATTTTCTGACCGGGACGATATTTGAAACCAGCCGCAATATTCTCCTCCACCGTCATGTTCGGAAACAGTGCATAATTCTGGAATAAATAGCCGACATGTCTGTCCTGCACGCGCAGATTGATTTTTTTGCCGGAATCAAACAATACCCTGCCATTCAAAACAATTTTTCCACGATCCGGTGTCTCAATACCGGCAATGCATTTTAACGTCATGCTCTTGCCACAGCCGGACGCACCGAGGATTCCGGTGATCCCCTGTTTTCCTTCGGTATCAAAAAAAACAGACAACACTTTGTCATTTAGTTTTTTTTCGATCTCCACCTGTAAACTCATCTTTTCTTCTCTCCACGCAGATTCATTCCTGCCACGATGAGCAGGGAAAAAGCAACAATGATCAACACGTATTTTCCTGCGGTATCCATATCCCCGGCCGCCACCTCAGAATAAATGGCGAGTGGCAGTGTCCTTGTTTTTCCTGCAATATTTCCGGCGATCATCGCAGTCGCTCCGAATTCGCCGAGCCCTCTTGTGAATGCGAGCACGCCGCCGGAGAGGATTCCCGGTCTTGCCTGTGGCAAAATAATTTTCCAGAAAATGGTGCGTTCACTCATGCCAAGCGTCCTGCCCGCATAGATCAGATTTGCATCGACCTGCTCGATCGCGCCTCTCGCCGAGCGATACATCAGTGGAAACGAGATCACGACAGCCGCCAGAACGGTTGCCTGCCAGCTGAACACGATTTTATAATGAAATACTTTTTCTAAAAAGATACCGGCCGGTCTTTTTGCTCCAAACAGATAAAGCAAGAAAAATCCTGCTACGGTCGGAGGCAGTACGAGCGGCAGTGTCAGCAATCCATCCAGCCATGCTTTTGCTTTTGTGGAACGGACGGACACAACGCCCCGTGCTGCCCAAAGCCCCAGAAAAAATGTGATGATGATCGATACGACCGATGTTTTTAACGAGATCCATACCGGAGAAAGATCCATTTTTATGCCTCCTGAATTACTATCCTGTCTTATTCCTGTGCGTTGACAGAAAATCCTGCCGCCTTGAATACGTCTAGCGCTTCACCGGACTGTAAAAACTCCATGAATGCCTCTGCTGCGTCTTTGTTCTTTGTCTCTTTTAACTCCGCCACCGGATAAATGACTCTGGAAACACTTTCCTCCGGTGCTTCTGCCACAACTGAAACCTTGTCAGTCATGGAAGCTGCGTCTGTTGCGTAAACGATCCCGGCGTCTGCACTTCCCTCAGCCACCCAGTTTAATACCTCTGTCACGTTGGTTCCAAGACTTAATTTACCTTCCGCACTGCTCCAGAGATCCAGATTCTCCAATGCCTCTTTGCCGTACTGTCCTGCCGGAACACTCTCCGGATCACCGATTGCGATCATATCTGCATTCACGATGTCCTCAAAAGAAGTGTAGCCGCTCTCATTTCCCGCCGGAACGATCAGAACGATTTTATTTTCCAGAAGATCCACAGATGCATCCTCTGCGATATAGCCCTCCTCCTGCAATGCCTCCATCTGTTTTAACGCTGCGGAAAAGAAGATGTCCACATCTGCGCCAGCCTCGATCTGTGACTGTAATTTTCCAGAGCTGTCATAAGTCCCTTCAATGGATACTTCCGGGTACTGTTCCTCAAACATTGGGATCAGATGCTCTGTAAAAGATTTTTCCAGACTTGCGGCTGCCGCCAGTGTGATCGTTCCCTGAATGTCTGCATTCTGTGCTGCATCGGATGTCTCTGTTGTCACAGTTTCCTCTGTGCTTTCATTCTGTGCCGGAGCATCTGTGTTTGTATCTGCTCCTTTATTGCTGCCACAGGCTGCAAGTCCTGCTGTCATAGCTGTCAGTAATAGAACTGCTGTCAACTTTTTCATCATTTTTCCACATCTTTCTTCTGATTGTTTTTATATAAAACTGCAAATTGTTTGCAAATTTATGATTCTTTTATTTTCCCGCACAATTTCCGGTATTTCCCTTTAAAATATCAATTCCATGCGTCAGTGCACCGATCGCATATTCCAGACACTCTCTTACCGCCTTCGGGCTTCCCGGGAGGTTGACGATCAATGCCTCTTTCCGGATTCCCGACACGCCTCTGGAGAGCATCGCCCTCGGCGTGATCTGCAGGGAATAATAGCGCATGGCTTCTGAGATTCCCGGTGTTTCGCGCTCAACTGCACGCATGGTTGCCTCCGGTGTATTGTCTCTTTTGGAAAAACCTGTTCCGCCTGTCGTTAAAATCAGATCCGCTTTATCTTCATCCGAAAGTTCACACAACAGTGCTGTCAGCGTGTCTCCATCATCCGGGATGATTTTTTTGAAAACTACCTCATAGCCCTCTTTTCCCACAATTTCTTCGGCTGCCGCCCCGCTCGCATCCTCCCGCTCCCCCTTAGAAGCGGTATCGCTTAACGTGATGACTGCCGCCCGGTACTGCACATGAAATTCATCCCCGACACTGATCTTTCCGCCGTGAAGCACTTTCGCAAAAACGCCGTTGGTCGGCATGATGCACTCGCCCATCTTCTGAAAAATCTCACAGCCGTGATGACATTCTTTTCCGATCTGCGTTAATTCCAGCACCACATCTTTGCACGTAAACCTTGTTCCAATCGGGAACTTTGTAAAATCATAGCCGCTCACGACGAGATTTTCTCCGAAAGCCCCATCTGTAACCTCTGCACCACGCGCCTTAAATGCGGCGATCGTTTCCTCTGATAATAAGGAAATCTGCCTGTGCCAGTTTCCTGCATGGGCATCTCCCTCAATGCCCCAGTTTTCCACAAATACTGCGGATTCTATATTTTTCTTCTGTGTGCCGCGCTTTTCACTGATGCACACAGCCCTTACTTTTCCCATTTAAAAACCCAGCCTTTCCCACAACCTGCAAAGATTGTGTCTCTGTACTAGCCTCCAATTTCCGACATTCCTCTGTGTTCTGTCCGCTCCGGCTCATTGATTTCCCCAAAATGATGGCACTTCGGTTTTTGTGTGATAATCGTTTCAATCTGCACTTTTAACTCCGCATCCGAAACGCCGTCCCTTAACAGCGTGCGCAGATCCATTCCTGTCTCATATTGCAGACATGGTTTTAAAAAACCGTCCGCCGTCATGCGGACACGATTACATCCACTGCAGAATTTATGTGAAATTGCACTGATAAATCCAATTTTTCCTTCAAATCCATCAATTTTCCTATAATGTGCCGGTCCGCTTCCAAGTTTTTCCTCGCACGGTCTGATCGTCCCATAAGTTTCACTGAGTATGTGCTTCACCTCTGCCTCTTTTAATGTATGTTTTTCTTTTCCCTGACCGATCGGCATCAGTTCGATAAAACGGACATTTACGCCGTCTTTTGCAAGTTCTGCCAGCGCAAGCAGCTCCTCTCTGGTCTGGTGCATCAGCACACAATTCACTTTTACAGAGATTCCTGCCTGTTTTTGCGCCTTTCGCATTCCCCGCAGCACTGCTTCCAGATTACCGTCAGAGGGATTCCTGTCCACATGACATCCTCCTGTGAGGGAATTGTAATGTTCCGGGTTTAATGTATCCAGACTGATATTCACACCATCGAGTCCCGCTTTTACAAGACCATCCAGCTGTTGTTCCAAAAGGATTCCGTTCGTCGTCAGTGTCACTTTTCCCATGCCGCATTCCTTTTTTAGCCGGAAAATAAGTTCTTCAATATGTTCCCTCACCAGAGGCTCACCCCCGGTCAGCTTAACATTTTTGATCCCGAGACTGCGGTAAATTCCAGCAAGTTTTACGATCTCGTCATAAGTCAGAAGTTCTTCCTGTCTCAGATACGTCTTACGCGTCTGCGGCATACAATAAATACAGCGCAGATTACAGCGGTCTGTGACCGAAATGCGGATATAGTCGATATTGCGGCTGTATTGATCTAACATTGTTCTCTTTCCTTAATTCGCTCAAAAAGTCCGGATTTTCCACCGTCTTTTTTTTCTAAATGAACGTCAAAAATTTCCATTGCGCGGTCCATTGCCTTGCACATGTCATAAATCGTCAGAAGCGCCACATTCACGCCCATCAGTGCCTCCATCTCCACTCCGGTCTTCCCGGAAACTTTGACCGTGCACAGTGCCTTTATGATGTTTTCCGCTTCCTTTACCTCAAAATCAACGGTACATTTATTCAGGCAGAGCGGATGACACATCGGGATCAGATTTGACGTCTGTTTTGTTCCCATAATGCCTGCCACACGCGCTACGGTCAGCACATCGCCTTTTTTTGCCGTGTGGTTGACAATCGCAGACATCACTGCGTCATTCACACGGATCTTGCCGCTCGCCACCGCAATGCGCTCTGTGATCTCTTTTTCGGAGACATCCACCATCACGGCATTGCCATTCTCATCAAAATGATTCCATTCCATACCTCTTTAAACCTTTCCAAAAGAACAGTCCGGGAATCTGCACTCTGCACATCCAAGGCATAAGCCACCATGTCCCAGCACATAAAAATCTTCCGCTTTCACCGGGATCGCGGCTGCGATCCTCGGCAGCATAATGTCAAAAATGGTGCTCTTTGCGTACATCACGCAGCCCGGCAGTCCCATGACCGGCGTGCCGTCCTCAAAATATCCGAGCAGAAACATAGCTCCCGGCAGCACCGGCGCACCGTAGGTGACGATCTGCGCTCCCGAACGCTTAATTGCTCCCGGCGTGCGGTCGTCCGGATCAACGCTCATGCCTCCGGTACATAAGATCATATCCACACCTTTTGCTTTGTACTCTGCTATTTTTTCCGTGATAAGCGCCTCGTCATCCCCCGGATAACAATGCTCTACCGTCTCAATGCCATAGGCTTTCAGCTTCCCAATGACCACATCGGAAAAGGTGTCCCGGATCAGTCCTTTTGCCACCTCACCGCCCGTCGTGATGAGCGCCGCCGTCTTTAATTTATACGGAAGCACATTGACAAGCGGCTCTTTGCCCGCACACCATTTTGCTGCTTCCATTTTCTCTTTCTCAATGATCAGTGGGATAATTCTGGTTGCCGCAAGCTTCGCCCCCTTTTTCACCGGGGTGTAGGAATGTCTCGTTGCGATCATCATCTCACCAAGTGAATTGACTGCCAGGAGTTTTTCCACATTGATTGTTAAAATTCCGTCAATGTCCGAGGTAAGCTCGATTTTCCCTTCTTTCGGCTGGGAGGCATGCATATGTTCTCCCTGACAGATCTCACGCAGGATCTCTGCCGCCTCATCCTCGTGAAGCATGTTTTCGTTCTTCTCCCACACATAGAGATTTTCTTTTCCCATGGATAATAACACCGGGATATCCTCTTCTGTCACAATATGCCCCTTGCGGAATCTCGCGTCTTTCGTGACACCTTTTATGATCTGCGTCATGTCATGACATAAAACATGACCGACCGCTTCCTCTGTTTTGATTAATTTCATTGTTTTTCCTCTTATTTTGTCTTGGCGTTCGGGTAAATGCGCACCATCTTTGCGTCATCATAATGCTCATCCATGTACACCTGCCAGCTCTGCGTTGCTTCCACCTGTCTGCCTCTCTCATCATAGCGTATTAACGCCATGCAGGACACCACAACATTGCAGCACATAAATACGATCAGCATCCATGTCACTGTCTTACCGATCACAACAGGAATTTTTTCTATCAATCCTGAAATTTTCGGATACAGAATCTTAAACCACACAACAGCTGCAATTCCCCAGAAAAAGCAGTACAACAGGTTAATCCTTCCGCCGAGGTTAAACGGCATCCAGCTGTAATCCCAGAATACTTTTCCAAATACCAGTTCCGTGAACACACTGCACAGATACTCGTAAGCACCGCCTAAAAAAGTGCCTGTCCAGAACAGAAATCCGTCACTTCTGTCCTTATATTTATATAACATTGCCGTCACCATTGCAATCGCAAGTCCCCACACGATACTGAATGGTCCCCACACCACACTGCTGCGGCTCATCCACACCCCTGCTGTGATGCGGCAGAAAATTGTCTCCGTGATATCTCCCAGGAATGCTCCCACAAAAAATAACATCACGATTTTATAAAAATCACAGCCCTTTGCAAAAACGGTTTTATCCTTTGTGACCTTTTCCACAAAGCTTGCCTTCGGGTAGGCTTTTGTCATTCGTTTTTCAATCGATCCTGCAATCTTATTGCCAAGCCTGATGCGGAAACGATCGATTTTGCTATTTGCTTGGAGCCACTTCTCCGGGTGTCTGCTCTTTCCTGTCACAAGCAGATAGGAGGCGAGTACATCCACCACAAGCACACCGATCAGCACCAGCAGAACAATATGTACCAAAAGCTGTGGCAGTATTGCAAGCAATCGGAATACCCACCGGTTGGCATACTTCACCACAACATAACCCAATGCACCTTTTATCAGGGAAACCGGGAGACAGATGTAACCGTCTAAGTTCCATTTACTCTTACTATAATCCCACCAGCGTTTATGATAAAACCTCTCAATTAACTTTCCAGCGACGAACTCTGTAACTGCTGCATACAGGGATGCAAATAAAAAGAGCCATAGCCCGGTCAGCTCCTGCAAGCCCACAGACATTGCAACAGCTCCCACACCGTACAGGATACATAACGGGCCATTTACCAGCCCACGGTTGGAAAATTTCCGGTGCATAAATGTTGCCGCGGCTGTCTCTAACACCCAGCCCACAAAAGAATATATAAAAAATAGCCACAATAAATCATATCCGGTAAACTGTATCATTCGTATGTCCTCTTTCTGTTTTTTCTTCTATATAAACATAGATATTTTTCTCGAATACACTCTTAGATTATATAGAAGCCGCCACTTTTCTTCAAGTATATTTAAAAAGCCTTTGCAGAAAATTCTTTCCACAAAGGCTTTTCAATCACTTATATTTGATAATTATCTTCTTACTCTTTTTTTCGCATAACAGAATGCTGTAATCGCGCAGCCGGCAAATAATACCCATATTACTGCCATACTACTGTTATCTCCTGTTTTTGGAGAAGATGTCACGGTCTCTGCTGTTGCAGAAGCTGCATTGTCCGTCTCTGTTGCCTGACTCTGTGCTGGTTCTGCTGTTGTCGGATTTGTCACAGAGCTTCCCGGTGTCGTCGGATTTGCTGGCGTTGTCGGATTTTCCGGCGTTGTCGGGTTTGCTGGTGTTGTCGGATTTTCCGGTGTTGTCGGGTTTCCCGGTGTCGTGCTTGTATCGTCTGCTTCTGCAAAAATGAATGTACTAAAATGAGTTACTGTGAAAGTAATGGTACGGCTATTAAGATCATATGAATATCCATTTCCATTCGAAAAATTTTCATTGACTGTACCGTCAGCATTCATATGTAAAATAACAAGTTTACTGATATCGATTCCCCTTGGAACAGGGATTGTAATTGTAACCGGAACTGCAAGTCCAGAAGCTGCTGTACTTACATTTGTCAGTGTAATTCCGAGTGGAATTGCATTTTTGTATTTGCTGTCCAATGTGGCAACATCCGCTTCTTTGGTAATCTTTAATCCGACATTTGATACCCCATCATCTGCATTCAATGCTGCACCCAAAACTTTAATATTTGCTGTATCAATATAAGCTTTTACATCCTCAGAAACATCATTTGCAACCGTAATTCCAGACATTTTCTCAATTGCTTCTACCGTTGCACGCGTATCACTGTTTGTCTGCATTGCTGTTCTAAGAGTTGCTGTATCAGTTTCTTTCAATCCATCTCTTAATGCTTTGGCAATCTCTGCTTTTTTTGTCTCGTCTGCTTCATTATAGATTTTATTTAAAGTATCTGCATCTGCTTTATCTACTGAATCAACGCCTGCTTGGACTAATACATCTTTTAAAGTATTGTCAACCTCTTCACTGGACGATGTAGTATCATAAATATCCGTAAATACTTCGTCACTATTTAAATAGTTATCGATATCGT
>ERZ832973.1416-NODE-1416-length-18888-cov-22.683481_pt1 | contig 18888 bp, 18 predicted proteins | sample MGYA00519950_ERZ832973 | MGnify/ENA primary metagenome ERZ832973 (study PRJEB31850, sample SAMEA3708734) | human gut metagenome | biome: human gut; feature: human-associated habitat; material: faeces | place: China | collected 2014 ... | reverse complement strand
CTGTGCGGGCTATTTTTATATCAAGAGTTCTCCAAAGGAGAACTTTCCTATAAAGCAAAAAAGGAGCTGAGATTTCTCTCAACTCCTTCATTTCATTACATATTCTGCTAATTAGTCAACTGCGATGATCTCTTTTTTATTGTAAGAACCGCAAGCTTTGCATACTCTGTGCGGAACCATAAGTTCGCCACATTTGCTGCATTTTACTAAAGTCGGAGCAGACATTTTCCAGTTTGCTCTTCTTCTATCTCTTCTACCTTTGGAAGATTTATTTTTTGGACAAATAGACATTTCGTTACACCTCCAATTTATCTGAATCTAAGTGAATTGTTCTGAATCACACTCAGTAGATTATACACAGAACAGCACTTCCTGTCAACAGATTTTTTGTATTTTGTGTAATAAAGTTTCAGTTCACACGCGCCCTTCGCAAAACACCCTTCGGGCTTCTCCGTAGCTGCGCTCCTATTTTTGCTCATAAAAAGGTGCTCCCTTCATCACTATGTATTCAGGTAATTCCTCATGCAAGCATGGTCATTACCAGAATTCATGTGATGAGTGAACTGGAGCAATTATTTTACTAATGCTACTGTCTCTCTTGCGATTGCAAGTTCTTCGTTTGTCGGAATTACGCAAACTGTAACTTTGGAATCCGGAGTAGAGATTACGATATCATCGCCTCTCTTGCTGTTTGCTTCCTCATCTACTGTAATTCCGAGGTATCCAAGGTATGCTAATACTTTAGAACGAACGATTGGCGCATTCTCACCGATTCCTGCTGTAAATGCGATCACATCTACACCATTCATTGCTGCTACATAAGAACCGATGTATTTTGCTACACGGTAGCTGAATACTTCGATAGCTGCTGTTGCGCGCTCGTTTCCAGCTTCCATACCTTCCTCAAGGTCACGGAAATCACTGGAAAGTCCGGAAATACCCTGTACACCTGATTTTTTGTTTAATACGTTCATAACGCCTGCGATATCAAGGTTCTCTTTTTTAGCGATAAACTCCATGATCGCCGGATCGATATCACCGGAGCGTGTTCCCATTACAAGACCTTCCAACGGTGTAAGACCCATAGATGTATCTACACATTTGCCGTTTAATACAGCACTGATGGAAGCACCGTTTCCAAGGTGAGCAACGATGATCTTGGAATCGTTAAGATCTTTGCCAAGGAACTCAGCAACATGTTTGGATACGAAGCTGTGACTTGTTCCGTGGAAACCGTATCTTCTTACTTTATATTTCTCATAGTACTCATATGGAAGTCCGTAGAGGTATGCTTTCTCCGGCATTGTCTGATGGAAAGCGGTATCAAATACACCAACCATCGGTACACCTGGCATCAGTTCCTGGCATGCATGGATACCGATTAAGTTTGCCGGATTGTGAAGTGGTGCAAGGTCATTACACTCTTCTACGGCTGCAAGCATCTCCGGTGTGATTACTGCAGAAGAAGCAAATTTCTCGCCACCGTGTACGATACGGTGTCCAACTGCATTTACTTCTGCAAGGCTTGCGATTGCGCCTGTTTTCTCATTTACAAGAGCGTCAAGTACAAGCTGGATAGCTTCTTTATGTGTAGGCATCGGTGCCTCTGTAATCTCTTTGTCAAGACCTGCTTTCTGATATGTAAGTCTTCCGTCAATACCGATTCTCTCGCAAAGTCCTTTTGCAAGTACTGCCTCTGTGTCAGAGTTGATCAGCTGATATTTCAGTGATGAACTACCACAGTTGATTACTAATACGTTCATTATTTATGTTCTCCCTTCATTTTTCCTTTGACTTTTCGTCAAAATACCTGTCCTATCCATTATATCTCAATTTTTTTGTTTCGCAAGAGGTTACCAAATGGTTTTTTGTAAGTTTTTCCTCTTGCATCTGTTTTCGTACACTGGTTTTTAGTCAAAAAGACAACCCTCCTCTGTTCCCTCGCAAATATGTTTGTTTTTCTGCATATTTCATGCTATGCTTTTTGTTATAATAAAATGTAGGCTGTACGTCTGCATTGTTACAACGGTCACTTTATCCGCATGACAAACAATCAGAAAGATTCAGGAGTATCAGATACAATGAATGTCACAGGAATTATCGCAGAATATAATCCGTTTCACAACGGACATGCCTTTCATATAGAAGAAACAAGAAAAAATACGGACGCCGATTACTGTATTGCTGTTATAAGCGGCAGCTTTGTCCAACGTGGAGCCCCGGCTCTGGTAAATAAATATGACCGAACAAAAATGGCACTTGAACATGGCATTGATCTTGTCATTGAACTGCCTGTAATTGCTGCCACTTCCAGTGCAGAAACGTTTGCTCAGGGAGGTGTCTGCCTGTTGGATAGCCTCGGCGTAGTATCTCATATCAGTTTTGGTGCCGAAGCAAACACAACTTCGGATATCGATATGCTGGACAAACTGGCTGATTTTTTTGCATTTGAGCCACCCGCATTTCAGAAATATCTGGATCTGGAATTAAAATCCGGATGCAGTTTTCCAGCTGCCCGGGTAAAAGCAGCTGTTCTTTGTTTGCAGCAGATGGCTTTCGATTCGATGAATACAGACACAGTTGCTCAGCTTGTACAATTGCTTGCTTCTCCGAATAATATTCTTGCTATCGAATATATGAAAGCCATTCGTCGTCAGAACCTTAAATTGACACCGTCTGTTGTTACACGAAATGGTGCAGGTTATCATGATACTGATACTGATACAGAACTTGCCAGTGCTTCTGCCCTGCGTAAGTTTATTTTTCAGGATAATTCCTGCCAGAAAGCTGATTCCAAAGTGCTGAATCAAATGCTGACGCGCACGGTTCCTGATTCCGTTCGTGAACTGCTGCTGAACGCATATAAAACCCATGCTTTTTTGCAGGAAGATGATTTTTCTGACCTGTTATATTATGAGCTTCGCCGCAAGTTTCTGCATTCGGCTTTCTCTGATTCCGATACCGAATGCAGCGATTTGGAAAAGCGTATTGCAAATAACTTAGAAACTTTCACCTGCTGGTCTGCATTTGTATCAGATTTAAAAACAAAAAACCAGACATATACGGCTATCAGCCGTCATCTGCTACATGCCTTCCTCGGCATTGATGCAGAACTTCTGACTGCTGCAAAAAGCTATTGTTATGCGCCGTATGCCCGCATTCTTGGTTTTCGAAAGGATGCTTCCCCTTTACTGAAAGAATTGCAGGAACACAGTCGGATTCCGTTGCTGCGTAAAATTGCAAAAGAAAAGCAGACGCTGACATCGGAACAACAAAAGCTTCTGGATCTGGATGTTTATGCCACCGATCTGTATAATCGTATTCTTTTTTCAAAAACCGGTATCCAACGGAAAAATGAATATCGTCAGCCTCTGATCATCTTATAATCTACTTTTCAAGCGGAACGCACGAGAGACTTGGTGCGTGATTCCGGTCAGCGTAAGCCGGTTGGATTGCAGAGATACACAGAATCACTGCAATCCAACACATCTTTTGCATTTTCAATACTGTTTCGCGCATATTCCATGACGCCATTGATTTACTATCTTGCAGTAAATCTTGCATAATGTACAATTTCCCTCATTTTTTTGCATTATCCAGAATCATTTCCTTCATTTTTACTCGTTATTTATTTAACATTGTCATTATTTTATATTTTTTTGAATTATTTCATTTTTTCTCTTGCATTTTTCTTTCAATTTCCATATACTTTTAAACATGGTGTCAAACATTCGGCACTGAGGGGAAAATTTTCAATAATTAAGAAAGAGTTAAATCAAAGGAGTATGACACATGAACAATCAGGTACAGATCAGAAAATTTAAAAAAGTTCTGGTAGCAAATCGTGGCGAGATCGCCATCCGTGTATTCCGAGCCTTAAATGAGCTGGGAATCACAACCGTCAGCATTTATTCCAAGGAAGACCGTTATGCACTCTTCCGTTCCAAAGCAGATGAATCTTATCCGCTGAATCCGGAAAAGGGTCCGATCGATGCCTATCTCGATATTGATACGATCATCAAGATCGCGCTGGCAGCTAATGTCGATGCTATCCATCCGGGCTATGGATTTTTATCAGAGAATCCGGATTTTGTAGATGCCTGTGAGCGAAACGGCATTGTATTTATCGGACCTTCCAGCCAGATCATGAATGCAATGGGCGATAAGATTTCTTCCAAAAAAATGGCCATTGATGCGCAGGTACCGATTATTCCCGGTGTTGATTACGCGATCAAAGATATTGACACAGCAACAAAAATCGCAGCCGAAGTCGGTTTTCCGATTATGCTGAAAGCATCCAACGGTGGTGGCGGACGCGGTATGCGTATCGTAAACACGATGGAAGATCTGGAAAAAGAGTTTAATGAAGCAAAAAATGAATCCAAGAAAGCATTCGGTGACGACAAGATCTTTATTGAGAAATATCTGCGTGCACCAAAGCATATCGAAGTACAGATTTTAGGTGATAATTACGGAAATGTCGTTCATCTGTATGATCGTGACTGTTCCGTACAGCGCCGTCATCAGAAAGTAGTAGAATATGCACCTGCATTTTCTATCCCGGATGAGACCCGTCAGATTATTTTTGACTCTGCGATCCGCCTTTCCAAAGCAGTTGGCTACCGCAATGCAGGTACTCTGGAGTTCCTGGTTGATGCAGACAACAATCCATACTTTATCGAAATGAATCCTCGTATCCAGGTGGAGCATACGGTCAGCGAGGAAATCACAAATATTGATCTGGTGCAGTCTCAGATTCTGGTGGCGGAAGGTTATCCGCTTGATTCAGATGAGATCAATATCAAATCTCAGGACGATGTTCACTGCGATGGTTACTCCATCCAGACCCGTGTCACCACTGAGGATCCTGCAAATAACTTTATGCCGGATACCGGTGAGATCACTGTTTACCGTTCCGGTTCCGGAAAAGGTATCCGTCTTGATGGTGGTAATGCCTACACAGGAGCTGTCATCTCACCTTACTACGATAGCCTTCTGGTAAAAGCAATCTCCCACGACCGCACGTTTGCCGGTGCTGTTCGCAAATCGATCCGTACCTTACAGGAAATGCGTATCCGTGGCGTAAAAACAAATATTCCGTTCCTGATCAATGTACTGCATCATCCGACCTTTGTTGCCGGAAAATGTTATACAACTTTCATTGAGGAAACACCGGAGCTGTTCCAGCTCACACAGAGTCAGGACCGCGCAACCAAAATCATTGAATTCATCGGTGACCGTATTGTCAACTCCCAGAAAGGTCAGAAACCGCACTATGAAAACCGTGTGCTTCCAAAGTTGGATCAGTCTAAACCAGTATACGGTGCCCGTGACGAATTCCTGAAGCTTGGTGCCGAAGGTTTTATGCAAAAAATTCTGAAAGAAGATAAATTATATGTAACAGATACTACTATGCGTGATGCACAGCAGTCTCTGATGGCGACACGAATGAGAAGCAAAGACCTGTGCGGTGCTGCCTATGCTACAAACGCATACATGCAGAATGCTTTTTCTGTCGAAGCATGGGGCGGTGCTACTTACGATACTGCATACCGTTTCTTAAAAGAGTCTCCGTGGAAACGTCTGGAACTTCTCAGAAACCGTATGCCAAACACGCTGATCCAGATGCTGCTGCGTGCTTCTAATGCCGTTGGATACAGCAACTATCCGGACAATGTTGTTCAGGAGTTTATTAAAATCTCCGCTTCCCATGGTATCGATGTGTTCCGTATTTTTGATAGTCTGAACTGGGTTGAAAATATGAAAATGCCGATTGATGAGGCATTAAAAACAGGTAAGATCGTTGAAGGAACCATTTGTTATACCGGCGATATCACAAGCCCGAAAGAGACAAAATACACGCTGGATTATTATGTAAATATGGCCCTTGAACTGGAATCCTTAGGATGTCATTCCATTGCCATCAAAGACATGGCAGCACTGTTAAAACCGCGTGCTGCAAAAGAGCTCGTAACTGCTCTGAAGAAAGAACTTCATGTGCCGCTCCATCTGCATACACACGATTCTACCGGAAATGGTGTCAGCACGGTTCTGATGGCAGCTGAGGCAGGCGTAGATATCGTAGATCTGGCTATTGAGTCTATGTCTTCCATGACAAGTCAGCCTTCCATGAATGCGGTTGTAGAAGCCCTGCGCGGAAGCAAACGTGATACGGGTCTCGATTTTGAGGAACTGGATGAACTCAGCCGCTACTACGGCCGCATCCGTAAAGTTTACGAGCAGTTTGAAAGTGATATGAAAGCTCCGAATGCCGAAATTTACAAATATGAAATTCCTGGTGGACAGTATTCCAACCTTTTGGCTCAGGTTACAAGCATGGGTTCTGCAGATGATTTTGAATCCATCAAAGCATTATACAAAGATGCCAATGATCTGCTTGGAAATATCGTAAAAGTTACTCCGACTTCGAAAGCTGTTGGTGATCTGGCCATCTTTATGTTTAAAAATGGCCTGACAAAAGAAAACATCCTGACTGCAGGTGCAGGACTTTCTTATCCGGATTCTGTCGTCTCCTACTTCCAGGGTATGATGGGACAGCCTTACGGCGGATTTCCGAAGGAGCTTCAGAAGATTGTTCTGAAAGACATTGAACCGCTGACAGACCGCCCGGGTAAATCTCTCCCGCCGGTTGATTTTGAATCCATCAAAAAGCATCTAGTTGAGAAATATAATTATGGCGATAAATCGGAAGAAGTCATGAACCAGAAAGCGATCAGCTATGCGCTGTATCCGAAGGTTTACGAAGACTACTGCGAGCATTTCCAGATGTACAATGATGTAACCCGTCTTGAAAGTCATGTTTACTTCTACGGATTACGCAAAGGCGAAGAGACTTACCTGAATATCGGTGAAGGAAAGCAGCTTCTGATCAAATATCTGGAGGAAGGTGAACCGGATGAAAATGGTGTCCGCACTCTTACGTTCCAGGTAAATGGTATGCTTCGTACTGTCAAGATCCAGGATAAGAATCTTGAAATCAAAGCTGACCGCAAACTGAAAGCTGACAAGACAAACCCGCAGCATCTTGGTTCTTCTATCCCGGGTACAGTTGGAAAAGTTCTTGTAAAAGAAGGCGATGCCGTAACAGAAAACATGCCACTTCTCACTGTAGAGGCCATGAAAATGGAGACAACTGTTGTATCCAAGATTACCGGTACCGTCGACAAGATTTATGTTCAGCAGGGAGATACCGTATCACAGGATGATCTGTTGATGTCCTTCCATATTGCGAAATAAAAACATACTTCCGAAAACGAAATGAGTATAAAGAAAACAACATAGCAGACACGGGCGCTTTTCTATCTCTGTTGCGCCGCTTATCTCCGACTTTCTTCGCGAACTCGTACGCAAAATCAGCGTACTCAGACACACTACGAAAGCCGGGCTAGGCGCAACAGATCTCACGAAAATCTGCCCTACCGTCTTGCAATGTTGTTTTCTTTTTTACTCATTTCGTTTTCTACGCTATGGAGCCGCTGACGCAACAGCTTCTGCTTACACGCCCTTATGAATGGCATTATCTCCATAACGTTTTTTTATTTTTGCAATGGCATCGTCTAAACTTGCCAGTTTTTTCTGTTTCTGTGCTTCTTTTTCACGCCTCAGTTCTTCCTGTTCTACCTGCTCCTGATACTTGCCCATATCAAACAGACTGATCTGTGTCGGCTCTTCTTCGTCCTGCAATTTGGTAGTTCGGATTCCAAGCAAACGGATTGGTTCACCGTCCCAGAGTTCATCAAACAGCTGACAGGCGCACTGATAGATTTCTGAGACTTCCGCCGTCGGTGTCAGAATCGTTGTCTGATGCGATACGGAACGAAAAGATGCATATTTGATCTCCGTGCTGATCTGTGCTGCCAGAAAATGATGTTTTTTCAGGCGCACTGAGACACTGGTCGCCAGTTCTTTTAATACAGCATATGCCTCTTCTTCTGTCTCTGCATTGTTTGCCAGTGTCGTGGAATTTCCCACACCCTTTGCTTTCGGTTTTTCTTTTACAACCTGTCCTTCATCGATGCCGTTTGCATAATTCCAGAGCATTCCGCCATGACTTTTCAGCCAGCTTTCTACCACAGCTTTATCCGTACGCGCCAGATCTCCAATGGTGCGGATCCCCATTTTCTGCAACAATTTTGCACTGCTTTTTCCACACATATGTAGAGAACTGATTGGCAATGGCCAGAGTTTTTTCTGGATTTCACTTACATATAAGGTGTGAACTAAATTCGGCTTTTTGAAATCGGATGCCATTTTTGCCAGTACTTTTCGATCTGAAACTCCAACATTTACTGTAAACCCAAAGGTATCATATACACTGTCCTTGATATAAGCTGCTGCTGCCTCCGGATTCGGAAACTGACTTCGAATTGGTTCAAAAGACATATAACACTCATCGATGCTGACCTGCTCAATTTCGTCACAGATACTGCGCAGATGATGCATCAGTTTCTGACTCATTTCACGGTAATAGGTGTGATCCGGTGGAACCATCACAAGTGTCGGACACTTTTGAAATGCACTGGCAACGGTTTCCGCCGTCTGAATTCCAAAGGCTTTTGCCGGAATGGATTTCGCAACGACGATTCCATGGCGGGTTTCCTGATCTCCACCTACAATGGATGGAATCGTGCGCAAATCCAGTTTGCTGCCATTTTGTAATTCCCGCAATGCACTCCAGCTTAAATAGGCGGAATTTACATCAATGTGAAAAATGATAGAATTATCGTTTAATATCATAATATCTCCCAATGTCCACTATATCCACTGCCAATATACTTAATATTGTTCATCTCCTTTATATGTCGCTTTATCGTCCTTGTACTTACCTCTAATATTTTTGACATTTGTTCTGTACTTATCTTATCATCTTTCTTTATTAAATATATAATCTGTGTATCCAAATCATTTGAATTAACATCTTGAGTGACATCAAGTTCTAGCTTTTTATCATATTCTGTTGCCTCTCCAATTAAATCTCTAATATTCATATAGATACTCACCCCCTACATTTTTTTATAACTGTGCCTTTATCCATGTCGCTAATTTTTTTCGCTTATATTTTTTAGCAAAATCAATTGGCTGCTTCCCATCAAATGTATGTAATTTTAAATCTACTGCCGGCAGTTTCATCCAAATATCATATAGTGGATGCAATTCTTCTTCTGTAAACGGCAACGCCATCATCAGTTCAATCGGAAGTACATTTTTCTCCCCTGCCTGATTAGGATCCGCACCTGCTTCAAACAGTTGTTCACAAAGTTCTGCTGTCTGCAAAACATCGTAATTTTTTCTTCGGAATAACATATGATATGGCCCATCAAAATCTCTGGTTTTCTTTTCTAAAATACAATTTTTCTTTTCCTTATTACATCTTGACAATAAAAACGAAGATATTTCATAGCAGCTTCCCATATCCGGATTAGACAGTGCATAGTATATCAGGCCTCTGTCATAAAAATACTGCATTTCATCATCTTCTCGAAATTTCTGTAAAAATTCTTCTGTTGTTCCCCACGCTGCAATCCACGCAATATCACGTTTTACTATGTGTTGTAACTTGCCTGAGGAATAAACCTTTTGAAAAAGCTCATCAGCAAATAACTCTGTATCAACAATACTTTTCTTCTTTCCGTTTTCTTTTAATGTAATTTGAGGAATTAAATCCGAAATCTGATTCAGATACCCATAGTTTTCAGGATAATTTACCAGTAGTTCGCCATTCTGTTTATGTCCACAACGATATAACTCATATCCTTTGCAGAATGATTTTACATTTGGAAGTGCTATTGTTTCAAACAATTCTGCTCCAAGATAATACTCTGCCAAAGCGAACAGACCGTGTGCAAAAATATTAATCACTTTATTATATTTTTCATTTCCATAGCCGATATATGTAGTATTTTCTGTTACACGCTGTTCTTCTATACAAATTTGTTCTATAAGTTCCGTCAGATTTTCTGTACGTTTTTCCCACAAATCCATAAGATACTGAACAATTAAAATATCATACTTACGCTGTTTTCGTGCCAGAAACTTTTCTGCCAATACAAGGGCTTCATTCATCATCGTTTCATCTTTGTAAAATATTCCCATAAACAGATTCGGAATCGTATCATATGGGACTGCCGTGCCACAAAGGCCAAGACTATGTGGCATCGCTTTTTCCACAAATTCCCTGTCATTACAGGCTAATGCAGTTACAGATACGCCAAAGAACCTCACATGATTACATCCTCCATCTAAAGTTGCACTCGATGCAAAATGCAGGCGGTTTCCCTGATAAATTCCATAGAACATATCGGGAAAATCTCCGCTTTCACAGGACAAACAACTTCCAAGATAACTCAATTCATCCGCAGCATTCCGACATTGTTGAAACAATGTTTCCTGAAATCGAAACGGCTCTGTAAATTCTGGAAGCAATTCAGATTCTTTTTCCTCTATTGAATATATAGACAACATTTTCTTTAACTGTTTTGCTATCTCCTTGCACTGTGTCATAGTTTCTCTCTCCTATTTCCTAAGGCGGACATTCGCAATCCGCTTTCACTACTTGCTCATGAACTCAGCTGCTTTGCGACCTGCGTTCAGATAACGATTTTCTTCCTCAGATAAGTTCACTGTAAATGCACGCAGATTTTCTTCCAGTCGGAATGCCCTTGTTGTACTCACAAGCACATATATATTCAAATCCTGTCGGAACATCCAGGCAAGTGCAATCTGTGACACGGTGCAGCCTTTTTTCTCTGCCAGTTCTTCACAACGTGCCAGACGTTCAAAATTATCATGGCAGACATAGCCTTTCACGCAAAATGAATCTAATATTTCTGCCGCCTGTACTTCCTGACTGCTTTTGATCCTGCCTGCCATTAACCCACGCGCCAGACTGGAATACGCGATGATTGGCATCTGATTCTCCTGATACCAGTTTCTGGCCGCTTGGTTCTGTTTTCCGGTTATGGTTACACAGTTGCCGCCCCATGGATCAGCTATCTGCTCTGCCAGTCCAAAATGAGGACTGGAAACAGAAAATCCCTGAAGCTGATGCTCTTTTGCATAACGATTTGCTTCTTCAATTCTCTCATGTGTCCAGTTTGATACTCCAAACACCTTGATTTTTCCAGTTTTTTGCAGTTTATTTAATGTATCAATCATCTCACTGACTGGTGTCTTTGGATCATCACGATGTAAAAGATAGATGTCGATGTAGTCTGTCTGTAATGCCTGCAAGCTCTCAACCAGTTCTGTCTCAATCACCTTTCGATTTACGCACACAGAACCGTCTGAATCACAATTCCCACATTTACTGATCACCACTACCTGTTCACGATTGTCACGTCGCTTCATCCAGCCGCCAAGTGATTCTTCTGCCCGTCCATAACCTCTTGCTGTATCAAATGTATTGATTCCTTTTGCCAACGCTGCATCTAATAGCTCATCTGTATTTTTTCCTTCTATCATCGGACCGATGGCTGTGCCAAAGATCATGCGTGAAACTGGTTTTTCCAGTCCTGCTATTTTGCCATATCTGCATAGTTTGCCATTTTCATAAATATCGTTCCCCACGCTATCCCTCTTTTTTCTCAGACTAGTGTTTTCCCTATTGTAACATACTATCTTTTTTCATTCCATTCCTATCTTGACATATATAGATGTTCGATATATATTATATATAGATAATCTATATAGCAAAATATGAGTTCTGGTTCATTTAGATAAAGTTCCATAAGCAATTACAAATGGAGATACTTTTAACTAAATACCGATACCCATCTATTTCAAAGGAGGATTCACTTATGGCAGTAGACAAAAGTCTGATTTCCGGAAGCACTACAATGCTGATTTTACGGCTTTTGGAAGGAAAAGACATGTACGGTTACGAAATGATTGAAACATTACAGGAAAAATCCCAGAATGTATTTCAATTGAAGGCAGGCACTCTTTACCCGCTGCTTCACTCTCTGGAAGAAAAAGGCTATGTTTCTTCTTACGAAGATTCCATCGGCCAAAAAACACGAAAATATTATTCGCTGACAAAAAACGGGAAAAATTTTCTCTCTCAGAAAAAAGAAGAATGGAAAGAATATTCTTCAGCTGTTGCTAATATCCTGACAGCTGATCGAAATACCATCTTTCCAGTATTGAAACCACAGATGGAGGGCTGGGTATGAGCAAAAAACGATATATGGAACTGCTGCTGGAGCAGATTCGAAACAAACGTGCAAAAGAATTGGTAGCGCATGAGATCACCTCTCACATCGAAGATCAGGAAGAAGCCTACCGTGCTCAGGGACTGACGGCTTATGATGCGGAACGCAGAGCTGTGCTGGATATGGGTGATCCAGTGGAAACAGGTGTGTCACTGGATGCCGTTCACAAACCGAAAATGTCCTGGAGTATGGTTATTCTGACAGCCATTATCTCCGTGCTTGGAGTGTTTATGATTGGAATGATATGCAAGGGAACTTCGGATTTTTCAACTATTTCACTTTTAAGGAAACAGATTATTTATCTGATGATCGGATTTGGAATCATGCTTTTTATCTGTAAAATAGATTATAGCCGGATTTTTCGATACTCTGGAATACTGGCCATCCTTTATCTCGGATTTCTTTTTTTGCAGGATATGCAATTCGTACACCTCTTTTCCAATGCGGTAACAATTCCTTATCTGCTCAGTATCCCCATTTTTTGCGGATTACTGTACAAATTTCGAAAACGAAGCTGGTGTCATCTGCTGATTCCTGTTGGATTTATGCTTGCATCTATCCTGCTAATGCGTTACCAATGGTTCTTTGCATCTTATAAACTGGTTCTTGTATTTATAAGTGCCGTACTCGTTACTGTGGTAATATGTAACAATTGGTATCCGGTTCACAAAAGAATCGTTTTACCAATACTCTGGAGTTGCGTAGTTGGCATTCCGACACTTTCCCTACTGGTACCGTACAAATTTCAAAATCTGTTCCCACCGTATGTTTCTGCCCGCATTTCCAACTGGATCTATCCGTTTTCCGTTGAAAATGCAAATCAGTCTATGGTACATGAAGCAATGACAAGAAGTACTTTGTTTGGGCACAGTACGACTTTAATCATGGATCTGAATTCCCTGATCAGTGATTACATGGTCGTAAATGTAACATCACGATATGGTATCATTCCAGCTTGTATTCTTGCTGTTTTATTTATTGTATTCTGTATTCGTCTGTTTTATCTGGCTTTAAAACAGAAAAATCAACTTGGTATGATTCTTGGACTTGGATGCAGTCTGGTTTTGACCGTAGAAGTTTTCAAATATTTTCTTATGAACCTTGGTTTCATTCCAATGACATACGGATTTCTCCCACTATTTTCCTATGGTGGAAGCGTTACGATCATTTCCTATATATTTGTTGGTATTTTGCTGAGCATCTACCGAAATCAGAATCTCATTGATGAAACCAGACAGAAACACTTGCGTATTCATTTTACAATTGAACAGGAATGACTTATAACGTAAAAAATCCACCAGAAGGCATGACCGCTGATGACATCCGTCACATGAGTGAGGATGATTTGCTTGATATGGATTACTTTTTAAACGAAGACGATGTGTTTGATGAAGATTTTCCCGGTGCTGAAGGTTTTTATATCTTCTAAAAACTTATCGTTTATTTGCTATGCCCGCCTCTGTGCGGGCTATTTTTATATCAAGAGTTCTCCAAAGGAGAACTTTCCTATAAAGCAAGAAAGTGTGCTATCACACACTTACACGTTCAATTCCGTTGTCGCACCACCTGAACTATAAACCAGAGGAAAAGGAGTGTAATTTATGCTGCTCACATAAATTACACTCCTTGGTTAATCTCAACTTTCTAATATCACCAATCATCTTATAGATATTAACGTCTTTGCATGCTAATATTTTTCATAATATGGAAATTTGAATACAAAATATATAAACATTATTCTAACTGCTAATTCATATTTTTCCTCTGTAGAGACTAAATTAGTACTTGATAAAAATCTACACATAACATCTTCATTTGCACCCGAGCATAGCGACAATGTTTTTGTGTCCATTTCATATTCTATAATTAAGGTCTCAATAATAGATTTTAATCTACTATCACAGTCAAAATCTATTCCCATTTTCAATACAGAAGTTAAATCTGTTAAAAATCTAATGTCATATTCAGAAATATTCTCTATATCCTTCTTTTGTGAAATAAAGTCGATAAACCATTGTTGATTTATTTTAGTTATTCGGCTTAAAGTATCAACAGTCAACTTTCTTTCAATAATTAACTCTTTAATATCTCTACGTACCATCTCACATGGTAATTCTTTTTTCATATTCATTAACTGCACATCCTCGCGGAGCGTTTATCTCAGTCGGAGATTATACTCCCACTGAGAAAGATTTGTTATTACTCACCACTTGCAAAAGTGGAAGTCTTCTCGACTGAGATAAATTGCCTCAACGATTTAGTGATGGAACAGACGGATACCTGTAAAGCACATTGCCATATTGTATTTGTTGCAGGTATCAATGACATGGTCATCACGAATGGATCCGCCCGGCTCAGCCACATATTTTACGCCGCTCTTGTGTGCACGCTCAATATTGTCGCCAAATGGGAAGAATGCGTCAGATCCCAGTGCAACATCTGTGTTTTTATCCAGCCATGCACGTTTCTCTTCTGCTGTAAATACAGGTGGTTTTACTTTAAAGATATTCTCCCATGCGCCATCTGCAAGCACATCCATGTACTCATCTCCGATGTAAAGATCGATCGCATTGTCACGATCTGCACGTTTGATGCCATCTACAAACTGAAGATTTAATACCTGCGGAGCCTGACGAAGGAACCAGTTATCTGCTTTCTGTCCTGCCAGACGTGTACAATGGATTCTGGACTGCTGTCCTGCACCGATTCCGATAGCCTGACCACCTTTTGCATAACATACAGAATTGGACTGTGTATATTTCAGTGTGATCAGGGAAATGATCAGGTCGATTTTAGCAGAATCCGGAATTTCTTTATTCTCTGTCACAATATTTCCAAGGAAATCGCGGTCGATTTTCAGCTCATTTCTTCCCTGCTCAAAAGTCACACCAAATACCTGTTTGTGCTCAATCGGGTCCGGAACGTAGTTTGGATCGATTTCGATGACATTATATTTACCACCTTTTTTTGCTTTCAGGATTTCCAGTGCTTCCGGCTCGTAACCCGGAGCGATCACACCGTCGGAAACTTCACGTTTGATGATTTTTGCTGTACTTGCATCACAAACATCAGACAGTGAAATGAAATCACCGAAAGAAGACATACGGTCTGCACCTCTGGCTCTTGCATAAGCACTTGCCAGCGGAGAAAGTTCACCAAGATCATCTACCCAGTAGATTTTGCTCTCTGTCTCTGTCAAAGGAAGTCCTACTGCTGCGCCAGCCGGAGATACGTGTTTGAAAGATGTTGCTGCCGGAAGTCCGGTTGCTGCTTTCAGCTCACGTACTAACTGCCAGCCGTTGAACGCATCCAGGAAGTTGATGTATCCCGGTTTTCCGTTTAATACTTTGATTGGCAGATCTGCACCGTTCTCCATGTAAATACGGGATGGTTTCTGATTTGGGTTACAGCCATATTTTAACTCTAATTCGTTCATTCTGATTCCTCCGATAAAAATTAATCCTGATGTTTGTTTACAATACGTGTCTCATAAGTACCATCTGCAATGTTGATATAACGTACAAATAAAGATACTTTATTATCTGCGTTTAAGCTCTCCCATAAGAGTTTTGTATACTCATCAATATCATCCGCAACATCTACCAGCTCCGGCTCTCCTTCAAAGCTTGGAAGTGGATTGCCATCGTTCATATAAGTATGGATGAAACGTGCCTCACCTGCCGCCGGTGTCTCATAAGCGAATGTATAACGGTTACATCCATCCGGATTGCCATTGTTGCTCTTTAAAATAGACATTGCATAACTGAATTTTCCGTTTTCCACATGCATGATACCGGAAATACGCGGTGTGTAGTTCGGACCGTCCGGCTCAAACTCACGGCAGCGTAAAGACTGCTCAAATGTCATCTGGCGATCCATCTGATCATAAATGGTATCTGTCTGATCTCCGTTTGTTACAATTGTTTTATTTCCCAATACACGAACCGGTGCGTAGATAATAAGACTCGGATCTTCCAATTTAGACGGATCATATGCCTGTGTGCGGATGCCTTCACCATCCTCTACAAATACACGGTTTCTGCTGTTTTCACTTCTTCCCATGATAAAGTACGCGGTAACGGCTTTACTTCCATCGGATGTTCTGCCGATGATAATGCCTCTTCCCGGGTAAGAATTCTCCTGTAACTGCTTTGCAATAGAACGCATTTCCATATCATGTCCTCCTTCGTGTGGTACCCCTTGTCATGGTTAATTATTATAGAATCATTCACCTTTTTTTTCTGATTTCATTTTTTGAAAAAATAAATCCTGCTGTGAATTTTTCTCATCTGTTCAAAGTGTAACATGCCAAATACATTTTTACAACCACCGATTCTTATTAATAGCATTAATTTATTTACTTATTTTTATTAGATTTATTAATATATCTTTTTAAAAAAATTCCCCACAGCCGATTATACTGTGGGGAAATGAATACATGTGACAAGTGAATTGTAAAATTAATTTTTGAAGCTGTGGATTGGAGCCGGAATACGTCCCTGACGATTTACAAAGTTTGCGCAGGAATACTGGTTTACCGGCATGATCGGTGCATAGCCTAACAGGCCACCAAACTCTACCATCTCGCCAACACCTTTTCCAATAACCGGAATCAGACGAACCGCTGTGGTTTTCTGATTTACCATACCGATTGCCATCTCATCCGCAATAATACCGGAAATTGTTGTAGCCGGTGTATCTCCGGGAATAGCGATCATGTCCAGACCTACAGAGCATACACAGGTCATCGCCTCTAATTTTTCTAAAGTCAGTGCATTTGCTTTTACTGCATCAATCATTCCCTGATCTTCACTGACCGGGATAAAAGCACCACTTAATCCACCAACATAGGAAGATGCCATGATACCACCTTTTTTCACCTGATCATTCAACATAGCTAATGCTGCTGTTGTACCCGGTGCTCCGGCGTACTCCAGACCGATCTCCTCGAGGATTTCTGCCACACTGTCACCAACTGCCGGTGTCGGAGCCAGAGACAGATCAATGATTCCAAACGGAATTCCAAGCATTTTGGAAGCTTCTTTTGCTACCAGCTGACCGACACGGGTAATCTTGAATGCTGTCTTTTTGATCGTCTCACACAGTACTTCAAAGCTCTCGCCTCTTACTTTTTCCAGTGCAGTCTTTACAACACCCGGTCCGCTGACACCCACATTGATGATAGCATCTGCTTCTGTCACCCCATGGAACGCCCCTGCCATAAATGGATTGTCTTCTGGTGCGTTACAGAACACTACTAGTTTTGCAGCACCCAGGCAGTTATCATCTTTAGTAAGCTCTGCAGCTTCTTTTACCATTCTTCCCATTAATTCTACCGCATTCATATTGATACCTGCTTTTGTAGAACCAATATTGACAGAAGCACATACATGTTCTGTCTGTGCTAAAGCTCTTGGAATACTTTCCATCAATTCACGATCTCCTGCAGCACAGCCTTTCTGTACAAGGGCAGAATATCCACCGATGAAGTTTACACCAACAGCCTGTGCACAACGCTCTAAAGTAAGCGCATATTTCACAGGGTCACCGCCACTCACTGCCACCAACATGGCAATCGGCGTAACACTAATACGTTTGTTGATGATAGGAATACCATATTCTCTTGAGATATCATCACCGGTTTTTACCAGGTCTTTCGCAAGACGGGTAATCTTGTTATAGATTTTCTCACAGGATTTATCGATATCACTATCTGCGCAATCCAATAAAGAAATACCCATGGTAATCGTACGTACATCCAGGTATTCTTCATCAATCATTTTTATTGTTTCTAATACTTCATGTGCACTAATCATAACGCCACGCTCCTATATCTTGTGCATGGCATTGAAAATATCTTCATGCATTACATGAATGATCATGCCAAACTCTTTGCCTTTTTCTTCCATATGTGCTGCAAAATCAGCAAGGGAAGTATTACCATTGGTAATATCGATCAACATGATCATTGCGAACATATCCTGTAGTAATGACTGTGATACTTCAATCACATTCATATTTGCCTTTTCACATTCGGTACTGACCTTAGCCAGGATCCCTACCATATCTTTTCCAATTACACTTACAACTGCTCTCATTCTCTTTCCTCCTGTTCAGATTAAGTAATATTATACTGTATAACAAAAAAAAGTACAATCCCTATATTCCAATAATTGCATACATTTGTACACGAATTGCGTACATCTGTATCCTAATGGTTATAAGGATTGCCCTTTTCCTTATATGTACTAATGAAATACTTCCTTCATCACTGCGAATTCCTGTAACTCAAATGGCTCCCATGTATTCTGAATACCCTCCAAATTACAATCAAATTCCGCTTCCTGATAAGGTGCTTCCTGCACTTTTTTCAGTTGCGTTAACAATATTCCTGTACCTTCTTTACTCAACGTCACATGTTTTACACCAGCTACCATATTCTTGTCATCAATCAAATAGATGGAGCATGGCATACATTCTTTTTCAAATATCAAAGAAGGCTCCTCATGTTCATGAATATTGAAAATAAAATCTTCATATGATATAATGCCTTTAGGCAAAAGAAGATATGTATTTCTGTCAACAGAAACACTAAAGTGAAAACCCCCGGATGGCACTCCGGGGGTTTTCTTTTTTAGGTTGGTTGTCACTATTTTCT
>ERZ832973.1402-NODE-1402-length-19087-cov-3.906736_pt1 | contig 19087 bp, 20 predicted proteins | sample MGYA00519950_ERZ832973 | MGnify/ENA primary metagenome ERZ832973 (study PRJEB31850, sample SAMEA3708734) | human gut metagenome | biome: human gut; feature: human-associated habitat; material: faeces | place: China | collected 2014 ... | reverse complement strand
TACACAAATTGTTAGATATTGTTCTTGCAATAATGGGGTTCGGAATATTATACGAAACTATAAAGATTGCAGTGCATGAATATAAATACCTGAATGCCGTGAATACTTTTATTAGTTTTATGATTCCAATAGTATATTTAATAATGATTGTACCATTAGAGTATATACTAGAGCTTTATTCTAAATATGAAAATTTATTTGTTAGAATGAAATTAAGGGAAGATGAAAATAAAGAAATTCAAAGCAAACACAGACGACTTATTCTAATAGCTTGTAAATTATCAGTACATAAAGTGATGCTTTTTCAAGAAAAATATTGGAATAAGGTGTATAAGAAAATGTCGATGAAAGAATTTGAAAAAATAATAGAAGAATTCAAAAATGAATGTAATAGCGAAAGATAATTTGGAAATATTCGTGAATAATCCTGCTTCTGTGTTCATGCTGTCCGGACTTTGGAAACCACAAATCAGTTTTTTAAGGAAATCTCTATTCTGGTAATGGAAATCGTTAATCAGGAAACGGAAGCAATAATAGAATTGAAACTAAAAGTATTGATAAATGATAAAAACGGCGTGGTCTGTGAACATAAGAACTATTTAAATTGTATTGAGGATATCGAGGGAGGAAGCTATGAGAAAGAATATAATAAAAATCAGTTTAGCAGGAGTTGTAGCCAGTGTTGTCGTATCTACAGCATCTTTTAGCGTGGCAGCGTCAGCTGTTCCAACTGAATCACCAGTAGAGTCAACTAAGGAATACGATGATATACAAAAGATGTTTCTGGCAATCGATAAAGATACAACAGAGGATGATCTTCTAAAATTGATCGAAGAGTATGAGGTTGCATATACGGCAGAAGATTATAATGGAACACCGAAGAAAAGATGCTATAATATCGCGTTCGAAGAAGGTGCAGCGCTTCAGAGGTATGCAAATCCAGGAGATACTCTGGAGGTATCTTTTGATAAAAATGATGGCACGATATTATATGCAGAATACTTTAATAATGAGGCTTTCATGGATGCGCTTTATTATAATTATGGTACGCATTGGGATTTTAGTGAAGATGAGCCGGGTAATGTGTATTCGGGATATTATTACTATAAGCCAGGAGATACAAAAGGTGGCATTACTATGAAGTACAGTAATGGCAACACGAAAGAAACAGGATATCATAGTGTTGACAGTGCAGAAGATGCATTGGGAGATATTTTATCATAAATTAAAAAAGTATACTTAACGGTTGATTTTTTCCTTAAAATGAATATAATAATAATTAACAGAACCCAACACGCCTCTCAACGATGCGGACCACGTTGGGTCTTTTAATTTAAGGAGAATGTTGGATGGGAGAAGTAAAACAACATCAGCCTCCTATGACAATTGATGAACAGATAGAGAATTTAAAAAATATTGGGTTGATTGTCGAAGATGAGGAGTATGCGAAAAGAATATTAAATGACATTTCATACTTTAGATTGATTAAAGCCTATAGTTTAAATCTTAAGACAAATGAAGGAAGATATAGAGAAAACATTACGTTTCAACAACTGGTAGATTTATATCTTTTTAATGCAAATTTTCGTCAAATTATATTCCCTGAAATCGAAAAAATAGAAATAAATGTGCGATGTAGAATTTCGAATTATTTCGCTGAAAAATATGGTGTTTTAGGTTATTTAGAAGCAGATAATTTTGTGAATGTAAAATATCATCAAGAGTTCTTGAAGGATGTTCATGAAGAAATAAGAAGAAATTCTAAGGCTCCGTTTGTTAAGAATTTTCGGATGAACTATGCAGGTGGGATGTTGCCAATATATGCGCTGGTGGAAGTTTTCAGTTTTGGTACATTATCTAAGTTTTACAAAAATATGAAAAACCCAGATAAAAAAGCAATAGCGAAATCGTTTGGGATAGGATATACGTACTTAGAGAGTTGGTTAGAGAGCATTTCTTATGTTCGAAATATATGTGCACATTATGGTCGCTTGTATAATGCAAAATTATCAAAAACACCAATGTTGTACAAGGAATATTCAGAAGCTGGTATTGGAAATAATCGTATTTTGGGAGTGTTGTTATGTCTTAAACATATTTTGAAAAATGATAATCATTGGAATATGTTTGTAGATAAGATAGAGATATTGTTCGATAAATATGAGAATGTTGATATAACAACAATGGGATTTAAAGAGAATTGGAAAGCACTTTTAGAAAATGATAAATAAAATAGTATGAGACAAAAATGTACTAAAGTGTCTTAAGGTTAGAGAGTCGAGAAAACGGCTCTTTTCTTTTGTTATAAATTTGTACACGATAAATGTTAATTCTCGTATACGGTAAACAATTCATATACGAAAGTGTTATGATTTGCAACGGAAACTATGTTCTGGAATAAATTCCAAAATGGGAATATATTTTGAAGTATCGAAGAGAAGATATATAAAAAATAATAAAAAAGTTTTGGAAGTACAGATTTTTGCACAGCCATTCTGAGATAATAGGGATATCAAATGAAGCAACAATAAAAGATTTCAGAAAGGCTGCGGTGAATTTCATGAAAGGATATTTCGTTACAGATGGGTACATGGGGCTGGCAGATGGAGTGTACAGATTATTTGCAGATGAATCGGACTACTATGAATACATGAATGACTGAGAGATATCTGGATTATTTTGGAATCCTTTATTTAGTGATGCAAATTTTTCAAGGATTTTTAATAAAAGAAAACCGACAACGGATCATTGGATGGATTTCAGCATCGGTTCATCTGCCTGCCATATCGCTGTGTCGCAGATCCAGAAAAGAAAAGCGGTTGATGTTGAGCTGTATATAAATGATGACAAAGAATTGTTTAAGAGTTTGTTTGCTCATAAAGATGAAATAGAGAAAAATATGGAAATGGAATTAGAATGGAAAGAATTGCCGGAAAGAAAAGCAAGTCGTATTTTGATTGAAAAAACGGTTGATTTGGATGACAGAGCGACATGGCCGGAGCAGTTTGATTACATAATGGACACTTGTATAAAAATGAAAAGGGCATTTAAACGTTATTTATAATGAAGCTGAAACAGTGAAGGGAAATGATGATTATGGAAATAAAAAGTATACTGATTAAGGATACAACAAAAGAAGAGAGAATTCGTATTGTTCAGGAGGGCCTGAATCAGTGTGGTGGTGCATGTGATTTCTGTAATGGCTGTGACAATCTGGGCGGCGGAGCGGTAGATGCTTTTTATGAACCGTACATTAATGGAGAAAAAGAACTGCGTGAGCTTAATGAAGAATACAGAAGCAACACAGGGCTCGTGAAGTAGGTGTAATTATGAGACCACCGGAAATAGAAAATTCTACAGAAGAAGAACGCAGAGAATATATAAAAAATACTTTCAGATGCATTGCAGATTGTGATATGTGTGGTTTATGCACGGTGTTTCGTGGAAAAGATCCGGAAGTTGCCTATGCAGATTATATCAACGGTAAGCGGGTTTATCTGGATGTATCAAAGGATTATAGATAATAAAACGGCAAAAACACGAAATATATTGAATGTATTTGAATATTTTTGCCGATAATATGATATACTATATGCAACTAAATTATGAATCAGAGGTGTGCATATGAAGTATATTTCAGTGGCGGAAACAGCGAAAAAATGGAATATCTCAGAGCGAAGTGTGCGGAATTATTGTGCCCAGGGACGTGTACCGGATGCTTTTCTTACAGGAAAGACCTGGAACATTCCGGAGAATGCGAAAAAACCGGAAAGAGCAAATAAGAGAGTGAAATCGCCGCGTACTTTATTAGATATTTTACAGGAAGAGAAAGCGAAAAAGTATTCTGGAGGAATTTATCATAAAACGCAGATTGAGTTAACATATAATTCCAACCATATGGAAGGAAGTAAGCTGACTCATGATCAAACCAGGTATATTTTTGAGACAAATACGATTGGTATGGAAAATGAAGTTTTCAATGTAGATGATATAATTGAAACAGCAAATCACTTCAGATGCATAGACTTGATTATTGACAATGCAAAGGTAACTTTGACAGAGAAGTTTATCAAAAATATACATCTGATTTTGAAGAATGGAACGAGTGATTCGAGAAAAGACTGGTTTGCAGTGGGAAATTATAAAAGGGTTCCAAATGAAGTAGGAGGTATGGCTACAGCATCTCCGGAAGAAGTTTCTACAAAGATGAAAGTATTATTGGGTGAGTATGCCCGTAAAAATGAAATAACTTTTGAAGATATTTTAGACTTCCATGTAAAATTTGAGCGTATACATCCGTTTCAGGACGGAAATGGACGGGTTGGAAGATTGCTTATGTTTAAGGAATGCCTGAAACATAATATTGTTCCGTTTATCATCGAAGATGATTTAAAAATGTTTTATTATCGTGGTTTGAAGGAATGGAACCGTGAAAAGGGATATTTGATGGATACGTGTCTTACTGCGCAGGATCGTTATAAGGCATATTTGAATTATTTCAGAATTCCGTATTAGTATCTAAAAAAAGACAGGAGGAGACTATGAACATACAGATTTTTGGTACAAAGAAATGTAATGATACGAAGAAAGCGGAACGTTTCTTCAAGGAACGTGGCATTAAGTATCAGTTTATTGATATGAAAGAAAAAGGCATGAGTAAGGGCGAGTTTACATCCGTTGCACAGGTCAATGGTGGTCTTGAAAATATGGTCAACTGGAATGGCAAGGATAAAGATACACTTGCGTTGATCAAATATATTGCGGATGAAGATAAACTAACAAAAGTACTTGAGAATCCGCAAGTGATTAAAACGCCTGTAGTTCGAAATGGAAAACAGTCTACGCTGGGGTATCAGCCGGATGTGTGGAAAAGCTGGAAATAATAGAATATTAGTGTGAGAGGCATCTGTCTTGATTGACAGGTGTCTTTTTATCTCTATACTATATACAAAATGCACAAAAATATAAAATAATATAAAAAACTATTGTATAGCACAAATAAAAATGATAGTATCACTATCATAAATGAAAAATGATATTTAAAGCAAAATCAGCATTCAAAAGAAGGTGGTGAGAAAAATGGATACAACAGAAAAAGTACCTTCAACGAGAGAACGTCAGGCACAGCAGAGACGTGAAAAGATCATTCAGGCATCGATGCAACTGTTCTGGGAGAAATGTGTGGAAGATACATCTATGGAGGAAGTAGCGAAGTGTTCAGGGGTAGGTGTTGCTACGGTATATCGGTATTTTTCTACGAAAATAGAACTGGTGATAGAGACGGCTGAATTTTACTGGCAGAAAGTCGCGGAGAAATATCTGACAGAACTGGAGCAGACTGACACAGGATATGTGCAGCTTCAGAAAATCATGAATGTTCTGGAAAGAATATTTCAGGAAGAAAAAGCATTTCTGAAATTTCTACAGGAGTTTGATGTTTTTGTAAAGAAATATCAGATTTCTGAAGAGCGGCTGACAGATTATGAGAGTGGTATCTTACGACTGAAACCGTATGTGACAGATGCACTGGAAAAAGGGCTGGCAGATGAAAGTCTGTTTTTTACCTGTTCAATAGACGAGATGTATTTTTCATTGACGCATACTCTCTTGGCAGTGATGCAGAAACTGGCGGTGGGAGGAGAAATTCTCTCTTCAGACCAGGCGGTTGAAGGAAATCGGCAGTTCCGTATTGTCACGGAGCTGCTGTTGGGGGGAATCAAGGGATAGAATTACAATGTGTAGCAAGATAAAAATAGTATCAGGAGGTATAACATGAAAAAGTTAACAACAGCAAAAATATGGCAGTTTGCAGCAGGACAGTTTGGATGGGCGATGTTATCTGGAATCATATCCAACTGGCTTGTGTATTTCTATCAGCCGGATAAAACGGCAATCAGTCAGGGACAGACGGTGTTTATTCCACAGGGACTGGTAGTTCTGGGGATTTTTACGATCATTGGCGGAATTACAGCGTTTGGAAGAATTTTCGATGCATTTACAGATCCTATGATTGCATCCTGGTCTGACAGATGTACATCAAAGAATGGCCGGAGAATTCCTTTTTTGAAATGGGCATCTTTGCCGCTGGTGCTTTCTACAGTATTGGTATTCTGGTCACCGGTCAATAAAAACAGTTGGATCAACGCAGTTTTTCTATTGGTAATGATCCTGGCATATTATCTTTCCATTACTGCATATTGCACGCCATATAATGCACTGATTCCGGAGCTTGGACACACGCAGCAGGAGAGACTGAATATTTCTACCGTGATTTCATTTACGTTTATCGCAGGAACAGCAGTGGCTTATCTGGCACCGATGATCTGGGGTGTATTTATTCCGGCATTTGGCAGAGTTGGAGCAATTCGTGTGACGTTTACATTGATGGCTACGGTAGCTTTTATCTGTATGTTGGTACCGGTATTCTGCATTCGTGAAAAAGATTATGTGGATACAGTTCCGGCAAAAGAGTCCGCGTTTCGTTCATTGGTTGCTACATTCAAAAACGGTGAGTTCCGTAAATTTGTGGGTTCGGATATTTTTTACTGGATCGCACTGACGATGTTTCAGACGGGCCTGCCGTTTTTTGTTACCAGTCTTTTGAAACTTCCGGAGACAATGACAACATTATATTTTGTTGGAATGACTGCACTTTCACTGGTATTTTACGTACCTGTAAATAAGCTCACTCCAAAAATTGGAAAGAAAAAGATGATTCTTTTTGCATTTGCCGTATTCAGTCTGGCTTATTTTTATACAGGGTTTATGGGAAAAATGATCTTTATTCCGGCAACCGTACAGGGACTGATCCTGACAGTTGTGGCGGCACTTCCTATGGCAATTTTCGGAATTCTTCCACAGGCAGTAGTGGCTGACATTGCACAGAGTGATTCGATTAGAACCGGAAGTAATCGTGAAGGAATGTTTTATGCAGCAAGAACGTTTGCGTTCAAACTTGGACAGAGTCTTTCTATGCTGATTTTTACAGCTGTGTCTACGATTGGTGCAGGAGATGGAACAGGGTATCGTGTGGCTGCTTTTGGCGCAGCAGTATTTTGTTGTATTGGCGGAATTATACTGGTATTTTATAATGAGAAAAAGATTAATGGAATTATTGGTGGGCAGAGATAATGAAAATTATACAGGAAGATAACTTTGCGGACATTATGAAAGATGAAGTGGAGCCGTATTTGTATGCACATTGCAGGGAATGTTATATTACAGGAGCAAAAGAGCCTGAACGAAGAGAAAAAAACGGCAAACTTCATGTGAAATTTTATGAGACAGACAGGCCAAAGGGGGTTATTATCATAAGTCATGGTTTTACGGAGGGTGCACAGAAATATGATGAAATGATATATTATTTTCTGAAGGCTGGATACCATGTGTGCATGCCAGAACATATGGGTCACGGTTTGAGTTATCGACTGACAGAGGATCCATCACTGGTACATATTGATACATGGAAACGTTTTGTACGAGATTTTCTGAAGGTGTGTCATGTAGTAAAAGAGCAGTATTCTGAGCTTCCGTTGTTTTTGTTTGCACATTCTATGGGCGGGGCGATTGGCACGATTGCAGCTGCATGGGAGACGGAGCTTTTTCAGAAGATCATACTCAGTTCGCCGATGATACGGCCGCTTACCGGAAATGTGCCATGGTCGGTGACTGTTGCAATTGCACAGGTAGAATGTCTGGCGGGAAGAAATGCAAGGTATGTGATCGGTCAGAAACCTTATGACGGAAGTGAAATTCTTGAGACAAGTGCTGCAGTTTCAGAAGCAAGATTTACCAGGTATAACGAGATCCGCAAGCAATCCAGAGAAATCCAGACAAGTGCAGCCTCTTATGGATGGCTTCTTGCTTCAATAAAAATGAGCTGGTATCTGAGATATCATGGATGGAAAAAACTTACTGCACCGGTACTTTTATTTCAGGCAGAGAAAGATGCGTTTGTTTCTGTCCGGGCGATACAAAAATTTGCGAAGAAACTGCAGCGAAAAGGGCGGACTTCATGTGAATACATGTATATGCCTGGAAGTAAACATGAAATATTTGGAAGTGATGACGAGACGATGCAGGCATATGTAGAACGAATTTTGAGTTTTTTGGAATAAAGAAATTGAGAAAAGCAGGAATTGGTATGGACATGTAGCAGTGAATTTTTTGGATATGTTTACAACGAAATAGAAAAGGAGAACACGATGAACATACAGATTTTTGGTACAAAGAAATGTAACGATACGAAGAAAGTAGAACGATTTTTTAAAGAACGTGGTATTAAATTTCAATTTATTGATATGAAAGAAAAAGGCATGAGTAAGGGTGAATTTACTTCTGTTGCACAGGCAAACGGTGGTCTTGAAAATATGATTAACTGGGAATGCAAGGACAAAGATATGCTTGCATTGATTAAATATATTGCCAATGAGGATAAACTGGAAAAGGTACTTGAGAATCCGCAGGTGATCAAGACACCGGTGGTCAGAAATGGAAAGCAGTCTACGCTCGGATATCAGCCGGATATATGGAAGGATTGGAAATGATTTTATGAACCAAAATGAAACACAATGGGATAAATTGCTGAAGATCAAAACCACCGGACGGGACGATTCTCGTTCGGATCAGTATCGATATCCATATGAGCCGACGCAGTATTGTGTATTGGAGCGGCTGGCAAACAATGGCTTGATAACGAAGAAAAATGTGCTTCTGGATTATGGTACAGGAAAGGGACGAGTATGTTTTTATCTGTCTTATCAGACGCGATGCAGATCTATTGGTGTTGAGTATGATGAGCGAATTTTTGAGAGTGCCGAAGCAAACCGAGAACATGCTGTATCAGGCAAGAAGGTTTCGTTTGAACTGACCAGTGCAGAAAAATATACAGTCCCGTCTGAAGTGGACAGATGTTATTTTTTTAATCCGTTTTCTGTGGAGATCCTGCGCAAAGTTCTTGCTGGAATTTATGAGTCATATTATGAGAAACCAAGAGAAATTTTACTGATGTTTTATTATCCGTCAGAAGAATACCTTGGCTGTCTCATGACCGAAGAACAATTGATGTTCTACGATGAGATCAATACAGAAGATTTGTTTGAAGGGAAGAATGATCGAGAGAAAATACTAATATTTTCAGTTGATTGAATAAAAAATTAACCTCAAATGCCTTTGATCCACTTGTATAATAAAACTATAAACAATACTTACGATTTATATAGGAGCTGAAGAAATTTGAAATGTTTTATGGGATATGAGACAAATTGTCTTGTATCCTTTTTTCTATATTTCACCGGGAAAAGTTATAGAAAAAAATCTGTAGTTTTTTTGTGTTCTATCTTGACGAATAGTAAAAAGATTGTATTATATAAATATAAAGTAAAAACGTTGTACTAAATAAAAGCATCACAATGCATGGAAGGGATTTTATTCTCGAAGTAGGTGGCGGCGATTGGGCAAGTCATATGATGGAACATGAACTTGGAGGAATGTTTGATGTGGCACATGGTGCAGGATTTGCGACAATCTGGGGAATCCGGGCTATGGAAGAATAACGTCAATTGTAATCTGAGATTCCATACCCACATCTCAGACTGATTTAAAAAGTTAATAGTAATGAGTGCAAAGGAAGGATATGGATTTTCCTTTACAAATTCAAGAGACTGACTGGATTGTTAGTCTCTTTTTTGTTATGCTTTGATTTCTGGCGGCTGGAAAGGAGCTACCATGTCAAAGTTTTTAACATATGAAGATCGATTAGTTATTGCACAACTCCTTCAGGAGAATGCCTCCTTTGGAGTTATAGGAAAAAAATTAGGCAAGGATCGTACCACGATTGCAAAGGAAATAAAAAGGCATTCCTATGATAAGAAAAGTGGTCGCCCGGGATATCCTTACAATCCATGTAAACATCGCAGTACATGCAAAGCTAAAAAGCTGTGCGGAAACAGTTGTACGCATCAATCAGCATATAAATGCAGCCTATGTTCCGAGTGTACATTACATTGTCCGGATTTTGCAGAGGATATCTGCTCCGTTAAAACCAAACCTCCATATGTATGTAATGGTTGCAGCCAGCTTCCCAAATGTACCTTGTTAAAACGCATTTACGACCCGGCAGAAGCTCATGAAATGACACATCAGTCTATTTCGGAATCCAGGACAGGCATTTTATCCAATGAGGATGATATAGCAAGAATCAATGGAATTATCAGCCCGCTGGTTAAAAATGGTCAGTCGCTTCATCAGATTTATATAGAGCATGTTGATGAAATCATGTGCAGCGAAAAAACATTGTATAACTATGTTGATGCCCAACTTTTTGATATCCGGAACATTGATCTGCCTCGTAAAGTAAAGTACCGTCCGCGATACAAACAGCCTGAATTCAAGGTAGACAGAGGATGTCGTATTGGCAGAAGCTATAGTGATTTTCAGAAGTTTCTTGAAGCAAATCCAGAGTCTACTGTTGTACAGATGGACAGTGTTATCGGACGTGTGGGAGGCAAATGTCTGCTTACCATACATTTCGTTGAAACAAGTCTAATGCTTGCATTTCTGCGAGATTCAAATACTTCAGCATCTGTCATACAGATTATAAATCTGTTGGATAAGGTTCTTGGAAATAAAAAATTTTCACAGTTGTTTCCAGTTATCCTTACGGATAATGGAAGTGAGTTTTCAAATCCAAAAGCAATTGAAAAACGTGATACGATTCCACGCAACAGAACGAATGTATTTTACTGCGATCCAAGTGCACCTTACCAAAAAGGAGCCTGCGAAGTGAATCATGAATTAATACGTCGTATCCTGCCAAAAGGAAGCAGCTTTGATGATCTTACACAGAAAGATATTTTTCTGATGATGAATCATATCAATTCTTATAAAAGAAAAAAGCTGAACAACCGTAGCCCATACGAAACGTTCAGCTTTTATTACGGAGAAGATGTACTTAAGAAACTTGGATGTAAACCGGTTGCCGCCGAAAACATCATCTTAAAGCCTAAACTTCTCAAAAAGTAACAGATAAATTTGCAAAGTGCCGCCAGAACAAAGACAGCAGAATGACTTCAAAACAAGGATGGATTCTCCGAATACAAAAATTTCGAGCGGGAATTGATCTCTTATTGTCGTGTGCAAATTTATTGCTGAACGTATTATAACATGTTAATGTACAAATGAAAATCCGGGAAATTCGTTTACAAAACGGGATTTTCGTTTACAAAGAGGGACTCTTGCGTTACAAACGGGACTCTCGCTCTACATTTCACCCATTTCTTTTTACCTATCAAGTATATCTTTTAACCAATCTTCCAATATCAATAAACAGATTTATTTGTACAAAAATAGAAGTTGAATAGATGCATCTTATAAATCTTTAGGCGAAAATAATGTAAAACTTTAAAAGATAACAGTATGACTTTTGTTAATTTTACTTAATGATATGACAATGTCACATAGAATATTCTCTTAAATATGTATAATCTGCTTATAACTTAAAAGAATATTCTTGACTAACCGTTATATTTTCTGAGGAAATTTATGATCAAAATTAAAAATGAAAAACAGATTAATGAATTATGCGAGAAATATCAAATCACGTTACGCTTTGCTAATTGGAATTACTTGGCAAAGGAACTAGTTCATTATCAAAAAGGTGAAATTATAGCAATATGCGGGGAAAATTACGATAGGCTATTCTTTTTAGTTAAGGGATCGATAAGATTTACGTGCGTAGCAGATAATTATGAAGAGTATTTTTTCTTTGATGCATACAATAATGGATTATTTGGGGAGGTGGAATATCTATTAAATATCCCTTCAATCACACAATCGGAAGCAATTGAAGATTGTGACTGTATAGTAATTCCTATAAACAAAAACCGAAAGTTTTTGGATAATGATTTGATATTTCAAAATTTTTTAGGACAGGTATTAGCAAGAAAATACAATGAGCTGCGGGATTCTTATATGAATGCAAAAGTTTTCTCCCTTCGAACAAGACTTGCAGCGTACCTTATTAATAATGCGAACTGCGATACAAATATATCAAATCTGACACAAATATCTAAAATTCTTAGATGCAGTTACAGACAATTATTAAGAGAATTTAAGTTTTTTTGCGAAGTAGGCTGTTTGGAACACTTGAATAAAAAAGGAAAGTATAAAATCGCTAATTACGAGAAACTGGAGGCTTATACAAGAGAGGAGGTTTGATTTATGAAGCGTTCAGAAATAAATCAAATAATTGAATATACGATCAATGCCCTAAGGAGAGAAAAATTTCCTTTACCTCCATTCGCATATTATGGAATCGAGGAATGGAAAAACCTTTCTGATGATGAAGCTGAAATTGTAGAAAATATGCTGGGATGGGATATTACAGATTTTGGAAGCGGCGATTTTAGAAAAATAGGTTTGACAATTTTTACATTCCGTAATGGGAATTTTCACATGAAGGAAAAGTACCCAAAACCATATGCGGAAAAGATGCTATATGTGTTAGATGGACAGGTACTGCCATTTCATTATCACTGGAACAAACGAGAAGACATCATTAATCGAGGCGGCGGAAAATTGGAAATTGTTCTGCACAATTCAACAACAGAAGATTTTGAAGATATTAATGGCATGATAATGCATAGAAAAGGAACATTTGCGGGCACGCCGGTTAAGGTTTCGGTAGATGGCAAAACAGTAGTTGTTGAAGATGGAGGAAGTGTGATTTTGGAGCCGGGACAGTCTATATCCCTTTCACCTGGACAATATCATCAATGGAAAGGGGTACCTGGAACGGGAGATATAATTTTATTTGAGGTATCAACCACGAATGATGATACAGTGGACAATCGATTCTATGATGCAGGGGAACGGATTCCCGGCATTGAAGAAGATGTGCCGGCGCAGTACTTAATATTTGCAGATTATCCTAAATTTACAAAGATTCAAAGGAGGTAACGATGGCAGCAGAGAAGAGAGAAGTAATTGTGATTTTCCACGATCATTTAGATCCGGTGTGGGCAAGGTGCAATGACCGGCCGTATCAGTATAACCAAATTGTTCTAAGAAGTTATGCGGATGTTTTTGACTGGGTCATTCAAGAATTTATTAAAATGTCTGATGAAGGATTTATTTTTTCAGAAGGACAGGCTGTAGTGTGGGAAACATATATGAAACGGCACCCTGAGGAGAAGGGGAAGATTAAAGAATTAGTTGCACAAGGAAACTTAGAACTTATGCGGCAGGGCATGTCCACAGTGGATTCCAATTATTCACCTGCGGAGGCGATCATTAGGAATCATCTCTTGGCAGAACCTTTTTACCAGGAGATGTGCGGAGATGATTACTGGCCAAATAAACAGGCATTTTTGTGGGATGCATTTGGGAACAGCGCAAATATGCCGCAGATATTAAAACTTCTTGGGATAGAAGTAATTGGCGGAACAAAATATCGTTTGTGCCCCGGAGACTGGTGGGTAGGGATCGATGGAACAAAACTTCCATGTATTGATCAAATATTTAGCAGTTATAACCGTACACAAGACCCGATTTTGTATGTTTTAAGCAGACATCCTCATTGTCCTGACTGTAATGGACGTGGATGTGAAAAATGTAATAATAAAGGAATATTAAATGCACACCCTTACAAAAAAGAAAAAGTTTTAGAAGTATTGGAAAAAACAGCAGCATTTAATCAGAGCAAAAAATTTGTAATGATCGGAGGTGAAGAGACAATACCGGATCATTCTATTATAGAGTCCATAGAAGAATTAAATAAAAAATATGAAGGAAATATTCATTTCCGATTTGGCACTATGAAAGAATTCTGGGAATACTATAAAGAATATTATATGTCTGTAAAAGAACAGTATACAGAACCGACAGAAGACTTAAATCCGGTAAACCAAGGAGCCTACGTAGCAAAAATCCGCTGTAAACAAAGAGCACATGAGATTAATTCAGCATTGATACAAGCGGAAGCAGCATTCGCACGAAAACATTGGGAAAGCTCTTCCTACGCGGTTACCCCGGAAGATCTGACTCTTGCTTGGAAAGATCTTGTGTTTGGCTGCCATCATGACGCGATCAGCGGAGCCCATATAGATGGATGCGATGACGAATTGATGCAGATTTTAGACGAAGGCGAGTCCATTGCTCATAATTATGTATGCAGAACAAAATATCGTGTGCCAAAAGTAGGGCGAGATACCTCTAAAGAGGAAATGGTACATAAAACTTTAGGCAAATTAAATATTGTCTACGATAAGAAAGGTATTATTTCCGTAGAAAAAGATGGTAAGGACCTCTTTGGAAAATACAAATTTAAAGGCTTAAGCTATACAGGCATGGATTCCAGAGATGTTCGGATTGGTGAATTGCTGTTAGAAGATGATTGGGGTGATTTTCATAATACTATTTCATCAGGAGAACCTATCTTGCTGGGCGATTATAATTACTTTGTTTCAGAAGGAATGGATTTTATCTGGTGGCGGGGCGCAAGAGAAGTTATGGATCCACGATGCCCCAAATTAACATGGGATGTATATTTAAAAATTTCAGAAGATGGTGAAAAGCTGAACTTTTCTGTAGATATTGACTGGGAAACAACAAATAAGCGTATTCGTGCGATCATTCCGGTTAATGATACAAATTCTATGTCTTCTGTTTGGGGAATTCCCTTCGGACATATAGAACGAAGCTTTGATCCGAATAAAAAATATGAGATGCCTGTGGCAGATCATGAGTCTATGACAACAGCAGAATATGACTTTAGAGCGATCTGTCCGGTAGGAGATTTCCCTGCAGACCATTGGGCTGTACATGCAATCGATGAGAACAGTGGAGTATGTTTATTTAATAAGGGAACGCCTTGCGTAAAATGGCTTCCGGGATGTTTTGAACTGTCATTATTACGATCACCTCAAATGGAGGGGATCACGATCTTACCCCACGTTGAAGAATTCTGGGATGTTAAGGGAATCACAGATTCTGGAAAACATCATTTTGAATTTGCTGTGTATCCATATACAGAACATGTGGGCTATGCCGAGTTGGCTCAGTATGGATATGTATATAATGATGCAACTCCCGAACTTCCATTTGAGGTCACAGGCAATATAGTTGTAACTGCTTTTAAAGTCGCTGAAGATGGAAGGGGCTATATCCTTAGATTTTATGAAGCTGAAGGATGTAATAATCCGGTACAGATCCTATTCAAAGAAAAACATAAAGTTCAAAGAGTAAATCTCTTAGAAAAGCCATTAGATGAACAGCAAGAAGGGAATATATTTGACTTGAATCTTCACCCACATGAAATTGTTACACTGCGCATCTTATAAATTTTAATTTATTAATTTTTACAAACGAAAGGAGAGAAGAGCTATGAAAAAAAACGTTATGATCTGTATGGGACTGGCATTATGTATGACCTTAGGATGCACAGCTGTTTATGCAGAAGGCGATGAAAAAAAACTGAATAAGGAACCCATTGAAGTAATTTATTATGAAGATTTCAATCCGGAAACATTTGAAGATAAGATTAATTACGAAGACATAGAAGATGAATTCGGACCTGTACCTATTGACGAACTTCCGGAAGGTTTAAAATTCGGATCACTTTTGCCTGATCTTACAAATGAATTTTGGAGTATGGCCGGAGAAGGAGAAGCGGCAGCCGCAGAAGACTACGGAATTACTTTGGATTCTCAAAGTGCTAAGAATGAGGTGGATTATGATGCTCAGTTAGCAATGGGAGAAGCTATGATAAGCAAACAATATGATGCATATTTGTTATCCCCATTGTCAGATGACTGCTTAACAACAGTTTCAGAATCTGCACAGAATATGGGAGCACCAGTTGTAAATGCTCTTGGACAGCAAGTAAAGAATGCCAATACTTTTGCTGGAAGTATGAATTATACTACAGGTGTAAGAGCGGCAGAATATGCACTGGAAAAATTGCCGGATGGAGGCAAGGCAGCAATTGTAATGGGACAGGTAGGAACCAGCGTTACTACGGATAGATCAAGTGGATTTAAGGACACTGTAGAAGGAACAAATATAGAAGTTGTAACAGAGCTGCCAGCAGAGTGGAATGTAGAAGATGCTATGAATTTAACAATTGATATGCTATCCACAACACCGGATATTGATGTTATTTTCTGCCATAATGATAATATGGCCCTTGGAGTGGTAGAGGCTTTACGTACAGTAGATAAAATCGGAGAAATCATGGTAATCGGAGTGGATGGAACGAGTGATGGATATGCGTCTATCGAAAAGGGAGAAATGACAGCTACTGTTGATACATTCCCATATCAGTGTGGATATTATTCTGTAGAAATGGCAATCCGTTTGCTGGCTGGACAGGAAATCCCCAGAGTGGTCGCTACCCCTGTTGCATGTGTAGATCAAGACAATATGGCAGATTATGATAAATAAATAGTATAAAAGGAAGATGGTAGGATGAACGATACAGGCAGAGAATTTGCGCTGGAAGTGCAGGGAGTCAGCAAATCATTTTCAAATAATATTGTATTAAATAATATAAATTTTGCAGTAAAAGCAGGAGAAATACATACACTTTTAGGAGAGAATGGAGCTGGAAAATCTACTCTTTTAAACATTGTATCTGGATCCTTGGCTAAAGACAGCGGAGTGATAAAAATAAAAGGGAAAGAAGTGAATTTACAAACACCTATTCAAGCAAGACTTGAAGGAATTGTAAAAGTTCATCAAGAACTCCAGGTGATTTCAGAACTTAGTGTGGCAGAAAATATCTTTCTTGGAAATGAAATTTTGCACCCAAAAACAAAAGCGATTTGCATGAAAAAGATGTACGAAGAGGCAGATAAAATATTGGGAAATTTGGATGCGGATTTTTCGAGCAAAGTTATTGTAAAAAGGTTAAGTACTGCTCAAAAACAGCTCGTTGAGATTGCAAGAGCACTTTTACTAGAGTTTTCTGTACTAATATTGGATGAACCCACATCTAGCTTGACTAATAAAGAAATTGAAAAATTATTTTCTGTAATGAATAATCTTAAAAAGCAAGGTAAAGCAATCATATTTGTCTCTCACAGGCTGGAGGAGGTATTCCAAATTTCGGATCGGATCACTGTTTTAAGAGACGGAAATTCGGTGGGGGTATTAGATATTGCAGAGGCAACGAAAGAGCACCTTGTGCAAATGATGACAGGCAGAGATTTAGGAAATATCATACAGAATGATCATAAAGTTGACAAGAGCGATGTGATTTTATCTGTTGAAGATTTCTGCAGCCTAGATGGCCGGTTTAACCATATTAGCTTTGAACTTCATCGAGGAGAGATACTTGGCATTGCGGGTCTTGTAGGATCTGGACGAACGGAGATTGTGAGAGCTATTTTCGGTGCAGACAGAAAAAAGAGCGGAAAATTGTCATTAGACGGAAATCCAATAGAAATTCGTTCCCCTATTGACAGCGTGAATCATGGGATAGCCCTGATCCCAGAGGACAGAAAATTACAGGGGATGGTCGGACTATTGAAAAACATGAATAACATTGGGATTTCATCTTATAATAAGTTGTGCAGACATGGGGTGCTGAAAGATAAAGAAATACTCCAAAACAGTAAGAGGTTCATGGAAATTTTAAATGTCCATCCAGATAATCCATTTATGCAGACGGGACGATTAAGCGGGGGCAACCAACAAAAGGTGGTAATAGCGAAATGGCTGAGTGTAGATGCGAAAATAATGATCATGGATGAACCGACCAGAGGCATAGATGTGGGAGCCAAGAATGAAATATATCAATTAATGCTCCAGATGATTGAAAAGGGAGTATCGATTATCATGATTTCTTCTGAACTTCCGGAGATATTGAGCCTGAGCAACCGGATATTGGTTATTCATGAAGGCAAAATTAATGGGGAATTAACACGTGAAGAGGCAACAGAAGAAAAAGTTCTTCATTATGCAATGGGAGGTGCGTAAAATGGACATAAGAGGAAAGATCCGCTTATTTAAAGACTCAAGCCGGCAATTTGGGATTATACTTGTTATCCTATTAATGATACTTATATTCTCTTATGGGTCAGATGTATTCTTTACATACGGAAATTTTATAAGTATTCTGCAGCAAACAGCCATTAAAGGTGTTATGGCAGTGGGCATGACATTGATTATAATTTCCGGAGGAATAGACCTGTCAGCTGGAGCAATCGCTGGATTAAGCAGTATGGTTGCCGCCACGATCATGACAAAATATTCCGGAGATTACGTAGTACCTCTTTCAATTATAGTTGCCTTGCTTATCGGTATTATATGCGGCTTTATAAATGGTGCGCTAATTGCCTTTTTCGATTTGCAGCCGTTTTTGGTAACAATGGGAACCATGAGCTTATTTAGAGGTTTAGATTACATTTACTCAGGTGCACTTCCTGTGAGAAATCTGCCTCAAAGCTTTTTAGGGTTCATGAACTCTATGAATTCATCCGTCCCTATTCCGGTTATTATCCTTTTGTCATTGTCGATCATTGCCTTTTTAGGAATCAAGTATAGCAGGTATGGAAGGCATATATTTGCAGTGGGTGGAAACGAAGAAGCTACCCGCCTATCAGGAATTAATGTTCGGGAAATAAAAATAAGGACATACATATTCGGTGCCCTTACCTCCGTATTAGCAGGTATTATTTATATCGGACGTTTGTCGGCTGCCGATCCCAATATGGGAGATGGATACGAATTAGATGCCATTGCGGCTGCGGCGATCGGCGGAGCGAGCATGAGCGGAGGAAAGGGCGGCATTATAGGAAGTCTTATGGGAGCATTCATGCTTGCTATGCTTGCCAACGGCTTGACCCTTTTAAATATTCAATCTTTTTACCAGACGGCAGCAACGGGTGTAATAATTATCATTGCAGTATTAATTGATAAGTTTAGTAACAAATGATAAAGAGATTGAGAGCACGAAGAGACTAAAAAAATTTAGCAAGACTGTATTAAAGGGGCTGTCGCATGAGGAATATTATTCCTCATGCGACAGCCCCGCAGACTGTAGACAAAGCCCTGCTTTTGCAGGGTTTTGCTATTGTTGGAACCGCTT
>ERZ832973.1394-NODE-1394-length-19232-cov-12.393388_pt1 | contig 19232 bp, 15 predicted proteins | sample MGYA00519950_ERZ832973 | MGnify/ENA primary metagenome ERZ832973 (study PRJEB31850, sample SAMEA3708734) | human gut metagenome | biome: human gut; feature: human-associated habitat; material: faeces | place: China | collected 2014 ... | reverse complement strand
TACGGTCAGCGCAGCAAGTGCGCAGACCTACTGAACAGTTACTAAAAAATATTATATTTAGAGGTAGCACTGATGCTTATTAAAAACGGATATTTGTTTACTACTTGTACAAATGATTTTGAAAAATTGGATATTCGTATCGAAAATACGAAAATAACGGAAGTGGATTTCAATATTTCTCCAAAAGAAAATGAAGAAGTGATAGATGCGGCGGGAAAATATATAACGCCAGGTTTCATTGATGCTCACAGTCATATTTGTATCAGCGAAGAAGGTATGGGAGAAGTGGGTGATGATTGTTGCGATTACTCGGATGCGATTACCCCTCAGTTAGAAGTGCTGGACGGTCTGTATCCTTTTGACAGAGCAGTGGAACGATCTGTCCGGGCAGGAGTAACCTGTGCCTGTGTTTGTCCGGGCAGTGATGGTGTTATCGGAGGTGTTGCTTCGGTTATCCGGTTAACGGGTAAGATTGCAGATGAGATGATCGTGACCCGCAAGGCTGCTGTGAAAGGCAGCCTTGGAGAAAACCCGAAGGCAGCTAAGCATGGATTCGCCTCACGCATGGGTACTGCTTATCACTTACGTAAGTGTCTGGAAGATACGAAGGAATATCTTTTTGAGAAGGAAGAAGCGGAAAAGAATGGTGATCATTTCCGATGCGATCCCGGCAAGGAAAATATGGCTATGGTTCTGAGGAAAGAAATACCGCTGCATATTCACGCTCACCGTTCGGATGATATCTGTACAGCGATCCGTATTGCCAAGGAGTACGATATCAGGATTGTTATAGTTCATTGCACGGATGGGATCGACATTGCTGAACATATAGCAGCCAGTGGTTTTCCTGCGATTGTCGGTCCAAGCATGAACCCGTGCAGCAAGCAGGAGGTTTGGAATAAGAGCTTTGAGACTGCCGGCATCCTCAATAGGGCAGGTGTTAAAGTCTGCATCACAGCCGATCATGATGTAACACCGTTGTATTATTTGCCTATTTATGCTGCTATGGCTGTTCGCTTTGGCATGGATGATGCGGAAGCATTGCGCGCAGTAACATCATATCCTGCAGAGATTTTGGGTATCGATGATCGAAAAGGTGCGCTTGTCAGCGGAAAAGATGCGGATCTCGTTATCTGGAGTCATCATCCATTTGATATTCATGCGAAAGCAGAACATGTTTTTATTGAAGGAAAACAGGAATGTTAAAAAAACAGAGGAACTTGACTGAAAAGTGTAAAAAGTCGTTTATCGGGTGGAAATTACCTCATACATATGTAATTTTAACGATTATTTTACTGGTCGTAGTAGGATTGACGTATATCATTCCCGGAGGAGAATATGATCGGGTAATTGATCCTGCGAATGGAAAAACGATCGTATTACCTGACAGTTTCCATTTTGTTGAAGGAAACCGCCCAGACTTCTTTGATATTTTTCTTTCGGTGTCTCGTGGCTATGTAAGTGCTGCAGATATCTTGTTTCTTATTGTTTTTGCATATGGCTTTGTTTATGTATTGAAAGACAACGGCACACTGGATGCTGCGGTGTCTGCGCTGCTTAAATTAATGGGGAAACGTACCGAATTGTTGATACCTGTGGGAATGCTGTTGTTTGGCCTGCTCGGATCAACATTGGGTATATTTGAAGAAACCTATGGTCTTGTGCCGTTGTTTGCAAGCATAATGCTGGCATTAGGCTATGACAATCTTGTAGGAGGTGCCGTCGTTTATATTGGCGTAGCTACCGGATTTGCGGCAGCTATGACAAATCCGTTTTCAGTAGGAATTGCCCAGACCATCGCTGATGTACCGCTGAATTCCGGTGTTGCCTATCGCGCCGTGATTTTTGCAGTATTTGAAATGGTATCTATTTGGTATGTGATGCGCTATGCCAGAAAAGTAAAGCAGAATCCTGAACTTTCAGTTTTATATGGCTGTGATGAAGTGGAACAATCGGACAAAAAGCAGTATGATAAAGAGGTGAACTTTACATTTCGCCGCAAATTGTGTACGATTTTGTTTTTTGCTACGATAGGGATCCTGCTTTACGGAACGAGCATGCTTGGATGGTATATCGATGAGATATCTTCATTATTTTTAGCAATGATGGTAGTGGCGGGAGTCGTGGGAGGAAGCAGTCTGAATGAGATCTGTCTTACTTTTATTGAGTCAACTAAGAGCGTAGTATCCTCGATCCTTGTGATTGGATTTACCCGGGGTATTCTTATTGTCATGAAAGAAGCACTTATTTCCGATACAATAGTTTACTACCTTTCTTCTCTTCTGGATATCGGGAATCCCGTCATTTCTGCTATTGGAATGTTGTTTTTACAGAGCATCATTAATATTTTCATTAATGGTTCTTCCAGTCAGGCTACGATCACTATGCCAATTATGGCACCTGTAGCTGACATTGTAGGCGTAAGCCGCCAGACAGCGGTATTGGCATATTGTTTTGGTGACGGCTTTTCGGACATGTTCTGGCCAACGAACTGTTCATTGGAATGCGGTCTGATGGGAATCCCGCTTGAGCGATGGTATAAATTTATTACACCTCTGTTTTTGATCATGACGATCCTACAGGTATTTTTTATAGCATTGTCGGTTTGCGTTTATTGATGTCCCCTGTGAGCAGGCGGGCAGGGAAAGCTCCGGGCTGTTTAACCGCCTGATATCTTTTTTATAGTAGTAAATTATCTGAACAAACCCGCCTTTTTTTAGCGGAATCTTAACCTCTCAAAACATACTTTTCTCACAATTCCCATGTTATACTAAACATAATTCGCCGGTTACAGGATCGTGGCGCTGAAAGCCCGCATATCCTGTAACGGCATCCCCTGTTCGTGAAATACCTGGCGGAGAGAACACGAATGTGGAAAGAAACCAAGTAACAGGGCGGATTTTGAGAGAATGGGAATGTCCGCCTCAAAAAGACAGGAGAGTGGAATATTGGGAATGACAAAAAAACTGCGGGAGAAGTGGAATGAGGCGCTGCAGGCGGTACTGCCGATCATCGCGATCGTGCTGGTGCTCTGCTTTGTGATCGCGCCCATCTCCTCCAGTATCCTGCTCTGTTTCCTTTTGGGAGCAGTCCTTTTGCTTGCGGGAATGATGCTTTTTACACTTGGCGCAGAGCTTGCCATGTCACCGATGGGCGAGCGAGTGGGAACGTGCCTGACGAAGAGCCGGAAGCTTCCGGTGGTGATCGGGCTGTCCTTTCTCTTAGGCTTCATCATTACGATCTCGGAGCCGGATCTTCAGGTTCTGGCGAATCAGGTTCCGGCTGTGCCGAACATGACGCTGATCTTGTCTGTAGCATGCGGAGTCGGCACATTTCTTGTTGTGGCACTGCTGCGAATGCTGTTCTCCGTGGCACTTCCTCCGCTGCTGCTTGTCTTTTACGGCGTGGTGTTTGTACTGGCGATGTTCGTGCCGAAGGATTTTTTAAGTGTGGCCTTTGACTCCGGCGGCGTTACGACGGGACCGATGACCGTGCCGTTTATCATGGCTCTCGGTGTCGGAATCTCTGCAACGCGAAGCGACCGTCACGCGGCGGACGACAGCTTCGGCCTTGTGGCGCTCTGCTCCATCGGACCGATCCTCGCAGTCATGATCTTAAGTATGATCTTCAAGGCGGACAGCAGCGCCTACACACCGCCGGTGATCCCGGAGATCGGTGATTCAAAAGAACTGTTCCTGCTCTTTGCGAGGGAACTTCCAGCCTACATGAAGGAGATCGCGGTCTCCTTACTGCCTATTATCTTATTTTTCATGATTTTCCAGATTTTCATGTTAAAATTAACAACAAGAAAATTAAAGAAGATCGCGATCGGTCTCGTCTATACATATGCGGGGCTGGTACTTTTTCTTACGGGAGTGAACGTGGGCTTTATGCCGGCGGGAAATTATCTCGGACAGGTGCTTGCGAAGTCTGCCCACCCGCTGTTCCTTGTTCCCATCGCAATGATCATGGGATACTTCATCGTAAAGGCAGAGCCGGCGGTGTACGTTCTCAACAAACAGGTTGAGGAGATCACGGACGGAGCAATCTCCTCGAAGGCCATGGGAATGGGACTTTCCCTGGGTGTTGCGGTTTCTCTCGGACTTGCGATGGTGCGGGTACTCACAGGGATCTCGATCCTGTGGTTCCTCGTCCCGGGATACGCGATCGCACTGGGAATCTCGCTTTTTGTGCCGAAGATCTACACAGCGATCGCCTTCGACTCCGGCGGCGTGGCATCGGGACCGATGACGGCAGCGTTTCTGCTTCCGATGGCACAGGGAGCCTGCTCCGCTCTTGGAGGAAACATCGTCACAGATGCCTTCGGTGTGGTCGCGATGGTTGCCATGACACCGCTTATCACGATCCAGGTCATGGGGCTGGCCTCAAGAATAAGAGCGAAGCGCGGAGCGCAGGAAGGAATGTCCACAGCTCATGGACAGTCCGGGGCATACGCGGCGTTTGAGCTGCTGGATGATGACGCGATTATTGAATTGTAGGAGGTTTTATGAGCGAATTATACTTGATGGCGACGATCAGCGACCGGAACCAGAGCCGGAGATTCCTTGCCTTCTATAAAGAATATGGGATTTCCGTCACATTCCTGACGTTAGGCCGGGGAACCGCGGCATCGGAGGTGCTGGACGCCTTCGGACTTGAGGCATCGGAAAAGGCCGTCCAGTTTGCAGTAGTGACGGCGTCGGAATGGAAAAAGGTAAAAAAGGGCCTGGAACAGGAGATCAAGATCGATATTCCGGGAACGGGGATCGCCTTTGTGACTCCCCTGAGCAGCATCGGCGGAAAGCGGCAGCTTCGCTTTTTGACCGAGGACCGTGGATTTGAGAAAGAGGAGGAAAGCAGCTTGAAAGGAACAGACTACGAGCTTCTTGTAGTGATCGCAAATCAGGGCTATACGGATGTGATCATGGACGCGGCGCGAAAGGCCAATGCTACCGGCGGAACCGTGATCCATGCGAAGGGAACGGGAATGGAGAAGGCGGAAAAGTTTTTGGGCGTTTCCCTTGCTCAGGAGAAAGAGATGATCTTTATGGTCACGAAGACAAAGGATAAAAACGGCATCATGCAGAGCATCATGAAGGAAGCCGGGATCGGAAGCAAGGCGGGGGCGATCGTCTTCTCTCTGCCGGTGACAGAGACGGCGGGGATGCGTCTGATTGAGAAGAATGAGGATGATTAAGCTCTGCCGCGTTGATCACGGCAGATCATAGGCCTGAAGGCACGGAACGGTGGCATTAAAAAAGAAAAGCGTTTTTCAGAAAAAACGCCGCGGAAACGCCCCGAAACCATTGACACGGCATATAGAGTATTGTACAATCATTCGTAAATCTTCGACCGGTCCGGACACAGAGCGGAGCGTGCGGGGAGACAAAACATGGACGAAGCCCCGGAAGAAACCGGGCGGCGTCAAATTTATAAAGATTTAGGAGTTGATTTTTTTGGATTCAGGGCAAGCCCTGCAGGGACTGATCGTAATTGGACTTCTGGCGTTATCCGCGTTTTTCTCATCGGCGGAGACGGCAATGATGACGGTAAATAAGATCCGTGTGCGGAATCTCGCGGAGGCGGGACTCAGCCATGCCGTTGTGCTGGAGAAGATCTTAAGCAATCAGCCCAAAATGCTCAGCGCAATCTTAATAGGAAACAATATTGTCAATATTTCAGCGTCTTCTCTGATGACTGTGCTGGTCACAGACGTGCTTGGAAATAAATATGTCGGTATCGGAACCGGCGTTTTGACGCTGTTAGTCCTGATCTTTGGTGAGATCACACCGAAGACTTCCGCGACGATCTATTCCGAGACCCTGTCACTCAAGTTCGCGAAACCGATCTACCTGATCATGCAGGTCCTGACACCGCTGATCGTGGTCGTTGATGGCCTCTCCAAGGGCGTTTTAAAGATGATCCATGTGGATCCGAACAAGAAACAGGACGCGATCACAGAGGATGAGCTCCGCACGATCGTGGAGGTCAGCCACGAAGAGGGTGTGATCGAGTCGGATGAAAAGAAGATGATCTACAACGTGTTCGATTTTGGGGATTCTGTCGCGAAGGATATTATGGTTCCGCGTATCGATATGACATTCCTCGATGTGAATGCCAGCTATCAGGAGATCATGGATATTTTCCGACAGGAGAAGTATACGAGATATCCGGTCTATGAGGAGACGACGGACAATGTCATTGGCATCGTGAATATCAAGGACCTGTTCCTGATCCCGAAAGACAAGGAATTTAAGCTGCGGGATTACCTGCGTGAGCCGTATTACACTTACGAGTTTAAAAAGACGACGGAGCTTATGGTGGAACTCCGTAAGACCATGAATAGCGTTGCCATCGTTCTTGATGAGTATGGCGCGACGGCCGGGCTTATCACATTGGAGGATATGCTTGAGGAGATCGTCGGAGAGATCCGCGACGAGTACGATGCGGATGAGGAAGACAGCATCAGGAAGATCAATCCGAAGGAATATGTGATCGAGGGCGCTATGAAACTCGATGATCTCGACGACCAGCTTGGTCTGGATCTCAAGTCAGAAGATTACGACTCTGTCGGCGGCTATATTATCGGACTTTTAGACCATCTCCCGCAGGCGGGGGAGGAAGTCACAAGCGGAAATCTCCGGTTTGTGGTGGATACGGTGGAGAGAAACCGGATTGACAAGGTGCATCTGTATATTCTGGATGCGCCGCAGAAGAGTGAAGAAAGTGAGCAGGAGAGCAAACCCGAACGGTGAAGTTACTGAACCGCGACAAAATTAGCGAAAAATGTACAGCTTTCGGTCTTGACAATTTTTTTCAAACCAATTAATATGAAACTATCCAAAAGGGGAGTAGTTGAAATGCACTGTCAACAATCGCGGCGGAAACGTCTGGTGGTGCATACCGGTAAAATGGTAACGAGACTTTTTGCAGAGAGAAATTTCTGCAGAAAGTCTTTTTTTGTTGCTCTGAGGATCCGAGAGCGATCCGATATGGCGGCAAAAAAAGACGGTCTGTAAAATTTCATGGAATCCATTGGCAGGGAAAGAGAAAAACCTGCGCATACTATTTTCAAGGAGGAGTTTTTATGGACTTTTTATGGAGTGGATTACTATCGATCACCTGGCAGCAGGTCGTCATGTATGTGGTAGGGCTTTTACTGATCTACCTGGCAATTGAGAAAAATTATGAGCCGGCCCTTCTTCTGCCGATGGGCTTCGGTGCGATCCTTGTGAATCTCCCGGCCAGCGGTGTATTAAACCAGTTTATGGAGGGCGCCGGTGAGACTCATGGAATCATCCAGTGGCTCTTTGAATCCGGCATTGAGGCATCGGAGGCTTTCCCGCTGCTGCTCTTTATCGGTATCGGAGCCATGATCGACTTTGGACCGCTGCTTTCGAACCCGAAGATGTTCCTCTTCGGCGCGGCGTCCCAGTTCGGCATCTTTTTTACGATCTTTATGGCATCGCTTCTCGGCTTTGACATCAAGGACGCTGCCTCCATCGGAATCATCGGCGCGGCAGATGGTCCGACTTCGATTCTGGTATCTCAGGTGTTAAAGTCAAACTACATCGGAGCGATCGCAGTGGCGGCATATTCCTATATGGCACTTGTGCCGATCATCCAGCCGATGGCGATCAAAGCGGTTACGACAAAGAAAGAACGCATGATCCGCATGCCGTATGAGCCGGGAAAAGTAAGCCGGTTCACAAGAATCGCTTTTCCGATCATTGTAACATTTGTCGCAGGACTTGTCGCTCCGGCCTCAGTTGCTCTTGTAGGATTCCTGATGTTCGGAAATCTGATCCGTGAATGCGGCTGCTTAAACAGCCTTTCCGAAACAGCGCAGACGACACTCGCGAACCTGATCACACTTGTTCTCGGAATCACGATCTCTTTCTCCATGAAAGCGGATCAGTTCGTAAGCTTACAGACACTGATGATCATGGGACTTGGACTTTTCGCTTTTATTTTTGACTCCATCGGCGGCGTCATGTTTGCAAAATTCTTAAATCTGTTCAGCAAGAACAAAGTGAACCCGATGGTGGGAGCAGCAGGAATCTCCGCATTCCCGATGTCTGCCCGTGTCATTGAGAAGATGGGAATCGCGGAGGACAAGACGAACCATCTTCTGATGCATGCCATCGGAGCAAATGTTTCCGGACAGGTCGCATCGGCGGTTGCCGGCGGAATCGTCCTTGGATTCTTTATGTAGGAGGTATGGACTATGAATGCAAATACAATGCTTGCTTTAGGAATCATGTGGAAGGGAATGCTTGGAATCTTCGTTGTGATGGGGATTTTGGCGCTCGTTGTTTATCTCCTCACGAAGGTGGGAGACCGTTAGCTCACCATCCCGCCCGCCATTCCGCTCAATGTGCACATGGCGAGGACAGAGAGAAGCCTTTTCGTGTCTTCCGTGACACCGTCCTTCTGGGCGAGGGACATGAGATATAAAAACAGAAAATAGAGAGTTCCGAGGACCAGGCCCCAGAAAAAGCGCCTGGTCCTCATTGTTTTTCCTGCGAGGATGCCGCCGAAGAAGCAGGAAATGACGTAGACGGCACAGACGGCGACGTTTACCTGGTTTTCCGGGAGACGGAACTTAAAGAGGGCGAAGGAAAGCACCGCCAGAAGAATGCCGGAGAGGATATAAGTTACGATCAGGGCGCGTACCATGCGCCATACCGGGTTTGTCTGCATGAGAAAGCTCCTTTCTTGAAGGATGTACTCCGGGAGTCTTTCCGGAACTCATAAAATCGGGAACAGAAAGATTCTGAGAGGACATCATGGTGTGGGCGTTTACTTTATACAGGATATGTGAGGAAAGGCCATGCATATGCATCGCGCGGCTGATCTTGTAACTGATGAGCCGATTTGGCTGAAAAAAGCACCCGGATATTTTTCCTTTGTGGTTGCCTGACACGATCAGGAAGCTGCCTGCGGCATGTTATGCGGATAAAAAATGGATATCCGTACCGGATTTTCCTGCATCACGGCAATAAAATCCGTTGCATAATAGAAAATCGTATGGTATAATTTCATTTAAATTCGGGGTATTATGCCCACGATAAGAGAACAGGAGGAAATGATACCATGAAGCATGTAAAAACTTTAAGTTCCAACACTTTAAAGAACAGCATGAAGAAGGGCGGCTGCGGCGAATGCCAGACATCCTGCCAGTCTGCATGCAAGACATCCTGCACAGTAGGAAACCAGAGCTGTGAAAACAGCAACCGCTAATGCGGGGCTTCGAATAAACGGAAGTTTTTAAAGAGACCCCTACGGTCGTATGATTGTAGGGGCTATTTCTTGTCTGATCAAAGAATCTGCCGGTGACGGGTTTCCCGGACAGCGATGCCGGGAAAGCCGCCACTGACAGACCGTAAAGGGCAGGTAAGAAAGAAGTCAGGAGACCACCAGATCGTGACTGTAACCGGGAAGAGACGGAACAGTCACCTGAAAATTAAGACAGTAGGAGAAAGTTAGCTTTGATACATCAGTATATAAATAATGGATACCATATTGTTTTGGACGTAAACAGTGGATCGGTTCATTCCGTGGATGCGCTGCTCTACGATGCCGTGGAGGTTCTCGCGAAGATCGTCCCGGATATGGAAAAACCGATGCCTCTCACGGATGACCAGAAAAAAGCAGTGAGAGAAGCACTGGTCTGTAAGTACTCTGCAGAAGATATTGAGGACGCGCTCTCCGATATTCAGGAGCTCATCGACGCGGAGGAGCTGTTCGCTGCGGATATTTACAAAGATTATGTGATCGATTTCAAGAAACGTCAGACGGTCGTGAAGGCACTCTGCCTTCATATTGCCCATGACTGCAACCTTGCCTGCAAGTACTGCTTCGCAGAGGAAGGCGAGTACCATGGACGCCGCGCCCTCATGAGCTTTGAGGTCGGAAAGAAGGCACTGGATTTCCTGATCGCAAACTCCGGAAACCGCATCAACCTTGAGGTTGATTTCTTCGGCGGCGAGCCGCTTATGAACTGGAACGTGGTAAAACAGCTTGTGGAATACGGACGATCCCAGGAGAAGGAGCACAATAAGAAATTCCGTTTCACGCTGACAACAAACGGTGTACTCTTAAACGATGAGATCATGGAGTTCTGCAACAGGGAAATGAGCAACGTGGTCTTAAGTCTTGACGGACGTCCGGAGGTCAATGACCGGATGCGTCCGTTCAGAAATGGTAAGGGAAGCTACGAACTTATTGTTCCGAAATTCCAGAAATTCGCGAAATCACGCGGCGAGAAGGATTATTTCGTCCGCGGAACCTTCACAAGAAACAACCTGGATTTCGGAAACGATGTCCTCCACTATGCGGACCTCGGCTTTGAGAAGCTTTCTATGGAGCCGGTAGTTGCAGCTCCGGAAGAGCCGTACTCCATCCGTGAGGAAGATCTTCCGCAGATCATGGATGAGTATGATAGACTCGCAAAAGAGTTTGTAAAGCGTCAGAAAGAGGGAAGAGGATTCAAATTCTTCCACTTCATGCTTGATTTAAGCCAGGGACCGTGCGTTGCGAAACGTCTGTCCGGCTGCGGTTCAGGAACCGAGTATCTTGCGGTAACTCCTTGGGGAGATTTATATCCGTGCCACCAGTTCGTTGGAAATGAAGAGTTTCTGCTTGGAAACGTGGATACCGGCGTGGTCAACACGAAGGTGCGCGATGAATTCAAGCTCTGCAACGTATACGCGAAAGAAAAATGCAAAAACTGCTTTGCGAGATTCTACTGCAGCGGCGGATGTGCGGCAAATTCCTTCAACTTCCACGGCAGCATTACGGATGCCTACGATATCGGCTGCGAGATGCAGAAAAAACGTATCGAGTGTGCGATCATGATCCGTGCTGCTTTGGCAGAGGACGAGGAAAACAACTAAATCGATCATAGCGGTCAGGGGAAGAAAGCCCCGGACTGTTATTGTAAGGATGACGGAGGCGGTGATTACAATTACGACAGACTCCGGAATCAAGAGGGACAAAAAGCCTTTTGAACCTCGAAATCATATCAAGAAGGAGATTTTATCATGAAGAGCAACAAAGGAAAGGGACTGCTCGGCCTCCTGGGACTGCTCGTTGTGCTCGGTATCTTCGGATTTTTCGGCTATGATACTCTTCAGAAGAGTAAGCTGGTCACCGATGAGAACGGAGTAACTTCCCAGAATGGCGGAATCAAGCTCGGTCTGGATCTGGCAGGCGGCGTCAGCATTACCTACCAGGCGAAGGAAGAGAATCCGAGTGCTGAGGATATGTCCGATACCCAGTACAAGCTGCAGCAGAGAGTACAGAACTACAGCTCTGAGGCAGAGGTTTATCAGGAAGGCGGAAACCGTATCAATGTTGATATTCCGGGTGTCACAGACGCGAACAAGATCCTGGAAGAGCTCGGTAAGCCGGGATCCTTACAGTTCTATGATGAGAACTGGAACGTTGTACTGGAAGGAACCGATGTAGCTTCTGCGAAAGCTGTGATCTATAAAGACCAGCAGACAGGAAACAATAACTATGAAGTAGCGCTTACATTTACCGATGAAGGTACTAAGAAATTCGCAGATGTGACTGCAGCGAACGTCGGCAAGAAGATCGCGATCGTTTACGATAATGTGATGTACTCTAACCCGACCGTACAGCAGGCGATCACAGGCGGACAGGCCTCTATCTCTGGCATGACTTCCTATGAAGAGGCTGAGAATCTTGCGTCCACGATCCGTATCGGTTCCCTTTCCCTGGAACTGGAGGAGCTCCGTTCCAACGTGGTAGGCGCGAAACTCGGTCAGGAAGCGATCACGACAAGCTTAAAGGCCGGCGCGATCGGTTTCGGAATCGTATGTGTATTCATGATCGCAGTTTACCTCGTCCCGGGCCTTGCGGCATCCCTTGCACTCTGCCTCTATGTGGCATTGATGCTGATCCTGCTCGCGGCCTTTGAGGTTACATTAACACTTCCGGGTATTGCCGGTATCATCCTTTCCATCGGTATGGCAGTTGATGCGAACGTCATCATCTTCACCCGTATCAAGGAGGAGATCGGTCTCGGAAAGACAGTTCATTCCGCGATCAAGACAGGTTTTGCGAAAGCGTTATCCGCTATCGTTGACGGTAACGTGACAACACTGATCGCAGCAGCTGTTCTTTACTGGAGAGGCTCCGGTACAGTTAAGGGCTTCGCTACAACACTTGCCCTTGGTATCGTTCTTTCCATGTTTACAGCACTTTTCGTTACAAAGTTCACACTGAACACCCTGTATAACCTTGGATTCCAGGATCAGAAGTTCTACGGCATCAGAAAAGAGAAGAAGGCGATCAACTTCCTCGGAAAGAGAAATATCTGCTTTATCATCTCAGCTGTTATGATCCTCGCAGGTGTTGCGGGAATGGTAATGAACAAGTCCTCTATCGGAAATGCGTTCAATTACTCCCTTGACTTCCAGGGCGGTACCTCTACAAGCGTGACCTTCAATGAGGACATGTCCCTGGAGAGAATCTCAAGCGAGGTCGTTCCGGTAGTCGAATCCATCACAAACAGTGCGGATACGCAGACACAGAAGGTTGCCGGAACAAACGAGGTGATCATCAAGACAAGAACCTTAAGCGTGGAAGAGCGTCAGGCATTAGACGAGGCACTTGTTGAGAACTTCGGTGTTGATGAGTCAAAGATCACTGCCGAGAGCATCTCCGGTGCGGTAAGTGCTGAGATGAAGCGCGACGCGGTTATGGCTACAGCGATCGCTACCGTATTTATGCTTCTCTATATCTGGGTACGATTCAAGGATATTCGCTTCGCTGCAAGCGCTGTTTTAGCTCTGGTCCATGACGTATTGGTTGTAGTTGCATGCTACGCCCTCGCAAAGTGGTCCGTTGGTTCCACAGCGATCGCCTGCCTGCTTACCATCGTCGGATACTCCATCAACGCGACGATCGTTATCTTCGACCGTATCCGTGAGAACATCAAGCTCATGGGACCGAAGGCATCCACCGTTGATATTGTAAATACAAGTATCACCCAGACCTTCACACGAAGCATCAATACATCCCTGACGACCTTTGTTATGGTATTTGTTCTGTTCATCATGGGCGTATCCTCCATCCGTGAGTTCGCACTCCCGTTAATGGCAGGTATCGTTTGTGGTACCTACTCTTCCGTATGCCTGACAGGCGCTATGTGGTATGTTATGACTACAAAGAAGCAGAAGAAGGACGCAGCTGAAAAACAGGCAAAGAAGGATGCTGAGAAGGCAGCAAAGGAAGCGAAGAAATCCGGAAAATAGCCGGAAGAGTGTTGCTCCGAAAATAACGATAAGGCAAGAAAAATATGAAATATAAGATTCTGGCAAAAGACGGACGTGCCAAACGGGCTGACGTAGAGACAGTCCACGGCACGATCCACACGCCGGTATTCATGAATGTAGGAACTGTCGCCGCGATCAAGGGCGCTGTGTCCACCGATGACCTTCGTGGGATCGGGACACAGGTGGAGCTTTCCAACACCTACCATCTTCATGTCCGGACCGGCGACAAGCTGATCAAGGAGCTCGGCGGTCTCCACAGGTTTATGAACTGGGATCGTCCGATCCTCACCGATTCCGGCGGATTTCAGGTATTTTCCCTCGCCGGACTCAGAAAGATCAAGGAAGAGGGCGTCTACTTCAACTCTCATATCGATGGTCATAAGATCTTCATGGGACCGGAGGAGAGCATGCAGATCCAGTCAAACCTTGGGTCCACCATCGCGATGGCATTCGATGAGTGCGCTCCGCATCCGTGTACCAGAGAATACATGGAGAATTCTGTTGCGAGAACTACAAGATGGCTGGCGAGATGCCAGGCGGAGATGGCGAGATTAAACTCCCTGCCGGATACCGTCAATAAGGAACAGCTTCTGTTCGGCATCAATCAGGGCGGAACCTTCGAGGATATCCGGATCGCGCATGCGGATACGATCTCGAAGATGAACTGCGACGGCTACGCGGTCGGCGGACTTGCGGTCGGTGAGAGTCACGAGGAGATGTACCGCATCCTCGATGCGGTGGTTCCGCATCTGCCGGAAGAGAAACCGACTTACCTGATGGGTGTCGGAACCCCGGCGAACATCCTTGAAGCGGTGGACCGCGGCGTCGATTTCTTCGACTGCGTTTACCCGACAAGAAATGGCCGTCATGGTCATGTATATACAAACCACGGAAAGATCAACCTGTTTAATGAGCAGTTTTCAAAGGATATGCGCCCCATCGAAGAGGGATGCCAGTGTCCGGCCTGCCGCTCATACAGCAGGGCCTATATCCGCCATCTCCTGAAGGCAAAAGAGATGCTTGGAATGCGCTTATGCGTGCTCCACAATCTTTACTTCTACAACACAATGATGACGGAGATCAGGGAAGCTATCGAGAACCACTGCTACGCCGAGTACAAAGAGAAAAAGTTGGAGGGCGTGACAGGGAACTATAAAGACAAGGTATAAGAAAAGGAGGTGCAACGGATATGACTAACAGCCCGGCATTTTGGATTGGATATATTGTTTTAATCTTTGCTTTCATGTACTTCATTGCGATCAGACCGCAGCAGAAGGAAAAGAAAAAAATGCAGGAACTGATGGCAAGCATCGCAGTCGGTGACAGCGTGCTGACATCCAGCGGATTCTACGGAGTGATCATTGATATGACAGACGATACTGTTATCGTTGAGTTTGGCAACAATAAGAACTGCCGTATCCCGATGCAGAAACAGGCGATCGTTCAGGTTGAAAAACCGGAGGCGTAAGACCTGAAAAACAGTAAAAAAAGAGGTCCATTTCCCGTTGGTGGGAGATGGACCTCTTTTTTTACTGCGGATTCGCGTTTCTTCCTTCATCCTCAAAATGCTTCTTTAATTCCTCGAATTCACGGGCATATTTCGGGGAAACGGCGGTCGGGTTGGAGCGGATCCTGTCTTTCCGGAATGGTCTGCGCTCTTTTAAGAGAGCGGAAAGCCGTGATTCGCGCTCCTTTAACATCTCAGCAAGCTGTTCCGGGGATTTTCCGCGGAGAGCTTCCAGATGGATCCCGGTAAGATCTTTCAGACTGTCGAGTTTTCCGCCGGCCTTTGCTTTCAGCTCATCAAGGCTGACATTGGAGAGATCGCGGAGAGAACCTGCGGCGGATCCTGCTTTTTCCCGGATCGCGGACATCCCGGCAGACGGTTTTTCTTTGAGCGCTTCGAGCTTGTTTCCTGCTTTCTCCTTGAGATCTTCCAGGTTCATCCCGGTGAGGGCAGCGGCCTGGACACGTTTTGCTTCGAGCTGATCCAGAAACTCTTCCTTCGCTTCCTGGATCCTGTCTTCGGCATTCATCTTTAAGAGAGCAGTCTGTACCTGAAGGTTATCGAGCTCTGCACGGACTTTTTTCATAGCTTCCAGTGATTTTCCGAAGGCAAGTGCTTCCTTCGTGCAGACGATGGAATCATAGATAAAGATCACGGTCACGAAGAACACGAAAAACAGGTTCCACATGAGCGGCATCGCAAGGACGGCACGCTCGATCGGTTTGTGGATCGCATGCGTCATAAAGATCGTCAGAAAGCCCCAGGCGATGGATGAGGTGAGGCAGATATACCCGTGAACATTGAATGGCTGGTTGCTGTAATCCCAGTAGCGGACCTTGAAAAGCTGTTCCATCACATACCCTGTGACATATTCGAGTGCGGTCGCGCCGATAACGCCGGAGATATAGGTGAGGATCAGACTGCTCCGGAACGGGAGTGATACCCACAACATCATGACAGCACCGCTTCCGTATAACGGCAGCATCGGGATCCGCAAAAAGCCGCGGTTGACAAAATGTCTTTGTTTTAAGGAAACATAGGTGGATTCGAAGATCCATCCGAAGAAACAGTACAGATAAAAAAATGTAAGCCATTGATACCAGGTGTAAGTGTACATAAGTCTCCTTTCGGTTGTAAATATCTGTTTTTGCCGGAAACAGAGCTGCTTATTCAGAAAACAGCGTCAGGCAGCAACTGAAACGGCATCGCAGAAGATTGAGACACGGCATATGTCCTGCCGAGATTATCCATATCATACGACAGGAGACCGGAAATGGCAAGGTGGAGCTTTGCGTCCCGGAGTGAAAAGTTCTGCAGCTGTGATGGCGCTTTGCGTGAGTGAAGATGCTGCAAGAGATCACATGAGGCGCCTGAATGTGCCGAGGCACATTCTTTTCAGAATTACTGAAGATTCTTATACACCTCAAAATTCGGCTTCTTATTGCCGTTCACATCGATCAGACCGAATGCATAATGGGCGGAAAGAAGTCCCTGCTCAGAAAGGATCAGATGGCGGACTTTTCCAGCCGGGGAGAGCATATCCGCTTTCTGCATGTAATCGGTCAGAATGTGAAGGCTTTTCAGGTTGATAATATAGGTATCGGCTTTCTCCTGGACATACTGGTCATCGGAAAATACCGGATCCTCAAAGGTCTCCGGATACGCGTGCCATGCGATGCCGTAATCGGTGTCTTTGAGGGCGTTGTTTAAAACGACCTGGGAAGCGCCGACTTCGAGGACATTCGGGATCTGGGCATGCTCGTTGATCAGAACGCCCTTGATGGACTTTGGAGTCTGATAGTGGTCGGCATAGGCCGGGACAGCCATAGAAAAACAGAGTGCAGAGACAGCACCGGTGAACAGCGTCCTGCATCCGGGTCATACTATTACATTTACTATACCGTGAGATGGAATGAAATTCAATGGAATGGGAAGCTTCGGCAACAAAAGAATAGGAACCACAGCCGTTTCTGTGATTCCTAAGGGAAGTATGGAAAGTATCAATTTTTTTAGGGGGACCTGCCGAAGTCGCCTCCGACAGGTATGAGTATGAAAAAGCTTTGTGTGTTCAAGTGTAATACTTGAAACAAAGGCAGGTTATCCTTTCGGATAACGTAATTGTATTATAGAGGCAAAATGTGTCTAAAATGTGAGTAAAAAATTAAAAGAAAGTAAATTTACTTAACGATTTAGAAAGAATTATGTCGAAAACAGTCGATAGATTCCGTGACGCGGATTTACCAGAGATGTGCCGCAATTTTGCCGAAGTTTAACAGGAAATTTGAACATAAATCATTCATAAATTTCTGGTATAATATGGAATAATATAAGGGACGAAGGTTGAAGATCCGATGCAGTTTTCAGCAGGAGGATTTTTAAGCTACTGACCTGATAAAACTGAATATCCATGACAGGAAAACGGGAGGTTCACAATGAAGAAAGAAAAAATAGTTGCAATACCGGCAGCACTTCTTATGACTGCCCTGCTGGCATTCCCGGCAATGGCATCGGAAAAGATCGAGGAGGTCACGATCGATATCAATGCAGTCCTGACGGATTCGGACAACCTGGAAGTGGAGGCGGATGTGTCAGATGACGGCTGCTATGTGGATGAGATCTCCATTACCAACGAGCCGAACGGAGACTGGAATGATGATACGAAGCCGAAGGTTAAGATTACGATCGGTGCCGAGAGTGACTACGCGTTTTCGTCCGGACTGAGCAAATCAGATGTATATCTTGGAAATGATGAACAGAAGGTGACATCGGTGACAAGAAGTACATCAAAATTGTATGTATATGTGACACTTCAGCAGATCTCGGATATTGATTCGGAGTATGATGATGAAGATTATGATCTGGATGTCTATGATCTCTCCTGGGACGACAGCTATGGCGGAGTTGCATATTGGGAAGGAACAGAATATGCAAAGAAATATCAGGTCCGTTTATACCGCGACGGGGACAGCGTAGGTTCCGCATACACGACGACAAACAACTATTATAATTTCTGCGGATCATTCACAAAAGAAGGCAGTTATACATTTAAAGTCAAGGCAATCCGCGGAAGTGATGAGAGCAGCTGGAAAGAGTCTGAGCCGAAGGATGTAGACCGGGGCGGAGCCGCTGCGATCTATGCGAACCGGAACGCGGCGTCTGCGTACTATGGAAACGGTACTTCCGGTTCGGGGAGCCAGACAAGCGGAAGTACGACCGGTTCAGCGAATGGTGCATGGCTCCGCGACAGCAATGGCTGGTGGTGGTGCAATCCGGATAAGACATATCCGGTCGCAAACTGGAAGCAGATCAACAATGTCTGGTACTATTTTAACCAGTCCGGATATATGGTGGAGAACCAGTGGATCCTGAATAATAACCAGTGGTATTACTGCGGAGCCGGTGGCGCGATGGTGAAGAACCAGTGGGTACAGACGAACGGGACATGGTACTATTGCGGAACTGACGGCGCGATGCTTACGAGCCGGATGATCGACGGAAAGTATTATGTTGATAAGAACGGCGTGTGGGTACAGTAAAAAATTTCAAAAACCCCTTTAAAAACAAATGCCTTTCGTATATAATAAAAACTGATATTTCGCGCCCTGTATGTGCGGTCACTTTCGTGACCGGAAATACTGCGAGATCATGAAAGCTGCAGAAATATGCAGTACAATGCAGGATATATTTTGCGGGGACAGGGTTTTCTGATAGAGAGAAGCGAGGCGCGTCCTGTATCGGACGCGGAAATAGATTCAGGAGATTTTTCAGTTAGAAAGACAGGAGGAAGACGACAATGATGATGTCAAACGACATTGGAATTGACTTGGGTACCGCCAGCATCCTTGTTTATATTAAAGGAAAAGGCGTTGTTTTAAAGGAACCGTCCGTAGTAGCACTGGACAGGGAAACAAATAAAGTAATTACTTTCGGTGAGGAGGCGCGTCTGATGATCGGACGTACTCCGGGTAATATCGTAGCGGTAAGACCGCTGAGAAAAGGTGTTATTTCCGATTATACCGTAACCGAAAAGATGTTAAAATATTTCATCAACAAAGCGGTAGGAAAGAGAACTTTAAGAAAGCCGCGTATCGCGGTCTGCATCCCGAGCGGAGCAACTGAGGTTGAGAGAAAGGCCGTTGAGGATGCGACTTATCAGGCAGGTGCCCGTGAGGTCTGCATTATCGAGGAGCCGGTTGCAGCAGCAATCGGTGCCGGAATCGATATCTCCAAGGCATGCGGAAATATGATCGTAGATATCGGAGGCGGTACTGCGGATATCGCAGTCATCTCTCTCGGCGGTACTGTAGTCAGCACCTCGATCAAGACGGCCGGAGATGACTTCGATGAAGCCCTTGTCCGCTATATGAGAAAGAAACACAATCTTCTGATCGGTGAGAGAACCGCTGAGGAGATCAAGA
>ERZ832973.1393-NODE-1393-length-19247-cov-30.584514_pt1 | contig 19247 bp, 12 predicted proteins | sample MGYA00519950_ERZ832973 | MGnify/ENA primary metagenome ERZ832973 (study PRJEB31850, sample SAMEA3708734) | human gut metagenome | biome: human gut; feature: human-associated habitat; material: faeces | place: China | collected 2014 ... | reverse complement strand
CATCCATGAAGAAGGCTGCAAGATAATCATCACTCTTGGCAAGTGGTGAAGTCTCACTTGTTACTGCGATCATATGCTTAGATGCGTCAAGTCCTGCGTTCTTAAGAGCATCCTTTACAAAGGACTCATTTGTCAGAGTCTCAAGTGTTGTTCCTGACTTGGATACAAGTACGAAGATGGAATGAGCAACATCTACAGAATTCAGAACTGCTGCCGCATCATCCGGATCAACGTTGCTGATGAACTTTGCTTCCATCTTGAATGTATCATTCTTCTTTGCCCAGTTCTCAAGTGCAAGGTACATTGCGCGAGGACCGAGGTCACTTCCGCCGATACCGATCTGAACAACTGTTGTAAACTTCTCTCCGGCACCGTTTGTGATCTCACCCGCATGTACTTTATTCGCGAACTCAGCAATCTTCTTCTGCTGCTCTACATAGAAAGTACGCTTGTCTACACCGTCAGCCTCAACAGCATCTCCGAGCTGTCCGCGTGTCATATGGTGAAGTACGAGACGCTTCTCTCCTGTGTTCACAACTTCTCCGTTGTAAAGTGCTTCGAACTTCTCTGTCAGCTGTGCTTCTTCTGCCAGTTTCTCAAGAGCTGCGAGAACTGTGTCATCCACTTTCTTTGCTGCATAATTGTATGCTAATCCTTCTGCCATCGGAACGCTGTAGTTCTTCACACGCTCTGCTCCGTTCTCTCCGGCCATCACTGCTGCGAGGTCTACACTTTCTGTCTTCTTAAGTTCCTGATAAGAAGTAAGCTTATCCAAATTGTTCCAGGTAATCATCGTTGATTCCTCCTTCATAAAATAAAGTTCATATCCGGCTGTCGGGTTCAGTATCTTCTGACCGGCAGACCATCCATTTCATAAAAAAACTATTGTTAATTTCTCAACAATCAAGTTCATTATACAATCAATCCCGTGCAAATTCAACCCACAAACGATATTATCAGATTGCTGTTCATACATCGTATAACCGGTAATGTTATCAGAGCAGCTCCGCAAACAGACGTAAGATCAGCTGTCCGAGTCTTAAGCCCGCACTTCTTCCTTCTTTATACTGCTCGGTCACTTCTCTGCTTTCTCCCATCGTGCGGATCAGATCATCCCGGATCTCCAGCACTGCGTCGCAATCTGCCAGGAAGCATCCATTCTCAAAGTGATGGTACAGACTGCGGTAATCGAGATTGATTGTTCCGCAGGTTGCCATTTTATCATCTGCCACACTCATCTTCGCATGACAGAATCCCGGTGTCCACTCATAGATACGGACTCCATGCTTAACCAGATTATGATAGAAGGAACGGGTCACACTGTAGACCATCTTCTTGTCTGGGATACCCGGTGTTATGATACGTACATCAACACCACGCTTTGCTGCCAGTGTGAGTGCATGCGTCATCTCGTCTGTAATAATCAAATATGGGGTGATAAACCAGCAGTAGTTCTCCGCTTTGTTCGCCATACTGATATATACTTCCTCGCCTACCTGCTCACCATCGAGCGGACTGTCTGCATATGGCTGGACATAACCACGCTGTTGTGCTTTGTATGCATAGTGGATCACATATTTCTCCGGTACAAGTTCTTTTGACTTTACATTTCCGGCTGCATTCCACATTTCCAGAAATGCTACTGTCATAGACTTGACCGCATCTCCTTCCATACGGATCCCGGTATCTTTCCAGATTCCATACGGATGTGTGATGTTGAAATACTCATTCGCCAGATTGTATCCACCTGTGTAAGCAACCTTTCCGTCAATCACAGTAATCTTCCGGTGATCGCGATTGTTCAGGAACATATTCAGTCCCGGCAGAATCGGGTTAAATACACGGCATTTGATTCCTAAAGATTTCAGTTTTGTTGCAAAATCCATGTTCACAAACCAGATCGATCCCATATCATCATAGAAGATACGGACTTCTACGCCTGCTTTCACACGATCTTCAAGTACCGTCTGGATCCGTTGCCATGCCTCTTCATCTTCGATGGCATGATACTCCATAAAGATGAACTTCTCTGCCTTTGAAAGATCCTCCAACTGTGCATCCAGCCCTTTGATTGCCTCATCATAATAGGTAACATCTGTGTTCTGATAAACCGGGTAACAGGAGTAATTCGTCAGATAAGAAGCGATTGCCCCCGCCTGCGGACTCTCTTCTTTCATCCATTCGAGAATCTGTCTGTTATCCGGAAGATATGGGAGCAGTTTTTTATCAATCTCTTCATATCTTGCCCGCATCTTCTTCGTGCTTCCGTTCAGACCTACGAGAAGATACAGACTCACACCAAGAATCGGGAATGCAAGCATCAGTATGATCCATGGCATTTTCATCGATGAAGTCTTATCCATGCTGTAAAGTCCAAGCACAAGAAAGATTGCCACAATTCTTGTTGCCCAGTCAATAATAGTTGCGTATTCACTTACCTTTGTAAACAGAAATAGAAGGAAGACGATCTCCAGCAAGATAGATACTGCTGTGAAGATCAGCCTCTTTGTTCCGTTCTCTGTCTTTTTCTTTCCCTCGAGTGTACTGCTGCTCAAATTTACATGCCCCTTTTCTCTTTTCCTTTTAATAATTGCTATTTTCTCTTTGCATAGAAAGACGGAGAATCCGATTACTCAGATTCTCCTGACTCTTTTAATTAACACATACTATAACAGATATGGAAGGAAATTGAAACAAGTATTTTCTTTTTCCACTGTTTTTTTATTCATGTCTAAGTGCCTCGATTGGATTCATGTTCGCCGCTTTCACGGACGGGATCAGTCCGAAGATAATACCGATCAGTGTGGAGAACAGCACTGCGATCACAATCGAAACTCCGCTGATCGCTACCGGAACTGCTGAGACTCCGGATATAATGTACGCAAGTGCGATTCCTCCAAGAACACCTATAATTCCTCCAAGCAGTGTCAGTACCGCTGCCTCTGTCAGGAACTGTGTCAGAATTCTGCGCTTTCTCGCTCCGAGTGCCTTCTTTAATCCAATCTCGCCGGTACGTTCCGTAACCGACACGAGCATGATATTCATAACTCCGATTCCACCAACTAACAGGGAAATACTGGCGATCCAGATCAGCTGCTGATTTGTCGAGTTACTGATCTCCTGGATCTGTGTTGCCTGTTCTAACAGATCTTCTCCTTTGTATTTCACGGTATCATCTGAAACTGTCAGCATAGCATTTAAAATATCTGCGGCTTTCTCTCCTGCCGTTGTCATATCATCTGTACTTTTTGCACGCACGACAAGGTTCTGTGGTTCGTCATACTGGTAGATGACCGGCCATACATTATCCGGAATAATAATCTTTCCGCTCTGGTCATCTGACATGTAGCGGTAGTAATCTTCCATTGAGTTGATTACCGGCTGGGACTCTGCTTTCTTTGCAACCATTCCAACGACAACAAAAGGCTCTCCTTTAATCTCGATCGTTCTTCCGATCACATCTGCATTGTCGAATAAACTTGCCGCTGTTGTCTTGTCTATCAAGGCTACTTTTCGTCCTTCGGAATAATCTTTGTCTGTTAATCCTCTTCCTTTGGTTACCTGATATCCGTAAACATCCAGGTAATTTCTGTCAATTCCAAGGATCACGCTGTTACTTAATGACTTTGCGCCGCGGTAAACTGCGTCGTATTCATTTCTTGTATGATATAAAGACGCTGTCTCCACTTCCGGGAGTTCAACGACTTCCTGCAATGTCTCGTCTGAGATCTCCGGCACTCCGTCCGGGAGTGACTGATACTGCAGATCGATCGGCCAGTCACCCTGGTAGAGCTGTACATTTACCGCGTCATTTCCTGCACCGACCAGATTCTTCTTAATCTGTTCATTCGTTCCTTTGATCGTGGACACAATTGCTATAATGGAACCGATTCCTATGATGATTCCGAGCATTGTGAGCGCAGATCTTAATTTATGATTCCAGATTCCCTGAAACGCCAGTCTGATGTCTTCTAACATAATGGCACCTCACTCTCTTTCATTTTGATACTGTTCAGTCTTCTTAATAATAGTCGTACAGGGTATCTGCTTCCTGTGTCTTTGCGCCTTCTTTGACATCTCTGCCGTAAGGGAATGCGATCAGGTCGTCCATTGTGAGGCCGGAGGTGATCTCCAGTGAATTGTACATATTTTTGCCAACCTCTACATACTGTTTTGTTAATCTGCCGTTATCGCCCCGCTTGTAGACATAATAGCGGTTTCCTTCCTCGCGGACAAACATTTTTTCAAGATAGATCGATCCATCACTACCTGCTGCAATTCCATCCATCGACAGATTCACAGACTCACCATTCGAGAGATTTGCGTCTCCGTGGATCACGAGCGTGAACGGATAGAAGGACTGATTCTGGTTCTCTCCTGTGGAATAATCGCTTACCGGTGAGTTGCCAACACCTGTAACTGTCGCTTCGTAGGATTCTCCCGACTGCCAGGACATTACAGTCGCAGTCATTCCTTCTTTGATCTGATCAAGCATTGTCTCTCCGACTCTTCCGGTCACATAGAAACCTTCTTCTCCGACAACGCTGACAACCGGTTTGTTCTCATTCTTTGCAGACGCTTCGTCAGTCGCTTCTTTGACTACACCTTCTACCGTACTTTTAATCACGCCGTCCCCGACCTTTTTCTTCAGCTTTTTCAGTTCCAGTTCAGCGGATCTCTTGGAAAGATCCAGATCTTTGATCTTCTGCTCTTTCTCCTTGATTTGCTTCGTCACTTCTTCCTTTGACGGGAGGTCCGGGGTGTCTGGGATAACCGGATCTTCTGAAATATCCGGTTCCGGAGTTGGCTCTGGTTCCGGAGTTGGCTCTGGTTCCGGAGTTGGCTCTGGATTTGGAGTCGGCTCCGGGTCTGGAGTTGGTTGTGAATCCGGTATGACTACCTGTCCTGTCTTTCCATCCAGTATCCAGCAGGAAATGAATTTGGTCGGCGCTTCTGCGTTATCTACTACATCAAAGGCACACACTTGACCCTCTTTTAATACTTTAAGCATAAACGGTGCATTTACGGCTGCCCCCGGTGCACAAAGATAACGATACGGTTTTTCCATTGTTCCGTCTGCGTCTTCTTTATTATAAGGAACAGAATCTAATGTAATCTCACTGTAAACCTCTTTTCCCTTTAATGCTTCAGGGAATGGACGCTCAATTGCGGAAGACGGTACATCGTCTTTTTTATTATCATCTTTGGATGTGTCATCCTTCGCATTATCATCTTTCGAAGCATCGTCTTTTGAAGTATCATCTTTTGTGTTGTCGTCTTTTGTCGTATCATCCTTCGAGGTATCACCATCCGGTTTTTTATTCTCATCCTCTTTTGATGTATTAAGAACGGTTGTCTTTACAGCACTCATCTTCTGTACAGTTGGCTGTTGTTCTCCATCTGCGCTTGTCTGCACGACGGATGCCCCTGTATCTGCCTTCGCGGTCTTTGTCCCCTTGAGCTGGGTGATCTCTTTCTGCAGGTTCTGAATGTTCAGGTCAATCCCCTGAATCTGCATTTCTTTCATCTCAAGCTCCAGGGAAGAAAGTGTCGTGTCGTATGCCACAAGACGGTCTCCGACTTTCACCGTATCCCCGGCTTTCACGTAAACCTGTGTGATCGGCATAGTATCATCCACGTAAATGTCCTGCTTTTGGTTCGTTGTGACGGTTCCGTAACTTGCAATCCCGCTATCATCGTACCAGCCACCGGAATTCACACTGCTGACAGGAGCTACTTTAACAGCCTTTCCGCTGTTCTTCACTGCGAAACCGATTCCAAGTGCAAGAACGATGCAGCCTGCTGCCACAGGAATGCCGATCTTGATTATTTTCTTTTTATTCATCCGCACTCTCCTCCGTTCCCGGAACTCCTTCCTGCATTGCATTCTCTTCTACAGGTTCTTCGTAACCGCCCTCGGCTCCTGACATATCTGAAGTACTGCCTGAAGTACTGCCTGATGTACCTGAATCGTTCTTCACAACAGCTGCACCTTTTTTGCACTCCTCGCTTGGCCATACAATGTAATCAGAAGCTTTCAGTCCGTCTACGATCTCACAGGTTCCCATATCTTCGTTCGTCTCTCCGAGTGTAACAGAACGCTTCTCCAGCTTGTCATTATCTCCTGCTACCCATACATATGGATGATCTGAATCTGCGTCTACAATGTAGTCACGCATCAGCCACATCTTGTCTGCTTCCAGTGAAGTACTTGTCTCGATATAGACATGCTGTCCGAGCATCAATCCATCCACTGTATCCAATGTGACATAGAATGGATACTTTGTTGCCTGATTATCGCTGTTCTCAGAACCATAACTCATAGAATCCTGGGAACTGTTCTCCGGCTTCTCTGTGTCTACGTTATCTACTGTACCTGTCCAGATCTCATCTTCATTCACTCTGGAGCGGATCGTCACCTGTGTGCCCGGTGTCAGATCTCCGATGTTCTGCTCGCTGATCTTTCCTTTGATTCTGTATTTTCCTGTAGAAAGGATACTCATAAACGGTTTGGACTCTCCTGTAGAAGGATCTGTTCCCTGCTGTTCGTTGATCTCCTGTACAATTCCGGCAACTGTAGAAGTTACTGTAGACTGTTCCAGGCTCTTCTGTGTACGGTTTACTTCCAGCTCTTTTACTTTATAATTGTACTCTTCCTGCTTGATCTCCATCTGAAGTTCCTGGATCTGTGTCGTATAGGACAGCTGTTCGCTGGCCGGCGCACTCTTCTTCTCCGTTGTAAGTGTCGCGATCTGTGAATTCAGGCTGCTGATGTTGTTCGTGATCTTCTCAAGCTCCAGTTTTCCCTGATCTAATGTCATGGCAAGCTCTTCTGTATCGTATTCAAACAACTTTGTTCCAGGCTCTACTTCCTGCCCTTTTTCAACAAAGATCTGTTTTACCTTCTGGTTGTCTGCCAGTGTCAGTTTCAACGTATCCTGTGCTTCAACCACTCCTGTAAAACGGTTCTGTGTCCCAAGTCCTGTCCCTGTGATCATTCCGACGGAATCCGCATAAAGAACATTCTCTCCATCTGCTCCACCTCCACCTGTCAGATTCTTCACAAGAATCAGGGCGATCACTGCCACAAGGAAGATACCTCCGCCGATCAACATTCCTTTTTTCTGTTTTGTATCCAATCTTCTTTTTTCTTTCGGCTGACTGGAGCTCTGTGTGTCGGATGACTGCTTTCTGATTCCCCGCATCTTTTGCCCTCCTGCTTTGTTTTATTTTTACTTCTTTTTGTGCAAAAGATAAAATCTCCGGGACATCCGGTACAATCTGCACAAAATATTCTCTCATACCATCAGTATACAAGAAATGTGCCTAAAAAGACATTGATATTTTCTTAAGATTTTTTATCTTTTTTCTATAACCGGCTCACAGACTCCTTCTGCCCCGGCAAGCAGAATCATCAGAAGCAAATCTCTCTGTGGTCCAAGCCATGCCTCTTTTGGCTCGTACCATTCCTGAAGGGTATGGATTCCGTCTTCTTCTCCACCTCTTCCAACAGTGATTGCCGGGATTCCCATACTGATCGGGATATTCGCATCCGTACTGCTCTCATACCGATACTCCGGTTCAATCCCCAGCAGTTCTGCCGCCCGGAATGCTGCTTTCACGATTGCACAGTCCTTTGGCTGTGCCCCCGCCGGTCTCACACCGCGTCCTTCGATCTGCACTTTGATCTGCGGCTTTGAAGCATCCCATCTTGCATTTTCTTCTTTCACTGCCAGTTCGATCACTTTATGAAGTTCTTCATCCAGTCGGTCCAATTCGTCTTCGCTGTCCGAACGGAGGTCTACCAGCATGGATGCAGAACCTGAAATTGTATTTACAGAAGTTCCTCCCTGGATCACGCCTACGTTAAATGTCGTCTTCGGCTCATCCGGAACCTGGAATTCTGCGATCTGTGCGATGGCTCGTCCCATTGCATGGATTGGATTAGGAATGCCAAAGTTCTGAAAGCTGTGACCTCCTCTTCCGGTAAATGTCACCTCATAACGGTGACTTCCTGTTGCCGTATAGATTACCCCGCCCGTATACTGGTTATCAATTGAGACAAATGCATCTACCTCTGGACATTCTTCTGAGGCTTTGCTGTCATATCCAAACAAATACTTCACGCCCCTTAGATCTCCAAGTCCTTCTTCACACACATTTGCACAGAAGATCAAGTCCCCTTTTGTGTGAAGATCTGCATGGATCATTGCTTTCGCCACCACTATCATCTCTGCCACCGCATGTGTGTCATCGTTAATGCCGGGACAATAATAACGATTCCCTTCTTTTCTTATCGTCAGATCTGTCCCTTCCGGAAATACTGTGTCTGTGTGCGCCGCAAGCATTACATTTGGTCCTTCACCGGTTCCCGGCCAGATCCCAAGCACATTTCCAACAGCGTCAATCCTGACATCCCTAAGCCCGATCTCCCGGAACCGATCCCGGATATACTCCGCTTTTTTCTCTTCCTTATAAGAAGGTGCCGGGATCTGACACATATTGAGCGTGTCCTGAGTCGTCGCCGGATCTTCTTCCTTTATATATTCCAATGCCTGTTTTATTTTTTCATTTTCAAGAATCATTTCCCTGTTTCCCTTCGTTCTGTGTACTTTGTGTTTTACTGTAATAAACACTTTTAGTATATCATATTTTCTTAATGATACCGTAATTTTGCGGATTTTCTATAACAGTAATTTTTTTATTGAACTTTTTCATTTATCGTGGTATACTCTGACTAAAGTTTTGAACTTTTAAATTGAACTTTTAGAGATTTTCATATTGAAACAGGATTTAAATTGAACTTTATACTTTATTAATGGGGTCTGCCCCACGGAAGGACCCTCGAAAGGAGCTTTATGGAAACCTTTGCAGACAGATTAAAAGCCGCTATGAACGAGCAAGGCCTGAAGCAGGTTGATCTTGTTCGTCTTGCCCAGCAGAAAGGGATCAAGCTTGGGAAAAGTCATGTCAGCCAGTATGTCAGTGGGAAGACAATCCCGCGTACCGACATCTTACATTTTCTGGCAGATGCCCTGCAGGTTAATCCTGACTGGCTAAACAATAATAATAATAATAATGATTCCACCCTGTCAGATGTTGATGAGATACAGACATCCGCAGATAATTCAGGAGGTATGAAAGTGAGAGAATTCAAGAAATCATCCAAGTTAAATAATGTATTATATGATGTGAGAGGTCCGGTTGTTGATGAGGCTGCCAGAATGGAAGAGATGGGAACTCATGTATTGAAGCTTAATATCGGAAATCCGGCTCCGTTCGGCTTCCGTACACCGGATGAGGTGATCTATGACATGAGCCGTCAGCTTTCTGACTGCGAAGGCTACTCTGCTTCTGCCGGTCTGTTCTCTGCGCGAAAAGCGATCATGCAGTATGCCCAGTTAAAGCACCTGCCGAATGTAACGATGAGCGATATTTACACAGGAAATGGTGTCAGTGAACTGATCAATCTTACCATGTCTGCTCTTTTGGATACAGGAGATGAGATTCTTATCCCGTCTCCGGATTATCCGCTCTGGACAGCTTGTGCTACACTTGCCGGTGGAAAGCCTGTGCATTATATCTGTGATGAGCAGTCTGACTGGTATCCGGATATCGAAGATATGCGTAAGAAGATCAACGACCGTACAAAAGCGATCGTTATCATCAATCCAAACAATCCGACCGGTGCTCTTTATCCGAAGGAAGTACTGCAGCAGATTGTAGACCTCGCAAGAGAACACCAGCTGATCATTTTCTCTGATGAGATTTATGACCGTCTTGTTATGGATGGAAAAGAGCATGTTTCTATTGCTTCTCTCGCACCGGATCTGTTCTGCGTGACATTCAGCGGACTGTCCAAGTCCCATATGATCGCCGGATTCCGTATCGGATGGATGATCTTAAGTGGAAATAAAAATATTGCAAGAGACTATATCGAAGGAATCAAGATGCTTTCCAACATGCGTCTTTGCTCTAACGTTCCGGCACAGTCCATTGTACAGACAGCTCTTGGCGGACACCAGAGTGTAAATGATTATATTGTTCCGGGTGGACGTATTTACGAGCAGCGTGAATATGTTTACAAGGCTCTGACGGATATTCCGGGAATCAGCGCAGTAAAACCGCAGGCTGCATTTTATATGTTCCCGAAGATTGATACGAAGAAGTTCAATATTGTGAATGATGAGAAATTTGCTCTTGATCTGCTTCGTGAAAAGAAGATCCTGATTGTTCAGGGAAGCGGATTCAACTGGCATCAGCCGGATCATTTCCGCGTTGTTTATCTGCCGCGTATTGAAGTACTGAAAGAAGCGGTTGGTAAGATTGGGGAGTTCCTGCAGTATTATAGACAGTAGGAATTGAACTTTATTTGCATTTAGAGTTTTATTTACGTTATAACGCAAGTCAAAAAAAGAGCTCTGGAAATCCAAAACTTTCCAGAGCTCTTTCTTTCATGGCGAAAACCAACTTTATCCAAGCAGTTCTCTTACCATCTCTGCATCAAATTCAACTCTCTCCACATGATTCACTTCAATCTGATACAACGCATTCGCTGCGATGTGTTCTGCTGCCTGTTCCAGATCTCGGATTCCTGACGTGTTGGAGTACAGTTCAATAACTTCATTGAGTGCCTCTTCTGTCATAATACACTCTTCTGCCTTCAGGCTCATGCGTTTCAGCACCTTCGGAAGTGCGAATTTGGAAAAGATCACTTTCTTCTCTTCCGGTGTATAATCCGGGATATCAATAACAGCAAAGCGGGACATGAGTGGTGCGCTGATCTGATCCTTGTCGTTCGCTGTGGCGATTGGATATACACCAACGGTAGGGATCATACACTCCATGTAGTTGTCTGTAAATCCAAGGTTGTCCAGCAGTGTAAGTAAAACATCTGCCGGGTTTCCGTTTCCCTTTCCGGATGCCGCCTTATCCAGCTCATTAATAATGAATACCAGATTGGATTCCCCTGCCATGGAGAATGCTTCCATGATAATACCTGGCTTTGCGTTCGAATAGATTCTTGAACTTCCTGTCAGCTGTTCCGGATCGTTAATAGAACTCATATCCAGTGTTGTCCAAGGAAGTTTAAGGATTCTTGCAACGGCATAAGCAATCTGGGATTTACCTGTTCCGGCCGGTCCGACAAGCAGAAGTCCGTACGCCGGAAGTGTGTGTGTACGGTTGATCTGAATGATCGTCTCTATGATTCTCTGCTTTACTTTCTCCATTCCATACAGCTCTTCATCCAGAATTCTTCTCGCTTCATCCGGATCGATTGCTTCAAAGTAATTGCTCTTCCACTGAATATTCATCATAATAGAAAGTGCTCTCTGTGCGTGACGGCGCTCTTCCTGAGAAACCTCATGAGAGCGTGCAACTGCAAGATTTCTTCTTGCCCACAGACGAATGTTGTCCGGAAGTGTGCGTCCTGCACATGTCATAAAGTCAGTAATACTCTGAATACTTGTAAGCTTCATGTCATCTCCGGACTCTTCCTGCTCGTCACCATTGATCTCTTCTTTTGGCGCATCACTTGCAAACAGCCGCTCGATCATAAACTGAAGAAAGCCGTCCTCAGCAGATAATTTTGTTCCGCCTCCAAATGCGATCTCACGGATTCTGTAAACGGCATAACCATCCGGCTTATTTTCTCCGGAAAGACGTACATTAATGTGATTTTCTCCAAGCCATTTTAAAAGGCTGACAAAACGTGCATCCACTTTTAGGATATTTGCGCTACATGTTCCGTCCTTTTCATCAAACTCAAATGCAGTCTGCTTATTCTGATTGGTAAATACACCGCAGGAATGATGGTTCCACTTCCGGTTCTGATTATCCAGAACAAGAATCGGACACTCCGGTGTCGCATGGTCTTCATTGGAACAAAATGTTGTATAAGTACACTGAACTTCTTTCTTATCTTCCGGTGCACTGTTAAAGTCAAATACTGGCATACTTTCCTCTCCTCATGTTTTGTTTTCAGAAACATTACTATTCTACCACAAACTTTTTGAAAGAAAAAGGAAGAATATTATGCATATTCCAGGTTTATTTCTATCGGATATCTTAAGATATCCTAAAACTTGGCTACATTTCTTGTAACTTGTATCTTTTTATGCTACGATACTTTTCAGAAGGATCTTGTCAGCTTCTGACAATTTTCGAACTAATTCAGCAAAGGAGAATCTTCTATGAAAATCTGTCCAAAATGTAATTCGCTCTGCGAAGACAGTGCTTCTTTCTGTCAGGAATGTGGTGCTCCGCTTCCCACTCCTAATGATAACGCTCATACACAGGAGAATCAAAAGCAGCAGGAAAGCCAGTTCCAGCAGAATGCATATTACCAGAATGCATACCAGAACAACTATAATCAGAACAATTATTACCAGTACAGGTCAACAGCAGGCATTATGCCACGTAATCTTGTACTTGCAATTGTTTTTTCTTTCCTCACCTGCGGCATCTACAGTATCTACTGGATGATCAAGCTGAATGATGAGGTGAATCAGCTGGCCGGAGAGCCACAGGCAACAAGCGGAGGCATGGTATTCCTATTTTCTTTGATCACCTGTGGAATCTATGGTATTTACTGGGCTTATAAGATGGGAGAACGCTGTGACCGCATCAGAGGAATACAGGGGAATTCTTCTATTCTCTATCTGATTCTCTCGATTTTAGGATTAGATATTGTATATTTCTGCTTATTGCAGGATATGATCAACAAAGAGGTATCTTAATGCAAAGAGGATACATAGAAATTCTTGTCACATACAAGTTTTCTATGTATCCTCTTTCTTCTATCTTTCTATTGCATTAGACATGGAAACATCCACCGCCAATAAATTCTCTCAAAAGTGAATTCGTTGGCACATTGTCATTTCCGATTCCTACGAAATAATCCAGGAATTTCAACAACCGCTTTGCTTCAACATATTCCGGAGAGTCTTTGCTTACGCCAAGAAGCAACGGCTCCACATACTGTTTCAACACTGCCAGTTCATAGATCAGGGAAGAGTTAAACATCACATCTGCATATTCCTGATATGGGAAAATATTCTTCTCTTCTCCTCTTCTCACTGACGGCCACATTGAGATGGTCTTCGTCGCCGATGCCCCTCTTGTTCTTGCATCCCTGACAAGTCTTCGGATCAAACGTCCGTCTGTAGACGGAATCCGGTTATGCTCATCAATATTCAGCTGTGTTAATGCACTGATATAGATCCTGAATTTCCGGTCATCACATAACTGTTCTGTCAGCTTCGGATTCAGGCAATGGATTCCTTCGATTACAAGGATATCATTTTCACCGAGTTTCTTTGGCTTTGTTTCAAAATTCCGTTTACCGGTCTTAAAGTCAAAAACCGGAAGATAGACTTCCTCGCCTGCCAGCAGATTGCTCATGTCCTCATTGAACTTTTCCACATCGATTGCTTCAATGCATTCGAAGTTATAATTTCCATCCTCGTCTTTCGGTGTTTTCTCCCGATCCACGAAATAATTATCTACAGAAATCGGATGTGGATGAAGCCCGTTCACTCTGAGCTGAATGGATAAGCGATGTGAAAATGTTGTCTTGCCGGAAGAGGAAGGTCCTGCGATCAGAACAAACTTCACCCCCGGACGATCTGCGATCTGCTTTGCGATCTCTCCGATCTTGCGCTCCTGGAATGCCTCCTGGACAAGAACAATCTCTCGCATATCATCCTGCGTGATCATGTCATTGAGCGCACCGACGGTATCAATCCCCTGCTGGTCTCCCCATCTCACAGACTCACTGAGTACACGAAACAGCTTATCCTTTGGCACAAATAAAGGCACTTTCTCCGGTTCGTCTTTCAGCGGCATCTGAAGTACGATTCCGCCCTGATACAGATACAATGCAAAATACTTCAAATTTCCTGTATCCGGCATCATATAACCATAATAATAGTCACGGAATTCATTCATGGCATACAGATTCACGTGGGAACTTCTCCGATACCGGAACAGGCGTTCTTTATCAAACATTCCATATCGATGGAATAATTCCACTGCCTCTTCTGTATGGATCAACTCTTTTGTGATCGGAAGTCTCTGCTGTACAAGTTCATACATGCGTTCTTCAACTTTCCATTGGAATTCCATTCCCACATGATCGATTCCTTCCACCGTACAGTAAAATCCTGCACCTAACGAAAAATGAATCCGTACACGCACCTGTTGCGGACACTCATGGCCAATTACATCATGTACTGCCTTAATAAAAAGAAAGCAGACACTTCTCCGATATGTGTCATATCCTGCTGTATCCTGTGTAGTAACAAATTGTAGCGTACAGTCTCCGGAAACCTGTTTTCTAAGTTCTTGCAGACGATGTCCATCCAGCATCACAAGTGCGATCTGATGTTTATACTCTTTCTGAAAATCCTTCGCGATCTCCTGATAAGACGTCCCCTTCTCATAAAGATACTCTTTTCCGCTTATCGTAACCTTACATTTCTGACTTTCCAACTCTTGGCCACCTCCACTGTCTTTGTGAACTGCTTTCCGCTCACAACTGCCCTGCTGAACATTATTATGCGTTCACTTCTGATTATATGATCTGGAATGGATGCTCGATTGGATCTGTAAGTACATCCAGCACCGGAAGCTTCTTCTCGAAGAACTGCTTCATATCTTCAATAAAAATATATTCTGTGCCATAATGTCCTGCATCAATTACTGCAAGCCCCTGCTCTACTGCATCAATTCCATCATGATGACCGATATCTCCTGTTACAAGAACATCTGCCCCCTTCTCGAGAGCAACTGCAATCGAGCTCTTTCCTGATCCCGGAGAAATTGCAAGACGATGTACCTTCTTCTGCATATCTCCAAATACTTTCAGACTTCCAAGTTCAAGTCTGTGTTTCACATAGACACAGCACTCTTCCAATGTCATATCTTTCTCCAGATTACCGATTCTTCCGATTCCTTCCGGATTCCCTTCTTCATCTGTATAGGTAACATCTAACACTTCCCCATTCTGAAGATCCATGATCTTTCCGGACAGTTCTGCCATACCAAGCACATCATAATTCGTATGCATTGCATAATAGGAAATGTCATTCTGAATCAGCTTCACAATTCTTCTTGTAATAAAATCTTCATCCGTCACTTTCTTTACTGCTGAGAATAAAAGCGGGTGATGTGTGATCAGCATGTCCGCACCTTCCTTGATCGCACGGTCGATCACAACATCTGTTGCATCCAGTGCCAGATAAATTCTGGACACCTCTTTCTCTGAACGTCCTGCAAGCAGTCCTACATTGTCAAATCCCAAAGCTGCTGTTCGCGGGAATGTTGCCTCTATTACCTGTATAATCTCTTTACACTGCATAATATTTCATCCCTTTCTCTGCTTCTACAAGTTCCTGTTCCAATTCTTCTTTTCTCTGACGGATCCGGTCAGAATCTTTCGCTTTCAATCCTTCTAAAATACTTTGATAAATGCGTATCTCTCTTTCCAGATACTCTCTGAGTACCGGATGTTGTTTCTTCAGCAAAAGCTTTCCATATTTTAACTGAACCGTATCCCAGCACTTTACTTCTGTATCTTCGCCTGCTGTATCAGCTACCGGTGGTCTTACCTTCATCATAGGATAATATTTTCCATCTTCACAGACCATATCTTCTTCCAGAAATTCATATCCCTTCTCAAGAAGAAATGCCCGCACTTTCTCAATCTCTGACTGTGGCTGAAGGATACACTCCTCAAGCTTTCGCACCACTTCCGCTCCTTCTGTCAGGATCCGGATCACAAGTCCGCCGCCCATTCCTGCGATGACCGCAGACTGGACTTCTCCCGGCTGTAATGCCTGAAATCCATTGGAAAGTCTCGTCTCTATCTCTGCTTCAAGTCCATTCTCGCGGATATGTTCCTCTGCTCGCTGCAGTGGTCCTTCATTGACATCAAGTGCAACTGCTTCTGTAATCTTCTTCTGCTGTGTCAGATAAATCGGAATATATGCATGATCCGTTCCAATGTCCGCTAATTTATAATGGGCGGTCACAAGATCTGCGACCGCCTGTAATCTTTTCGATAATTCCATCATTAATCCAGATAATCCCTCAGTTTTCTGCTTCTGCTTGGGTGACGGAGCTTACGGAGTGCTTTCGCCTCGATCTGACGGATACGCTCTCTTGTTACATCAAACTCTCGTCCAACCTCTTCAAGTGTACGTGCTCTTCCGTCATTCATTCCGAAACGAAGACGGAGGACTTTCTGCTCTCTCTCTGTCAATGTATCCAGCACTTCATCCAGCTGCTCTTTCAGAAGTGTCTGTGCAGCTGCCTCTGCCGGAACCGGTACATTATCATCCTGGATAAAGTCTCCAAGGTGGCTGTCTTCCTCTTCACCGATCGGTGTCTCAAGAGAAACCGGTTCCTGTGAAATCTTCAGGATCTCACGTACACGTTCTACCGGCATATCCATCTCCTTGGCAATCTCTTCCGGAAGCGGTTCTCTTCCCAGTTCCTGGAGAAGCTGTCTGGATACACGGATCAGCTTGTTGATCGTCTCAACCATATGAACCGGGATACGGATTGTTCTTGCCTGATCTGCAATCGCTCTTGTGATCGCCTGACGAATCCACCATGTAGCATAAGTACTGAACTTATATCCCTTGTGATAATCAAACTTCTCAACTGCTTTGATCAGACCGAGGTTACCCTCCTGGATCAGATCAAGGAATAACATGCCTCTTCCAACATATCTCTTTGCAATGCTGACTACAAGTCTTAAGTTCGCTTCTGCAAGCTCTTTCTTGGCTTCCTCATCGCCTTCTTCCATTCTCTGTGCAAGCTCAATCTCACGTTCTGCACTCAGAAGAGGTACCTTACCGATCTCTTTTAAATACATACGGACCGGATCTTCAATACTCACGCCTTCCGGAACTGACAGGTCGATATTCTCCATATCCACGTCGTCTTCCTCAGATATGATAATGTCATCCAGATCTACATCCACCTCATCCGGTGTATCTCCGCTAATGCGCAGCACATCAATGTTATTTGCCTCAAGGTAATCAAATACCTTCTCCATCTGATCTGCGTTGAGTTCCATATCATTGAAAAAATCATTGATCTCCTGGACATCCAGTATGCTCTTTTTCTTTTTACCAAGTGCAACCAGGTCTTTCAATCTATCAAGAAATTTCTGTGTAATATCGTCCATGTGTTCTTCCTTCCTTCGCTGCGCGCATCCGCAGCCTGTCTTGTTTTATTTTATCCTTATTGAATTGTAATATTCAAATTCTTCAGGTTCTCCAGCTTCCGTTTTTCTTCCATCAAATGCTGTAACCCCCGCATATCTGTCGGGTCGAGATTCATTGTCTGATGCTCAATGCTATAACTCTTCACCCGCAGGATTGTCTCTTGTAAAGCCTGTTCTCTTTCTTCCTTTGTCTTCAGCTCTTTGATTCTTGTGTTAAACAAAGAGGCTGCTTCTCTGTGATCTTCTTCCTCTGTGAAATGATTCAGGATCTTCGCAGGATTCAAGGCTCCCTGCTTTCTCTGCTCATATAAAAGTTCTGCAACCGTCCGATACAGACTTTCTGTAAAATCACCCGGGCTTATGTACTGACTGATCTGATCAAAGAGCCTGTCATCATCGATCATCCAGGTCAACAATGCTTTCTGTGAAGTAAGGATTCCGTCTTCTTTTTGCTTCTTCTCAGATCCCTCTGCCCGTTTCGGCCTTGCGACCGGTCTCGCCATTCCGGCATTCACAGCCATCTTTGCGACCATCTTCTCCAGACTTTCCCGGCTGACCCGGTATGCTGTTGCAACAGCTTCGATATAGTTGTTACGCTCCAGCTCATCTTCGAATTCAAGCAGTCTCCTCGACACTTCCTTGAAGAAATCTGTCTTGCCTTCCGGAGAATTCATATCATATTGTTTCTCCAGCATCTCCAGGCTGAACATGAATCCATTACGCGCCGCATGGATCCGCTTCTCATATTCTTCTGCTCCAAGGTTCTTAATGAATTCATCCGGATCTTTATATGGATTCATCCTTACAACTTTAGCAGAAATCCCGGCCTCCCGCAAGATCGGCACTGCGCGAAGTGCTGCTCTTGTACCGGCTTCATCACTGTCATAAGTCAGATAAACTTCCTGGACATAACGCTTGATCAGAGCTGCATGCCCTGCTGTCAATGCAGTCCCCAATGAAGCTACCGCATTCGTAAATCCGGACTGATGGAGAGAGATCACATCCATATATCCTTCGCAAAGAAGAAAGTATGGCTTTCTTGATGTTCTGGCACGGTTCAGACCATAAAGATTCCGGCTCTTATCAAAAACGACTGTCTCCGGTGAATTCAGATATTTCGGTTTCCCATCTCCCATCACACGGCCACCAAATCCGATCACACGGTTATTGACATCCATAATTGGAAACATCACACGATTCCAAAACTTGTCGTACACACCCTGACGTTCATCCGTGTTGATCAATCCGGCCTGTCGAATCAGGTCTTCACTGTATCCCTTCTCTCTCAGATACTTATACAGATCATCACTGTATTTGTTCGAAAATCCCAGTCCAAACGCTGTGATCGTCTCATCTGAGAGTTCACGGTTCTTAAGATAACTGTAGGCCTGACTTCCACGCTCTGACTTCAGCTGTACGTAGAAATACTTTGCAGCCAGCTTATTCATCTCAAGAATCGTAGACTTTAAATCTGCTTTTTCCTTCGCTTCTTTCGAGTATTCCATCTCCGGAAGTTCGATTCCTGCTCTGTCCGCAAGAAACTTCACTGCTTCTACAAAAGAAAAATTCTCATATTCCATAAGAAATGTAAAAACATTCCCTCCCGCCCCACATCCAAAGCAGTAATACATCTGCTTCTGTCTGCTCACAGAAAAAGACGGTGATTTCTCATTATGGAACGGACATAATCCAAAATAAGAGCTGCCTTTCTTCTGCAGCCGGACATATCCAGAAATCACATCTACAATATCATTCCTTGATCTTACTTCTTCTATCAGTTCTTCTGAGTAGTACATGAGTGCCTCCGCTTAATGTTTAAAGAATACTCTATTATATATATTCGACAAAACTCTTCTCTTTCCTTTTTATTTTTTTAATTTTCTTCTTTTTTTCTTTTCCAATATTATTTTCCAAGCAGAACGGTTTTATATATTAGGGAAGGACTTTCCTAATATATAGAACAAAGAATGTGCCTCGGCACATTCTTGCGCCTGCGGCGGTCGCTTGCGAC
>ERZ832973.1384-NODE-1384-length-19410-cov-26.746680_pt1 | contig 19410 bp, 10 predicted proteins | sample MGYA00519950_ERZ832973 | MGnify/ENA primary metagenome ERZ832973 (study PRJEB31850, sample SAMEA3708734) | human gut metagenome | biome: human gut; feature: human-associated habitat; material: faeces | place: China | collected 2014 ... | reverse complement strand
TGTTACCTCCACATTCTTTTTTATTTTGAATGTCCGCAAAATCCGTCCTACATCAGAAGGACGCCAAGGCACATCCAAGTGATGCAATGCAATCAATCTGTCCTGCACATTCGTACCGGCTCCCATTTTTGCTGTGGAACCTAATAAAAAACGAACCTGTCCGCTTCTTACTTTTGCAAACAGCTCCGCTTTTCTTAGTTCTGTATTGGCATCGTGGATAAATGCGATCTCCTGCTCCGGCACTCCTTTTTCCATAAGCTTATTTTTTATATCCTCATACACATTGAAAGTGCCATCGCCCTTCGGTGTCGATAAATCACAGAAAATCAACTGTGCTGACTTCTGCTCTTTGGTATTTTCCCATATCTTATAGGCTTTCTCCACACAGGTTGCCGATTTGGAATTTTCCTCATCCGGCAGCATATCGTTGAGCAGCCTCTGGTCAAGTGCCAGCTTTCTTCCGTCATTGGTAATCTTTAGCATGTTGTCCTCGTAAGGCTGTACCTGCCTGTCCCGGACTGCTTCGGCACGTTCCGCAAGTGACGCTACCATGTCTTTCTGGAACTCACTCGGCTTTAGAACCACATTTTCATATTCTGCTTCCGGCACAGGAAGTTTTAACATATCCGGTGTCTGAATGTCCGCACTCTCCTTGAAAAGTGCAATCAGCTCCGGCAGATTGAAAAACTTCGCAAATCTTGTCTTTGCCCGGTATCCGGTTCCTTCCGGTGCAAGCTCTATGGCTGTCTGTGTTTCTCCAAAAGAAGCCGCCCATGCGTCAAAATGTCCCAGTCCCAGCTTTTGGAGCGTTCCATACTGAAGATAACGCATATTCGTGTAAAGCTCCGTCATGCTGTTGGAAATTGGCGTTCCGGTCGCAAAAGTTACACCCTTGCCGCCCGTGATTTCATCAAGATACTGGCACTTGGCAAACATATCAGATGACTTCTGTGCTTCTGTCTGTGCGATACCTGCCACATTCCTCATTTTCGTATAAAGGAACAGGTTCTTGTAATTGTGGCTCTCATCCACAAACAGCCTGTCTACCCCCAACTGCTCAAAGGTTACGACATTATCTTTCCGGCTCTGGTCATTTAATTTGTCAAGCCGCACCTGCAATGCTTTCCTCGATTTTTCCATCTGCTTAATGGTATAACGCTCCCCGTTGTCTCTTTTTGCCTGATCAATAGCAAGCTCAATCTCATCAATCTGTCTTTCAATAGTTGCTGCCTGTCTCTCCTGTGATAACGGGATTTTTTCAAACTGACTGTGCCCGATGATAACGGCATCATAATCGCCTGTGGCAATACGGGAACAGAATTTTTTACGGTTGGCGGGTTCAAAATCCTTTTTCGTTGCCGCAAGGATATTTGCTCCGGGATATAACCGAAGGAAATCACTTGCCCATTGTTCAGTCAGGTGGTTCGGCACTACAAATAATGACTTCTGGCATAGTCCCAGACGCTTGCTTTCCATTGCCGCTGCTGTCATTTCAAAGGTTTTTCCGGCACCAACGCAGTGCGCAAGCAGGGTATTATCTCCATACAGCACATGGGCAACCGCATTTTTCTGATGCGGCTTTAATTCAATATCCGGTGTCATGCCTGGAAATTTCAGATGCGAACCGTCATATTCTCTTGGTCTGGTGGAATTGAAAAACTCATTATATTTTGCCACAAGTGTCTGCCTGCGTTCCGGATCACAGAATACCCAGTCCTTAAATGCCTCCCTTATTGCTTCCTGCTTCTGGCTTGCAATCATGGTTTCCTTTTTATTGAGGACTCTCTTTTCCTTTCCATCCTCCTCAATGGTGTCATATACTCTCGTATCTTTGAGGTTCAGGGAATCTTCCAGTATCTTATAGGCATTTACCCGGCTTGTACCGTATGTCATGTTGACAAGCGTATTGCCATAGTCCGCATTTTTGCCCTTTACATTCCACTCTCCGGTTACACCCGAAAACTGCACACCTATCGTATCCCTGCGTAATAAATGTTCCGGTGTCTGGAAAATATCACGCATAAAATCATTGATATACTTTGGTTCAATCCATGTGGCACCGATACGTACCTCAATCTCCGATGCGTCCAGCTCTCTCGGCTGTACCTGCGTAAGAGCCTGTACATTTGGGGCATATTCCGGGTGATTTTCTGCATAAGTGGCTGCTATGGCAAGTTTCTCACGCACATTGCCGCTTAAATACTGGTCTGCTGTCTCCCAGACATCGGTAAGCGGGTTCTGGAAAATAACACCACGAAGCTCCTCAATCAGCGTATCCTTGTCCTTTTCAGTCAGCTCTGCCATATAATCAAGGTCGATTTTAGCTTTCTCTGCTAAAGATACTGCCAATGCTTCACTTGCAGTATCCACACTTGTGACCACCTCTGCCCTTTTAATGGTACGCTTCGTGAACATATCCGCTTTGCCCTTGAAATTGCCCTCATCATCAAGTTTTTCCAAAGAACACAACAGGCAATAACTGCTGTCCTGATTAAAGGCTCTCTTATTCGTCTGCGAATTGATCAGACCATATTTTTTCGAGAAGGAATCATATAATGTGTTTAATTCCGCCTGTTTTCCCTTGATTGCCGCATCGGAATATTCCTCAAGCTGCATATCAATCAGCTCCTGCGTACAGTTACGGATTACCACCATTCCCTTGATACGTTCTTTTGCGGTGTCTGATACTTCCACAGGCTTCATGACAGAATTTTCACGGTAATACACTTCATTCTCAACTACGGTATAGCTGAAATTTTTAACGGACGGATCAGCCGGAATACTCTGCCTGCTCATATCATCCGCAAGCTCCTCATCCAGATCAATCGTATCAATCTGTCCCGTAATGTTTTGAAGTGCTTTCGCTAACTGCTCCGCAAATGGTCTGCTGTCATCTGCCTTACAGGTGCTTTCCATGCCATAAGGACCGGATACCATTTCCATCTTTCCTACGATCTGCTCCGGATGCTGTGCAAAGTAAGCGTTCATTGCAATGCCATCTGCATCCTCTCCCAGATGTACCCAGTCCGGCTCACGCTCTACCATGCGGTCACGCTTCTGGAAAAATAATATATCCGAAGTCACTTCTGTTCCTGCATTTGCCTTAAATGCGGTATTCGGAAGTCTCACCGCACCTAGCAGGTCTGCACGCTGTGCAAGGTATCTTCTGACCTCCGGACTTGCCTTGTCCATAGTTCCCTTACTTGTGATAAAAGCAACCACACCACCGGAACGCACTTTATCCAACGTCTTTGCAAAGAAATAATCGTGAATCAGGAAATTATTTTTATCATACTGCTTATCTGCCACCTTATACTGACCAAAAGGCACATTTCCGATTGCCACATCAAAGAAATCATTCGGATAATCAGTCTTTTCAAAGCCTTTGATCTGCACATCTGCCTGCGGATAAAGCTGCCTTGCAATGCGTCCGGTAATGCTGTCCAGCTCTACTCCGTAAAGCCTGCTCTCTTTCATGGAATCCGGCATCATACCGAAAAAGTTGCCGATGCCCATGGAAGGCTCCAGTACATTTCCTTTGGAAAATCCCATTTTCTCCAATGTTTCGTACATCTGGCTGATAATGACCGGACTTGTGTAATGGGCATTCAAGGTACTCTCCCTTGCCATGCGGTACTCCTCCGGCGATAACAGTTCCTTTAACTGGTGATATTCTGCTGACCAGTTTGATTTGCTCTCGTCAAACGCATCGGCAAGACCACCCCAGCCGACATACTGGGATAAAATCTGCTGTTCCTGCGATGTAGCATATCTGTTTTCGCCCTCGATCTGCTCCAACAGTTTGATTGCTGCAACATTTCTCTGGAATTTTTCTTTTGGAGAGCCTTCACCCAATCGGTCATCGCTGATATGGAAATTGACAGCGTTACTTTTATCTGGTGCTGATACCGCCCTTTCTTGTGCTGATTGCCTTTCTGATGCAGGCTGTTTTTCCTCTGACGAAGGTGTAAGCGGCTCCCAATCTCCGGTAAGCACCTGCGACAGCATATCTTCAGTCTCTTGCTCTGCTTCTCCATTCTCCAGACGCTCACGGGCAGCCTGCGTGTCTATGTTGTCCAGTTCATCTTCGGTCTGTTCCCTTTCATCAGAGAACTCCGTCTCTGCTTCCCTGCCACTTTCTGCAAGCTCATTCCCCCAGTCCATTGCTTCCTGCAAAGTCGAAAATGTCTCCAATGCCGGACGGGTGGTGTCTGCCGTATCATAAATAGCATATCCGTCCACTTTCTTATCAATCCAAAGAAATACTCCCTCTGATAAGGTGGCACTCCACTGTGTCGGATTTCCATATTCATCATCTGCATCATGTACCACATGCCACGCTAATTCCTGCACTTCATCCAGCTCTGCGATACCATCCGTCCCCTCAAAGCGTGAAAACACTTCTGCTTCGTGCCTGTCAATATCTTCCTCTGCAATGGCATTGATATAATCGTCCTCTACTTCGCTACGCTCCGGCTTATGGTCGTATTCAAAGGTTTTCCCATTGACCTGCGCATAATAAAAACTGCTGTCCTCTATGTTATTTCCAAGCAGGTATTTCTCTTTTTCACTGCCCCACTCATCAACCAGAACACACTCATATCCATCAATCGTGATTCTTTGCTGTGCTTCCTTTTCTTTTTCCCGAAGCACATTGATATATCTTCTCGCCTGATTGGTAAATCCGTCCAGCACTGCCGGATGTGAGCTTAGAATCAGATCGTTGTTCTCCCTCTCATTTTCCGCAACAATGCCCTTTGCCCAGTCCTTGTTGTTCTGTGAAAAACGACCATCATAATCAAAATGCGTAACCGTATTTGCAAGAACAAATTCCACACAGCCAATGCCATATTTATCTACGATCTCATCTGCGGTATTCCTCGGAAGCACAAAGCCATTGAATTTCTCAGCAATCAGAGCTTCGATGTCCTTCTTACATTCAAGCCGTTGTCCATGCTCCAGACGGGAAAGCTCACGTTGTCTCGCTTTCTCTGCCTGTTCCTCTTTGTATGCCTTATAATTCTCTTTCCCCTGTGGAGATAAATATTTATCCTCTTTGATCAGCTCACGCAGCCTTTTCTCCACAACATTCCAGTTCAGAAGCACTTTTGCATACGGATTTCCATAGCTGCCCTTCTCCAGACGGATACCTTTTCCATCATGTTCATTATGGGAATCATCGTTGCCTGGAAGTCCACCGGAACCGCCGCCAATACCATATTCATTTTTCAGAAAGGCAACTGTTTCCTTCTGGTCATGTCCTTCCATGAAATACTCATAAATGCGGAAAGCTCCATGCTCATAGCCGCTTCCTCTGCCAAGTGCATAGTCAATTTCATCCTGCGTGATAAAATCTTCCTGTGCTACCTCCACCGCATCCGGCAATGGAAATTCCAGTCTCTCCCTGTCAAGGTCTGCTATCTCCGATAACAGATATTCCGGTGATTTCACATGCCGCCATTTTAATTCGGCTTCACCCGATGCAAGTCGCTCTGCCGCATCCTCCAAGACATTTTTAAGCTGTTCCCTGCCCTCATGGGTGGAAAGAAGCTCCATGAGTTTTGCTTCACTTTCCGGATAATTTCCTGCTTTTAAGCCAAGCTCCTCCGGCATTTCATCCATTCCATCTCGCAGAAAGAAATAGATCTGGTTGGCAACACGGTTCCGCTCCTGTGTATCTACAAGAAATGCTTCACTGGCACTCATATAAGTACCATTTTCGATCATGGAACGGATATGGCTCTCCACATCTTCCCAATCCATCGTGACAATCGGTGTTTCCCTTGCCTGTGTTCCATAGCCGACACTCATACCATACTCATCGAACCACACTGATACTGGATTTCCATTGATTTCAAAACCTTTTCCGGTCTGTCCGTACTCATTTTTCAGAAAATCCACCATCTGCTCGGCATTTCTGCCCTCTGTGTACTTTGCAAAGATACGCTTTCTGCTGTGCTGTTTTCCTCCACCACTGCGAAGAATGGTTTCAAGCTCATTCTGTGGCAAAGAAAAAGCAGCGGGCATGGTATATTTCATACTTGCTTCCGCTGCTGCGACTGTTCCGACCTGCTCCTCAAAAGAAGGAAACAGGCTGAGTTGTGTAAAGGTGGGTTCCGCTGCGTCTCCCCGGAGAAAATCATCTGTGTCTGTTACAGACTGTAAACCAGTTCTCCCAGAACCACTTCCTCTGCTCGGTTCCGAATGCTGTTCATCTTCGCTACCCAAAGCATCTGATCGGTTTCCTTGAGCTGTTCTGTCACTCCCTCGGTTGCCGCCATCTGGCTTGTCAGCTTCTCCATTCTCTCCTCTGACTGCTTCTGAATGGTCAGCAGGTGTTCTTTCAATGTCCCTTTCAGAAGAAACGCTGAGTACACGCCCCTGTGGTTCTCCTTCAGATAAGTCTCTCTCATCATTCCGTACTTCGTTACCGTTCCCTCCGGCTGAATGTCCGCCTGTAATGTCGGGATCAGGTAATCCCCGTTCTTCTCGTATGTCAGATTCATCGCTATTGCCCCTTTCTACGCTGTTTTGGTTGTTGTCTATCTGTTCTTCATGTCTGCTCTCGCTTTCACGCTTTAACGCATTGTAGTCTATTTCAGAAGTATTTGCAAGTCCTTTCTGCGTTAAATTTTCTGTTTGTTCCTGTTCGTGGCTCCTGTTATATGCCCTTATGGTTCTTCCAATCTCTAAAAGTACCGGTTTTGCAAGCTCATTGGCTGCATCTCCAAGTACCGCAAGGGTGTCCATGGAATTAAATTCATGGATAAAATCAAAGGCAAGCTCCGACTTGTACTCCTCCATATCCGCCCCGCAGGCTGATAATAAAGTAAAAGAAATACTGTCTGCCAGTGTCTCCCTGAGACGGATGCCAATATTCTGTTCATCCAGTCCCTCTAAGAAACTGTCCTCGATCATGTACTGCAGATCCGGCAGCAATTCCTCATAATAATCTGCCGCAATCCTCTCAGCTATCTCCATAAGTCTTTCTTCAAACAGCTTCTTATCATCGGTAGCACCATAAGTCTGCTCCAGACGCTTAATTACATCTTCCTTATGTTCCTCATATAATTCCCAGAGTTCCGGATACCGTCCGATTCTCCTTGCCGCATGGACATCTGAAACATCAAATACATATTTCAGACGCTTTCCATGTGCATCATCCTCGTCCAAAAGTGCGATACCTTTTGCCCCTTTGTTTACCCAGCAGTGCATACGCTCATTCCACAGCTCTATGGAAGCACACGCTGTTGCGTCCGGTCTTTGTGCATAGATTAAAAGCTGTTCCCGGAACGGATACTTGTATAATCTCGCCGCTGTAGTAAGGTATTTCATCCATTCCTCACGATTTTTGACAACCTCGGCTGCTGTCTCCTTTGCCAGAGCCGATATAAAATCATATTTTCTCACGCAGTTCTCCTTCCTGTCATAGATACGACAAAAAGGCAGCCACATACACTACATGACTGCCTTTCCCTTACTTCCCGTTACATTCCTATTCTGTTGTACCAAAGCTGAAAGTCTTACTCTCAGCCGCTTTCTTAGGCGTAAACCTTGCCTTAACTTCCGCAACCCTCCCCTCTAATGCCTGAAACATCACATCTACCTGTTCCTGTGTATATTCGTAGGAACCTCGATTTGCAAGATTCTCCAGTCTGCCAATAGCATCAACCGCCTTATTCATGCGGTACTCGCCAATACGGATAAACTTCTCCGCCTTTGTCTCATTTTCCTTTGCCGCAGGCTCACCCTGCATTTCCTCTGCTGTCATTGTTACATTTGTTTCTTCCATGTGTTTTCCTCCATTTTTTGATAAAAAAATAGAGCGTACAGTTTTCCCATACGCTCTAACGCTGTGTTGTTATTAAATTGTATGTGGTATACTGTCGTACCGCTAAATTAAATTTCTCGACATCCACAAATAGAGAATTGTCTATTACATTTCCCATTATAGTTGATTTTCTAATTCGTCGAGAATGAATTTTTGTGAAATAGATGAAATCATTTCTACAACTTCCATAACAAAGTTCCTCATAAATTCTCTATAACAAATCACAATTTCACCCTTATATAACACTATGAATAACTTCTCTTTATTGCTACCTTCTTTATACTCATCATACTCAAGTTTAATATTAGTTTGATGTACGATTTGATCTCTTAATGATCTTCCTCTCTCGCTACCACAGAGTAAACGAAAAGCATGTGTATCAAGTTTATCTATTTCACAAAGATATGATTTTAAATAAATAAATTTATCATTTTCATCCTTCAATATTTTCTTTGTGAATTTATTGAAACTATCATTTCTTTCATGAAAAGCTATACAATGAAAAATAGTAGCTACTACATCTAATGCATTTCTTGCAAAAAGGATTGTACTTTCAGTATGATAAAGCAATGTTGTTTCATCATCTCCAAAAAGGCAAGGCATTTCCATGTTCTGTGAGACTTCAAATTCATTTAAATTTTCAATAGCACATTTTTCTGCAAACAACATCATTTTGATTTTCTGATGACATATTACTGCTTTCTCTTTTAAATTGATTTTAGTTTCTGTATCTATACTGGTATTATGTTCAATAAGATTAAATAGATCATAACCTATTTGTATTTTTGGTATGATATCACCATAGTCCGATGTCAACTTCAAATCAAGTGATACAAGTTCATTTCTGTCTAACCACATTAAGTATTTCTCCTTAACTTTACAAATTCCGATACTTTCCCCACTATACCACAATCACAGCTACATTCCTACCCTTGCTTTCCTGCCTTTTGAGAAAATTCCATCTTAAACTTATACTGGAATCCCTTGATTTCTTTTCCATCCTTCGTATAGGAAAACTCCTCTATGCTCTCCGGAATCAAATAAGCATCATAGCTGCCTTTCTTGCCTTTTAATCCTTTTACAAGTATCTTTTTCCCTTGAAGCAGGCTCTTGACCTGTGTATCGGAAAGTGTTACCCCAAGTGCCTTGCCGACATTCATACCGCACTTCCCGGTACAGTACGCTCCGAATTTTCCCTTGACTACATCGGCACCGCACTTCGGGCATTTGCCTAGCACTTCCTGTTCACCCTTGCCTGTGCCAAACATGGCTTTCTGCTCATCACTAACGCTGTGATAGGTCTTTACAAGATCAGTTACCATTGCTTCAATACCAGACATAAACTGCTCTGCAGCAACTTCTCCTTTGGATACAAGTGTAAGCTCATTTTCCCAGTCAGCAGTCAGTTTCGGAGATTTTACTACATCCGGAAGTATCGTGATCAGCTTCATTCCGTCCTCTGTCGGAATCATCTGCTTTTTCTCACGCTTTACGAATCCGTCTTTTACCAGTTTTTCAATAATGTCAGCTCTGGTGGCAGGTGTGCCAAGTCCTTTTCTCTCCACTTCGTCACCCATATCTTCTGCTCCGGCTCGCTCCATGGCAGACAGTAAGCTGTCCTCGGTGTAATGTTTCGGTGGCTGTGTGAAATGCTCGGAAACTCTTGTCTGCTCCACTGCAATCGTCATGCCCTCACGAAGCTCCGGCAGCTTCTTTTCTTCCTCTGCATCCGATTTATCCTCTGCGGTTTTATAGGAATTTTTGAAGAAATCCTCAAATTCCTTCCATCCATTTTTCCACACTTCCTTGCCGGATACCTTAAATACAGTATTGTTGCAGGTAATCACTGCCTTTGTGGAATTATAAATGTGCTTCTCCCCGGTCGCACACAGCAGACGGTTTGCACAAAGGGAAAGTATCTTCATTTCGCTCTCCGGGATTGCCTTTAAGTCCTGCTTGATAATCTCCATGGTCGGAATGATTGCATGATGGTCTGTCACTTTCTTGCTGTTCAAAATTCTTTTTATATCCGGATTGAACATGACATTCTGCTCAAACAACAGAGAATTGAAAATCGCTTCGATCACATTTTTCGCTGTTCCCTCCATGTCATTGGAAAGGTACTGGCTGTCCGTTCTCGGATATGTAACAAGTTTCTTTTCATAAAGACTTTGGGTATATTCCAATGTCTGCTTGGCAGTAAAACCAAACAGACGGTTTGCATCCCTCTGGAGTGTGGTAAGATCATAGAGCTTCGGTGGTGCTACCCACTTTTCTTCCTTTACCACGGAAGTGACAAGAGCCTGTCCGTTTTCACAGGCTCCTGCAATCCTCTCTGCTTCCGTTTTATCACTGATATGCTCTGATACCGCATCCAGACCATTTCCCATGATGTGAGCCATATAATAGGCTTCTTTCTTGAAATTCATGATTTTACTTTCACGATCCACCAGCATGGCAAGTGTCGGTGTCTGCACTCTGCCAACCTTCAATGCCTTACCGCCATATAATACCGTAAAAAGTCTTGTTCCATTGATACCCACAAGCCAGTCTGCTTCCTGCCTGCATAATGCTGAATGATACAAGTTATCATAGTCGCTGCCTGGGCGAAGATTATGGAAGCCGTCACGGATAGCACTCTCCTCCATAGAAGAAATCCATAAACGCTTCATCGGTTTTCTGCATCCTGCCATGTTGTAGGTCAGGCGGAAGATCAGCTCACCCTCCCTTCCGGCATCAGTAGCACATACAACGGCATCTACCCTGTCATCATGCATGAGCTTTTTCAAAATCTGATACTGTGCTTTTGTATCACTTTTCACTTCATGCTGCCATTCCTGCGGAATGATCGGAAGGCTCTCATAGCTCCATTTCTTCCATGCTTCCTCATAGCTTTCCGGCTGTGCCAGTTCTACCAGATGTCCCACACACCATGATACCAGATACTCATTGCCTTCCAAATATCCGTCCTTACGCTGTGTGGCACCAAGAACTGCCGCAATGCTCTGTGCCACACTCGGCTTTTCTGCAATAACAAGCTTCATCTCTATTCCTCCCCATTTTCTTCATCATTATTGTTGTTATCTTCATTGCCATTCTCGTCTGTGTCTACTGATTCTGTATCATCACCACCATTTATGAATGCTTCGTCGGAATCCTGCTCGGTTTCTTCCTCATCATCATAATCGTAGTCCTCGTCAAGCTCGTCCTCATCTTCATCAATGAAGTTTTCCTTTTTCTTCTTGGATTTCACAACATATACCACTCCGATCACAGCTACCGCAGCAATGCCCATTATGATATAAGTAAATCCGGAATTGTCTGTTTTTAGAGTATCTTCTTTCTGCTCACTTGTTTCTTCTGTGCTGTCCTCAGTACTGCTCTCTACATTTTCTGTTCCCTGCTTCTTATCCCCTGCATTATCGGCATTATTGTTTGATAATGCGCTGTCTTTGGTCGGGATTGCAGATTCCAAAGCCGCAGAGTTTTTCGGAAGTGTCTCGCTGTTATCCGTTGTAGTATTCAACAGGTCGTTTTCACTGACTTCAGTAAGGAAATACACCTTTTCATCTTCCCCATCACGGTCAATCACAAGATAAAATACCTTTTCGGATGCAGTCTGGATTGTGTAAAATTCCTTGCCTTTTTCAGAAGTCTGACTGTCACTGCTCTGGTCTGCATCCTTAGAAGTATCTCCCGTACTTGGAGATTGCTTTGCTGTTGCAGAACTGCTTGAAGTTGTTCCACTGCCTGTCTGGGAAACTGTATTTCCATTCACATCCGTTTTTGTATGTTCTGTGACCTGTGCGGTTGCAGAGCTAGGTTTGGTTGCCGACGCATCCACCGGGAGCTGCTGTGCCGGATCTTTTTCATTGCTGTCCTTATTCTCCGGATCGGTGTAATACGGATTGGCTGTTTTATAGATTTCAGAGGTATTTCCTGCATTATCCATGGCAGAAATCGTGAAATACTGATACCCTGCATCGAACTGTTGCAGACGGATATTCAAGGCTCCATTCGTATGCTCTGTAAACTCATAGCCATTGACATAGATTGCCTTGATACCGGAATCCGTATCATGGGCCTGAATGCTCAAAAGACCGTCGCTGACTGCCGCATTTAAGGTAGGCTTTGTAAAATCAAAGCACTTGATGTAGCGGTTTTTCTCGTAGGTCTTGCCCTTCTGGTCTGTGACCTGCACATAAATGGTGCTGTTCTCGGAAATCTCTATGTGCATATCCTCGGTAATGTCCGTCCAGCTTCCATTCTGTCCGACTTTTGCCTTTACTGTCTGAATGGTAAAATTACCGGAAACTATCGTATCTTCCACCTTGACAGTTACCTTAGTGGTATCATTATGCCATCCAGACGGTGTATTGATTGTGATTTTTACACTCGGATTGATATAGGCACATTCCTTGTAATCCTTTGCACACACCTCACAATCTTCATTTACTGCATACTGACTGCATTTTTCCTTACAGGTGCATTTTGCGGCAGGCTGTGTCTCCTCAGTTGTGCCTTCTGTGGAATTTTCTGTTGTATTCTCCGTGGACTGCTCTGTATGATTTTCTCCACTACCGGAACTGTCCTTGTTATCAGTGCCGGACGCTGTGCTTTCTGCACTGCCTTCTTCCGCCGCACTCTCTGTTTTCTGCTCTGCGGTATCCTCCGCATGAACCTCCACAGTATTTGCCCTGTTTGCAAAAAATGCCCCGACCGGCATACAAAAAAGTATTGCCGACAGTATCAGGGACATTAGTGCCTTAGCGGATAACTTCTTCATTTTCATTGGTCGAATCCTCCTTTTCCTGTTCCCGTTTCTGTAATAGATTTCTGACTTCATCCTCACTGAGCTTATTAAGCATCTGCAATCGCTCTGATGAGATTTTATATTTCCGAATGATCTTCATGGCTTCGGCATCCTCTGCCATCTGTTTCTGCTCTGCAAGGTCTTTTTCCTTTGCCTGTAGCTGTGCTATCTGTTCTCTGACCTTTTTAAGCTGTGCATTGATTCTTTCTACTGACAACTGATCTTCCTCCCTTCGCTAATTTAATCTTCCAAAACCATAAAAATGGCTCTGCCAGTAAGAGGTATTGATTGAGGTATACTGGATTGGATCACCACAATGCACCATCGTACCGTTTCCACAATAAATACCAACATGTGTGACGGTTCGCCCTGCATTATAAGTTTTTGTAAAAAATATGAGATCTCCTGCCTTTGCTTCCGATGCGGATACCGAAGTACACTGGTCATAAATGCCCTGTGCTGTGGTTCTTGGCAGGTTATGTACGCCGCTGTTTGAAAATACCCAGCATACAAAACCGGAACAGTCAAAACTTGCCGGAGCTGTGCCGCCAAAAGTATATGGCATTCCCAGATACCTGTTTGCTTCCCGCATAAGCGTCTGCACCGTTGCATCGTCATAGGACTCCGGTGGTATCACATTGCCGGTTCCTCCTCCGGTGCCGCCCGGTGTTTCCCCATAAATGGTCTGCTCTCCTGCCTCAAAATAAAATAACGGGTTATAATACTCCCCGTTATACAAACATTCGATATGAAGGTGGCTTCCGGTACTACTTCCTGTATTTCCGCTTTTGCCTATATCGTCACCCTTTTTGACACTCTGTCCTGCGGACACATTTAAGCTATCCATGTGGGCATATTTTGTGGTATATCCCTTACTGTCCGTAATCACCACATAATTCCCATAATAGGAATCGTAAGCCGCTTCCATAACCGTTCCGTCATGTGCTACATGTACCATGGTTCCGGTCGGTACTGCTATATCCACACCTCTGTGAAGCTCCTCGTCTCCGGTGTTTGGATTTTTCCGGTAGCCATAATAACTGCTGATATAGTAATACCAGTAATAATCAACTGGAGAAGCAAAGACCTGTAAGCCGCCTTTTGTCTCCGTATAGGCTCCAAAAATTTCCGTCTGTTCGCTGTCCATGCGTCCGGCTACAATGCTTTCAAGCGGTGTAACGGTAAGTGTGACACGAAGAATTGTTACGGTATATTCTTCTTCCTCCTCGTACTCATATTCCTCGGTATGGGTAGTCCCGTCCGGATTTGTTACTATTCTGGTTCTGGTCTTTGTGACTGTCCTTGTCCGTGTTTCCTCTACTTCCTCGGTAGTGAGTGAATACATGGCATCAAATAATTCCTGAATCTCACTCTCCATTCCTGCGGCAGTAAATTCCGTATGGACTGCGGAAAGATAACTGATCAGTGTGTACGGATCATGCCCGATTGCACCAAGGTTATAATCGTATTCATCGTATCCCGGATAATCAGTTTCAATCCGGTCAATCTTGTTTTGCAGCTCCATTTCCTTTTCTGTAAAAGATAAATCTACTGCATCAATCTCTGCCGGAAGGCTAAGATATGTGCTTGCCATCGTTGTTGTCACAGTTCCGGTAAACATGGAACCACAGCTTGATAATGCCGACATGATCATGATAAGAAGTAAAGCAAAAATGCCGATTGTAATGATAAGCGTTTTATTTTTGGTTGCAATCTCCTGTAACTTCTTTGCAATCCCGGTTGCAGCATTGGTTGTCTTTGTAAATGTTTCCTTTGCAGTCTTGGCTTCTGCTCCTGCCCGCCTTGCCTTGGCATACTCACGCTTGATGCGCTGTTTCTGTAGCTGCCTTTGTAACTGTTTCTTTGGACTGTTGCCCTTTAGATGTGGATTTTCACTGATGAATTTCTCATACTCCAGCTTCATATCTGCTGTGACCTGCTTTTTCTGCAATCGCTCTAGGCGGTCACGCTTTCTCTGTGCCTTGCTCTTGCGGTGATACTTCATATAGTGATAAATGTCCTCGGCACGCTGTTCCGTCTTGTGTGCACCCTCAACCGCAGAATTGTCCTTTTCTGTTTCTGCAATCTTACGATGCACAAAATACATATTTTCCGTTTGCAGCTTATGAACCGCAGTTTTTCCCAGACCATCCTGCTTAAATGGCTTCTCCACATCCACCGGAACAACGATATATTTTGCTTTTCCGTTCTGTTCATCAAAGACACGTTTCATCTCATACTGCCGCTTTTTCGGCATCTTGTCCTTTGCTTTCTGCAACTTCTGACGACTCTTTTCCGACTTATCAAAAGCCTTCTGTACTTTTTTGTCGGTAAATTCTTCCGCCTGCCCCTGCGAAAATGTGGCATCCTTTGTCTGGAAATCTCCATAATCGGACTGCTTTGTATTTTCTGACTTCGCACGCTCTCTGTGTGCGTGTTCTCTCTGCACACGCCCTTTGTGATATTTTCCTTTTTCCTCAGACCGTTGGTAGGTGTCCCTGACATGAACCTCATTTTCCATCGTGCTGTCAGAATCCCCCGGCTGTTCCTCCTGCATGAAACTGTTTTCCTTTAAGAATGCCTTTTCCGCATCGGCTTCTGACTTCTGGACATTGTGACCAGAAGTATTCTGTTGCTGTTGCAACTGACGGTAATATTTCTTTTTATTGCCCGTTTTTCTCTCTGCTCCAGTTTCCGACTTTTGGACATTGTGACCAGAAGTTACATTTTTTGTATCACTGCCATGGTTCGCATCCCTTGGCAGATTGCTCACAGGCTTCTCGCTGGCACTAAACTGGTTTTCCACAGAAAAGGTGTTATCCTGCCTGTGTTCTGTATGCTTTGCTCCAGTCACTTCCTTATCTTTGGAAAATGTCTCTTTTTCAAATGCCTTTGCCGCCTGCTTTTTCTGTCTCTTTTCTGCCATTTACACTGCGTCCTCCTTCTGCACCGATTCCTCCGGCTTGGTATTCATAATTCTGTAGGTCTTGGTGTCTGTCGGATATTTGTCCACGAAAGGAATTACGACATTATCAAACAGTATCAGACCGCTTCCCGGCTCGGAGTTGGTGACATAAGATAACTGTTTATCCGATAATCCCAACTTATCAGCGAGGATTGCCTGATCTTTGGCATTCTGATTTAACAGATACACAAAATCGCTGTTACCCAAAATACCTTCAATCTCCTCAGAACGGAGGAAATCGCCCACGTTCTGCGTCAAACCTGTCGGAATACCGCCCCATTTTCTGAAACGCTTCCAGATTTCCACGGAATAAATAGCTGTCTGCTTCTCCTTCAGAAGAAGGTGGAACTCATCACAGTAATAACGGGTAGCAATCTTTCGCTCCCTGTTCTGTGAAACCCTGTTCCACACTGCATCCTGCACGATTAACATACCCAGCTCTTTCAACTGGTTTCCCAAATCTCTGATGTCAAAGCACATGATACGATTGCCGCTGTCTACGTTGGTATGGTGGTTGAAATAATTCTGGGAACCATGTACATACAGCACAAGGCTGTTTGCGATACGCTCTGCCTTTGGATTCTTATGCTTCAGAAGTGCGTTGTATAAATCCTCCAGTATCGGCATATTTTCTGGCACCGGATTTTCAAAATATTTATCGTAAATATGACGGATGCATTCGTCGATGATACCTTTCTCATCATTCTCCAGACCGTCCTTGCCACCTGCAATCAGATCACACAATGTAATGATAAAATCAGATTTCAGTTTTAATGCTTCCTTATCCCCCTTATGGCTCAACTGAATATCCATCGGGTTCAGATAATCTTTGGAATTAGTGGCAAGTTTTACAACCTGTCCATGTAGTGCTGCCACTAGCGCAAAATACTCGCCCTCCGGATCGCAGATAATAATGTCGTCCTTTGTGATAAGAAAACAACTTAAAATCTCACGCTTTGCACTAAAACTCTTACCACTTCCGGGTGTTCCTAAGATAACTCCGTTTGGTGTACGGAGCCTTTTGCGGTCTGCCATGATCATGTTGTTGCTGAGTGCATTTAACCCGTAATAGATTGCCGGAGCAGGCATAAATAATTCCTGCATGCAGAATGGTACTAAGATTGCGGTGCTTTTTGTGGAAAGAGTACGCTCAATGCCTGTCTCATTGCATCCAATCGGTGCGGATGCCATAAGTCCCTGTTCCTGCAAATACTGTAAACATCTGAGGTCACAGTTTGCCTGCTGAATGATACCGGACACTCTCTGCATTAAGCTCTCCAGTTCCCGCTTGGTTCTGCCATAACAGGTAATAAGGAATGTCATGTTGATCATCTTCTGATTGCTCGTATTCAAATCATCCAGAAATTCCAGCGTATCCTTTTCATAGGTCACAATATCCGTTGGAAGAATATCCATATCGTAGCCGCTCCGGACTGCCTTTTTCTGCTCCTCAATCTTCATCTTCTGGATATTGGAAATGACCGCTTTTAACTTCTTGATTGCCTTTACCGGATCTTCCGTCTGCATGTGCATGGAGATAGTAAGGTTTGCATCAATGTCAAGAAGCTGCTTGATCAGCTCGTCCGTAAACTTCGGTGCGATAATATCCAGATAGGACACACAGCCATACATATTTCCCGACTTGAAGCGGTTCGGATAGCGGAAATCAAACCCCGGCGGTGCAATATAGTCCTTGACCGACTTACCGGATTCTGCCAGATCCTTAAACGAAAAGCGGAAAGGCTCCATGGTATCCTGATTAAAATATTCATGCAGGATACGCAGTCTTTCCTTTCCGTCCAGTCCCCTCGCAAGGGTTCCTATGTTGTTTAAGTTCCGTATGACATCTTTTTCAATGTTGTTAAGGCGGCTCTTGGCTTCCTTGTAGCCATTGCTCTCCACACCAAAAATCAGATATTTTGATTTGATGATGCCATTGTTTCCCTTTGCCGCCTGCTTCTTTAACATCTCCGTATATTCTTCACGAATGTCGTTAAAATCATCCTCCTGCCACGGAATGTCAAACTGTTCTGTAAGCATCTGTTCGTTGACCTGCCTGTTGAAAAGCACCAGTTCAAACCTCACAGACGGATCAAAATAATTGATGAGCTTGCTGTACTGTGCCAGTATGTCCGCCTGCTCGTCCACTTCCAGAAGCGAATAGTTTATATCAAAAAATTCCACCATCTTTGTATAATAACGGTGGCTGACCTGACAGATACCGTCACGGAACATCTTTTCAAAAGTAATCGTCTTTTGTGCGGTAGTCGGCTTTTCTTTCTCATTGCTCTTTCCCGATAAAATATGTTTCAACTGTATAAGACGCTTCTTCTCTGAAAAGGTAAGTCCACCGCTTTTGCTGTTATTCCTGCTATTGCCTTTATAACTGCTTTTTCTGCGGCTTTCCGGTTCTGCCTTTTGCTTTTTCTTCAAGATAACGAACCTCCCTTCGTAATTTTTCTTTTTCTTCCAACTGCTTGTATAAGTTCTCTGACCGGTATGGTCTTATGCCCGGTGTGAGTATCTTCTGCCGGAGCATAAAATACAAAATCTTCTCTGCCGGAAATCCGTTTTTTTCATACATTGCAAAAAAGAAGAATGGAAGCATTGCTCCCATCATAAGAAGTGATGCGGCTGATGTTCCGATCAGTCCCTTTGTTAAAAAATACAAGGGTATCCCGGCTACTGCCGCACCGCTGAAACAGATGATCTGTCTCTTTGTTAAGTTCAGTGCCACTTTTGTCTTGATACCGGACAAATCCTTCGGCACCTGCACGGATATTGCCATATCGTTCCTCCCTTAGTGCGCATTCCAGATAGATTTCGATAATGAACCAGTCTTAAAGAGTGAAAAGCATAAAATAACGGTATATGCTGCCACCGACCAGAGTGCCGTATGCAGGTTGTCGGATACTGCCACACCAGCCACAAGCACTGCATAGATTGCAACGCATACCATCATAAAAAATCCCTGAAATGCTAGAGCACAAAGCCCCTTAAAATAATTCGTTCCTATCGTTCCCCATTCCCGGTTGGTTACGGTTGCACAGGGAACTGGTGCTACTGATACATAAAGATATATTTCAATCATTCGCCCATAAAGAATGACGGTGATAAGGACTGACATGATTTTCATACATAAACTGACGATCATGGTCTCCATTCCCAGTCCCAACAGCTCTCCTATGCTCATTTCCGAAAACTGCTCATTGAACATCGTCTGCAGCGTACTTGCCACATCAATACTGGTGCTTCCGGTAATCGCTGATGCGGCAGAATTTACGATATGGCTTCCCACATCAAATACTGCCATTACAATGTCAAAAGTCTTGCTAAGAAGCATGACTGCAATACACGCTTTCATAAAAAAGCGGATAAAAATGGCTGTATTGAAGTCATGCAGGTTATTTTTGTCAATGACCATGGAAATAAGCTCATAGACGAGTACAAAACTGATGATCATTCCCGCTATGGGAATCATCACATTGTCGGACAAGGTTTTTATCATATCAAAAATACCGGAGTTCCATGTGCTGGGGGTTTTGCTGACCTCCCCTGCAATCGTGCCTACCTTGTCATTGACATCGGTAAACATGGTTTCAAAGTTGGTCAGAACCCACCCCTGCAACAGTTCCTTTATGAATTCAGTAATCTTATCAATGATCCCGCCCATGAATTATGAGAACAGAGTGGTAAGCTGTGGAATTACCGTCTGTGCCACAATGATGATACCACCGCCACTCATAAGCTGTTTTATCCCCAATTAGGTGTAAAACTCTGCTCGATGGCGGGCGGCGGCGT
>ERZ832973.1360-NODE-1360-length-19647-cov-37.912464_pt1 | contig 19647 bp, 15 predicted proteins | sample MGYA00519950_ERZ832973 | MGnify/ENA primary metagenome ERZ832973 (study PRJEB31850, sample SAMEA3708734) | human gut metagenome | biome: human gut; feature: human-associated habitat; material: faeces | place: China | collected 2014 ... | reverse complement strand
TATATACATCTTTATTATTTTTGCTGCCTGTGATTGCTATGTACATGATAAAAAAAATCCTTTTTTCTTCTAGTATACCACACTATTACAAGCAAGTACATATCAAAACATAAAATTTGACATAAAAAATGCAGGTTTTATAAGACCTGCAAGGTGATTTTTAATTATTCAACTGTCAAACTCCCGAGAAGATAAAACGGTTCTGGAATCCATGATGGAAAGGACTTGCCGTGTGCTTTTTAGTGTACTATAATGAATGGAAAAGAACTTCAGGAGGATGGCATTATGAAAGTTATCAGTACAGAAAAAGCGCCGGCAGCAATCGGACCATATTCTCAGGCAATGGTAGTGAAGGGCGTGGTATTTACATCAGGACAGATTCCATTAAACCCAGAAACAGGCGAAATCCAGGGAGCTACTATTGAAGAACAGGCAGAGCAGGTTATGAAAAATCTGGGTGCTGTCTTAGAAGCAGCAGGAAGCAGCTACGAAAAGACTATAAAAACCACTTGTTTTTTAGCAGATATGGGAGATTTCGCAGCATTTAATGAAGTGTATGGTAAATACTTTACGGGAAAGCCATCACGTTCCTGTGTGGCGGTGAAAACATTACCTAAAAATGTGCTTTGTGAAGTAGAAGTGATTGCAGAAGCAGAATAAAAATAGAACCCCGAAAATCCGTATAGTACTGGTTTTCGGGGTGATTTTTTGCATTTAGAGTTGTATATCCGGCAACAGGTAGCGAAGGAATTTTTCGCAGACAGGGGAAGATAGAAGCTGGGATTGATATGCTAGAATCAGCTTTCTGTTGGGGATAGATTCCTGTATGTTTAGAGGGTAAAATTCTTTTTGACGATGTTTTAATACATAATCAGGGACAACCGTAATACCAAGGCCAATGTGAGCAAAATCTAGGAGAAGATCATTACTGGAAAGTTCAGCTTCTGGTGTTAGGGATAGACCATGTTTTACAAAAAGTTGGTGGAGAAATTCACTGGTAGTGCTGGTTTTATCCAACATAAGAATAGGATAACGGGTTAATTCCCGTAAGGACAGCGCCTGGTTTTCTAAGTTGAAAAATTTCTTACCTGCCACGAAAATGTCCTGAAACTCTCGAATAACGTAGAAGGTATCTTTTTCTGTTAAATAGGGATTTGGTGTGTTTGCCACAATAAAGTCTACCTTGTTGTTGTGGAGAAGGGATACGCAATCTTTTGAAGTTGCGTTTGTAACCTTTATGTGGATGTTTGGAAATTCCTGGTGGAAACGCTGAAAATAGGGAACCAGAAAATAGCGACATATGGTGTCACTGGCTCCAATACGCAAAGGTGCTTCCAGGGAAGGAGAATTCAAAATCTGATTTTCTCCTTCATATAAAAGGTTTACTGCGGGTTCCACATGTCGCAGGAGAGATTCTCCTTCTGGGGTTAAGGCGACTTTTTTTGTACTCCGGTGAAACAGGGCATGTCCCAATTTTTGCTCCAATGATTTCACAGACTGGCTTACCGCAGACTGGGAAATATAGAGTTGTCTGGATGCTTCGGAGAAACTTAGAGTGGTAGCTACGTAATAAAAAACTTTATAAAGTTCAAAACTGATATCCATAGATTAAATCTCCAATTATATATGTATTCATGTTATAATATAAAAGTTACAAGAAAAAAAGTCAATGAAGAGTAGGAATGTAAGATGTCTATAAATATAAGTGATGTTTTAAAGATGGAAGAATGGAAAGAATGTAGATTAGTTGCAGGAAATAAAGGAGTAGATCGAGAGATACTTTATATTGATGCCATGGAAGTTCCTGATATTATTCCATGGATTAAAAAAAATGAGTTGATGATTACTACAGGATATGCCATGAATCGTGACGAAGGGGTATTGTTAGATATTATTAAAGCTATGGCAAAAGCAGGTTCCTCTGGTATTGCATTAAAAACAAAATTTTTCGGAGAAATCACCCAGAAGATAAAAGATCTGGCAAATGAATTGCAGGTTCCTGTAATTGAGGTACCACGGGATATGGCTTTTATTAATCTCGCAAATCCTTTAATGAAAAAAGTGGTGAATGCACAAAATCAAAAGTTAGAATTTAATAAAGCTATGAATGAAAAATTTCTTGAAATACAGATTGAGGGTGGTGGATTTCAGGAAATTTGTGCTGTTTTGGGAGAAATGCTTGGATGTTTAATTTTGGTTGCTGATCATAGACAGATGTTACTAGGGTGCTATCCGGAAGGAGAAGGTGCAGAACGATGGTTAGCAAAAAATGCTTATGAAGATACAACTATACAGAAGCAGTTAAAAGAGTATGTGGAGAAAAGCAAAGATGAAATCGTGGCTGCATCAGCAGGAGAGTGGGAAATACGTGCAATGGGGATATACGTAAAAAATAAATGCAATGGATTTCTTTATGCAGTAGGTTTAAAAGGAAAGTTTGATGAAATGAGTGAAATTGCATTAAGGCAAGCAGGCGTTTATCTAGCTTTGGAGTTTTCTAAAAAGGGTTTGGTAGAACAAACAGAATATTACCAAGATAACAACTTTTTTTTTGATTTAATTAGTGGAAATATTCAGACAGAAGAAGATGCTGTAAAACGTGCTAGAGGGCTAAAGTGGCCTTCTTTTTCATACATATTGGTGGTTGGAGATATTGATGAGTTTGAAAAAGTGATTCGAAATAAAACAGAAGCTGAAGTAAATATTTTTAAAGATGAGATTATGCAGATTCATAAAGATGTCTTGAGAAGGCACAGACAATGTTTTTTTGTTGGAAATAAGAGTGATAGTTTTCATTGTCTGTTTACAAAGGACATTGAGAAAAGCGAAATTTTGAAGTGTATGAAAGAAATACAGAGACAGATTTATAAAAACTATGGTGCATGGATTACAATCGGAGTTTCTACAGAGATTTTTTCTTATCATGATTTTATTATGGCCTATAAGAAAGCAAGAACTGCAATTACAATTGGTAAGAAAAGAGGAAAGAGAGAGATTTGTTTTATTGAAGATCTTCGATTAGAAGAGGCATTTTTTGAAATGGCAAAAATGGATATTTTTCGTGAATTTGTAGATGAGACACTTCTGGAATTGAAGATGCATGATGAAAAGTATGGAACCCCTTTTTTGGAGACGCTTAAAACACTGGCAGAGCATCATGGTGCAAGAAAAGAAACAGCGGAGACATTGTTTCTTCATAGAAATACATTAGCTTATCGTATTAGGCGAATTGAACAATTAACGGGGGCTGATTTAAATGATCCAGATGTGTTGTTTCAAGTAAATTTAGTAATGAAAATATTGGCTTACATGGAATCATAATTAAAAAGATGAGAAATTATTTGTTCGTGGTGCACAATTTAACGATTTAAATTTGTGCACCACGAATCTTGTAAAAGGAAGAAGGAATATGTTATCTTTTTATGAAAGATTATGGAGATAATGAATTGTTGCTAAAGGAGGAAATGAGATGAAGAAGAAAGTAATTGCTATCGTTCTTGCAGCAGTTATGGCTATGTCAGTGGCGGGCTGTGGAAGTAAAGAAAAAACAGAAAAGCAAGAAGGGAAGACAGCAGATAACAAAGAAGAAATTGTAAACAAAGAAGCATCTATTGATGTTCCAGATGAAGTGACAAAAGGTGGAGAATTAAAGATTGCACTGATCTCTTCGCCTAAAAATCTTGATCCTGTAAAATATACAGGAACTTACGAGGCACAGATTCTTTATCAGGTATGTGATACAGTGGTAACATATGATAAAGAAATTGCAAATATTAAGCCATCGCTTGCAACGGAATGGACCATAAGTGAAGATGGAATGGAATATCTGTTTACCATTCGTGATGATGTGTATTTTCATCCAGGAAAATTCCAAGATGGTAGAAAAATGACAGCAGAAGATGTTGCTTACAGTTTAAATCGTTCTGCAAAAGAATCGGCTTTACAGCGTCTTGATATGTTAGATTATGCAGAGGCGGTGGATGAGACTCATGTGAAAGCTGTTTTAAAAGCACCAAGTGCCGTATTTATGACTGCATTAACAAATATTGGAAACGGAATTGTTCCAAAAGAAGAAGTAGAAGGTTGGGGCGACGAATTTGGTAATCATTTAGTAGGTACGGGGCCTTTCATGATGGAAAAGTTCAGTTTGGATCAACAGACAGAATTAGTGAAAAATGAAAAGTATTTTCTTGGTGAACCAAACTTAGATCGCGTTGTTTTTAAAGTAATTACAGATCAGAATCAGGAGGTAAACGCTTTAAGAACTGGTGAGATTGATATCGCTATGCAGATCTCTGGTGAATCTGTAAAACTTGTTGCTGAGGATGAAAAAATCAATTTATTAAAGAAGCCTAGTATTCAGATTACTTATGCATATTTCAATATGGTAAATGGACCAACTGCAGATCCGAAGGTTCGAGAAGCATTGATAAAAGCAGTTGATTACAAAGAGTTAGCAGCAGGTGTATTCCAGTATGGAGAAGGGGAAGAAGCATGTCTTCCACTACCAAAAGCATCATGGGGATATGATGAAGCAGTAGAAGCAGATGTTCCATCCTACGATCCGGAAGGAGCAAAAGAGTTACTTGCAGAAGCAGGGTATGCAGATGGAATGGAATTGGATATTTATGTGACAAATGAAACATTCCGTCAGAAAGCGGCAACAATTCTTCAGTCATATTGGAAGATGGTAGGCGTTGATTTAAATATTAATACCGTAGAATGGGGTGCTTTCAGCGAGGTTGGTGCATCTGGACAGGCAGATATCTTTGCAATGGGATGGTTATGGTATCCAGATCCATATTTCTTCTTTGATAAGATGTTCAAATCAGATGCAATTGGTACACTTGGAAATGGACAGGGATATAATAATCCAGAAGTAGATCAGTTATTGGCAGATGCTTTGATTGAAACAGATCAAGAAAAGCGTGCGGAAATATATAAAAAAGTATTAAAAATCATTACAAATGACGATACAGGAATCTTTTATGGAAATCCATACGAATGTATGGGAGTTCATCCAAGAGTTCAGGATTTTAATCAAAGGTCTGACGGTACTATAAAATTAGTTACAGACGAAGAAAATGTTTGGGTTATTCAATAAATAATTTTATCTGTCTCACTCAATGCCTGTTTTAGGGGCAATGAGTGAGACAGATTTTGATAGATGACGTTTAGTTAAGGAGGCAGAGTATGCTAAAAACAATACTGAAAAGGGTTTTGCAGAGTATTCCGACACTTTTTATTGTAATTACGATTACATTTATTCTTACTCGCATGATACCAGGGAATCCTGCACTTACAATGTTAGGTCCGCAAGCACCCAAGGAAGCTGTAGAACAACTGGAAGAAGAACTTGGACTTAACAAAAGTAAGGGTGAACAGTACATGATGTACTTGAAACAGATTCTTTCAGGGGATTTTGGGAAATCTTATTCTTATAACCAACCAGTGATAGAGTTGATTATGGAAAGAGTGCCAAATACACTTTTGATTACCTTGACAAGTCTTTTGATTGCGCTTGTTTTAGGCGTGATGGCAGGAATTATCTCTGCAATAAAACAATATTCCATGTTGGATTACATTTTTATGGTAATTGCATTGATTGGTGTTTCTATGCCTATTTTTTGGATGGGATTAATGCTAGTCCTAGTGTTTAGTGTCAATCTGGGATGGCTTCCAGCTATGGGAATTGGAGATATGGGAAATGGTCTGTGGGATGTAATCAGCCATATGATTCTGCCTTGTTTTTGTCTGTCTACAATTCCAATGGCTACATTTGCCAGAATTACCAGATCAAGCATGTTAGAAGTGGTAAATAATGATTCCATTAGGGCGCTGAGAGCAAGAGGGCTTCGAGAAAGTGTTGTTATATGGAAACATGCATTAAAGAATGCATTACCTCCGATTGTAACTGTTTTAGGTCTTCAGCTTGCCACAGCATTTACAGGAGCAATTTTAACAGAAAGCATCTTTGCATGGCCTGGTATGGGAACTATGATCGTAAGTGCGATTGATAACAGAGATTATGCATTGATTCAAGGGGTTGTTTTGTTTACAGCAATCGTATTTGTTGTAATCAACCTGGTGGTAGATATTGTCTATACCATGATTAATCCTAAAGTAAATTATGAGAATGGGAATGGAGGAAAGTAAATGACGGAAAAGACTTATACGACAGAAAAAATGGGAATTGAAGCCCATTCCCAACTTGTAAAAAAAGAACGAAAATCAAATAATGTTTGGAATAAATTGCAGAGAAACAAAACAGCTATGATTGGTCTGGTGATAGTGGTATTTATGATTGTTTTAGCTGTTTTTGCACCTTTGCTTGCTACTCATGATCCAAATGCAATTAAACCATCTGAGACTTATTTAGGATTGGGGGAAAATGGGCACCTGTTTGGCACAGATGAATTTGGAAGAGATTTGTTTTCTCGTGTAGTTTATGGTGCCAGAATTTCTTTAATTGCTGCAATTGGTGGAACGATTGTTGGAGGTGTCATTGGAATTCTTCTTGGTCTTATTTCTGGCTATGCAGGTGGGGTTGTAGATGCTGTTATTATGAGAATTATGGATGGTATGCTTGCTTTTCCATTTGTTCTTTTGGCAATTATTTTAATGACTATTTTAGGTTCAGGACTGCAAAATGTTATTTTGGCTATAGGTATTGGAAATGTTCCTACATTTGCCAGAGTAGTTCGTGGTCAAGTACATATTGTTAAAAATGAAGAATATTGTAATGCAGGTCGTGTAATCGGTATTTCAAATATGAGAATGTTGTTTGGGCATATTTTGCCAAATACGATTTCTCCGATTATCGTTTATGCAACACTGAATATTGCAGGTGCGATTATTTCAGAAGCAACCTTAAGTTTTTTAGGATTGGGAATTGCGCAGCCAACTGCTTCCTGGGGAAATATTTTACGTGCTGGTAGAGATTGCTTAAATACAGCACCTCATATTGCTACTATATCGGGCGTATTTATTTTGGTTACTGTTCTTGGGTTTAACCTTTTAGGAGATGGCGTTAGAGATGTGCTTGATCCGAAGATGAAAAGATGATGAAGGAAGAATGAGGGAAACATATGAGTAGTAAAGAATTGCTTACTGTGAAGGATTTAAAAACATATTTCTTTACCGCCAGCGGTGTTTCAAAAGCAGTTGACGGTGTTAGTTTTACTTTAAATAAAGGAGAGACCATGGGAATCGTGGGAGAGTCTGGTTCAGGAAAGAGTGTGACTGCTTCCTCCATCATTCGTCTTCTTCCTAAAATAGGAAAAATTGTTGAAGGTGAGATCCATTTTGATGGAAAAGATATTTTGAAATTAAACAAAAATGAATTGTTGAACTATAGAGGAAAGGATATTGCCGTTGTCTTTCAGGACCCTATGACATCTTTAGATCCTGTGTTTAAAATTGGGAATCAGATGGTGGAAATGATCTGTGCTCATCAAGATGTAACTAGGGAAGAGGCAAAACAAAAGGCAATTGATGCACTGAAAAAGGTAGGGATTCCACAGCCAGAAAAAAGAATGGAATCCTATCCATATGAACTTTCTGGAGGTATGTGTCAGAGAGTTATCATTGCAATGGCAGTGTGCTGTAAACCCAAAATGATTATTGCAGATGAACCAACTACAGCATTGGATGTAACCGTGCAGGCACAGGTTCTGGAGTTACTGGAAGAATTGCAGGAGGAAATGGATACATCCATTTTATTAATTACACATAATTTAGGTGTTGTATGGAAAATGTGTGATACAGTTATGGTTATGTATGCAGGGAAAACCGTAGAGTATGCCACTGCCAAGAATCTGTATTTAAATCCCATGCATCCATATACATGGGGGCTGTTAGATTCTATGCCAAAACTGAGTGATGAGGTAAAAGGGGAATTAAATACCATTTCTGGTACACCACCTGATTTGCGTCTGACAGGCAATTGTTGCAATTTTTGTAATCGCTGTCAGTATGCCACTGAAATATGCAGTAAAGAGGTACCGCCGCTGATGGAGTTAGAAGAGGGGCATTTTGTAGCCTGTCACAGACAGAATAAAAAGGAACAACTAAGAAGAGGCGAGGTGAAGGAAAATGGATGAGAAAAAGGTGATTCTAAAAATTCAAAATCTGAGCAAAGATTTTAAAATCAAGAGTCGGAAATTAAGTGAAAAACCACAAATTCTTCATGCATTATCTAACGTTTCTTTAGATGTATATGAAGGTGAAACATTAGGGATTATTGGTGAGTCTGGATGTGGTAAATCTACTTTTGGCAAGTGTCTGGTACAGCTTCATAAACCAACAAGTGGAACTTTAGAATACAAGGGTGAAAATATCCTTGGTTTAAAGGGAAAAGAATTAAAGAAAATAAAAAAAGATATACAAATGGTTTTTCAGGATCCATTTTCATCTTTAGACCCTAGAATGACAGCCGGTAAATTGGTAGAAGAACCAATGATTGCGCACAAGGTACTAGATAGTAAAAAAGAGCGGTCAGAAAGAGCCTTGGAGTTATTAAAAACAGTTGGTTTGGATATTCAGCATGTACATCGTTATCCTCATGAATTTTCTGGTGGACAAAGACAAAGAATTAATATTGCTAGAGCTCTGTCTTTGAATCCAAAGTTGATTGTGTGCGATGAACCTGTTTCAGCATTGGATGTTTCCATACAAGCGCAGGTGTTGAATCTTTTTAATAAACTTCAGAAAGAATATGGATTAACGTATGTGTTTATTTCTCATGACCTAAGTGTTATCAAACATATCAGTGATCGAATTGCTATTATGTATTTAGGTAGTATGGTAGAAATTTGTGAAGCCGGAGAATTATATAGAAACCCGCTTCATCCATATACAAAGGCACTATTATCTTCTATTCCGCCAGAATCTCCACTTGAAAAAAGAGAGCGTATTGTGTTAAAGGGCGAAATACCAAGTCCAATTGGTGAACAAAAGGGATGTCCATTGGCAGGTAGATGTGAATTTTGTCAAGAGAGATGTAAACAAGAAAAGCCGGAATTAAAAGAGATAACAGATAAACATAAGGTAGCTTGTTTTCTTTACAAAGATTGATACAGAAAAGAAAGGAAGAGAAACATGAGTAAAGTGACAAAAGCAGAGATTTTAGATAGAGCGAAAGGGCAGTTAGATGATCTTGTTGAATTGGTTTCACAATTGATTAAGATACCAAGTGAAAATCCCATTGGAAGTCAACGCCCAGTCATAGATTTTGTGGAAAAGTATCTTGAAGATGCAGGGATTGACTGGGAAGAAGTTGGATGTAATGAAGAGTTTCCTTGTATTGTGGCTCATATGGGTAAAGAAGATGGGTTTAGCGTAATTTTGAATGGACATGTAGATGTAGTACCAGCAGGTGATCGAGAACAGTGGGATTTTGATCCGTTTTCTGGAGAAATTACAGAAAAAGAAATTTTAGGAAGAGGAACTTCTGATATGAAAGCGGGTGTTGCTGGATTTCTTTTTGCAATGAAGATTCTAAAGGAATCAGGTGCACAATTGAACGGAAATATTCGTCTTCATATTGTTTCAGATGAAGAGAGTGGAGGTGAATTTGGTACAAAATGGTTATGTGACAATGGCTATGCAGAAAATGCAGATGCTTGTTTGGTAGGAGAACCGACTTCTCATGATAATATTGAAATTGGACAAAAAGGAAAAGCTGAATTGATTTTTAAATCGCATGGAATGTCTGCTCATGGAAGTTTGGCTGGATATAAGGGCGAGAATGCGATTCTGAAACTTTTTCATGTTTTAGAGCATCTGGATGATCTTAGAAAAATTGAAGGACATTATGGAGAAAATCAAAAACAGGCATTGATTAATTCAAAATTGATTGCTGGACAGAAAAATGGAGCAGGTACTGGAGAGGTGATTGATCATGTAGCAGTAAATGTAGGAATGATTCATGGCGGAGTAAGGCCCAATATGGTTCCTGATTACTGTGAAGCTGTTTTGGATGTGCGTCTGCCAATAGGGGTTGATGAACAGGAAATTCGCGATTGTGTGGATAATATCGTAAAGAAGAGCCAGATGGAGGGAATTGAATATACATTAGATTTCCAAAGTTTTGGTAACTATACAGAAATCGATGCAGCTATTGTGGAAGCAATCAAGAAACATGCAGAAGAATTATGGAAAATTGAAGTTTTACCTGCATATCAGTGGGCATCTAGCGATGCAAGGGAATACAGAGAAAAGGGTATTCCTACAATTCAATATGGACCATCGAACACGGTTGGCATTCATTCTTATAATGAGACAGTAGATATTGAAGATGTAAAAAATGCGGGACAAATTTATATACTTTCTTTGTGTGATTTAATGGGGATTCAGTAAGGAGAGGCTATGTTAGTAAAAGAAATAATTGATATGTTTGAAATTTTAGATTCTGCATATGCAAGTGGAGAAAAAGTAGCAGAATTTTTAAAGGGAATTAAATCAGATTGTACTGTAAAAGTGGAAACTTTGACAGGAGAAGAAGGAATGAGCACAGATGTGATTAAAGTGATGATTCCTGGAAAAAATGGAAAATCAAAGGGAGGAACTGCACCTACCATTGGACTTCTTGGAAGACTTGGGGGATTGGGGGCAAGACCGGAAAGAACGGGTTTTGTTTCTGATGGAGACGGAGCGCTGACCGTATTAGCCACAGCAGCAAAATTATTAAAAATGCAAAAGGAAGGTGACTTTTTAGAAGGTGATGTTCTGGTATCTACACATGTGTGTCCAGATGCACCGACACAGCCTCATAAGCCAGTTGCATTTATGGGTTCTCCTGTGAGCATGGCGCAGATGAATCAAAGCGAAGTAGATGCATCTGTAGATGCGATCCTTTCCGTGGATACTACCAAAGGAAATAAGATTATGAATCACAAAGGATTTTCTATTTCTCCAACAGTAAAAGATGGATATATTCTAAAGGTTAGCGAAGATCTTTTAAGTATTATGGAAATTACTACAGGACAGCTTCCAAAAGTTTTTGCATTAAGTATGCAGGATATTACACCATATGGAAATAATCTGTATCATTTAAATAGTATTTTGCAGCCGGCGACGGCAACGACAGCGCCAGTCGTGGGGGTAGCCATTACAACAGAAACAGCAGTTCCTGGATGTGCAACAGGGGCTACAAATATGCTGTCAATAGATGAAGCTGCAAGATTTATTTTAGAAGTAGCAAAAGCTTATACAAAGGGTGAATGTTCCTTTTATGATGAAAAAGAATATGCTCATTTACATAAATTATATGGATCAATGGAACACTTACGTACCTTTGGTATTGATGCTTAAAGTTGAAAAATCTGCTGATTACAGAATACATAAGTAAACAGCAGATTTTTTAATTGTAACATAGCGCATATTATTAGAAAAAATTATATAAAATATTAGTCATATTAATTTTACTTATAAGGAGATGTATGATAAACTATTTTTACAACTGGTAAAAAGAAAAAGCCAATGCCCCGGGAGGGCAGAAAGGAGCCGGAATGAGCAACGTAAGACGTGTCTATGTTGAAAAAAAACCAGATTTCGCAGTACAGGCGAAAGAATTAAAACATGAAATTGAAGGTTATTTAGGAATTCAGGACGTAGAAGCAGTACGTGTACTGATTCGTTATGATGTAGAGAATATCTCAGATGAGATTTTTGAGAAAGCATGTAACTGTGTGTTCTCTGAACCTCCTGTAGATGTATTGTTTAAAGAAACATTTGAAAGAAAGGAAGGTTCCAAAGTATTTTCTGTAGAATATCTTCCTGGACAGTTTGACCAGAGAGCAGATTCAGCCGTACAGTGTGTACAGTTTTTAAAAGAGGATGAGAATCCGATCATCCGCTCTGCAACTACATACGTGATTGAAGGAAATGTTTCTCTTGAAGAGCTGGAAGCGATCAAAGCACATTGCATCAACCCAGTAGATTCCAGAGAAGCAGAAGCAGAAAAACCGGAAACACTGGTGACAAATTTTGAGGAACCAGAAGATGTAAAGATTTTTGAAGGCTTTGCTGATATGCCAGAAGATGAGCTTAAAGAACTGTATGCTTCTTTGAATCTTGCTATGACCTTTAAAGATTTCCTTCACATTCAGAATTATTATAAAAACGAAGAAAAACGTGATCCTTCCATGACAGAAATCCGTGTACTGGATACTTACTGGTCTGATCATTGCCGTCATACAACATTCTCCACAGAGTTAAAGAATGTTACTTTTGGAGATGGTGATTACAAAGAACCAATCGTAAAAACATACGAAAAATATCTGGCTGACCGTCAGGTGATTTATAAAGACAGAGATGACAAGTTTGTCTGCCTGATGGATCTGGCTCTCATGGCTATGAAAAAAATAAAAGCAGAAGGCAAACTTCAGGATCAGGAAGAGTCTGATGAAATCAATGCATGCTCTATTGTTGTTCCTGTTGATGTAGACGGAAAAGAAGAAGAGTGGCTTATTAACTTCAAAAACGAGACTCATAACCACCCAACAGAGATTGAGCCATTTGGTGGTGCTGCGACATGTCTTGGCGGAGCTATCCGTGACCCGCTTTCCGGACGTACCTATGTTTACCAGGCTATGCGTGTGACAGGTGCTGCTGACCCAACTGTTTCTGTAAAAGAAACCATGAAAGGTAAATTACCTCAGAAAAAACTGGTTCGTGGTGCTGCTCATGGATATTCTTCCTACGGTAACCAGATTGGTCTTGCAACAGGATATGTAAAAGAAATTTATCATCCAAACTACGTTGCAAAACGTATGGAAATTGGTGCGGTATTAGGTGCTGCTCCAAGAAGAGCGGTAATCAGAGAAAACGCTGATCCAGGTGATATCATCATCTTATTAGGTGGACGTACCGGACGTGATGGCTGCGGCGGTGCTACAGGTTCCTCTAAAGTACATACAGAAGAGTCCATTGAAACCTGTGGTGCAGAAGTGCAGAAAGGTAATGCACCTACAGAAAGAAAGATTCAGAGACTGTTTAGAAGAGAAGAAGTCAGCTGCATTATCAAAAAGTGTAACGACTTTGGTGCTGGCGGTGTTTCTGTTGCTATCGGTGAACTGGCAGCAGGACTGAAAATTGATCTGGACAAGGTGCCGAAGAAATATGCTGGTCTTGACGGAACAGAAATCGCTATTTCTGAGTCTCAGGAACGTATGGCTGTTGTTATTGATCCAAAAGATGTGGATACTTTCTTAGGATTTGCCAAAGAAGAAAACTTAGAAGCAATTCCAGTTGCTGTTGTTACAGAATCTCCAAGACTGGTGATGAACTGGAGAGGAAAAACCATCGTAGATTTATCCAGAGCATTCTTAGATACCAACGGTGCTCATCAGGAGACGGATGTGTTCGTGGACATTCCAAACAAAGAAGGAAATGTTCTGGACCGTGCAAAAGTTTGTGATGTAAAAGAACGCTGGTTAAAAACACTGGCTGACTTAAATACCTGTTCCCAGAAAGGCCTGGTAGAAATGTTTGACGGTTCTATCGGAGCTGGAAGTGTATTTATGCCATACGGCGGTAAATATCAGATGACAGAAACACAGGCTATGGTAGCAAAAGTGCCTGTATTAAATGGAAAAACAGAAACTGTTACCATGATGAGCTATGGTTTTGACCCATATCTGTCAAGCTGGAGCCCATATCACGGAGCTGTTTATGCAGTGACAGAATCTGTAGCAAGAATCGTAGCTGCCGGTGGTGATTACAGCAAGATTCGCTTCACCTTCCAGGAATATTTCAGAAGAATGACAGAAGACCCAAGCCGCTGGAGCCAGCCGTTTGCAGCACTTCTTGGTGCATACGCAGCACAGCTTGGATTTGGACTTCCATCTATCGGTGGTAAAGACTCTATGTCTGGTTCCTTCAATGAAATCGACGTTCCACCTACACTGGTATCCTTCGCAGTGGATGTGGCAAAACAGAAAGATGTAATTACCCCTGAACTGAAAAAAGCAGGAAGCAAATTAGTATGGCTGCGTTTACCAAAAGCAGAGTATGACTTACCGAACTTTGAAGCATTAAAAGAACAGTATGCAAAACTGCATGAAGATATTCAGGCAGGAAGAGTTATTTCTGCTTATGCATTAGACCGTCAGGGTATTGCTGCTGCAGTTTCCAAGATGGCATTTGGTAACCAGCGTGGTGTGAAGATCGAACATAATGTAGATGAGAGAGACCTGTTTACAGCAGGATTTGGCGATATTATCTGCGAAGTAAAACACGATAAAGTCGGAGAACTGGCAATGACATACACTGTAATCGGTGAAGTCTTAGAAGAGCCTGTTCTGACTTATAAGGATATGTCTATTTCTATGGCAGAGGCTCTGGAAACATGGAAAGCACCTCTTGAGAAGGTGTTCAAGACACGTTCTGGTTCTGAGACAGATGATGCAACTAAGAATATGGATAAGGGTGTATATGATACAAAAGACATCCATATCTGTTCTCATAAGATTGCACAGCCAACCGTATTTATTCCAGTATTCCCGGGAACAAACTGTGAATACGACAGCACAAAAGCATTTGAACGTGCCGGTGCAAAAGTTATCACAAAGGTATTCAAAAACCTGGATGCAGCAGACATCCGTGATTCTGTAGAAACTTTTGAAAAGGCAATTGATCAGGCTCAGATGATTATGTTCCCAGGTGGTTTCTCCGCGGGTGACGAACCGGATGGTTCTGCGAAATTCTTTGCTACTGCATTCCAAAATGCAAAGATTAAAGAAGCAGTTATGCGCCTCTTAAATGAAAGAGATGGTCTTGCACTTGGTATCTGTAATGGTTTCCAGGCTCTGATCAAGCTGGGACTGGTTCCATACGGTGAAATCGTAGGACAGACAGAACAGTCTCCAACCTTGACCTTTAACACCATTGGACGTCATATTTCCAAGATGGTTTATACAAAAGTGGTAACAAATAAATCCCCATGGCTGCAGAAAGCAGAGCTTGGAAAAGTTTATACAAATCCGGCTTCTCATGGTGAAGGTAGATTTGTCGCTAACGAAGAATGGTTAAAGAAACTGTTTGAAAACGGCCAGGTTGCGACACAGTACTGCGACTTAAACGGAAACATTACCATGGATGAAGAATGGAATGTCAACGGTTCCTACTGTGCAATCGAAGGTATCACAAGCCCGGATGGCCGTGTACTTGGTAAGATGGCTCACTCCGAAAGACGTGGAGATGGCGTTGCCATGAATATTTACGGAGAGCAGGATATTAAGATTTTCGAATCTGGTGTGGAATATTTTAAATAAACGATAAAATTTTAAGGTGGTTTCATACCTGTAAGAAGATGAGGCATAAGCCTATCATGAAAGTGGTAGGCTGTGCCTCATTTTTATGTCTATGCTTCCATTTCTGAAGCACATACCCATTTTTTATATAAAAAAACAGGAGGAGTCTGCCTATGACAAACAAATTAAAAGAATATTTCCCTATGATTCGAACCAGGAAGGAAATTTTTAATCCGGAATTATATCCGGAGCGGCTGGAGGCTCTGCTGAGCCTGCTTCTTGAAACAGAAGTAAAGATCAAACGGGTTCTTCCCAATGATTCCGTACGCTTTGCAGATGAAAGTACATTATTAATTACAGATATTGTAGTTGAATTTGAAGATGGCATTCTGGCGAATATAGAGATACAGAAAATAGGTTATAGCTTTCCAGGACAAAGGATTGCCTGCTATTTTGCAGACTTGCTTTTGCGGCAATATAAGAGAGTGAAAGCCAGAAAAAAGAAATCGAACAGAAATAGGATGAAATAAACATGGGATGTTACATGAAATTGTATTTGGAAATTCATTCATGCAACATCCCCTTGTTATTATACAACAGTCAATCCATCTTTGTCTGAAGAAAATCGTCGCAAAGATTTGCTAAAGAGTTTATAAAACACCTGTCCGTATAGGCTGCCACAGATATTATGGAAAATACGGAAGAAAATCGCACCTTCCAGACCAATGAGACTGGTTGCTACTGCCATAGCACCAAAAGAATTAAATAAAGACTGCCATCCATAGGTTGCAGATAATCCAACGCCAATACCACCGATGATTCCAGCATAAGACAGGAATGATGGAGGTAATATGATATACAGGATTAAGAATACAATACCACCGATGATATTCCCTGGAATTCTTCCTTTGGTTCGGACTTTGGAATCTTTTTCAAACGGAAGCATAACAGACATGGCTGCAATTCCAGCCCACATAGAGCGAGGCAAATCCAGAAGCTCTACTACACACATAATAGAAGAAACTCCCAAGGCTAAGGCAATTTGCCACTGGGTTCTGGAAGAATGAATGTTAAACTCAGAAAATAAATCTTTTATATTGCGCTTGTAAGTACGTTTTTTGTGCCCTCTGTAAAATACAAGTATCGTAGCTGCTGCTCCCAGAAGAAGCCCTATACTGCGAAGGGCAAAGGTTTTACCAGAAGCGTCATACCCGTAGAGAAGAAGATATCCAAGGACAACAGTGGACTGGTTAAACATGAGAAGATTATGACAGCTTAAAAAGGCAAGAAGAAAAATGCAGCCCATATTGATGAACATTCCTGTTATGGGGTCAAAGGAGTTGGCAAGCCTTGGCATAATAATTAAGACTGCAAAGATAATTCCCATAACACCTAAGGAATCCTTCATACCAATTCCAAAATCAGCGTTTTTAAATACCATAAGAAATAAGAGTAAGACCACACCGGCAATACTGTTATCATCACCGAAGATTGCACTGAATCCCATTACAAATCCCATGCAGAAGAGCATTGTGATTGCAATTTTAACAAAATAAATGCAGGTATGCCGGATTTTTTCTTTTTTTGTTTGTGCACCCCGAATTACAGCTTTGGAACCAATTTGATTTAATTGTAATTCCTGATAAAATGTCATAAAACCATCCTTCCTGTTGTGTTTTCTGTAGTAATGGGGCATTATACCAGTTGCAATACGTTTTGTCAAATGAAAATTTAGCATTTTTAGTATCTTATATTATTAGATTTAACTTTCAAACCAGCAGTCCTTTTGGGACAAAAAAGAAAGAAAATAAGTGAGAGCCAGCATATCAGCACTGCCGCCAGGACTGATATTGTTAGAAACAAAATACTCATCTAAAGCAGGGAGAATCTGTAGCTGTTCTTCATAATCGCTGCGATTTAGAAAGGCAGAGAGGGACTTTTGAATCCTAGCTGCAGTTTTATAATCTGAGCGAATAATAAGGTTTGTGTCTTCTGTATTTCCTATATAATAAAGGAGTGCAATAAGTCCGGCTTTTGTAAGGGAGCCAGTAGTTTTGTATGCCTTTTGAAATTGTGGATATCCGGAAAATAGTACATGGGGAAAACCCTTATAAGCCTCCCCTCTGATACCGGTAATACCATAGCTAGCATAGAGCTTTTCACCATGAGTTCTGGCAGTAGAGTGTGTGATATCCTTATAATCTTCTAAAAGCTCAGAAACCATGGACTGGCAGATACTAGACAAAACTTCCGGCAAATTCGGTGCTTTTAAATCTGTTTGAAAAGCAGCGTTTGCATAGCCTACAGCAGCACAGAAAATCCCTCCGGAAAAGATAATTCCCTTGTGTGTATTAATGCCGTGGGTAGCGTTCAACATTGTTTCTTCTGCCTGTTTTCCAAGAATGCGCAATTGTTGAAATAAGGTGGGAAGCTCTTCTTGAGAGCTGTCAAAAGACAGTCCTGCAAGGGCACAATTTATAAAATAAGGTGTCAGAGCATAGGCACTGGTAACAAAAGTATCAATGCACATATCCTGGTGTGCACCATTGTGTACACGGTCCACAAGTCCTGGTTTTAAACTAGTGTTTACCTCATAGAGCAGTGCCTTTTGCATCAAGGTACCAATATGCACAGACATGCGGGAATGGTAAAAATGGCTCATCATTTCTTGCGTTTTTTTCTGTAATTCCCAAGCACTGTGAGTTCTGGAACGTCCACATAAAAAAGCAGGCTTGCCGCAAATCAGGCAGGTACGTTCAGAAAATCCAAGTTCCTGTCGGGAAACTTTGGAGCCATCCGGACGGAGGACATCAAAGTCAAAGAGGCGTCCAAGAGGATGATTTTCTTCCTGAAAGAGAAGATAAGATTTTATAGTATCAGGCTTTAAAGAAAGGGCAAAAAATCCTTCCCAACCAGTGTCTTTTTTTTCTTCTATTTTTTTTAAAATTTGTCCTTTTTGTTCCAGAACACCATGGTGAATCAGACGATTACCTAGGGCATACAGCCACTGAGTAAAGGGGGTTACTTTAATTGGGCCGGCAATATTTAAAGTAAAACTCACAACACAGCTTGGATTTTCCTTTAAAAGCTCCTGTTGGATCCTAACCCGTTGTTCTCTGGCATCTAAAATTTCAGCAAGCCCTATAGAAGGACCTTGTGTCCAACATGTGTGCATTACAAAGCAGCTCCTTTTTCTAAGAGTTTTTTTCGAAGCGCCTGACCTTTTTGGGAAAGGAGGTATTCGTAGGTGGTGTAAGGAACGAAATTTTTGATGCCCTCGAAATCTCCTTCCAGGAATTTCTTACGTACTAAAGTAGCACTGATAATCGTGTCATCCAGGCGGTATCTTGGCAGTTCTATGACCTGTATGCCATAGTCTGGCAGAATTTTTTTCATTTCCTGATTATATAAGGCAGTGATTTTTGAGAATGGTTCTTCTCCCACAAAACGGTGAGTAATACCAAAGGTTTTTTGATAATATTTTCCGAAGATTTTCAAATCTAGTTCCACAGCTTTTTCAGAGCCAGAGGCTTTATCTTTGAGAAAATAATCAGGAAAGGTAGCATGGGAAATCAGGTAGTCTGAACTGCCGTGAACATAAACATTATACAAATCTTCACATCCTTTTGTTACCAGATCTAGACGCACATCTGCTGGAAATTCAGAGGCATCCGCAGATAACACGAAAACATGGAGTTGATCGCACTGTCTGGAAGCTGTTTCTACTAGGTATCGGTGTCCATTGGTAAAAGGGTTGGCATTCATGACAATAGAACCCACTACAGTGGACGGAAGGTTTTCAAAAGGCTCTGCTTCTTTCTTTAAATACTGCTTAATACCGTTTCGGCGATTTTCCATAAGCAGCATCTCCTCTGTTTTGGCAATGGGATAAAAGCCCATATCCGCAAAAATTCCTTTGTATTCAGGCTTTGTAAATAGAAATAAATGAGTAATCCCTTGGTGAAAGGCATTGGTAATCAACTGGGTCATAATGCGTTGAAGGAGACCTTCCCCCTGGAGGGTTTTATCTATGGCAATGCATTTCAAAATATTTTCATGTCTGGAACCACAACCCACAATAGTCCCTTCATCATTGCATAAAAGTACAGAATATTGAATTTGCTGGTCATAAGTCAGAGCATTTTCAGATAGAAATTTTTTCAGGTTTTCTAACTTTCTGTTGCGAAATGGAAAACCCTCTTCAAGATAATAGGATTGTAAACTCATAGGGACTCCTTTCTTCCTTATTTTACTTGAATTTTCTATAAGTAATTTTACCATAGGTGAGAGTTGTAATGCAAATAAGAAACAATGGATGAAGTGCAAAGGAAACTTTAAGCAGCTTTGAAAGGTAAAAATAATTCGCAATGATTTTGCTTGTTTTAAGGCAGAT
>ERZ832973.1347-NODE-1347-length-19828-cov-14.690335_pt1 | contig 19828 bp, 17 predicted proteins | sample MGYA00519950_ERZ832973 | MGnify/ENA primary metagenome ERZ832973 (study PRJEB31850, sample SAMEA3708734) | human gut metagenome | biome: human gut; feature: human-associated habitat; material: faeces | place: China | collected 2014 ... | reverse complement strand
GCCATCAAGGATTCTGAAGTAGAAGCTCTTGGCGCAGACTATCAGGATTTTATCGTAGCAAGAGATGCCCTGACTGTATCTGTAAACGCAGAGAACCCGGTTTGTGATGTTATGAGCGACATGAGCACCGATCTGATCCGCCAGATCTTTGATGGTGAGATCACTACCTGGGACCAGGTAGACGCTTCCCTCCCGGCTGAGACCATCAATGTTTACATCCGTGACTTATCTGGTGGCGCTTATGAGGTATTCCAGAAATCCGTGATGGGCGACAGCGAGGTAACTGCTTCCGCAACCCAGTCCGCATCCATGACCGAGCTGGCAGCAAACATCGCAAATGACAAATGGGGCATCGGCTATGCAGGCTATGGCGCTTACAACAAGGCAAACGCAGACGGAGAAGTTTTAAAAGCGATGTCTGTTGACGGCGTTGAGGCAACTGCAGAGAACATCATTGCAGACGAGTACAAGATCCAGCGTCCGGTTATGTTTGTAACCGGTGAGAAGGTAACCGACTCCGAGCAGGCATTCATTGACTACATTTTCTCCGAGACCGGCTATGAAGTAACAGAAAAGAACGGCTACATACCGGCATTTACTCCGGCAAACTAAAAATCATGAAAACATTCCGACAATTCAGCAATCATGTTGTTACGGCACTGGTCTGCGGCCTGACCGCGGCCGCCGTACTGCTGCTGGCCTTCGTTTTGTTCTTCATCGTAAAAGAAGCACTCCCTCTGTTTGATACAGTGGGAGTGTCTGACTTTTTACTGGGACAGAAATGGATGCCGGTGGATTATACGGGAGTCACTTCCTTTGGTATTTTCAATTTTATCGCGGCTACGGCCTATGTTTCTCTGACGGGCCTGGTGCTGGCGGCTGGGATCGGCCTTGGAACGGCCATGTTTCTGGCCTTTCAGGCAACACCCCGCATGCGCACGGTGATGTATCCGTTGATTGACCTGCTGGCGGGCATTCCGTCTGTTATCTATGGCTTTATCGGTCTTTCTGTCCTGGTGAAATTGTTCTTAAAGGCGGGAGTTCATACCGGTTCCTGCGTGCTGGCGGCAGGTATTCTGCTGGCGGTGATGCTTCTGCCATATCTGGTGTCCTCCTGCTGCGATACGATGTTAAAGGAGAGAAAGAAATATCTGGAAGATTCCGCAGCACTGGGAGTTTCTGACTGGTACGCGGCAGCCACCATGATCCTTCCTGCCGCTATGCCGAATATGTTAATGTCCATGGTGCTGGCAGTGGGCCGGGCTATGGGAGAAACCATGGCGGTGATGATGGTCATGGGCAACGCGAACCTGTTTCCGAAGCTTCTGGGAAAGAGCGAGAGCATCGCATCGGTCATTGCCCTGGAAATGGGAACCGCAGTATACGGAAGTCCTCATTACCATGCGCTGTACGCGGCCGGTATGGTGCTGGTGGTACTCTTGATGATGATCAATCTGGGAATTCATATGGTGCGAAAATATCTGATGGGAGGAAATGCAGTATGAGGTGGATTGGAACTCTGACCAGATTCTGGGCCTGGCTGAGCACGGCTCTTGTGGGCCTCATCATCCTATTTCTGTTCGGCTACGTGTTTGAGCACGGAGCCGGGAATATCAGTCTGGAATTTTTAACCCAGTCCCCGAAAGGCATGGTATTAGGCTCTGAGGGAGGCATCTGGCCAGCTATTGCGGGAAGCCTGTATTTTACCGGTGCCGCCGTGGTGATGGGGAGTATCCCGGCGGTGGCCGTGGCATTGTATCAGGTATTTTACTGCAAAAACAAAAAAAGGGCATCCCTGATCCGTCTGGTGATGGAATGCATCTCCGGTCTGCCCTCCATCGTGCTGGGCCTGTTTTCCTACACGGTACTGGTACGGGATTTAGGGCTTGGACGCTGCATTTTGTCCGCCAGCGCGGCCCTGGCCATCATGATCCTGCCTTTTATCGAGGTGCGGGCAGAAAAGGCATTCCGGGAAGTGCCGGAATCTGTGGTGCAGTCTGCCTGTGCCCTGGGATGTTCGAAAGCCTACACCATCCGCAAAGTCGTATTTCCAGCCTGCCGTGGGGAACTGGTTTCCGGCATGATCCTGGGCGGCTGTTACGCCATGGGCGCTACGGCACCGGTCATGTTCACGGGAGCCGTAGCGTATGCGACCGTACCCCACAGCCTGCTTGCTCCGGCCATGTCGCTGCCGCTGCATCTGTATCTGCTGCTGTCCCAGGGGGCAACCTCCATGCCTGCAGTGTATGGGACAGCATTTGTAATGATGCTGCTGATCCTGGTGGGAAATATGGTGGCAGCCGCGTATGCGGAGCATTGTCGGAGACAGTGGAACGGGTAGAAACAGGTGGGGTGAAAATTGATGTGGCCAGAACGCGAAACGTTGTGTAAACATCCGAAAGACAGATATAAAAAGGAAAGAAACAAAATGGAAGCATATACGAATGACATCATCATGCAGATCCGTAATCTGGATGTCTCTTATGATGGGAAATTGATTCTTCATGACATTTCCATGGACATCCGCAAAAACCGGATCACCGCCATCATTGGCCCGTCTGGCTGCGGTAAGACCACGTTTTTAAAAACGTTAAATGGCCTGCTGCAGGAAGAACGCGGCGCAAAGGTGTCCGGGAGGATTTCACTGGAAGGTACAGAAATACAACAGGTTTCCCTGGAAACTTTGAGAAAAAACGTTGGGCTGGTATTTCAGACTCCGGCGCCTTTTCCGTTTTCCATTTACAAAAACCTGACCTATGCGCCGGTTTACTATGGAATCCGGGACAAAAAGAAGCTGGCGGAGATTGTAGAAGAGAAGCTAAAGCTGGCCGGCCTTTATGAGGAAGTATCCGGAGAACTGCATAAGAGCGCCTTGAAGCTTTCCGGCGGACAGAAGCAGCGCCTCTGCATTGCCAGGGCCCTGACGGTGGAGCCCAAGGTACTGCTGTTGGATGAACCCTGCTCTGCGTTGGATGTAAAGGCCTCTGCAAAGATCGAAGAATTGCTGCTGAAGCTGAGTGAGCGTTATACCATCGTCATTGTCACTCACAATCTGGCACAGGCAAAGCGTGTTGCGGACGATGTGGCCTTTTTCCAGGATGGACGGCTGGTGGAGGCGAAAATGGCAAAAGAGTTCTGGGAACATCCGGAGCAGGAAGAAACGAAAGAATTTTTACAGGGGTAACAGAGACGGAGATACGTCATTTTATCTGCCCTTTTCTTTCTGCAGGGTGATGACCTGAATGATACAGAATCCACAGATGGTGCAGGCCATGCAGAATCCCAGCATGCCATTGATGCCAAACCGGTCCAGCATGATGCCGCTTACAAGATTGGCCACGATGCCGCTGAGTCCTTTTGTACAGATGCTAAGCAGGGCCTGGGCCTTTGCGTTATCTTTGATATCTACCATATGGTTCATGTAGTAGACAGAAGCGATGGTGAAGATGGCATAGGACGGTCCCTGCATATACTGTCCCAGTGCTACCATGGGGATACTGGACGCAAGAAGCAGAATTGAGGGTTTTAAGATATAAAAGAATGAGGAAATCCGGAGCAGGGAGGCGCAGGAATATTTCGTTAAGAGGAAGCCGCAAAGCAGCATGAAGGGAACCTCCATCCAGGCACTGGTGCTGGAGATAAAACCCATGACAGCGTTGCTGCCGCCCAATATGTGCCAGACAAAGTTATTTGACGGAACCCTGATGAACCTGCGCTTTGATCCCAGCGGTGTGGCGGGGGAAAAGGGACTGGAGATTATTGAGAGCGTGATCCGGGAATATGTCCAGCATGACGGACAGCACATCCAGATCAATGTGGTGGATGACAAAACTCTGCGCGCGGCCCAGAAAAATCCGGAAAATTACCGGAATATTCTGGTGCGGGTGGCCGGATACATGGCGTATTTCACAGAGCTTGACAAGTCTGTGCAGGATGCCATCATTGCCAGAACCGCGCATCTGGCTTCGTAATGGGAAATTAAAAAATGAGAAAGGCTGGTGTGCTGCATGATGCGGTGTGCTGGCCTTTTTCCGTCCTTGCGCGTCAGTCTCTGACAGAACACAAGAGCAGCAGTTTCCGCTCCGTGGTTTCTGAGCATCCGTATGTGTGAAATCTCTGTGAAAATGTGGAAAACCCGAAAAATCTCTGTTAAAATGGGGAAAAGAATAAAGACAACATAACGAGAACCAGAAAGGAGACGATACATACCATGGAATCGTTAAAGATATTAGTAGTGGATGATGAAGCCAGAATGCGCAAGCTGGTAAAGGATTTCCTGACAAAGAAGAATTTCCAGGTACTGGAAGCCGGTAATGGTGAAGAAGCCATGGATATCTTTTATGAGGAGAAGGACATCGCACTGATCATTCTGGATGTCATGATGCCGAAGATGGATGGATGGGAAGTTTGCCGTGAGATTCGCAAGAACTCAAAAGTTCCGATCATTATGCTGACTGCAAGAAGTGATGAGAGAGATGAGCTTCTTGGATTTGATCTGGGGGTAGATGAATACATCTCCAAACCATTCAGTCCGAAAATCCTTGTTGCAAGAGTGGAGGCAATTCTGAGACGTACAGGTCAGAATAATCCGGAAGATGTGATTTCAGCAGGCGGCATTGTTATAGATAAAGCAGCACATCTGGCTACTGTGGATGGTAAGCCTATGGAACTGAGCTTTAAGGAATTTGAACTTCTGACATATTTTCTGGAGAATCAGGGAATCGCACTTTCCAGAGAAAAGATTCTGAATTCTGTATGGAATTATGACTACTTTGGAGATGCCCGTACGATTGATACCCATGTTAAGAAGCTCAGAAGTAAAATGGGAGATAAAGGTGAATATATAAAGACTGTATGGGGTATGGGATACAAGTTTGAGGTAGACGAATGACAGGAACCGGAAAAACAGATAAAAAATTTCATACTCTGCAACATCAGATTTCAGTAGTGTTTATATGTCTGTTACTGCTTTCGATCTTTACCATTACTCTGATCAATGGTCTTTTTCTTGAAAAATATTATGTATCCAAAAAAGTAGAAGTGCTGGAGGAGGCAAAAGAAGTGTTGTCTCAGATGAATCTGGATGACATCCTGCAGTATGATACAGATATAGAAGAGGACAAAAAAGGGGCAACAGATGAGATTTCGGATGAGATTGAGAGGAGCAGTTCCAGAAATAACCTTACCTGGATCATAGTAAATGAGGAAAACAGCGGTTATTATTACTGGGGAGAGAATAATATGGCAAAAATGCTCCGCAGTAAGCTGTTTGGGTATATTAATAATCTGGATCAGGATATGCAGCACAGTCGTGTGCTCAAAAAGACAGATACCTGTACCATGTGGCAGGTGCATGATCGCTTTGCAGGCATGGAATATGTGGAATGCTGGGGACAGTTTGATAATGGTTACTATTTCCTGATCCGTTCTCCTCTGGAAAGTATTAAGGAAAGTGCATCTATTTCCAACAGTTTTTACTTCATTGTAGGAATAATCATAATTGTGATCAGCGGTATTGTGATTCTTGTGATGACAAATCGTATTACCCGCCCGATCAGTGAACTGACCAAATTATCAGAGAAGATGTCTGATCTGGATTTTGATGCCAGATATCAAAGCAGGGCAGGTAATGAGATTGATGTACTTGGCGATAACTTTAACAAAATGTCCAGAAAACTTGAGAGCACGATCTCAGAGTTGAAATCGGCTAATAACAAGCTTCAGAAAGACATAGAAGATAAGATTAAAATTGATGAGATGCGTAAGGAATTTCTTGATAATGTTTCTCATGAGCTGAAAACTCCTATTGCATTGATCCAGGGATATGCAGAGGGGCTGAATGAAAATATTTCCGATGATCCGGAAAGCAGGGAATTTTACTGTGAAGTTATTATGGATGAGGCTTCAAAGATGAACAAGCTGGTCAAAAACCTGCTGACGCTGAATCAGCTGGAGTCCGGTAAAGATGCCCCGGTGATGGAAAGATTTGACATTGTATCTCTGATCAGGGGTGTACTTGGTTCTATGCATATTATGATCGAACAGAAAGAAGCAACTGTGATTTTTGAAGAAACAGAACCTGTATATGTATGGGCGGATGAGTTTAAGATTGAAGAGGTTGTGACCAATTATACAAGCAATGCACTGAACCATCTGGACGGAGAACGAAAAGTAGAAATTAAGGTTCTTCAGGAAGAGGACTGTGTGAAAGTAACCGTATTTAATACAGGTACTCCGATTCCAGAAGAGGATATCCCAAATCTCTGGAATAAATTCTACAAAGTAGATAAGGCCCGGACAAGAGAATATGGCGGAAGTGGTATCGGACTTTCAATTGTTAAGGCAATCATTGAGAGTATGAACCAGAAATATGGGGTATGCAATTATGATAATGGCGTGGAGTTCTGGTTCACTCTGGATTGCAGGCAGTGATAAGATATCCGGGTATTGTGAACGTAGTGAGAAGAGTGTTACTGTGAATGGAGTGAACAGTAACCGGTAGTATGACCGGAATAAAAACAGACAGAAGCAAAGAAAGCACTTTGCAACTGTCTGTTTTTGGGTTATACTGTATTGGAGCGTTTTGATCGGATATTTTATTCCGGTCTGACATGTGATCCGGAAAGCCTTCGGATTACCATAATGAGGAAAACAGATAATGACATCAGGAGGATAACATGATTGCAATAATTGACTATGATGCCGGAAATATTAAAAGTGTAGAAAAAGCACTTCATTATCTTGGGGAAGAAACAACAGTAACCCGCGATCCGCAGACTTTGTTAAATGCGGATAAAGTAATCCTGCCGGGCGTGGGAAGCTTTGGACGGGCGATGGAGAATCTTCATACATACGGACTTGTACCTGTGATCCATGAGATTGTAGAGAAGAAGACGCCATTTCTTGGAATCTGCCTGGGACTTCAGCTCCTTTTTGAAAGCAGCGAGGAGACACCGGGGGTGGAAGGCCTTGGAATCCTGAAAGGGAAAATTGTTAAGATTCCGCCTGCGCCGGGGCTTAAGATTCCACATATGGGATGGAATTCCCTGCATTTTCAGAATAATGGCAGACTGTTTCAGGGAATCCCGGAACAGACCTATGTATATTTTGTGCATTCCTATTATCTGCAGGCAGAGGAGCCTGAGATTGTAAAGGCTACTACAGAATACAGCACCTGTATTCATGCTTCCGTAGAAAAGGACAATGTATTTGCCTGCCAGTTCCATCCGGAAAAGAGCAGCAAATGGGGACTGAAGATACTTGAAAATTTTGCTGCTGTGGGAAAAGACGGCAATACTGAGAAGGAGGGAAAATAAGATGTTTACAAAGAGAATTATTCCCTGCCTGGATGTAAATAACGGACGTGTGGTAAAGGGCGTAAATTTTGTGCAGCTTCGCGATGCGGGTGATCCGGTGGAGATTGCCAAAGCCTATGATGCAGCAGGAGCAGATGAACTGGTGTTTCTCGATATTACAGCATCCTGCGAACAGAGAGATACGGTAGTTGACATGGTAAGACGGGTTGCTGCCAATGTATTTATCCCGTTTACAGTAGGCGGCGGTATCCGTACTGTAGATGATTTCAAGAAACTGCTGAGAGAAGGAGCAGATAAGATTTCCGTAAATTCTGCAGCAATTGACAGACCGGAACTGATCAGTGAGGCGGCTGACAAGTTTGGAAGCCAGTGCGTAGTTGTGGCTATTGATGCCAAGCGCAGAGAAGACGGCGGATGGAATATTTACAAACATGGCGGAAGATTAGATACAGGGATTGATGCCATAGAGTGGGCAAAGAAAGTGGAAGCTCTGGGTGCAGGGGAAATCCTTCTTACCAGTATGGACTGTGACGGTACAAAAGCAGGATATGATCTGGCTCTTACCAGAGCAATTGCTGATGCTGTCTCCATTCCTGTGATCGCATCAGGCGGTGCAGGTACACTGGAGCATTTTTATGATGCACTGACCGAAGGGGGAGCAGATGCTGCACTGGCTGCGTCTTTGTTCCATTATAAAGAACTGGAGATTTCTCAGGTGAAGGATTATCTGTCTGACAGGGGAATTTCTGTCAGACGATGACCACGAAAAATATAAGAGGTGAAGGATAAGGTATGTCAGCAATTTCAGGTGACTGGCTGGAAGCCCTGAAGGGGGAGTTTCACCAGCCGTATTATGCGAAATTATATAAAACGGTGATGACAGAATATCAGACCAGGAAGATTTTTCCTCCTGCGGATGATCTGTTTAATGCATTTCATTTTACACCGTTGAATGAAGTGAAGGTAGTGATTCTGGGTCAGGATCCCTATCATAATGACGGGCAGGCTCATGGGCTTTGTTTTTCCGTAAAGAGAGGAGTGGAGACGCCACCGTCCCTGGTGAATATTTATCAGGAGCTTCATGATGACTGTGGATGCTATATCCCCAATAACGGCTATCTGGAGAAGTGGGCGAAGCAGGGAGTGCTTCTTCTGAACACAGTTCTGACTGTACGCGCTCATCAGGCAAATTCACACAGGGGGATCGGCTGGGAGCAGTTTACGGATGCTGCGATCCAGGTTCTGAATGAGCAGGACCGTCCTATTGTATTTCTGCTATGGGGACGTCCGGCGCAGATGAAAAAATCCATGCTGAATAATCCGAAGCATCTGATTCTGGAGGCACCTCATCCAAGTCCTCTGTCTGCTTACAGGGGATTTTTCGGATGTAAACATTTCAGTAAAACAAACGAATTTCTTGTTGCCAATGGTCTGGAACCAATCGACTGGCAGATAGAAAATATATAAGAATATATAAGAAAAGAGGTAATGTGTAGTCAGGTAAAAGACACACAGTGATAACATGAATCAGAAAAACAATTTAGTAAAAAATGCATCCTTTCTGATGATTGCAGCTATGATCTCCAAGGTGATCGGTCTTCTGTACAAGAGTCCCCTTTCCAATATTATCGGAAGCCTTGGAATGGGCTATACAAGTCTTGCACAGAATGCCTATATGATCCTTCTGATGATCGCATCCTTTAGTATTCCACAGGCGGTATCCAAGCTGATCTCCGAGCGTATTGCTCTGAAGGATTACAGAAATGCACATAAGTTCTTTAAGGGTGCCATGATCTATGCCATGGTGATTGGCGGAGTGGTCGGTTTATTCTGTCTCTTTGGAGCAGGGCTGATCATCCCTCAGAATCAGAAGGATGCAATTCCGGCACTTCAGATCCTGGCTCCGACGATTTTTTTGTCCGGTATTCTTGGGGTATTCAGAGGATATTTTCAGGCATACAGAAATATGATGCCAACATCTATCTCCCAGATCATTGAGCAGGTATTTAATGCGGCAGTCAGTCTTCTGGCAGCCTGGGGATTCATCAATGCATTCTCAGATGGAACAGAGAACAGCATTGCAAAATGGGGGGCAGCAGGTTCCACAGTAGGAACCGGAGCCGGAGTGGTGACTGCATTGGCATTCATGCTTCTGGTATATGGTGTGAACCGCAGAAAAATCCTGCACCGGGTAGAGAAGGACCACAGACATCAGGAAGAGTCCTACAAAGAGATTTTTCGTGTGATTATCCTGGTTGTTTCGCCGATCATTCTCAGCGCCTTTGTTTATAATGTAAATGCTTATATCAATGGGTATCTTTTCTCGGATATTCTGGGAAGAAGAGGTGGAGATGCGGCACAGATTGGTATTTTATATGCAGAGTATGCTACTTACTTTATGACAATTATTAATATTCCTCTGACGCTGTCCAGTACGGCACCTACTTCCATGATTCCGGAGGTTTCCGCCCTGTATGCCACCGGAGACATTGAAGCGACCAGAGAGTGCATTGACCAGACCGTACAGCTTTCTATGGTAGTTTCTGCCCCATGTGCCATGGGACTGGCAGTGCTTGCACAGCCGATTGTATTTTTGCTTTACGGAAATTCCACAGGACTGGCAGCCAACCTGCTGATCCTTGGTTCTTTTTCGATCCTGCTCAATGGAATGTCAAATATTTCCAATGGAGTTCTGCAGGCAATCGGACAGCAGAGGATTCCGGTGATTACGGCTGCAATCGCACTGGTTGTGGATATTGTGGTAGTGGTAGTGCTGCTGTTTACTACAAACCTTGGAGTTTATGCACTGCTGATCGCAATGGTGATCTATTCTGTGGTTGTATGTGTGTTAAATGACAGAGCCATGAAGAAATATCTGCAGTATAAGAATCCATGGAAAGAAGGATATCTGTATCCTGTTCTTGCATCTGTTCCCATGGGAATTGTTGCAGGCTGTATCTGCTATGGACTGAACATTTTTGTAAAATCCAATTTCATTTGTCTGATCGTTTCCATTCCTGTTGCTGCGGTTGTTTATCTGTTTGCTTACCTGATCATCAGCAAGCCGTCAGAATCACAGCTTAGAAGAATTCCGGGTGGAAGCTATCTGATAAGGATTGCAGAGAAACTTCCGTTCTGGCAGAATAATTAAAAAACAGAAGTTATAAAAACAGAAGTTATAAAAAATAAAAGAGTTATATTTCATGGTTTAAATGTATTTCTGAAATAGAAACACATTTAAAATTTCTGAAATATAACTCTTTTTTGAGCGCGTTTGAAAAATGCTTTTCGCAAAGCAGGATATGTAGATTGCGGGAATGATTTTTCAAATACGCTCTAAGGCGGATATATTGCAAGGTAAAATACATTGCAATATATCCATTACGGTATTATTTATGCATTTTTTCTTCTGCTTTTTTCAGGTTTTTCTGAGCTGTGGAGAGCATCAGTTTGATTCGGTTGAGCTGGTTAACTTCACTTGCACCCGGATCATAGTCGATGGCTACAATATTGGCTGTCGGATATTCTCTGCGGATCTCTTTGATAACACCCTTACCTACAATGTGGTTCGGCAGACATCCGAAAGGCTGGATACAAACAATATTCGGAACATCTCCATGGATCAGTTCCATCATCTCACCTGTCAGGAACCATCCCTCACCTGTCTGGTTTCCGGTGGAAACGATCGGAGATGCCATTTTTGCCAGATTTCTGATATCAGCAGGCGGTGCAAAATGGCGGCTCTGTGCAAGAGCTTCGCTTGCAGGCTTTCTCACCCATTCGATTGCTTTGATTCCCCAGTTTGCCATGGTTGCCTTGGACTTCTTGAATCCAAGATTTTCTACCTTGAAGTTCTGATTATAGAAGCAGTAGCACATGAAATCGATCAGATCCGGTACAACTGCCTCAGCGCCTTCAGATTCCAGAAGCTCTGCCAGATGATTATTTGCAGCAGGCAGGAACTTGACAAGGATCTCACCTACGATGCCGACACGAGGCTTTTTCACATCACTGATCGGAATGGTATCAAATTCGTGAACCATTTCGCGGCACATTTTCTTAAACTGGCTGTGGCTGATACTGCTTCCGCTTAAGAAAGAGATCACACGCTGTTCCCAGATTTTATGTTTCCTGTTTACGATTCCCTCTTCCAGTTCATAAGGACGCATACGATATACGCATTTCATCAGGATATCTCCGAATACGGCACCATAAGCAACTTTCTTCACTAATGGAAGCGTAAGTTTGAATCCGGGATTGCTTTCCAGACCGCTTAAGTTAACAGAGATAACCGGAATCTGTTCCATACCGGCTTTCTTTAATGCGCGTCGTATAAATGCAATATAGTTGGAAGCACGACATCCGCCACCTGTCTGTGACATGACAACGGCCGTTTTGTTCAGGTCATATTTACCGGAAAGCAGAGCATCCATGATCTGTCCCACAACGATCAGAGACGGATAGCAGGCGTCATTGTTTACATACTTCAGACCAACATCCACTGCATGCTTATTGTCATTCGGAAGCACCTCCAGGTTGTATCCGCAGGAATTGAATGCTGCCTGCAGGAGGCTGAAATGGAACGGTGACATCTGCGGGCAGAGGATGGTATAGTCCTTTCTCATTTCCTTTGTAAAGGATACTTTATCAATAGAAGCAGGTTTGACAGTACGTTTCTGTCCCTGTGCCTTCTTCGCACGGATCGCTGCGATCAGGGAACGGATACGGATTCTTGCAGCACCAAGGTTATTTACCTCGTCAATCTTTAAGCAGGTATAGATTTTGTCACTTCCGTCAAGGATTTCATAAACCTCGTCAGTAGTAACTGCATCCAGACCACATCCAAAAGAGTTGAGCTGGATCAGATCCAGGTCATCGCGTGTCTTTACATAGTTTGCAGCAGCATACAGTCTGGAGTGGTACATCCACTGGTCATTAACGCGGATCGGGCGTTCCACAGGTGCCAGATGAGAGATGGAATCCTCGGTAAGTACGGCAATACCATAGCTGTTGATCAGATCCGGGATACCATGATGGATTTCCGGGTCAATATGGTATGGGCGTCCTGCAAGGACAATACCATGGCGTCCTGTATCTTCCAGATATTTCAGGGTTTCTTCCCCTTTTTTCTGTACATCGCGGCGTGCAGCAGCCATTTCCTCCCAGCCCTTATGCACAGCAGCTTTGACTTCTTCTGCCGGGATATCCTTAAATTCCTCTACCAGACGATTTGCCAGAATTTCCTCAGAAGTAAATGCAAGGAACGGATTGCGGAAGGTAATGGACGGATCATTTAATTCGTCTACGTTATTTTTGATATTTTCGGCATAAGAGGTAACGATCGGGCAGTTATAGTGATTGACTGCATCCGGGAACTCGTTACGTTCATATGGAATACAAGGGTAGAAAATAAATTTCACACCATTGCGGATCAGCCAGGTTACATGGCCATGTGCGAGCTTGGCAGGGTAGCATTCGGATTCACTTGGAATGGATTCAATACCCAACTCATAAATCTTTCTGGTGGAAGTAGGAGAGAGCACAACCTCATACTTCAGTTCTGTAAAGAAAGTATACCAGAAAGGATAATTCTCAAACATATTCAGAACACGCGGGATACCTACTTTACCTCGCGTTGCCTTATCAGCAGTAAGCGGTGTGTAGGAGAAAATACGTTTATATTTGTATTCATAAAGATTCGGAATATGATCTTTGTTCTTTTCCTTACCGATACCGCGTTCACAGCGGTTACCGCTTACATACTGGCGGCCGCCGGAGAATTTGTTGATAGTCAGACGGCAGTTATTGGTACATCCACGACAGTTTGCCATAGAAGTTGTATATTTCAGCTCGTTGATCTTATCAATGGAGAGCATAGTCGTTTCTGCGCCTTCCTGATGGCGTTCACGGGCAATCAGTGCAGCACCGAAGGCACCCATGATTCCGGCGATATCCGGACGGATGGCTTCGCAGCCTGCAATCTTTTCGAAGCTTCGAAGAACCGCATCATTGTAGAAGGTACCACCCTGTACAACGATGTGCTTGCCAAGTTCGGAAGCGTCAGAAACCTTGATAACCTTATACAGAGCATTTTTGATAACAGAGTAAGCAAGACCTGCGGAAATATCGGAAACCTCAGCTCCCTCTTTCTGCGCCTGCTTTACCTTGGAATTCATGAAAACAGTACATCTGGTACCAAGATCTATAGGATGCTGTGCAAAAACAGCAGCTTTTGCGAAATCCTGTACTGTATAATTCAGGGATTTGGCAAAGGTTTCAATAAAGGAACCGCATCCGGAGGAGCATGCTTCATTTAACTGTACGCTGTCAACGGTCTTGTTGCGGATCTTGATACATTTCATATCCTGTCCGCCGATATCCAGGATACAGTCTACCTCTGGGTCAAAGAATGCAGCTGCATAGTAATGGGATACGGTCTCAACCTCGCCCTCATCCAGGAGCAGGGCCGCTTTGAGCAGAGCCTCGCCGTAACCTGTAGAACAGGAATAAGCGATCTTTGCGTCTTTGGGAAGCAGTTCATAGATTTCTTTAATAGAACGGATGGTAGTTTTTAACGGGTTTCCGTTGTTGCTACTGTAAAAGGAATAGAGAAGTGTTCCATCTTCGCCTACCAGTGCAGTTTTGGTTGTGGTGGAACCTGCATCAATACCCAGATAGCAGTTTCCTTTATATGTAGCCAGATCTCCTGTTTTTACTTTGTAGGAACTCTGACGTTTTGCAAATGCATCGTATTCTTCCTGAGAAGCGAAAAGTGGTTCCATACGTTCTACTTCAAAATCCAGCTTAATGGAATTGCGGAGTCTGTCTTTCATTTCTGTCAGGGAAATGGAGTTGTCTTCTTTGGCATTTAATGCAGAACCGATGGCTGCAAAAAGATGGGAGTTCTCCGGAATGATGGTGTGTTCCCCATCCAGCTTCAAAGTACGGATAAAGGATTCTCTCAGTTCGGACAGGAAGTGAAGCGGACCACCCAGGAATGCAACATGTCCACGGATGGGTTTTCCGCAGGCAAGACCGGAGATGGTCTGGTTTACAACTGCCTGGAAAATAGAAGCTGACAGATCTGGTTTGGTTGCACCGTCATTGATCAGCGGCTGGATATCCGTTTTGGCGAAAACACCGCAGCGTGCAGCAATCGGGTAGAGCGCTTTGTAATCTTTGGCATATTCATTCAGACCTGTGGCATCTGTCTGGAGAAGAGAAGCCATCTGGTCGATGAAAGAACCGGTGCCACCTGCACAGATACCGTTCATACGCTGTTCTACGTTTCCGTTTTCGAAATAAATGATCTTGGCATCCTCACCGCCAAGCTCGATGGCAACATCTGTCTTAGGTGCCAGCTTCTGCAGAGAAGTAGAAACTGCAATAACCTCCTGGGTAAAAGGAACGCCCAGATGGTTGGCAAGGGTCAGACCGCCGGAACCTGTGATCACAGGATGGAGAGTCATCTCGCCATACTGGTCAAAGGCCTCCTGAAGAAGGTCTGCAAGGGTTTCCTGAATGTTCGCAAAATGACGCTTGTAATCCGCGAAAATGAGATTTTCATTCTCATCTAAGATCGCGATCTTTACAGTAGTGGAACCAATGTCAATTCCAAGTGTTTTGTAATTCATAAAGTAAATTCAAGCCTCCTCGTATTGTATATAAACAAAATTGAAATTTTCCTGTTACTGTTCACACACCACTATCCCGCGAGGTGTTTTGGCATGAATATGCCAAAATCCCGAGACATACAAGCCAAAATTCCATTGCCGCAGGCAATCTGGAATGAATTTTGGCTACGTTACTGAGAACGGAGTGAACAGTAACATTTTCCTTACTGTTTGCTGCTGATATCATGCAAAGCGTGTTGCCGGACACGAAGTAAACAGTAAAAATCTATCCTGTTCTTTCCTATTAAATATCTGTTTCCAGATATGGAATATTCCGTAATATTATACGCTAATGGTCTGGAAAAGACAATATGAAAGTTTACCAATGATTACCTTATTTGCAGTTGAAAATTCAGCTATTTCGGGATATAATAGAAAAAGTGATTTTTATCAAGAGGAGAGAAAAAATGGCAGAATATAAACTTCTTAAAACAGAAGGCCGTGCCAAGCGTGCAGAGTTTCATACAGTGCATGGTACGATCCAGACTCCTGTTTTTATGAATGTGGGAACGATCGGTGCGATTAAAGGCGCTGTATCCACCATGGATTTACAGCAGATCGGAACACAGGTAGAATTATCAAATACTTATCATCTTCATGTGCGTCCGGGTGATAAAATAGTAAAGCAGTTAGGCGGCCTTCATAAATTTATGGTATGGGACAAACCAATCCTTACAGACTCAGGCGGATTCCAGGTATTTTCCCTTGCAAAGCTGAGAAAGATCAAAGAAGAGGGGGTTTATTTTAATTCCCATATTGACGGGCATAAGATCTTTATGGGACCGGAAGAGAGTATGCAGATCCAATCCAATCTTGCCTCCACCATTGCCATGGCATTTGATGAATGTCCCAGCAGTGTGGCTGACAGGGATTATGTGCAGAAATCTGTAGACAGGACCACAAGATGGCTTGCCCGCTGTAAAGCGGAAATGGCGAGACTGAACAGTCTGCCGGATACCATTAACAAAGAACAGCTTCTGTTTGGAATCAACCAGGGTGCTGTTTATGAAGATATCCGCATTGAGCATGCCAAAGCGATCTCTGAAATGGATCTGGATGGCTATGCTGTCGGCGGTCTGGCAGTTGGAGAAACCCATGAAGAGATGTACAGGATCCTGGATGCGGTAGTCCCTTATCTTCCTCAGAACAAACCTACTTACCTGATGGGCGTGGGAACACCGGCAAATATCCTGGAAGGTGTTGAACGTGGAATTGATTTCTTTGACTGCGTATATCCAAGCCGTAACGGCCGCCATGGACATGTATATACCAATCATGGAAAGATGAATCTGTTCAATGCAAAATATGAACTGGACACACGTCCTATCGAAGAAGGCTGCCAGTGTCCTGCATGCCAGCATTACAGCAGAGCCTATATCCGTCATCTTCTGAAAGCAAAGGAAATGCTGGGAATGCGTCTCTGTGTACTTCACAATCTGTATTTCTATAATCATATGATGGAAGAGATCCGTGATGCTCTTGATGCAGGAAACTTCGCAGAATATAAGAAAATGCGGCTGGAAGGCTTTGAAGAGGGCAAAATAAACTCGAAAAGATAATCTGTATATAAAATAATTATTAAATATGCCAAAAACTCTTGAAGTAAAGCGTTTTTTTGTGTATGATGTGTAGTGACGCTTTAATCAGATTGTTCTGCATGAAAACAAGATTTCATACAGAAGGTAACGGAGATTATAAGTGGATCGCAAAGCAGCTCTTCAGTATGAGCAGCCGTCAGGACGGTCTGTGAATACATGATGGACTGCAAATATGCAGAATAACAGGAAAAGTTACAGGAGGAATCAAAATGAACGCATCAAGCGGAATGGGTATGGTTGGCGCTATTGTCTGGATGGTAGTACTGTTCGGAATTATGTACTTCTTAATGCTTCGCCCTCAGAAAAAAGAGCAGAAGAGACTTCAGGCAATGTTAAATGACATGGAGGTTGGCGACAGCATTGTTACTACCGGCGGCTTTTATGGAGTTGTCATTGATATGACAGAAGAAGACGTGATCGTAGAATTCGGTAATAACAAAAACTGCCGTATTCCAATGAGAAAACAGGCAATCGCTGAAGTTGAGAAAGCCGGAAGCGCTGCCGAATAATGAAAGAGATATGAAAAAAGCGGAACCTATAGTCAGTGATGGCTGTGGTTCTGTTTTTTTATTTTTACAGTAAAATCTCTGGAAAACAGCACTTTTGTATTTTTTCACTTTAATAGGTTGAAATCTGTCGGAAAGTGCGTTATTATAATAACAATTACGCAATTAGAGTATTTTTGGAGGAAATTATTATGGATTATAAGATTGCATTGATCCCCGGCGACGGAATCGGACCGGAAATCGTAAGAGAAGCAAAGAAAGTACTGGACAAGGTATGCGAGAAATATGGACACAGCTTTTCCTATTCAGAAGTTCTGTTAGGCGGCGCATCCATCGATGTACACGGCGTACCCCTTACTGATGAGGCAATTGCCACTGCCAAATCATCAGACGCCGTACTGATGGGCTCTATTGGCGGAGATGCAAAAACTTCTCCATGGTATAAGCTTGAGCCGTCCAAACGCCCGGAAGCAGGACTTCTTGCAATCCGTAAGGCATTAAATCTTTTTGCAAACTTAAGACCGGCTTACCTTTACAATGAGCTGAGAAAAGCCTGCCCTCTCCGCGATGAGATCATCGGAGACGGATTTGACATGATCATTGTACGTGAGCTTACAGGTGGCCTGTATTTCGGAGAACGTCAGACTATTGAAGAGAATGGTGTGAAGAAAGCGATTGATACACTTTCCTATAATGAAAACGAAATCCGCCGTATTGCCATCAAAGCATTTGAGATCGCACGTAAGAGAAGAAATAAAGTAACAAGCGTAGATAAGGCAAATGTTCTGGATTCTTCCAGACTCTGGAGAAAAGTGGTAGAGGAAGTTGCCAAAGACTATCCGGATGTTACCTTAGAGCATATGCTGGTTGACAACTGCGCAATGCAGCTTGTACGTGATCCAAAACAGTTCGATGTTATCCTTACAGAGAACATGTTCGGAGATATCCTTTCAGATGAGGCAAGTATGGTAACAGGTTCCATCGGAATGCTTTCATCTGCAAGTTTAAATGAGACAAAATTCGGTCTCTATGAGCCAAGCCATGGTTCTGCACCTGATATTGCAGGACAGGATAAGGCAAACCCTATCGCAACTATCCTTTCCGCAGCAATGATGCTTCGCTTCTCCCTTGATATGGACAAGGAAGCAGATGCAGTGGAAGCAGCAGTGCAGAAAGTTCTGACAGAGGGATACCGCACAGGTGATATCATGTCAGAGGGATGCAAGCTTGTAGGAACAAAGGAAATGGGCGATCTGATCGCAGCAGCTCTGTAAGAATTGATATTAAGAGGATTCAGCCGGCGCAGGCAGATTACGGAGTCAGGAATTTCGGTTGAATCATTAAAAATAAATAAAACAGTAAGAAAAGAGGAAATAAAACAATGAGAAGTGATGCAGTAAAAACAGGCACACAGCAGGCACCTCACCGTTCCCTGTTTAATGCTCTTGGAATGACAAAAGAAGAAATGGACAGACCTCTGGTAGGTATCGTAAGTTCTTACAATGAAATTGTACCGGGTCATATGAACCTTGACAAGATCACACAGGCAGTTAAGCTTGGTGTGGCAATGGCAGGCGGTACACCTGTTATGTTCCCGGCAATCGCAGTCTGCGACGGTATTGCAATGGGACACGTTGGAATGAAATATTCTCTGGTTACCAGAGACCTGATCGCAGATTCCACAGAAGCCATGGCAATGGCACATCAGTTTGATGCACTGGTTATGATTCCAAACTGTGACAAGAACGTACCCGGACTTCTGATGGCAGCAGCCAGACTGAATGTTCCTACTGTATTTGTAAGCGGCGGCCCAATGCTTGCCGGACATCTGAACGGACACAAGACAAGTCTTTCCAGTATGTTCGAGGCAGTAGGTGCTTACGCAGCAGGCAAGCTTGATGAGGACGGCCTGACAGAATGTGAAATGAAAACATGTCCTACATGCGGATCCTGTTCCGGTATGTACACAGCAAACTCCATGAACTGTCTGACAGAGGTTCTTGGTATGGGACTGAAAGGAAACGGAACCATCCCTGCTGTATATTCCGAGCGTATCCGTCTTGCAAAACATGCAGGTATGCAGGTTATGGAAATGTACCGTCAGAATATCCGTCCACGCGACATTATGACAGAGGATGCAATTTTAAATGCACTGACCGTGGATATGGCACTGGGATGTTCTACAAACAGTATGTTGCATTTACCGGCGATTGCACATGAAATCGGCATGGATTTCGATATCACATTTGCAAATGAGATCAGTGCAAAGACACCGAACCTCTGCCACCTGGCACCGGCAGGCCCGACCTACATGGAGGATCTGAATGAAGCCGGCGGTGTTTATGCCGTTATGAATGAATTAAATAAACTTGGTCTGCTGCACACCGACTGCATGACCGTTACCGGAAAGACCGTAGGCGAGAATATCAAAGACTGCGTAAACTTAAATCCGGAAGTCATCCGCCCGGTAGAAAATCCGTACAGCAAGACCGGCGGACTGGCTGTCCTGACCGGAAATCTGGCACCGGACGGAAGTGTTGTAAAACGTTCTGCCGTTGTGCCTGAAATGATGGTACATGAAGGTCCGGCAAGAGTCTTTGAATGTGAGGAAGATGCATGTGAGGCTATTCTCTCCGGAAAGATCAAAGAAGGCGATGTTGTCGTGATCCGTTACGAAGGACCAAAAGGCGGTCCTGGTATGAGAGAAATGCTGAATCCGACTTCTGAGATCGCAG
>ERZ832973.1311-NODE-1311-length-20304-cov-13.975110_pt1 | contig 20304 bp, 18 predicted proteins | sample MGYA00519950_ERZ832973 | MGnify/ENA primary metagenome ERZ832973 (study PRJEB31850, sample SAMEA3708734) | human gut metagenome | biome: human gut; feature: human-associated habitat; material: faeces | place: China | collected 2014 ... | reverse complement strand
GGAAGATTAGCTGCTCTTTCCTTGATTTCAGTTCTTCAATTTCTTCGGTAACAGTGGTAAGCTGTTGATTCAATTTTATATGCTGGATGGGATTCAAAATACTGGTTTCCTCTTTTTTTACGTTCAGTTCTTTCAGCTCTGTAACTTTAGCTTTGAGTTTCTTTTTAACTGTGTTGTATCTAAATTTTAATGAAACACCGCAGCCAAGTCTCCGGGAACTAGAGAAAATGATAAAAGAAATAGAAGTTTCGGAGATAAACGAAAAAGATAATTCGGAAGAAATGGAACGAGAACAATATATAAATGATAATAGTAGAGAAAATTGGGATTTGTCAGGAGATATTCTGGATTGTTTTAAGAGATATTCTAATGAATTATCGGTAGAAGAACAGGAAGAAATCATAAAGGGTATCGAAGATGGGCTTACAGATCAGGAAATAAAGAGATATTTTGTTGTATATGGAGCAGAAAAAATGAGACAATATCGTAGAGTTTTAACAGTTCAAAAGAATAAACAGTAATTAAATTCATCAAGCCTACCGTGACTAAAAGGTTAGGATTGAATTTTAGTTACGGTAGGTGATGGAACATAAAAAGCCGTATGATTAAATTAGTGATTTGTTGTTTACTTATTTGATTTTAAAATGCTTTTTCTATTAGAATGTGTATTTTGCTTAAAAATGATAGAAGATTTCACAATTTTATAAGAATCTCGGTATTTTCTATATTTTTCTGCATTTAAATATCCAAGATTTTTAATAATTTTCTTGTCTTTTTTAAAAACAGACTGATTGGTTCGATCTGTACCTTTGGCACTGTGACAATTAAAATATTCATGGGTAATAGCTTTTCCATTCTTTATAGTATATAAAGAAGAAAAATCAGAACCTCCGTTGCAAAGATAATATTTTCCCTTCTTTTTTTCAAGCTGATAAAACGTCCACCATAATTTTGAAAAGGCTCCATCTGTTTAATATGGTTGTCTGAAAAGGTGTATACTTTGCAATTATTAAAATATGTTTTGCCATTAACAGCTTCTTTTTTCCCTGTCCCAATGATTAAAACAGGGGTATTTTTATTTCCGATATTTACAATCTGAAAATATTTATTTTTCTCTCTGTTCTTATATAAAAATTGTTGATATGCTTTTTTAGATGACTGAGTTTTATTTTGGGCGGCATGTGCTGGTAGTGTGTTAAAAAGTAACAGTATCAAGATAAACAAAAATGGTATAAATTTTTTTGATTTCATAATAACCTCCTAGATATAAATAAAGATTTTATTATATTAGTTACCAGGTTACAAATTGGGCGTTATTAATTGCTCTTTTTAATTGTGTTTGATAGATTACAGATTTTTCACCAGTATTAATATTTATTTTGCATAAATTACTGCTAGAATCTTCTCCTATATAATTTGTCGTTATATAATATAGTTCACTATTACTCAAACCGACAAAATCTCCAATTTTTTCATTGTTATTGATGTTAATTGCTCTTTCTGTACCTGTTTTAAGATTTTTTATGTAAGTTGTATAAGTGGGATGAAATATCTGATTCCTAATACACTTTTATGAGAAAAATATGTTAAGAAGTATGGGATATTTGTGGATAAAAGAACATACGTATGGTATACTAAATCAATAATATTGTTATTTTAAGGAAGGGGATAGATTTGGATAAGATATATGCTGCAATCGACTTAAAATCATTTTATGCATCAGTGGAATGTGTGGAAAGAGGCTTAGATCCTCTCACAACGAATCTTGTTGTTGCCGATAAGAGCCGTACTGAAAAGACCATATGTCTTGCCGTTTCTCCTTCTTTAAAAAAATATGGTATTCCAGGACGTCCTCGCTTATTTGAAGTAATACAGAAAGTGAAGAGGGTTAATAAAGAAAGACTGGAAGCTGCTCCGGGGCATAAATTTATAGGACAATCCTTTCATTCAGATAAATTAAGTGATCCTTCGGTTGCACTGGCATATATTACAGCATCTCCGAGGATGTCATTGTATATGAAATATAGCACACAAATATATCAGATCTACCTTCGGTATTTTGCTCCAGAAGATATTCATGTATATTCGATTGATGAGGTTTTTATTGATTTGACAGGATACTTAACAAATTATCAGATGGGGGCAAAAGAATTAATTTCCAAAGTGATACAGGATGTATTAAAAGAAACAGGGATCACAGCTACTGCTGGGATTGGTACGAATCTATATCTTGCAAAGATTGCAATGGACATTATGGCAAAGCATGTGCCGGCAGACGAGTATGGGGTGAGGATTGCTTATCTGGATGAGTTAACATATCGAAAGAAATTATGGGAACATCAGCCGATTACAGATTTCTGGAGGGTAGGGAAAGGCTATGCCAAAAAGCTTGCTGTATATCAAATTTACACGATGGGAGACGTTGCTAGATGCTCTGTTGGAAAAGAAAAGGAATATCATAATGAGGAATTACTTTATAAACTATTTGGCATTAATGCCGAGTTATTGATTGACCATGCCTGGGGATATGAACCTTGCACGATTGCAGATATAAAAGTATATAAACCAGAAGCAAAAAGTATCGGTTCCGGACAGGTATTATCTTCTGCTTATTCATCAGAAAAAGCAAAGATTGTAGTTTTAGAAATGGCGGAACAGATTGCATTTGATCTTTTTGAACAGAAGCTTGTTTCAAAGCAATTTGTCCTCACAATAGGTTATGATAGGGATAATCTACAAGGACAGAAATACAGTGGAGAGGTTGCAACAGACCGTTATGGACGAAAAATCCCCAAACACGCACATGGTACGATTAATCTGGATATACCAACTTCTTCACTAAAAGAAATTACAACTGCTGTTTCTAGTCTTTATGATAGGATAATTGATAAGAAACTCCTTATCCGGCGGCTCACATTATCTGCTACTAAAGTTATGCCCAAAGAAGGACAGGTATATCAGCAGTTAGATCTGTTTACTGATTATGAAGCATTAAAGAAAGAACAGGAAAAGGAACGTAGATTACAAAAATCTATTCTTGATATTAAGAAAAAATACGGAAAAAATGCAGTTTTGCGAGGGTTAAGTTACGAAGAAGGTGCAACAACAAGAACAAGAAATGGACAGATAGGAGGACATAAAGCATAATGGGAAAGTATGACGATATTATCAATCTTCCACATCACGTATCAAAAAAACACTCCCAGATGCCTATTGCAGACAGAGCAGCTCAGTTTGCTCCATTTGCAGCTTTAACTGGATATGGAGAACAGATTAAAGAAACTGCTAGAACTACGGAAGAATTTCATCAGGTATCAGGACGAGAAAAAGAGGAGCTAGATCAGAAATTACAGATATTACTGCAAACCCAATATAAACATCCTTTAATTTCCATATATTATTTTGCACCAGATGCCCGAAAACAAGGTGGACATTATAATAAAACAACAGGATGTGTAAAAAAGATAGATGTAATAAATGAGAAGCTTATGATGATAGATGGAAATGAAATTGCATTTAAACATATAAAAGAAATACAGGGTGATTTTTTTCTTTCAATTATGGAAAGTGAAAACATTACATGAAGCCAGAATATTTTTCAAATACACTCTAATCCGAACAAATGCCAGCTTTATGTGGATAAAAATGAAAATGAATAAATCAGTATTACAAAGGGGGAGCATGACGATAGTTTCCTTTTATTTTATGCAAAATATTTTCTGAAATCTCTTTTTGAAAATAAATTATAAGAAATTATTATATATTATATATTTTTTTATTTTTATTGACTATATTAATATTATTCAGTATAATTTTATTGTAGGGAGGGGAGATAATATATATTCTTCTACAGGAATTTCTGCCTAGAAATTCTCTATTTTCTCAGCAACATATTTCTTCTCTTTCATTGTTTAACCCCCTCTTTCATCAACTGCTTTTCCTTTTAAAATACACTAATTGAGTTTTTTATCAAGCGATTGGCAAACAATACTTTTTAAACAAAAGAAAAAATTATGATTCTTTTCTTTCTCTAACTAATTATGACAATTCTGCAAGTTTGATGTCCATGAACTTTTACTCTTTAAATACTTTTTAAAACACCTAACAATTAAATCACCAAGGAGTTCTAATTACTTTTCAAACACATTCTAGAGAAACTCTTTTCTTAAATGTTCTTTAGGAGGTTCTATCTCATTAGCAAGAGTATGTTCCGTTAACTCAGAAAGTATCTTAATCTTCCTATTCAACATCGGCCGCATACAGTTTGGAACATGTTCCTGATGAGCCCTGTGAATCGCCACGCATTCCTTACAATTTCCATGATAACGACAGGCTTTCTTACAGGGACAATGATCTTTATCTTTATATTCTTCACGAAACTCTGAAGCAAACTCCTCCTGCAGTTTTAATCCTTCTGCTCTGTTTCCTTCATGAAATTTCTTCATAGCAGCAAGTTCTTTGGGATTATTCTCAATAACCATAGTAGCCTCCTATTACTTTGCTAATTTTTCTACTTCAAAAATATTATAACATACAATCGGGAGTTTGACAGTTACATATCGCAAAAAATAGTCGCAGGCCGCTGGACTATGATAAAAAGGTCTTTTTCCGTGGAGGTTATCTCTTTCCACAGTCTGTTTATTATCAGCTGCAGATGAATAAAGTCTATAGGAAATTAAAACAAAAATATAAATTTAAATACGATATCAATGCGATCCTTTCTGATCTGATCTATACAAGGATCCTGGATCCATGCAGTAAGCGTTCTTCATTCAGGACAGCACATGAGTTTTTAGAAAAGCCTTCTTATGAGCTTCATGATGTATACAGGGCATTAGATGTTCTTGGCAGCGAATGTGACCTTATTCAGGCTGACGTTTACAAAAACAGCCACTTTCTTGGAAAAAGGAATGACAAGATCTTTTATTGTGACTGTTCCAATTATTACTTTGAGATCGAACAGGAAGATGGAATTAAAAAGTATGGAAAAAGCAAAGAACACAGACCCAACCCGATCATTCAGATGGGCCTGTTTATGGACGGGGATGGGATTCCCCTTGCTTTCTCCCTCTTTTCAGGGAATTCAAACGAACAGACATCCCTGAAACCATTAGAGCAAAAGATCCTTGAAGATTTTGAATGTCAGAAATTTATTTACTGTAGCGATGCAGGTCTGGGATCCGAATCTATCAGGGAATATAACCATATGGGGGAACGGGCCTATATTGTGACCCAGTCTATTAAAAAGCTGAAAAAAGAAGAAAAAGAATGGGCTTTAAGCCCGCAGGGATTCAAAAGGGTATCTGATGACAAACCTGTTGATATCTCAAAACTGCCCGAAGACGACAAAGGACTTTATTACAAAGACGAACCATATACCACTAAAAAATTACAGCAGCGTTTGATCATTACTTATTCCCCTAAATATGCCCTTTACCAGAAATCCATCCGTAGCAAACAGATAGAACGTGCACAAGCGGTGCTGGATTCCGGGAACACAAAAAAGAACCGCAGGAACCCAAACAATCCAGCCAGATTTATTGGAACAACAGCAGTTACAAAAGAAGGTGAGACTGCCGATATCCAGCATTATCTTGATGAACATAAGATTTCTGAAGAAAGCCAGTATGATGGACTTTATGCAGTATGCACGGACCTGTTAGACGATGAAGTCAGCGATATTTTAAAAGCAATGAATTTTGCAGAGATTCAGGAACAAGGATTTATAGCTTTATACAAACGGGAAGCCATTACTGATGATCTTCATGAAGCCTGCGGCTTTCGAACGGACTATCAATTTATAACGAAAAGCAGAATGAAAACAATCCAGAAAAAAAGTAAAAGAAAAGAATAAATTACCATACTTTGTGACAATGAGAAAAATCGCCACAGCTTAGTGAATACAAGGGTTGCAGCGATTTTTTCTTTTACAAACTGTCATAGACGGGAGCAGGAAACAGTAATGTCAATGCTTCGTGGACTTCGAAAGTAGAAGAACAGTTCGAGTATATGTATCGGATGTTCTTTTTTGATTTTCGGGTGTTAAAACGGTAATGTTTTTCTTGTATACAGTAGAGAACCATAGTATAATAAAACCAGATTTTTTGCAAAAGTTTAAAAATAATAAGGAAATCGGCAAACCAGATGAAAGTCTGGGACGCAAAGCTACAGGGCCTGTAAAATGGCAGCCAGTTGTATGAAATGAGGTGCACTGTCTGTTTGGCAGTGCTTTTTTATGGTAGAGCACTTGAATAAGTAATACAGAAGCTGTTTGGAAAAATATTGTGAAAAATAGCGGGGAGGTTATTGATAATTAATGAATGTAAAATTAAAATCTGGAAGTAAGCAAGCAGGCAATTGTAGTCTAGAGGATGGGAGAAAGATGAAGAAGTGCAAATTAGTACAGAATATAAGAAATTTCAAATTTTGTTATTTTATATTTTGCACAATGATATGTTTGGTTGTTTTTCCTGTTTCCACATCTGCCCAAGAAAGATCCAGAGCGGATCTTTATCACAGGAAATACAGGAATTGATGCTTTGCACTATACGGTGCGAAGTGATTTTTATCATCCGGAAACAGAATGGGCAAAAGGCAGCAGACTGATTGCTGTAACAGCACACAGAAGGGAGAATCTGGGAGAGCCCATGCGTGATATGTTCCGGGCTATACGCAGGATCGTGGAAGAATTTACAGATGTGAAGGTTATTTATCCTGTACATTTGAATCCGCAGGTCAGGAAGATCGCAGATGAGGAATTTGGTGGATGCGAGAGAATACACCTGATCGAACCACTGGATGTGGTGGAATTCCATAACCTGATGAAAGCCAGTTATCTGATCATGACAGACAGCGGCGGAATTCAGGAAGAAGCTCCTGCACTGGGAAAACCGGTACTGGTCATGCGGGATACAACAGAGCGTCCGGAAGGTGTGGAAGCAGGAACCTTAAAGCTTGTAGGCACGAAGATGGAGGATATTTACAGAGAATGCAGGCGGCTTCTTACAGAGCCGGAGACATACAGAAAAATGAGTGAGGCTAGAAACCCTTATGGTGATGGGACTGCAAGTATCAAAATCAGAAAAATCCTGGAGGATATAGATGCATAAGCATAAGCAGAGCCAATGCAAAAGAAAAGTGAAACATCGAAAGAATGTGATGGGACTTATTATATTTTGCATAACTGTGTGCATTGTGTTTATGTTTGCTTATTATCAGAACCTGAGAAAAGAAATATCTGTCCGGCAGGAATGGCTGGAAACCGTCCTGACCAGAGAAAAAAAGTGGATCCTTGAGAATCAGGGCCCTGAAGGCGAAATCTATATGAATGGAAGTAAAGCCGGAGATGTTAATCCATACTTTGCATGTATGGCTGCACTGGGGCTTCTGGCAGAAACAAAGAATTGCCCCATGACTGAAACAGAGCAAAAAGCTGTTGGCAGGTATCTGGACTGGCATACTGGGGTTTTGCTGGAAACAGATGGAAAAATGGGAATCTACAGGAAAGAGGGTGGGGAACTTATTTATAAAGAAAAGGCTGATTCCGAAGACGGATATCTTGGTATGTACCTTTTTCTTATGGGAAAATATCTGGAAAAGACAGAAAGTACAGACCTGCCGGAATCCTGGAAAAATGGAATCAGCCTTGCATTAAAAAAGATTCAAAGCCTGATGCAGGATGGAATTACACAGGTTTCAGAAGAAAACACAACAGTTTATCTGATGGATAATCTGGAAGTATGGAAAGGCCTGTACGAATTGGAACTTGCAGGACTGGAAGATACGCAGGCGATCAGTGAAATTCGTAAAAAGATACAGAAACAGATAGAAAAGATATTCTGGGATGATGCGAATCAAAGATGGAGAATTATCGGAAACAGTGATCGGTATCATCAGACAGAATTTTATCCGGATGGTGTTGCTCAGATTTATCCGCTGATTTATGAATTTCCGGTAAAAGAGAAGAAAAAGCAAAAGGTATTATATGATCAGTTTACGGAAAGGTTTCAGTGGCAGAAACTGAATAAAAAAAGAACTGGCTTTTTGTGGGCAATGACAGGAATGGCTGCTGCGCAGATGAGGGATATCAATAACCTTGTGGAATTAGTAGGAAATTATGAAACAGAATATTGTAAGGAACGAAAATATCCGCTATATACAGGCGAAGCAGGATGGATATGCATGGAATGCGAGAAATTGTATGGATTATATGAAAGAAAAATAAAAACAGCATTTATACCATGTATATGATCTTGTGCAGAGTGAATAAACGAATACTATCGCAATTTTCAAAAATAGTGCCTGTCAAAACAGCATATTTGCAATATGCAGTTTGCGGATGTTGATGAAGCCCAAAGAACCCGAATCTGATTGTAATCAAGTAAAACGCCGGTTGCGTGAATTTCTGAAAAAACGTGAGGAAGAATTAAGCTCCACGCATGAAAACCTCCAGTTTATTGCCGTGAACCAGGAAGGATACTATTATTCCGATGAGGGTCTGCAGGGCGTGTGGTACAGATCTAAAGATCTGCAGGATGCGGATATCAAAAGCTTTCTGACATCGGACTGGATCACCAATGAAAACCAGATGGTATTTGCCAGAAAACTGCAGAGCCAGCTGGTGGTCGACGGCAGTATCATCACACACTTTATTCTGATCCGTTCGATGGAGGAGATGGCACCGTATTTCAGAAGCAGTGCATTCAGCAACCAGAGCACGACGTATGTGGTGGACAGCAACGGAACGAAGATGTTCGAGGATACCGCTGTCGAGGAGCTGAGGATTCTGGCAGTAATTCTGCTTCTGATCCTGGCATCGGTTCTCTTTGTGACGAAATTCCGGAACAGCAGCCACCCGCTGGCAAAGAAAATCCCGATTCTTGCGATGACAGCCAACGCATTTTCAGAAGATGTGCAGAATGCCTTCAATGCGGGCATGAACGCACACATAGTAAAACTGGTGGATATGAAGGTACTGATAAAAACAGTGTGGAATCTTCAGACGGGCGCCGGAGCGGCAGGAACTTTAAATTGAAAAAATCCGGCAGAGTGTTTATAATGGATGGGAAAAACAAAACAGAAAGGCAATGCCGTTATGCGTAAAATTACAGAATTAAAAGAAAAACAGGAGATTGCGCTTGGAATATTACTGTATCTGGATGAAGTCTGCCGGAAACATCACCTGATCTATTTTGCAGCAGATGGAACTCTGCTCGGGCTGATCCGGCATCAGGGGTTCATTCCGTGGGATGATGATGTGGATGTCTGGATGCCGAGAGCGGATTATGAAAAACTGGAACAGATTGTAAACAGCGAAACGGATACACCGTACCGCGTCATGAATTTTCATAATACAAAGGGTTTCACACTGGCATACGGAAAGCTGGTACACACCGGAACGAGTCTTGTGGAGCACGTGGCAGGAGCTGTGGATACCGGTCTTTTCGTCGACATTTTCCCGTTTGACGGACTGCCGGAAAAAGATACACCGGAGTACGACCGTCACTGGAAAAAGCTGCTGTTTCTGGAAAGCCAGCGGATGAATGCATTCCGCACCTACCGCCAGACCTTAAAAGGAAACAAAGGAAGCTTCGCAAAATGGTGCAAATGGGCGATCCGGAAATGCTATGGAAAAGAGCGGATTCTGCGCGAGATGGAAAAAGAGTGCAGAAAGTACCGCGCGGAGGACTCAAAGTGGGTGGCCTGCCAGTGCGGCGGTTACCGCAAGTCGGACGCGATTCCCAAAACAGCGATCGAAGAGATCGTGCGCCTTCCGTTTGAAGGCCATCTGATCAATGCCCCGGCGGGATACGAGACGTATCTTCACACCCTGTACGGCGATTACCATCAGCTTCCGCCGGAGGATCAGCGTCATCCTGCGCATGTGGGAGATGCCTACTGGCGTTAGAACAGAGAAAAAAGCAGATGAGAGGTAAGCAATGAGTAAAATACTGGTGCTGGGACGTACCATGGACATGGGCGGAACGGAAGTTGCCATGGCAGCGCTGCTGCAGAAACTGGTGGAGAAAAAAGAAGATGTAACGCTTCTTCTGGTCGAAAAAAGAGGCGTTCTGCTGGAGCGGATTCCGAAGGAGGTGGAAGTGCGCCAGATGATCTGGGACAAAAAGCCGCATCCGGCTTTGGAACGGATTGTGGGAAAACGGGAGACACCGGCAGAACGGTCTTTCTATGCCAGAGGAATGGGCGTATTTCTGATGCGCGTCGTGTATGGAAAGAAACGGTATGGAAAACTGTATGAACGGATTCTGGAGTGTGTGGAGCCGGAAACAAAACAATACGATCTTGTTTTCGACTTTTTCGGATTCGGTGCGTTCACAACCGCATTCGGAGCCAGAAAGACGAATGCGCGGAAAAAAGCGGTCTGGTTCCACGGAGAAAATCTCTGGTGGCTGTTCCGGACCAGGGACTTTATTCCGGAGTATGATAAAATTTACTGCGTTTCCGAGCCTGTCCGGAAACAGGTCATTGCCCGTTTTCCGGAACTCGCGGACCGGACAGAGGTTCTGCTGAATTTCATTGACATCAAACAGGTGCAGAGACGGAGTGAGGAGCCGCTTAGCGATCCGCAGTACACAGGAGAGCTGAAATTTCTGACGGTGGGAAGAGCTTCGGAAGAAAAAGGATATGATATTGCGGTGCAGATTACGGCGGAGCTGAAAAAAAGGGGACTTTGCTTCAAATGGTTCATCATCGGTGATGGAAGAGATCTGAACAAGCTGCGGACCATGGCAAAGGAATATCAGGTGGAGCAGGAAATTATTTTTCTCGGAATGCGCGAAAATCCTGCGCCGTACGTAAAATCCTGCGACCTGTATCTCCAGCCGTCCCGTCACGAAGGCTATCCGATTACGATTGTAGAGGCGAGAAGCCTGCAGAAGGTCATCATCGCTTCCGATATTCCGTCCATGCGCGAGCAGATCCGTGATGGGGAAAACGGATATCTCTGTCCGCTGGATGTGATGCAGTTTGCCGATAAAATCCAGAAAGTGCTGGCAGATCAGGAAGGACGCGATGCGGTCAGAAAGAAGCTGCGGGAGGAACCCATTGATTTTTCAGCGGGATATGCGCAGATAGAAGCGTTTGCAAAAAAATAAAAGAGAAACAGCAAGAAAAAACGCCAGAACCGGCGATAAGATATTTCCGGTTCCGGCGTTTCTTTAGTCCTGGCGTCCCTGCTTGCTCTGCTGCTTGTTTTCATACATATATTTATCTTCTTTGTCAAACAGCGTGCGGAGCGTACATTCGTTGTAATCGGTGGAAAGTGCCCAGCCGTGGGAATAGCTGATGCGGAACTGGGTTCCGTAGCCGTTGAACTGTTCGACTTCGTTCTGAAGCTCTGTGAGGATTTCTGTGATGCTTTCGCGGGTTGCATCATAGATGACCGCCATAAATTCATCGCCGCTGTATCTTCCTACGAAATGCTTCGCGGGAATCGAGTTTCGCAGCAGCCGGGCAAAGTTCAGAATCAGCTGGTCGCCGATGGAGTGGCCGAGGCTGTCGTTGACGCGTTTCAGGTTGTTCATGTCAAAGACGATACAGGCGGTAGGAGTTTTGATGAATTCCACATTGTGGAACAGCTCTTCGCACTTGCTCTTGTTCGGCAGTCCCGTGTGAAGGTCGATGTAGGCTTTCTGTTCCAGCTGGCGGTTGGCACGGGAAACTTTGACTGCGGCAACCGTTTCATCTGCCATCTGGAAATACGTCTCGCTCATGTCTACCAGATCCGCCGTTCCGTTTTCTCCGGATCTGACCTTCTGAATTTCATTTTTCAGTTTATCCCAGTAGGCAATCTGGACATCCAGTTTTTTCTGATAATCCTTGTCGGAAAGACTCACGAGATCGTAGTGGCCGTCCTCGTATTTCAGTCCGCTTAAGATATCGTCCAGGTCTATCTCAAATCCTGAAAGATCCCAGACTTCAATACTCTTTTTTCCCTTCCTGAAGCTCCTTTTTCTCCCCTCGTCCCGCTGAAACATGCTTTCCGCATCCTGAAACAGAAGCCTTCTTTCATCTTTCAGACGGATTACCGTTTCTAAACCGCATTCTTTCAAAGTATTGATAAACGGGGCATTCAGGTACAGTGCATCCGCCACAATCACATCTGCGAAATGACCATGCCTTTTCTTTAAACGCCGGATGAGCCTTTTCGCTCCTGTCAGTCCCCATTCATCTTTTTCTGAACCATCTCTGGGTTTCAGCATTTCCTGCCCAAAGATCACATGCGGCGATTTTCCTACCGTCATACATACCACACTTCGATGAAAGTATTTTGTCTTCCCCGTCCCGTTCTTCCGGCTCAGGCAGTCTGGACAGGACTTTTTTGTACTGCTGAATAATTCCATCCCATCAATACCTGCCGCAACATATCCGCCTATGGTTCCTTCCCGAAATACGCGGTTGCGTTTCAGAACATCAATCGTCTGCGCGTGAATTTCCTCGATTTCTTTTGGATCAATCCGGGAAAGAAGATCCCTGACTGCATCAACTTTTGGGATTTTTCCACGGATACAGTTTTTCAGTCGTTTCTCCATGCTTTCCGGCGCTGAAAAAATGGTGTGAAAACTTTCATACTGAAGCATCAGGAAAATCAGCACTGGCATAACGATATTAAACAACGGGATGGATTTTCTTTTTCTTTCATCGGATAAACCCTTGATTTTTTGTGGAATTTTGTATACACTTTTCATATAAGTTAGCAGTTTCTTCAATGCTAATTTTTCATTAAGGACACCTTCTTTCGTATGTTTGTGGGGTAACATAATTATACAATAAAAGGTGTCCTTTTTGAGTGTTTATCCGGACTGCGGCACAGATGGCCCGGGCATTTGGTGCTAATTTTACAGCACTGTATGTGCAGACCGCGGAACCGGCAGAGAAAACGCCGGAGGATCAGGCAAGGCTGCAGAAGCATATCCGCCTGGCAGAACAGAGCGGGGCGGAGATTGTAACGACGCACAGCGAGGACATTGCCCTGCAGATTGCAGAATATGCGAGAATTTCCGAAGTAACGCGGATTGTCATTGGAAAAAGCATGATGGATCAGGGATTTTTTCGAAAGAGAAGGGGATGGACCGAACGGCTGACCGATCTGGTGCCGGATTTGGAAATCCATATCATTCCGGATTCCAATATCATTACCATATATCTGGTCGGCGTTATGATGACGTCAATTCTGACCAGCGGTTATACCTGCAGCGTAATCAGTTCTGTGATCAGTGTAGTGCTGTTTAACTACTTCCTGACAGAACCTTCTTTTCAATACCAGCCAGCTTCTGCAGAAGGCAGAGGATGCGTCGGAGATTTTTGATATTACAGCGACAAAGCTTGTAAAACTGCTGGGAAGGGATCTGACGGCCGCACCGGCAGGGGCACAGGAGAGCAGAATTGTCCGCGGAACACTTTACAGCGCGCAGACAGGAGGAAAGACGGAAAAAATCTTTGACCCAAGGGAACAGGAAATCATTCAGTGGGTTCTCGACAGCCAGAAAAGAGGAGAAAAATGTCTGGATCGCGGTGGAGGACAACGGCCCTGGGATTCCAAAAGAGTCCAGAGAGCATGTGTTTGAGATGTTCTATTCCGGGAAAAATAAAGTAAGCGACAGCCGCAGAAGCCTTGGCCTTGGACTGGCACTCTGCCGTTCGATTGTAAATGCGCACGGCGGGGAGATAGCACTTTATGACTGCGATCCACAGGGCTGCTGCTTTCGGTTTACCCTGCCGCTCAGTGAGGTGAATTTGAATGAATAAGACATTAATTCTGGTTGTGGAAGATGATACGCCGGTTCACAACCTGATTACTACGACGTTAAAAACACACGATTATAAGTATATTTCTGCAAAGAACGGTGCGGGTGCCATTATGGAGGCATCCACACATAATCCCGACATTGTTCTGCTCGACCTTGGCCTGCCGGATATTGATGGCGTAGAGGTGATTGAAAAGATTCGAAGCTGGTCGAATATGCCGATTATCGTAATCAGTGCAAGAAGTGAGGACAGCGATAAAATCGAGGCATTGGACGCAGGAGCGGATGATTATCTGACGAAACCGTTTTCTGTGGAGGAACTGCTGGCCCGCCTTCGAGTCACACAGCGCCGTCTGTCCCAGATGCAGGCAGAAAATGGAGTCCAGTCGGCTGTCTTTGAAAATGGCGCACTGCGGATCGAGTACGCAGCGGGGTGCGCATATCTTGACGGAGAGGAACTTCATCTGACACCAATCGAATACAAGCTGCTCTGCCTGCTGTCGCAGAATGCAGGGAAGGTGCTGACGCATACGTTTATCACACAGAAAATCTGGGGAAGCAGCTGGGAGAATGATATCGCTTCCCTCCGTGTTTTCATGGCGACGCTTCGGAAAAAGCTGGAAAAGAACGGAGAGCAGACGCAGTATATCCAGACGCATATCGGGGTTGGCTACCGGATGCTGAAGGTAGAGTAAAAGAAGAAAAAATTTGACTTTACAGGCCTAAAATGATAGCATAAAGGACAGAGAACGCAGTTTTGGGAGGACGAAAAAACGGATGATGAAAAACCTCGAAGTACTGGAGGAAATAAAAAAACAGGGAAAAAACCTGATTGGGACAAAACGGGATGAATTTGTAAAGCAGAATCTTTTATCGGATGAGTTTATTGAGATGATGCAGAAGAACAAAAAGCCGTTCGATCTTCTGATGTCGTATTATCAGTGCGCCATTATGGAAATCGAGACAAAGTTCCGGGTGCTGAATCAGGAATACTCGCTTTCCTATGACCAGAACCCGATCGAAGGAATCAAAACAAGGGTCAAATCGTATGAGAGCATTATGCGGAAAATCCGCGTGAAAGACATCCCGGTCACACTGGAGTCTATCGAGGAAAATATCCGCGATATCGCCGGTGTGCGCGTGATCTGTTCTTTTCCAAACGATATTTATAAGCTGGCAGACAGTTTTCTGAAACAGGATGACATTACGCTGATTGAGCGGAAGGACTATATTCAGCATCCGAAGGAGAGCGGCTACCGCAGTCTTCATCTGATCGTTCAGGTGCCGATCTTTTTACAGGATACAAAGAAACTGGTCTACGTGGAAGTACAGTTCCGTACGATCGCGATGGATTTCTGGGCGAGTCTGGAGCACAAGATGCGCTACAAGAAAAATATTCCCGAAAATCATGTCAAATATCTGCAGGATGAACTCTACGACTGCGCAAGACAGAGCGCGGAGCTGGATAACCGTATGCAGAATATCCGGAATCTGATTGCAGAGGAAGCAGAAGAGGAAGAGTGCGATACGCTTGCAATGCTGCCGATGAAATAGAGAACGGATTTGGGAGTTGGAGAAAAAGAGCATAAAAATACGCCGCAGGTCTAGTGATCAGATCTGCGGCGTATTTTTGCTCATGCTTCTTTCGAATAATGAATATGCTGCAATTTCCATTTCTCGTCCTCTTTGACGGCGACCTGTGTCTCGAGTCCGCGGATGCCGTACGAAGTGCCATCCTCACGGCGGATGCATTCGGTGTGGTAAGAGAAAAGGATGAGAGCTGTGTTTTCGTTGATCAGACGCGGTTCAATTTTATCTGTGCGGAACAGGATGGAAAAATCAAGCGAAGGTTCATAAGCGGCTTGCGCGGCTCGATTCGGTTAAAAAATCAGCTCCTGTTCCCGAAAGAGCGAATCAACGGCCTCTTCATACTCGGCAAGGCGATTTGCTTTTTTGATCTTTTTCAGATACTTCTGGGGATTCGTAAACGATGTTCCGAGGTAAATCCACAGTGCCTTTAATTTAAACAGCACATTTTTATCCCCGGAAATAACGCGCGCATAGCCGGCACAGAGATCTTCGCAGAATGCGCGCAGCAGCTCCTTATCTGCCGGAGCTAAATTTTCACTGCTGGCAGGATCTGTACTGCGCAGCATCCCGATCAACCAGGGGTTCTGCAGCACCCCGCGGCCGAGCATGACCTTTTCCGTCAAGGGAAAATCATGGCAGAGCTTCTGAAAATCAGCGGTTGAGAAAAGATCCCCATTGTAGCACAGCGAGTGGCGGCTCGTCTCATATGCTGTCCGATAACACTCCATGCGCGGCGTATATTTGTAGAAATCTTTCTGAATCCGCGGATGAATAATCAGCTCTTCCAGCGGATATTTGTCATAAATCGCAAGCAGCGTCTCCCACTCATCGGTGTCGGTTGTGCCAAGTCTTGTCTTGATGGAAATCCGGCAGTCGCAGGACGAAAAGATTTCATCGAGAAATGCATCGAGTGTATGCGGCCACGCAAGCAGTCCGGAGCCGCGCCGCTTGGCGACAACCGTGCCGGACGGACAGCCAAGGTTCAGATTGACGGTATCGTAGCCGTACTCCTTCAGTTCTTTTGTCAGAGAAAGAAAGTCCTCCGCCTGGTTTGTGAGAATCTGCGGGATCACCGTCATCCCTTCGTTATGCTCCGGGAGAATGTCATTGCGCTCGCGGGAGCTCATCTTTTTATTTGTAATAAATGGCGTGAAATAACGGTCAGCCGCCGGAAAATATTTGTGGTAGGCGCTCCGGTACACATATCCGGTCAGCCCTTCCATCGGGGCGAGATAAAATTGCATGATGATAAAATCCTTTCAAAAAAATCGGTTTTCCAATACGAAAAGTGTATCATAAAACTGCCGGAAGGGACAGAAAAAAATGAAAGTAAAATAATATCTACTAAACAAGTAAGAGGTTAAAAGAAGAAGCCGGTGCGACGTCTGTTTTACAATGTGTGATGAGATGTAGAAAAAATCCGATACAGAATCTTTTTTTGAGGGGTCCTCAAAGATTTCTGTACCGGATTTTTCTAATTCTGCATATGAATCTGCTCGCCCGTCACCGGCGCAAAGCAGCGAAGCGTTTCGCCATCGAGATTCTCGCGGTGCATATCAACCGCAGAAATCTGATGATTGTCATACGTCGTATAATAGTAAATTCCCTGCGTCGCATTGCAGCAGGAAGTATAGAGCGTGATCTCATACTTTCCGTCCGCCACCTCGCAGCATCCTCTCTGCTGGTCGACAGAATTTAAAATATGGAAAAACTGGCTGACACTCTCCGTTTCGCTGTTTCCCGAGATCGAGTTCTGCTTTACAAACGCCACGCGTGCAAAGCGGGAAGCAGACGAGAGGTCGCCCGGCAGTCCAAGACCGCCCATGCCACGGCTGTACGTAGAAAGATCGAGCTGGTTGGAAAACGTGTTGGCCGGCTGTTTTGGTGACAGATGCAGGTAATTGTTCAGTGAGAACATCTGCATTGGAAACGGCGGATTGTTTGTCAGAACGCCGACCGGATTGTCGTAGACATGCAGACCGTCCGCCGTGGATTCCACGGTGATGGCACCCGATGCATCTGCGATGATCCAGTGAAGCTGTGCGAGCGGAAGATTCTTTTTAAAAGGTGTTCTGATGAGATTGATACGGGAGAGGGATTCTTTTGCTTCCGCAAGCGAAGCACATGTACCGAGAATCCACGGGATCAGCTCGAACTGCGCGATATTGTCTTTTTCCGGTTTCGGATCGAAATAAACGGCATTTCCTACAAAATTAAGGCCGGCGATACCAAGCCCCTTTTCATTGAACGCCTCATAATAGAGCGGGTAATCATCCATCACACACGCCATGCCGATCATTGCATAGTGATGGGAAAGGGACGGCATATGAAGAAAGGAAAACGGGTAATTGCGAGGTGTGACGGTGATCTGGTCGCCATAGGAAAATTCATAATCGAGTGTGCGACCCATATAAAAGTCGCGTGTTTGATAGGTTGCTGCTGTACACATAGAAAAACTCCTTTCGATGGACGGGTTGTCATTGCTGTAAGGTATCATAGCACAGAAGCGGAGGAACGAACAGGAGAAAAATATGAAAAAAGTATAAAAAAGGATCCTGTCAGGCAGGATCCTTCAGAGTGGAGACAAAACCCTGCTTTTGCAGGGTTTGCTATGGGTGTTTTTTGAGGGATGATTGCTCAGATACGCTCCGGGTCGCTGACCGGTACCTGTTTCGAAGCAGCAGATCAGACATAGATGCTGTGATTTGAAAGGATGCTGCAGGAAGAGGTGGAATTACGCAAGATGCTTCCGGAAGTGTTCTATGACAGCAACGGATTCTGCACTGACAGGTTTCGGAACAGCGGACGGTTTTGCAAGAAAATAGCCCTGCAGGAGATCAACATCCAGTTCCAGTACCTTCAAAAGCTCAGCTGGAGTTTCCAGACCCTCGGCAATGATTTTCATGCCTCTTTGATGTGCATAGGAAACAATATTTTCTACGATCTGCTGCTTGTCCGGATCGGAGTCGATATCGCGGATGATGGAAAGATCCAGCTTGATATACGCCGGTGCAAGCTCCAGAAGCGTTTTTTCATTGCTGTATCCGCTGCCGTAGTCATCCAGGGCAAATACACCGGAAAATCCCAGCATCTCACGTTTTTGCTGCAGAGCTGTAAGATCCAGTGACTCCTCCTCTGTGATCTCGATGACAATCCGATTCTGAAGAAAGCTGTATTGTTCGACGTAAGCCACTGACTCATCGTGATTCATGTATTGGCTTGCAATCGAATTGACAAAGAGAAGCTCATCACCGCGTATCTGATGGGTGGAGAGGAATGTGGCATAGGATTTTGCAGAGAGAAACATAGTCAGACGTTCTATTTCATGCAGGCACTCTTCCTTGTGAGCCAGCTGCAGGATCTGATCCGGACGAGTAAGTGCCGGAAGATTTCCGCGCATCAGCGCCTCGTAGGCGTAGATACTGCCGTCCGTGGCGGAAACAATTGGCTGGAAGTAATACGTAAACAGCTCTTCATTCAACATTTTATGGAACAGGCGGCGCATCTCGGTTTCCTTTGCGTTTTTTGTAAAAAGCTCCAGATCGAATTCGGTAATGTACCCTTTTTCTGCTTTCTTTACCTGGTACATTGCGAAATCCGCATATTTTTTCAGCGTAGACAGATCTGTACTGTTTTCCGGATACCAGGAAACTCCGCCGGAAAGGCGAAGGGGCAGTTTACGACCACTTGGCAGCTTCAGGGCTGTATTTGAAACCGCAAGGGAAAGATTCTGCAGAAGTGCTCGAATTTCTTCCTGCGATTGGTAGCCGTAGAACAGAAGATTAAATTCATCGCCGGAAATACGGGCACAGAGCGTTTTAGCCGGCACAGAGGAGATAAAACACTGTCCTGCCTGCCGGATATAGGCATCGCCCCAGTCGTGGCCGAAGGTGTCGTTGGTGCGTTTTAGATTGTCAAGGTCGATCATCAGAAGGGCAGCGTGACCGAGAACTTCCGAATGCTCAAAAAGAGCTTCACTTTCCCGTTGAAACGCGCGTCGATTGTAGAGACCGGTCAATGCATCGTAATCACGCTCGTGCTCTATACGCTGCCGTTCCAGCATAACGGAGGTAAAATCTTCGACAAGTCCGATCTGCGCATAGCCCTCGCGGGAGGTCTCCATACGGATGTAGCGGATTGTTCCGTCAGAAAATGAAATTTCATACACCTTAGAATGCCCGACCCATACGGTATGAGAATGTGTCTGGTCAAATTCACGCAGCATCTGCTGGAAATACCGGGTGGAAAGCCCGGAGACATCTTCAGATGGAAGGTTGAGCATGGGAAAAAAGTTCTTTGTGACATAGACCGTGTTGAGATCAAAACGCATCTCATAGCCACCCAGTTCAATACTTGCCATTTCCATGATACGCAGGAATTTTGTGGAGGTTGTCAGAATAATGTGGATACTGCCGTCATCGGAAAAGTCACCTTCTTCCAGGTAATTGGGAAGATAGGCAGCCTTTTCTTTCTCTGTAAGATAAGGGGAAAGATCAACGACCTGTCCCATCTGCTCAAGCGTATAGGCGGTATCGGCGTAGGCGGAAAAAATATTTGGCATGGCAAGGGCACCAATCCTTCCTTTGGCGGCATCGAGAACATTTTTTCCCAGGTCATTGATGCTGCCCTGACTGGAGGCTTCGACCGTAATATGCTCTTTTTTTCCGATCGTTGTATTGAATTCCTCAACAAGACGTTCAAAGGAAGCTAACTGATCTCCGTTGTAATACGTCCATACGGTCAGCGTAACGGGTTTGTCGGAGGCGCGGCATCCGCCAAGAAGCGATACAGCGAGAACAGAACTCAAAAGAAAGGTTGTGACTTGATTTGAAAGAATTATAACATAAAGGAACAGGAGCCGCAATCGAAATTAAGCCGTGGAACAGAAAAGTTGTTACAGTTCACTGGTTCCCAGCGAACTGTAACATTCGCAGCCCTCATTTAAAGT
>ERZ832973.1300-NODE-1300-length-20436-cov-3.634562_pt1 | contig 20436 bp, 16 predicted proteins | sample MGYA00519950_ERZ832973 | MGnify/ENA primary metagenome ERZ832973 (study PRJEB31850, sample SAMEA3708734) | human gut metagenome | biome: human gut; feature: human-associated habitat; material: faeces | place: China | collected 2014 ... | reverse complement strand
TCATACCTTTTTTCTTATCACATCATTCTTCTATTTCTTAGATATTTTCGCTTCTCAGATCTGATACCACTTGATCTCATTTGCTTCCATGTGAAGTTCGAAGCAGCTTCCATCGCCTTTGTATACAACAGTATCCTGCGGCTCGTAGGTGTTGTTTACGACACAGTATTTGCCGTTCTTTACATAGGCGTGGACTTCTACATTGTAATTTGTGGAATACCAGCAGTTCAGTTCTTCCTCTGCAGATGCGGACCAGAGGACTGCACGGTAGAGGACACGGCTGTTCTTGAAGCTGTACGGAAGTCCGCTGATATAGACACCACGGCCTTTTCCGAAGTTCTTCACTGCCATCTGCACTTCCTGGTCTTTCTGGATCAGAATCTCAGTTCCGTCAAGTGCATAAATATTTTTCTTTCCTTCACCGAAATCAACGTCTCCGTCACTGTCTGACAGGATAAAGTGATCTCTATGTTCTTCCCAGTTGTATTTGTCTTTGTTCAGGTTGAAGCCGTTTTCTTCTTCTACTCCAAGTACATCGTCAAGCTGGAAATAATGTCCCTGCCACTGATGGGCTGCCGGTTCGCCGACTCCGATGAAGCCACCGCCATTGTAGACAAATTCTTTTACTGCAGTGATGATCGTTTCGTTTACCCAGTACTCGCCGCCGCTTTGTGCAGTATCTGCATCGCCTACGTTGATCACAACATCAAAGTTTTTCAGCAGATCCTTATTTTCCAGGATATCATCAAAGCTGATGAAGGAAACATCAAACGGTGCGCCGCTCAAAGCCTCGATGATCCCGAAATAAGAATAATTCTGTTTATAATAAATTGCGTGATGTACCATGTGGTTGCCCCAGGAGCGCATTTTACCCCAGCAGTTCAGGACCGCTACACGCTTCACACAGTATGGGGTCACACCCTGGATGTTATCATAGAGTGTACGGAATTCCTGGCATACCTCTTTGATATACTGTACAAAATCCGGGAATTCCAGAGCAAGTTTCAGGTATCCGCCGTAACCGATTCTCTGGATCGGGCTTCGAAGGATCGCACGCCTTGCTGTTACCCAGTTTACTTTGGCTTCCTTGACCGGATCGCCGCCCTCATGGAAGGTATCCGGGAAAAAGTACGGAAGGAAACGTCCTTCTGTATATTTTACATTCTTGATATCGCTGAACAGGCGCAAGGTCGCACCGTTTCCGACACTTCCAACGACAGCATCCAGTCCGATGGATGCAAACTCGTCCATAAACGGCTCCATGCCGATCCAGTGATCGCCCATGAACATCATAGCTTCTTTGCCATATTCATGGACAATATCTACCATCTCTTTGGCAAGCTTCGCAACTTCTCTTCTCTGGAAAGCCTGGAAGTCCTTAAATTCTTTGGACGGAATACGGTATGTATTATTCATGTAGCCCTGGTCGATAATGTATTCCGGACGGAATACATATCCCACTTCTTTTTCGAATTGTTCAAGGATATACGGGCTGACAGATGCGGAGTAGCCGAACCAGTCTACATATTTTTCTCTCGCAAGCTCATCAAAGATCAGGGTAAACTGATGGAAAAATGTCGTAAAACGTACTACATCCACATATTGATGCGTATCAAGGAAACGACGGAGACGCTCCAGAGAATGTGCCCTTGTCTTCGGCTGGCGCACATCAAAAGTGATCTGCGGCTCTACGTCCTTCCAGTCGTTTACAACAGCATTGTACATATGAACCGGGTCCCACATGATATATGCCAGAAAGCTGACCGTATATTCATGAAAAAGCTTCGCCGGTGTGATCACGACATTTCCTCTCTCTTCGTCATAAGACCACTGATCTGTCGGAACGACTTCGCCTGTGGTACGGTCAATGACTTCCCACCATCTGGTGATGTCGTCACGGGTATTTACTTTCAGCATGTCCGGGTAAAGGTGATCCATAAGGTGGATCTCAAGCTTCTCCTCCGTTGCTGTATGGAAAGAACTCATGATGTACATCTGCTGGATCTCATCCGGGTTTGCCTTTGCCCATGCATTGTCTTTTCTTGTTGTATAATAAGTAGCGTAGATCTTTGCACCTGTGTCTTTGAGTTCTGCCGGGAACTCTGTTCCATCGCAGTCACGAATCGCATCTGCGCCCCATTCCTCTACGATATCCAGTGTTTCTTTTACCACATCCAGGTTTGTCGGGATCGTAACTCTGCCTTTGTTCTGACTCATAGGTGTACCTCCGTTTTATATTTATAGATTTCTTTTATCATCTGTTTTTGTTTTATTTCAGATACTATCAGAATACGTCGTTTTTGTCTGTTTTTCAACGTTGTTCTTGCTATACTTTTTAGAAATCTTGCGGTATTTTATCTTTTGTGCTATCCTGACAGTTGAAAAACTTTTCGGTCCTGGGAGGTACATATGAGCACACAGTTTTTTTCTTTTTCAGATGATACGCCTTTTTCAACAGAAGCAGTCCTGGCGAACGCCTCTTCTTCTCATTATGAGGAAGACTGGCCCAGCATCCCACATACCCATGCCTTCACGGAACTCTTTTACGTCAGTGAGGGAAGTGGAGAATTCCTGATTGAAAACCAGCATTTTTCTATTAAAAAAGACGACCTGATCATCGTCAACCCTCATATTCAGCACACGGAAATTTCCTTAAGTGCCTCGCCACTTTCTTATTATACGGTCGGTGTGGACGGGATCAGTTTTTCCTTTCATGATCAGAAGGAATTCCAGATTTTTCACTGCCACCAGAAGCACGCCGACCTTTTATTTTATTTTCATTCTCTTTTTCAGGAACTGGATGAAAAAAATGATGGTTATGAAGAGATCTGCAAACACACGCTTGCCATTCTGATCTCTCAGCTCCGTCGTTTTGCTGTCTCTGATTTTCAGTTGTTTCCATCCTTTCATCCAAGCAAAGAATGCGCCCTCGTCAAGCGATATCTGGATTCCCACTACAGCGATGACATCAATCTGGAACAGCTTGCCAGCTTAAGCCATCTGAATAAGTATTATCTGAGTCACGAATTCACGCGCTACTACGGAATTTCTCCGATCAGCTATCTGACCCACCGCCGGATCGAAGTATGCAAAAATCTCCTGGAGAATACAGACCATGAAATCTCGGATATCGCTCATCTTGCCGGATTTTCCTCGCAGAGTTATCTGGCTCAGAGTTTCCGGAAATACTGTGGCATGACTGCCGGAGAGTACCGCCGCAGCAAAAAAAATCAAACGATATGACAGATGACATCTGCTTTCAGCATTATTTTCTTCTCGGTTCCATTGTACAAAAGTGTGCGTACCGTATCTGTCTGTGATCGCAGACTGCATTCGGTAATGCATCTGTCTTTCCAGACAAAGTCAATGGTAATGCCGCCCGGTGCCCTAAGGCCGCTTATCTTTCCATCCTTCCACTCCGTCGGAAGTGCCGGAAGAAAGAAGATCCTGTCATCCTGATACTGTACCAGCATTTCCAGGACAGCAGCCGCAAACCCGAAATTCCCGTCGATCTGAAATGGCGGATGTGCACAGAGCATATTCGGGTAGATCCCGCCGCCGACCAGACTGCAAGTTTCTTCTTTTGTAACGCGAAGCTGATTTTTCAAAAGCTTCAACGCACGCTCTCCATCTCCGAGCCGCGCCCAGAGACATGCCTTCCATGCCATGCACCAGCCGGTTCCCTCGTCTCCTCTTCTGTCCAGTGCCACGCGGCAGGCAACCAGAAATTCTTCGTCCTCTCTGTGGATCAAATTTCCCGGATAAAGCCCGTATAGCTGTGAAACATGTCTGTGGTGCACATCCACTTCCGGATAATCCAGATACCACTCCTGAAGCTGTCCTTCTTTCCCGATCTTAAATGGCGGCAGTTTTTTGAGTGCAGTTTTTACTTCATCCGTAAGGTCTGTGATATCAAGGATAGCGCAGGCTTTCAGATAATTTCCAAACAATTCCTTCAGGATACTGCAATCCATTGTCGAACCAGAGGTCACACTATGGACACTGTGATCCGAGGTTGTAAATGTATTTTCCGGCGACGTAGATGGTGCTGTGACGAGGTATCCGTCATAAGGCACCAGATATCCCAGATAAAATTCCACTGCTCCCCGGATAAGCGGAAAGGCTTTTTCTCTCAGAAACTCTCTGTCCAGTGTGTAGCGGTAATGCTCCCACAGATGACTGCAGAGCCACCCGGAACTCATCGGCCACATAGAGTAGGTACAGGGATTTTCATCCTGCCCGAAATATCCGACCGGGCTGGAATGTCCCCAGATATCCACATTATGATGGCTCACCCATCCATCCAGATGATAGACTTCTTTTGCCGTCTTTTTTCCACGCGAGGCAGTCCGTTCGATCAGATCAAACAGCGGCTCATGGCAGTCGCTTAAGTTCGCCTTCTCTGCCATCCAGTAATTCATTTCTGTATTGATGTTTACCGTATAGTTGCTGCTCCACGGAGCTCTTAAGTCATGGTTCCAGATTCCCTGAAGGTTTGCACACTGTGTGCCAGGCTTAGAGGAAGAGATCATAAGATAACGGGCATAGTGAAACATTTTTGTTATAAGATCATTCTGCACACCGGGAGTCAGTGTAAAATCCATCCGGTCAAAATAGGCTGCATATGCCTTCTTGTGAACTTCCTTTAATTGTGGATATGAAAGGTCACAGATCTGTTCCAGCATCTGTTTCTTTCTGGATAAGTAGGAGTCCTGTGCCTGAAAATCCGTTATCCCGGACAGATAAATATACACATCACCGTCTGCAGTTACAAGAAGCGTGTTGTCTTTTTGGCGGATACAGCCTTTCGGTGCCTGCACGGAAATACCGATTGCAAACCGTGTTCCTTTTCCTTCTTCATAGACGATCGGCTGCTCACAGGAATAATACGACGGTGCCGCATAGACCGGAGCCTGTCCCTCAAGCACAAGTTCACTTGTCCCATAACCAGAACAGACATGTCTTATCTGGCTGTCCAGAGAAATACGCAGTTCCAGACTGCTGCCTGCATCTGCTCTATAATGAAGTGCCATGACCGGTTCTGACATACTTACAAAAAATTCTCTTAGATATCCCTGTCCGTCCTGATGATATACAACCTGTTCCAGCGCATCTTTAATCGAAAGCTGTCTCTGGTATGATCCATGCTCTTTTAATTCAGGTATATTTGCATCAATATGCAGATTTCCTGCCGGAAGGTAGCTCTCTGTCCAATCACCAAGGATGTTTTCTTTACAATAGGCTTCCGCTTCTTCATACTCTCCGTCAAAGATCTTCTGGCGCAAAAAATCCCAGTCCACATCTGTATTTTTGTTTTCTTTGCTTCTTCCGGTTCCAGACCAGAGTGTATCCAGATTCAGCTCGATCTTTTCCTCTCGAAGCCGTCCATATGACATCGCTCCCATAGAGCCGTTCCCCAGAGGAAGTGCCTCATTCCATGCTTCTGCCGGTCTGTCAAAAGCCAGTGTTAAATAATCCATTCCATTTTCCCTCATTGAATCAGATTTATCTCTGAACGTATTTTCAGTTCCATCGTTTTCACAATCAGCTCATTCCAAAAGCTTTTCCCTTCAGAGGCAGTCCTGCCAGTTCTGCCAGCCGGTCAATTCTTCCATTGTCCAGCCGAATTCCGAATGGCACACCAAAATGTGTGATTTTCAGATAGCCATCCTCTTCCTTCAATTCCGGAAGCCGATTCATCAATTCCTTTTTTTCCATCTGCAGGAATTTCTCTGCCCACTCATCACAGAGTTTGATATAATTGGATGTTCTTTCCTCTGCCACAGTACACCCTCCTCATATGACTTTTCTTTTTCTGTATTATACCCCTGTCAGACATTTTTCCGCAAGAAAAAAGACCTTCTACAGAAATCCATTTTCCATAGAAAGTCTTTTCTTTGTTTTATGCTTTATGAGGATTTTACTTTATTCCAGAGATCGCCATACACCTGGTCAGCCTCTGTTCCAAGATACTGGAATGTTTCCAGATTATCATATTTGGAAAGGTCCGGGAATGCGATCTCACTGTTTCGGATAGATTCATCCTCGATCAGTTCTCTCGCAGCTTCATTCGGCGTAGAATACGTAATGTATTCAAAGTTCATCAACGCAATATCCGGTCTGCAGAGGAAATTGATAAATTTTTCTGCATTTTCTTTATGTTCTGCATTTTTCGGGATTACCCAGGAATCGATCCAGATATTGGATCCTTCCTTCGGGATCACATACTCCAGATTTGGGTTTTCTTTCTGTGTGTAAATTGCCTCACCGGAATAGATTACACCAAGTGCAGCTTCATTTCCGATCATTTTATCACGCACCTGGTCGATCACATATGCCTGAACCAACGGTTTCTGTTCAATCAACAGATTTTTTGCCTCAGTCAGCTCGTCCAAATCTGTGGAATTCAGAGAATAGCCAAGATATTTCAGTGTCACGCCAAATGCATCACGGACTGAATCCTGCATCAGAATATTATCCTTGTATTTCGGATCCCAGAGAATAGACCAGCTGTCCACCGGCTCATCTACCATCATCTTGTTATACAGAATGCCGACAGTTCCCCAGCAGTACGGCACGGAATATTTATTCTCCGGATCAAACTGCCTTGACTGCTCCAGATACTGTTTCCCGATATTTTTAAGATTTGGAATGTTATCAAAATTAATCTCGGAAAGCAGATCATTTTCAATCATTCGCTGAATCATATAATCACTCGGGCAGATCACATCGTATGCGATCGCACCGGAACTGATCTTTGGATACAGAATCTCATTTGTTTCAAATTCTTCATAAACAATATCAATTCCCGTTTCTTCTTCAAACATCGTCAGGACTTCCGGATCAATATATTCGCCCCAGTTGTATACAACCAGTTTCTCTCCATTCATGACATCGTTTTCTTTTGCATAATAGAAACCACCACCAATAAAGACAATACAGATTGCAACAGGAACTACACGCTGAATCAGGATCTTTTTCACTCTGGAAGGCTTGCGGACTTTTTTCTTTCTGACCACAGTTTCCTCTTCTTCCTTCGGTGAATAGTTGATCAAAAGGAGCAGCACCAGAACTGTCACAAACATGATCGTGGAAAGTGCATAGATCTCCGGTTTGATCCCTTTACGAACTTCTGTATAGATTTTTGTGGAAAGTGTATCAATTCCAGGTCCTTTTGTAAAATGCGTGATTACAAAATCATCCAGAGACATGGTAAATGCAAGCATAAATCCAGAAAGTACTCCCGGTACAATGTCCGGGAAAACAACTTTAAAAAACGCTTTGACCGGTGATGCACCAAGATCCAGCGCAGCCTCATATGTATAACGGTTCGTCTGCTTCAGCTTCGGTAATACGCTTAAGATCACATACGGAATATTGAACGTAATATGTGCGATCAGGATTGTTCCGAAGCCAAGTGTCATATGAAATGCAATAAAAAGAAGCATCAAAGACACACCCATCACGATCTCCGCATTCATCATCGGGATATTGGTAAGTCCCATATACATGGTCTTCCACTTCTGCTTCATTCCCTGAATCGCGATTGCAGCGGCCGTGCCAATAACCGTTGCGATTGCAGCCGAAACAAACGCTATGATAAGTGTGGTATAAAACGCGCTCATGATCTGTTCATTTTTGAGAAGTTCTTTATACCATTTCAGTGTAAATCCACCCCATTTTGCTCTTGTCTTAGACTGGTTAAAAGACAGAACGATCAACGTTACGATCGGGGCATATAATAAAATAAAAATAAGGGCCAGGTATATCTTCTGTAAATATTTTCTGATCAAAATGCCGCACCCCCGTCCTCATTATCGTATTTTGCCACAAGTGCCATACTTGCAATGATAAATACCATCAGTACCAGGGACAGACCACTTCCAACATGCCAGTTGCTGTTCTGTTTGAATGACTGCTCAATGACATTACCGATCAGAAGGATCTTTCCGCCCCCAAGAAGGTCAGAAATAACGAAGGTTGTCAGCGCCGGTACAAACACCATCGTAATACCGCTGATCACACCCGGAATACTCAGTGGAAAAATGACCTTCCAGAAAGTCTGTACGGAATTGGCTCCCAGATCACGTGCTGCATTGATGACATTTCTGTCAATCTTGATCAGTACATTATAGATTGGAAGCACCATAAATGGCAGAAAATTGTATACCATTCCAAGAATGATGGCATATGGTGTATTAATGATCTCCAGCGCCGGTAAATGCAGGAAACTTAAAACACTGTTGATGACGCCATTCTTTTCAAGCAATGTCTGCCATGCCAGTGTACGGAGAAGAAAGTTCATCCACATTGGCAGAATAAAGATCAGCACAATAAAACTTGTCTGGTTTACCTGTTTCTGGCTCAGGATCATTGCCAGCGGATATGCCAGAATCAAGCAGATTGCCGTACTCAAAAATGACAGAAGAATGGACATGCCAAGTGCCTTCAGATTCTCCGGTGTCGTGATCTGTGCCAGATTGGAAAATGTAAAACTACCCTCATCACTGGTAAATGCATAATACACGATCACCAACAGCGGAATCACTACAAAGGACACGGACCAGAACAGATACGGACCGGCAAGCAAACGCTTATTCTTCAATGTTTACCGCCTCCTCATCTTCCGATTCCGGTTTTTTCATGATCTGGATATCAAACGGATCCACATGAATGCTGACTTCTGTTCCAACTGGGAACATATCTGTGCTGTGCACCAGCCACTCATAGTTGTTCGCCATGACTTCCATCTCATAATGTACACCTTTGAAGATCATATGTGTGACTACACCATCAATGCTTCCCTGCCCCGGTTTCAGAAGATCGATATCTTCCGGACGGATGACAACGTCAACCGGTCGGTTCTGTCCGAACCCTTCATCCACACATGGAAAATTAACACCCAGTATCTTAACAAGACGATCCTGCACCATTGTCGCGGAAATGATATTACTCTCACCGATAAAGTCCGCCACAAAAGCATTCTCCGGCTCATTGTAGATTTTTTCCGGTGTTCCGATCTGTTGGATATACCCCTGATTCATGACCACGATCGTATCAGACATGGTAAGTGCCTCTTCCTGATCATGTGTTACATACAGAAAGGTGATCCCCAGCTCATTTTTGAGACGGATCAGCTCATACTGCATATCCTGTCGAAGCTTCAGGTCCAGCGCACCGAGCGGCTCATCCAGAAGCAGTACCTTCGGCTCATTTACGATTGCACGTGCGATTGCAATACGCTGCTGCTGTCCACCACTCAAGGAATCCGGCATGCGTTTCTCAAAACCATCCAGATTCACAAGCTTCAATGCATATTTGATCTTGTCATAAATATACTGTTTGCTTTTATTCTTTATCTTTAATCCAAAAGCAATGTTATCCGCAATGTTCATATGAGTAAACAACGCATATTTCTGAAATACGGTATTCAGCTGACGCTTATTCGCCGGAAAATTCGTGATATCCTGCCCGTCAAAGATCACACGCCCTTTATCCGGTGTCTCGAATCCTCCCAAAATACGAAGTGTAGTAGTCTTTCCACATCCACTCGGACCAAGTAATGTCAGGAATTCATTCTCCCTGATGTAAAGATTCAGTTCATCCAGAACTGTCTGCATCCCGTAGGATTTGGAAATGTCGATCAAGTCGATCAGCTTATTGCTCATTGGTTGTTCCTCCCTAAAAAGTATCCCCTCTTTTTCATAAGAAAAATTATTAATAACAACTTTATTTTTGTATCATAAAAGCGTTACGATTTCAATAGATTTTGCGAGATTTTAACATAAAATAATACGGTACTTTTAAGATATTCTGATCTTTTTTCCGTACAGTAACAAGATTTTCTGTACAGCTGATTTTCAACGATGGTTTATTGTCCGAAGCAACGCTCAACAAAAAATTACATGTTTTTCCTGTATCACTCTTTGTTGCTGCGATCATCTCTTCACGGATAAAGCCAGCTGCTGTGGATTTTTGCCAGCAGTCTTGCATTATGATATGCCATTTTTAATGTCAGACATGTCCTGCCCAGATATTTGCTCCCATCCTCTGTCTTTACACAGGCAAGTGCCAGATCAGCTCTGTCCGGATTTTGCAGACATACAGGAATGAGAAACTGGATTCCATGGTTATAATACTGCGGAATGGCTGTCCGATAATCGGCCTCAAGCATTCTTTTTGTCTGCCGCAGAGCGCCGTCAAACAGTTGTACTTTCATCACACTGCCGCGAATCGTCTCCGGAAGTCTCTGACAATTCTCCGTTTCTTCAAAAATATGTTCATACTGAGGCACGATATCCAGTCCGGTATCAAAAATAAGTTCTGCCGGATCTGTTACATATGCTGCACGTTTCGGAAGATTGACAATTCCTGATTTTAATAAATGATATTCTGTGTAGAAGCCGTCCAGAAACCATCTCTGCCTGTCCGGCACCAGATTTGGGATAAAATATGCGTAGACCGGCTGATAATACATATTAAAAAGTCCTGTATTAAAAATTGCGTATTCCTCTGTCTCCAGTAATTTTTCTTCTTCATATACCCGCTGAAATGTATGCTCCAGATACCCTTTCAGGATTCCATTGTCATCATTGCCTCCAAAACTCCATTTTTCCGGGACGATTCTGGCCAGATTCTGTATCTGCCGGTTGTAGTTCCCGCAGTACGTGTACTCAAACAGATTCAATTATTTTACCTCCTGCATTTTGATTCCATTACTTATATTAATATTGTATTTGGGAAAATCTCCGACAGAACTGCCGGTAAAGAATATATATAGAAAATAGCACAACTTTTCTTCTGAGACAATTTCGAGTTCTGTCGAAAGATGTCTTCTTTTTATTATTTGCGGGATTATGCCTGTAAACACTACTGGTTTTATAACCTCCAGATCTGCTTTGTATATAAATCAGGTTGAATGATTTTTCTATAGTAATCCCACATGGTACATGCTATAATAGGGAACTGAAATAAGCACTTTCCGACGGAAATGCGGAGCTTACAGGTAAGTTGCTTATATATTTATTTTTCAAGGAGGCAACGAACTTAATATGACTAAAGAAGAATTTCGAAAACTGACTGAGAATATACTGATTCTGGATGGTGCCACAGGCTCCAACCTGATGGCAAGTGGTATGCCACGCGGTATCTGTACGGAAACCTGGGTTATCGATCACAAAGATATTATCCAGGATCTGCAGCGTGCCTATATTCAGGCAGGAAGTCAGGTAATCTATGCTCCTACTTTTGGCGGAAACAGTATAAATCTTGAGAAACACGGACTCAGAGATAAGATTGAAGAGATCAACCGTACTCTGGTCGGCTATTCTAAGGAGCTGGCCGGCAGCGGTATCTATGTAGCCGGTGATATCACTACTTCCGGATCTTTTATCACAGCTGATGGGGATTATACTTACACAGAAGCTTATAATATGTATCAGGAACAGATCCGTATTCTGGCAGATGCAGGTATTGATCTGATTGCAGCCGAAACAATGATCAATATTGAAGAAACTCTTGCAGCTGTAGATGCCGCCGCTTCTGTATGTGATCTTCCGGTCATCTGTACCATGACTGTTGAAGCTGATGGAAGTATCTTCAGTGGTGGAAATGCTGTGGAAGCAGCTGTTTCTCTTGAAGCAGCCGGCGCAGATGCTGTAGGTATCAACTGCTCAGTGGGACCTGATCAGCTGGTATCTGTTGTTCGAAACATTAAAGAAAATGTTTCTATTCCAGTTATCGCCAAACCAAATGCCGGTATGCCGGTCATCGATGAAAAGGGAAATGCTGTATACAGCATGAATGCAGAAGAATTCGCCCATCATATGAAAGTCCTGATTGAAAACGGTGCTTCTGTTGTTGGTGGTTGCTGCGGTACCACTCCTTCATTCATCAAAGCTTTGCATGACACGATCAGATAAGCGATAATTTTTGTTTGAACTGATCCAGTTTGTAAATTTTGATCGAACACAACTTATAAACAAACAATCTAAAGGAGCTTTTGCAAAACAGACACATATTCATCTATAATGCAGAAGCTCCTTTTCCATGCAACAATTTAAGGCATGATTGAATTTCCGGCCTAATCATTTCACCTGGATTGCTTTTTCGGGGCACATCTCCTGGCAGCAGAAACAACGGATACATTTCTTATAATCATATACTGGTGGATTCTCTCTGCCTTTACGGAAATCAACGGCCTTGTCCGGAACCGGACAGCTCTTCACACAAATCCCACACCGGATACAACGCTCCGGCTCAATATAAGGCTTCTTCTGAAAAATATTCAAGGCTTTCGCAAGACGTTCCCACATACCGGAACGTACCACTCTCCGGTCCACATCAAAATACGGATTTCCATACTGTGCTACTGCATCCTTCATTGAAATCTCACCGGACGGAGTAACAATTTCAATTTCTTCCGAACGCCAGGTACCAAGTCCCATTTTTTCTCCATGATAATTCGTTGGAACCATCTCCGGATTCAGATGGATCAGGTTACAGAACACACTATCAAGTGCAACCGGATCCCGTGACATCAGCATCACATTCATTGGAGCAGGATCTCCGGAACCTGGTCCGTTCCCCTCCATGGCCACAATTCCGTCCATAATATACAGCCGCGGCTTCACATACTGATTCAGATCGACAAGCATACGGGCAAAACTGTCTGCACTTGGGTACAATGTATGACCTTTGGCTTTGTGAAATCCATAAACGAATCCATAGCTGTTTTTCACAGCTCCCGTAATGCGTTCCAGTGCATGCGTCTTCATTTTGCAAAGAGAGATCACACAGTCTTTTTCCAGAAGTTCTTTCGGCAAAATAAATTCTTTTGCCTGTATTCCTTTCGGATAGTCTACATGGATTCCCGTCGTATAATCAATAGCCGGAATATCCAGTTTCTCAAGATACATATCCATTCCTGTCCCATGGATCACTTTAGAAGTTGTTCCATTTCCGCAGGAATCTGCAAGTGCCATATCCTGATATCCTTTTTCTCTCATCAGTCGGGCAAACATTCCCACAACCGTCGGATGTGTGATCACTGCCTTATCAACTTCCGCTTTCTTTAGAAGATTCGGCTTCAGCAATACAGACTCTTCTTTACCGACAATATTCTCGATTCCGCCCAGAAGCTCCAGTCCGATTTCAAGATTCTCATAAACAATTTCTTCCCTGTAAGAATTACAGGGAAGAAGAATGACTTTACTTTTTTTATTCATTATAATCCTCATTTAACAGCAGAAACTTTCTCTCCGCCAAGATCTGTCTCACGAATTGCTTTTCGTACCGGAAGTACACACGCCGGAACAACAGACAGAAAATCAACTCCCATCTCCAGAAATTTTTTCGTCAGTGCTGTGTCCGCTGCGATTTCTCCGCAGATGCCAACCTTACGGCCTTCCTGATGTGCCGCATCCACAACCATACGCACCATACGAAGAATTGCCGGATGATGATCGTTGTATTTGTCTTTCAGAAGAGGATTCTGACGATCCATCGCAAGCGTATACTGTGTCAGGTCATTGGTTCCAATACTTAAGAAATCAACATGTTTTGCAAGTTCCCGGCTGATCATGACTGCTGCCGGTGTCTCGATCATGATTCCTGTCATGATCTCTTTAAATGGAATGTCTTTTTCGCGCAGTCCTTCTTTTACTTCCTCAATGATCTGCCATATCTCATCCATTTCTTCTTCAGAATCGATCATCGGGAACATCATTGCGAGATTACCATACGCACTGGCACGATAAATTGCACGAAGTTGTGCTTTAAACATTCTTCTTCGGTCAAGACAGAGACGAATCCCACGGTTGCCCATGATAGGATTGGTTTCCTGCGGAATGTCCAGATACGGAGCCTGCTTGTCTGCTCCGAGATCCGCAGTACGGATCACCGCAAGTCTCTCACCCATTGTCTCTGCTACTTTTTTATATGCACGGAAAAGTTCATTTTCTCTCGGATAATTTTCTCTTCCAAGATACTGGAACTCACTTCGCAGAAGCCCAATTCCCTTGGCGCCATAAAAAAGGACACTGCTCAGATCACTCATATTTCCAATATTGGCATAAAGACCAATATTGCTGCCATCCTTTGTTTCATCTTTCTGCGCCTTCAGTTTCAGAAGTTCCTCTCTCTCTCTTCGATCCGCTTCCAGACGAATCTCATATTCTTTCTGGATTTCCGCATCCGGGTTAAGATAAAAAGTTCCTGTATAACCATCTACGATTGCTGTCTTTCCATCCCACTCATCATCAGCTGCAACATCGACCAAAGTTGGAATTTCCATTGTTTTCGCCATAATTGATGCATGAGACACTGCTGAACCATGATGCATGACCACAGCCAGAAGTTTATCCTTGTCCATTTCCATAATCTCAGTCGGCGACAATGCCTCCGCAACCAGGATCACAGGTTCGTCCCCAAGATTAATACGGATGGCTGCACCACCCAGTATCTGGATCAGACGGTTGGAAATCTCCTGCATATCATTGATTCTTCTTCGAATGACCGGCTCTTCCAGATGTCGGAATGTCTCAACCAGCTCATCTCTGTTGATCATAACTGCATAAGCAGCATTTACCTTTTCATTGGCAATGCTGCTTTCAATTGCATTCTGGTAACTTTCAGATTCCAGAAGTTTAATCTGGCGAAGAAAAACACCGGCCTCCTGTTCATTCAGAAGCCTGTTGGCTTCATACAGTTCATTCAGTTTCTGAACCGCCTGAATCCGGGCTTCCTGAAAATTACTGATTTCTTTTTTGATGTTGCTGACCAGACACTGACGTATCTGGTATTCCCCTCTGCTATAATACAGTATCTTGCCGATGGCTATTCCTGAAAAGGTAGCAGTACCTTTATAGATTTCCATCCTGCTTCCCCCTTATTTTATCAGTCGCAGGCAGCTTTGAACTCTGTCCAGTTCTTATTGTAAGCTTCTTCTGCTTCTGCGCTGATATTTTCTACTGCTGATCCCTCTGTTACGGAATCCGGTACTACAAGGTCCTGATTCTCAAGCAGGGAATCTGCTGCTTTGTTTGTGCTGTAGTATCCGATATAATCGAAACATTTTGCTGCATTTTCCGGCTGAAGAATGTAATCCATGAACTGATATGCCTCATCCTTGTCCGGTGCCTGGCTCGGAATGAACATTCCCATTACACCAAATCCAAGACCTTCTTCCGGATATACGACTTTGAGGTCCGGATTTTCCTGAAGGGCGGCTGTTACCTGTGAAGTGTACAGGAATGCAACACTTGCCTCTCCGTTCAGAAGAGAATCCTGTGTATTGTCATCCTGAATCAGACGAACATTCGGTGCAAGCTCCAGAAGTTTCTCACCTGTTTTAGCGATATCATCTGTATCCTGATCATTGAAATCCTGACCAAGTACAAGGTTTGTGATACCATTGATAACACGATAGTTTGCAGTCAGTGCAATGCTATCTTCAAGTGACGGATCCCAGAGATCATTATATCCCTTGATATCAATATCTACCATATCCGGATCATATACGATCAGCGGAATACCTGCTCCATATGGTGCAGTATATTCATCGTTCGGATCATAGAACTGTCCCTGATACAGCGGGTTGATGTTATCCCATCCGGATAATTTGGATGTATCAAGTTTTTCTACAAGACCTTCCTGGATTGCGGTTTCGATAATATAATCATCTGCAACAACAACGTCGTAGTCTCCACCTTTTGCCATGGAAAGCTTTTCCAACATGTTTTCATCAGTGTCGAAATTGGAATATACCACTTTTATTCCAGTTTCTTCTTCAAAACCATCCAGTACTTCCTGTGGAAACATGTTCTCCCATGTATAAAGTACAAGTTCTTTGGAATCTGCACTTACAGATACGCTCATAGCCGGAATGACCATTGCTGCACATAATGCGCATACTGCTAATTTTTTCATAGCCTTCTCTCCTCTTGTCTTTTATTATAAACTCTTCATGAAGCCTATGAATTTAAGTATAGCCTACTTTGACTTCATTGAAAAGAGTTTATTCATTGTTTTTGCTATTTTTGACTTTTTGGGTCCTGATTATTTAGTTCTATGTTTTGTCAGCTTTCCGATCAGGTTATAAACCAGAAGAATCAACAGCGTAAACACCAGCATGATCGTGCAGAGAGCATTGACCTCCGGCGTAACACCGGTCTTGATCTGGGTATAGACCTTAATCGGCAAAGTTGCCAGACGTGGTCCGTTGATAAAGATACTGATGACGACATCGTCCATGGACATTGCAAACGCCAGAAGGGATCCGGACAACACCGCCGGCATGATCAGCGGTAAGATGATGTCCCAGAATGCCCGGAAGGGACCGGCTCCGAGGTCTCTCGCTGCTTCCTCAAGCGACGGATCCATGCCCGCCAGTCGTGCCTTGACTTCCATCAGTATATATGGCACACAGAAAACGGTATGACCGATCAGTAATGTCAGCATACCAAATGGCAGATTCATCATATAGAAAAATGCCATCAGTACCATACCAAGGATGATCTCAGGGATCATCAGCGGTAAAATAGAAATATATTCCAGAATCCCTTTTGTCTTCCAGTGGATCCTGGAAAGTCCTACTGCACCCAGGGTGCCGATCACAGCAGATACCAGGCAGCTCACCACACCCAGAAAAAGGCTGTTTCCCAGCGCTTCCAGCATGGCATCATCATGAATCAGCTCCTGATACCATTTCAGTGAAAATCCTGTAAATCGAACAGGAAGTTTTGATTCATTAAATGAAAATACGATAACTACCGCAATCGGCAGATACATCAGTACAAAAATCAGTCCAAGATAAAACCCGGAGAGCTTTGAATTCTTTTTTTTCATCCCACACCCTCCAATTCTTTTGCATTTGTTACTTTTCGATACAGCATGATCATCAGTGTTGTAAGGATCATCAGGGCAACTGCCAGCGCCGCTGCAAACGGCCAGTTGTTTCCTTTTGTCATCTGTTCCTGGATCAGGCTGCCGACGAGAACGATCTTATTTCCACCAAGAATATCAGCAATAAAGAACAAACCCATGGACGGAATAAATGTCAGAATCACACCGGATAACAGCCCCGGCAGTGTCAGTTTAAAAGAAACCGTCCAGAAAGCTTTAAAGGGGCTTGCTCCAAGATCTCTTGCCGCTTCCACCAGTGACCAGTCCAATTTTTCTGCGCTGGAATATACAGACAGGATCATAAATGGAAGAAGCACATAAGTCATACCGATCACGATTGCCGGATAGCTGTACAAGATACGCAAAGGTTTCTCGATCAGTCCAAGGCTCTTAAGGGCATGATTCAGAAGCCCCTTTGTCTGTAAAATGATCATCCAGCCATACAGACGAATCAAGGAATTGACCCAGAACGGCAGCATCAGAAAGATCATAGCACGTTTTTTCCACTGTTCAGAAAGCTTCGCCATAAAGTAGCCAAACGGATAACCGATCAGACAGATAATGATCGTACTGGTCACAGCAAGCTGGAAAGAACCGGTGAATGTTTTCATATAGACCGGATCAAGAATTTTTTTATAATTTGCGAGTGTAAATACCCACTCCACACCATGACCTGCTTTTGGCTGTGCAAAGCTTAATGCCACCATATAAAGCAGCGGGCCTGCAACAAAAATGATCGTAAAGATATACAACGGCAGGATCATCCAGACAGAGCCGGATTTATGTTTCTTCATACTGCCGCCCCGCTTTCTGTCTCAGACGGAAGATCAACCAGAACCGCATTCTCAGCATCAAAATGACAGGTGACTTTCTGTCCCGGCTGCACACCGGCATCAATTCCATGTCTGTTTGCAACTACTTCTGTTCCATCTGAAAGTTTCAGAACGACGCGGAGAAGCCCGCCGGCAAAGCTCTTCTCAACTACCGTAGCCTCGAGACCACTCTGGCAATTCTCATCAAAGATCAGATTTTCACTGCGTACTGCCAGTGTCACCGGACTTCCCGGAGTGATTTTATGACTCTCTGATGCAACAGAAACTTTTTCTCCTGCAAGAGAAACTTTAAGGATTTCTCCCTCAGACTCCTGTGCAGTTCCTTTTAAAATATTGGCATTTCCAACAAAAGTCGCCACATAACTGGTTTTTGGATGATTATAGATTTCATCCGGTGTCCCAATCTGTTCAAAGGTTCCTTTATTCATGACAGCAATACGGTCGGACATGTTAATTGCCTCTTCCTGGTCATGCGTAATATAAATAAAAGTAATTCCAAGCTTTTTCTGTAACCTCTTCAGTTCAAGCTGCATGGCACGGCGCAGCTGCAGATCCAGTGCTCCCAACGGCTCATCCAGAAGCAGCACCTTCGGATTATTGACCAGCGAACGGGCAATTGCCACACGCTGTCTCTGTCCACCGGAAAGTTCTGACGGCTTTCTCTTCTCGTATCCTGGAAGCTGTACCAGTTCCAGCATCTCAGATACTCGTTTTTTAATCTCTGCTTTTGGTATTTTTTTTAATTTCAGTCCATATCCAATGTTATCCGCCACTGTCATATGTGGAAATAACGCATAATTCTGAAATACTGTATTTACATCACGTGCTTCCGGTGCCAGTGCTGTGACATCTTTTCCCTCCAGATATACCTTGCCGGAATCCGGTGTCTCCAGACCTGCTATGATACGCAGAGTTGTCGTCTTTCCACATCCCGAGGAACCCAGAAGTGTAATAAACTCCCCCTTGTCGATAGAGAGACTGATTTCCTTCAGAACCACTTCATCTTTTGAAAACGACTTCCTGATATCTTTTAATTCCAAACATTTTTCTGCCATTTGTCTTTTGTCTTTCCTCCTGCTGTTTTATTGTATTCCTGCATTCAGCAATTCCTTACATTTTATTCTATCGTATTCTTCACATACTGAATGTAACTTTCCTTATTGAATACTGGTGTATAGCTTTTTGTAATCTTTTTTGCTTCCTGTCCGCCGTTCTTAAGAAGTTTATATACAGTCAGTGCCAGAAGCTTCGCCGGTAAAATATAGGCTTTTTCCGGATCTGTGATCTTGAAATCTGCCCCATGAAGTTTTCCTTCAAAACCCTTGAATGTAAAATTCACAACCGGAACAAGATGGCTGAGATCTCCTACATCCGTGCAGGCATTATTAAAATCACCTTTCTGTACTGTACGATAATTCAGTCCAAGGTCATCCGCCGCCTCGATCAGTGCGTTGTCTGCTGCTCTCGGGATGATCGGCATATAACCCTGAAGCTTCTCCATTTCTATTTTTCCACCAAAAGCATAGGCTGAACCGGCATACGCACGATTTACCATATCTGTAATCTCACAAATCTTGTCAAGCGATGCTGCACGAACCTTCGTCTCAACAATTGCCTCGTCCGGCACACTGTTGATCACATCGCCGGCCTTCCGGATCACATTATGAAGTCGAACATGATCTTCTTCACGGAAAGTCTCACGCATCAGTCCCATCATTTGAATTGCACTTGTCGTTATACTTAAAGCATTGACACCATTCCATGGGTCAATAGCTCCATGTGCAGCCTTTCCCCGCACCGTAACACGCTCCGCACTGTAGCCATTACAGGCCGGATTCCCAAGATAAAAATCTTCTTCAACAGGAACCATATGCACATGCGTCGTTAATGCAATGTCCGTATCGTCGAAGACACCTGTGCGAATCATCTCGCTTTTACCGCAACAGAACTCAATGCCTTCTTTTTTTAATCTGGCACGTTTGTCTGCATCAATGTACTCCTCTGCAGGAACTGCAAGAAAATTCACAGTTCCCGCAAGACATTTCTGCACATCCGGATCTGCCATTGCGATCGCACATCCGATCATTGCCGCCATCTGTGCATGATGACCGCAGGCATGTGCCACGCCTGTTACCGGATTCGCATTGGGATGGGAATGACATCCAATCGCATCCAGTTCTCCGATCACAGTCAGGGAAGGACCTTCTTTTATACTTTTCGTTCCCTTCACACCGGTACGGGCAAGATGTTCTGTCACTTTATATCCTAAATTCTTCAGAACTTCTGCAGTCTTCCCGGCTGTACAAAATTCTTCATATCCAGGTTCCGGATGCGCTGCAATATCCTCAGCAAATGCAATGATCTGATCTTTATGTACATCAATCAGCCGCAAAATACGCTGTCCGGTTTCATCTATCATAAAACTCATCTCCCTCTGCCACTTCTGGATGTTATCTGCTTCATTCAGACAACTTGACAGAATGGCGCTTTAACAAGTTAACGCGTTATACAAATACTATATTCATATTCTCATATCATAACATAAATCTCACTCATTGCAAGTACTGAAAATAATGCAGGGGAAAACAAAATTTTTCTTGCATTTTATCAAAAATACGCTATAATATATTTTGTGTCTGAACACAAGCTGAAATAGCTCAGTTGGTAGAGCACTTCACTCGTAATGAAGGGGTCGTGGGTT
>ERZ832973.1291-NODE-1291-length-20583-cov-107.959129_pt1 | contig 20583 bp, 23 predicted proteins | sample MGYA00519950_ERZ832973 | MGnify/ENA primary metagenome ERZ832973 (study PRJEB31850, sample SAMEA3708734) | human gut metagenome | biome: human gut; feature: human-associated habitat; material: faeces | place: China | collected 2014 ... | reverse complement strand
AACACAGCGACTACAGAGCAGATGGGATATGGTATTATTTCTTTTTTCGTCTATATCAAATCTACAAATTAGTATTTTTTAGTATCAAATGCTGGGTTGAATGCATAGAAGTTCCGGCTGTCTAAGTGGTCTTGCACGATTCGGAGACTTTCACCAAATCTTTGAAAGTGTACGATTTCTCTTTCACGCAGGAATTTGATTGCGGCATAAACATCCGGGTCATCTTTTACAAGACGGAGGATATTGTCATAGGTAGTGCGGGCCTTCTGTTCTGCAGCCATATCCTCCATCAGATCTGTGATCGGGTCACCGGTAGACTGCATAGTATCTGCACTCCATGGAGTGCCACTTGCAGCGATCGGATAAATGCCAGTTGTATGGTCAACATAATAATCAGCAAATCCCTGTTCTTTAATCTGTTCTATCGTGAGATTACGGGTGAGCTGGTGAACAATTGTGCAGACCATTTCAATATGATTTAGTTCTTCAGTACCTACAGAAGCATCAGAAGAGTGAAGACAAAATCACAGGTGATGGTATTATAGAGGGGTGGGGGAGTCGTTGCGATGAAGGTAGTGACCTTTTCTAATTCAGGTAATTTCGCAGCTCGTTACCACTGTTATAAAATTATAATATGATGTTGTCTGTGGTTTTTGTCTTTTGGAGAGAAAAGAAGATGCAAACTGGAGGTTTCTTCTTGTTTGGGAGAATCATTAAGTAAATATGAGAATACAATCCAGGACTATTTTCATATATTTGGTAGAGCAACATCTTCAGGAGTATTCAACTTTATGAATATGAATAAATATGAGCGTTTAAACCGGCAAAAGAAACATAGCAGTTCAGATTTACTTTCAGGTAGAAAACGAGTTGCGGCATATTGTCGTGTTTCAACGGAGAGAGAGGAACAGGCGCAGTCGTTTGAGAGTCAGTGCGATTTTTTTCGATGTTATATCGAGGAGAAGAAGGAGTGGGAGTTTTATAAGGTTTTTGCGGATGAAGGAATTTCGGGGACGAGTACGAAGAAGCGGGAACAGTTTAATCAGATGATTACGGAGGCGAAACAGGGAAAGTTTGATTTACTTATTACAAAAGAAATTTCCCGTTTTGCAAGAAATACGCTTGACAGTATTTATTATACAAGGGAGCTTCGGAAGGTAGGAGTTGGGGTGCTGTTTTTGAATGACGGAATTAATACGTTAGAGGGAGATGCGGAATTGCGTCTTTCGATTATGGCATCAATTGCACAGGAAGAAAGCCGGAAAACATCGGAGAGAGTCAAATGGGGACAAAAACGCCGGATGGAGGAGGGTGTTGTCTTTGGAAGAAGTATGCTTGGTTATGATGTGAAAAATGGGAAAATGTATGTGAATGAGGAAGGGGCAGAAGTTGTTCGGAAGATATTTTATAAATTTGTTTTAGAAAGAAAAAGTACACACACGATTGCGAAGGAGCTTTTAGAGGAAGGAATTTACCCGATGCGGAGTAAAAAATGGAGAAATACGGTTATTTTAAGAATTTTGCAGAACGAAAAGTATTGTGGGGATCTTGTACAGAAGAAGACATTTACACCGGATTATCTTTCGCATGAGAAAAAATATAACCGGGGTGAGGAAGAGTTTGTTATTATTAAAAATCATCACGTGCCGATTATTTCGAGAGAAATGTTTGAAAAAGCAGAAAAGATTTTTGAGGAAAAACAAAAGAAGAGGTAAACCATATCCTACAAATCCGCTGAAAAATATGCTACTATTGATAATAAGAAATAGTCGAGGGAGGTACACATATGGGAAGTTATCTGAATCCAGGAAGCTTTTCATTTCGTGGGAGTCTGCGTTCTAAAATATATGTAGACAAAAGTGAATTGATTGCAAAGATAAACGAAGTTCTTTACACTGAGCAGAAGTATTATTTCAGAATCTTATGATTAGTAAAGATAGTTCATATAGGGAGAATCTAAATCAATATGATGTGATTAAGATTAATATGCAGGAATTTTTAAGTCTGTCGGGGACGATAGAAGAAATGCTTAGAGATTATCTGTTGTTAGATTCAAATTTTATGATATAATATTTCCATAAAGAAACGCTGTAATACATCATAACAAGAGAAATGAGGTGTATCAATATGACAGAAAAAACACGTAAACTTCGATTTATTGATGAAAACAGAACCAAAGGACTCCAGAAGGACTGGCAAGGCTACGGAAAATCACAGGCTTTGTTCGGAATAGTAGTCCTAATGATATTCTTATTAGCATTTGTTTATCATTTTGTTATGTAGATAATTTGATTTTACAGTATATCAGATATGAGATGACTCCCACATCTGTAGATGGCGAGCAACATTCTTGAATTTTCAATATAATCAATTATTTTTAGAAAGTACTATAAAATTTTTATCAAAATTTTTATGAAAATCAGAAGACTTGAAGTAAAATAATCCATATCTGTGACCTCAGAGTGAAGGTTGGATGCGAGCATTTTTGCAAACATTCACCTGCAGCGACTAAAGTCACAGATATGGATTATTTGGTTTCAAGCTTTCGTCTATTGTTCCTAAAAAATTCGATAGCATTTTCCACTTCCCATGTAAGAATTTCCAGTGTATAATGGAAAAAGAAGGTAAGTAAGATATAAAGCAGGTGAGTGAATGGATGAAACAGATAGAGGAAAAGTAGTTAGATTTTTCCTGGCAGGCAGTGTATTATGTTTAGTAGGGATGTTTTTTTCTTTTTATCTAAAAGGTTTTATTCTATATGGAAGTCAGTTTGGAAGAAAGTATAAGATTATTGGTGCGACCTATATGACATTAAATAATCAGTTTTATGACGTATTAAACAGTGAAATCCAGCAGCGTGTGGAGGAAAAGGGAGATCATTTGATTACCCTTGATCCGGCACTTGATCAGGAGAAACAGAATGAACAGATTGAGTATCTGATTGAACAGGGAGCCGATGTAATTATTTTGAATCCTGTTGACTGGAAGGGCGTGAAAAAAGGTCTTGAGGTAGCGAAAAAGAAAAATATACCGGTTATTGTCGTAGATACGGAAGTATATGATACAGATTTGGTAGATGTTACGATTGTTACAGATAACTATCAGGCAGGTGTGTTATGTGCGAAGGATATGATGAAAAGACAAAAAGAAGCCAACATCCTATTGCTTACGCATGATAAAACTAAGTCGGGAAGAGACAGAATACAGGGATTTACTGATACTATACAAAGCCATAATGAATATAAGATTATTGCAATGGAAGATACACAGGGACAGATTGAGCGTTCCTTGCCTAAAGTGGAAAAAATGGTAGAAGAACATGAAGATATTGATGTGATTATGTCGTTAAATGACCCGACTGCGATGGGAGCGTTAGCTGCATTAGACAGTAAAGACTATAAAAAAGATGTACTTGTATATGGGGTTGATGGTTCACCAGAAGGGAAGAGACTGATTTCAGAAAGTAAAATGACAGGTACGGCAGTCCAGTATCCTCGTAAGATGGGAGCGTCTGCCATAAATGCAGCTTATGAGCTTTTAGCAGGAAAAGATGTAGATAAAACAGTGACGATTCCGGTAAAGTTAATTACAAAAGACAATGTGAGTGAATATGACCTTGAACGGTGGCAGTAGGAGAGATGTATGAGTAAGCAAAAAAGTTTAATTCTTTTAAAGATGCTGATGGGAATTTTAAATTTTGCAATTTTGACTTTTTTGGCAGTTATCATCTTATATACAATAGGTATGGTGAGGGCAACTTATACTGCACGAAGCTTTTTAAATCATATTACATATTTACCAATGAATCCGGTAAAAACAGTCATAGTGATGTATGTGGCATTATTTACTTTAGTGGCAATTATTAATTTAAGACAGCAGTCAGAAAACAGCATTTTGAATCAGACGATTTACATTTTAGAAGTTATTCTTTGCGGTATAATTATTTGCTGTGTCTACATGGAATATAAAGGAATTATATTTTTAGTTATAGCGGATATTGTCGTTTTAATTCGTGATAAAACAAGTCAGAAGGTATTTTTAATTATTATGGGATTTATTTATATTTTTGCGGATTATGATATTATATCATTGGGGATAAAGATGGTTTCTTTTCAGGAACTGTTAAATGTCTATACAGTGCGTCAGCATATGCTGATGACGGGAATATTGAATTTTCTCTCATCAGTGAATGCGATTGCATTTATAGCGTATATGATTATTTATATGAGAAGCCAGATAAAAGAAAAGGAGCGGGTTACGATTTTAAATCAGCAGCTTGCGGAGGCAAATGCACAGCTTTCTGAAATGAATAATCAGTTAAAGGATTATGCAGCAATGCAAAAACAGATGGGAGAGATTGAGGAAAGAAACCGTATTGCAAGAGAAATCCATGATACATTAGGACATACGATGACGGGGCTTTCTGCAGGAATTGATGCTTGTATTGCATTAATTGACTATTCGGTAGACGAGACAAAAAAGCAGTTAAATATTATTTCCGGCGTGGCGAGGCAGGGGCTTAAAGATGTAAGACGTTCTATGAAAAAACTCCGTCCCGATACATTAGAGAGAGAGTCTTTAGAGAGTGCGATTGAGAAGCTGATTACAGAGACGATGAGTACTTCCAAGGTTTCTATAGAATTTCAATCATTTTTACCATCGCTTGTATTTGAAGATGATGAAGAAGATACCATTTATCGAATTGTTCAGGAAGGTATTACAAATGCCATTCGTCATGGCCATGCCAGCAGGATTTTTATTAATTTTAAAAAAGTAGATATCTGGCTGGTGATAAGAATCAGAGATAATGGAATAGGATGTAAAGATATTCACAAAGGTTTTGGACTTACACATATGAAGGAAAGAGTGGATATGCTACATGGAACAGTAACATATAGCAGTAATAATGGATTTCAGGTTGTAGCAAAGCTGCCAATTCGATGGAGGAATGAGGAAAGATGATAAAGGTACTTATTGCAGATGATCAGGAATTAATCAGGCAGAGTCTGAGTATTATTCTTGGCTTAAAAGAAGAGATTTCTGTTGTTGGAGGTGTAGGTGACGGAACAGAAGTTTTAGAATTTATAGCAAAAGAAAAGCCGGATATTATTTTGATGGATATTCGTATGCCGACTATGGACGGTGTAGAGTGTACCAAGATAGTAAAGGAAAAATATCCAGAGATAAAAATTATCGTGCTGACAACTTTTGATGATGATAAATATGTATTCAGTGCATTAAAGTATGGTGCAAGTGGTTATCTGTTAAAAGGTATTTCTGTGGATGAATTAGAAAAAGCAATTCATGTGGTATACGGCGGAGGAGCGATGATTAATCCGGAAATTGCCAGCAAGGTAGTAGAGTTGTTTTCGGAAATGGCACAGCAAAATTATGATGTTATGATTGAGGCAGAGAATGTCGAGAAGATTAACGATATGGAATGGGATATTATAAAGGATGTAGGACATGGAATGTCCAATAAAGAAATAGCAGACCATATTGGACTGACAGAAGGAACTGTGAGAAATTATATTAGTACTATTTTAAAGAAAATCGGACTGCGTGACCGCACACAGTTAGCTATCTGGGAAGTGCAGTCCGGTGCACAGAAGCGTAGAGGATAAGATAAATGAAAAGAATGACAAAAGTATGGGGAATGCTTTGTCTGGCAGGATTATTAATTAGTCTGCATTTGGGAGTCTCTTTTCTAGTACCTAAACAAGGGAAAATAGTTTTGACGTTTGGTATGTTTTCTGGGAATCAATCCGATGTGCCTAATGATGACTGCTATAAGATTATTGACGAAACAATAAAAGAATTTGAAAAAGAATATCCGAATGTTAAAGTGAAGTATACCAGCGGAATATTAAAGGAAGATTACTCAGAATGGCTTTCTAATCAGGCTTTAAATGGTGCATTGCCGGATGTATTTATGGTTCTTCCTGAAGACTTTACTACATTTGCTTCGATAGGAATACTGAAAAATCTGGAAACGATGTTAAAGGCAGACGCATCTTTAAAAAAGGATGCATTTTATCAGGGCTGTTATGATGCAGGGACATATAAAGGGAATCAATACGCTCTTCCATATGAAAGTGTTCCGAGCCTCATGCTTGTGAATGAGACATTACTTAAGAAGAATAATATTTCTCTGCCAGATAACAGATGGACATGGAACGACTTTTATAATATTTGCAAAAAAATTACAAAAGATACAAATAACGATGGAAAAACAGACCAGTTTGGTGTGTATGACTATAGCTGGATAGATGCTATTTACAGTAATGGAGGAGGAATTTTTAATGGAAGCGGAACTTCCTGCAACATTACAAATCCTTCTGTAGAAGATGCGATTCTTTTTGCCAGAAATATTTATCAGTTATCAGGGAGACAAAGTCCGACTTCAGAAGATTTTGATAAAGGGAATATTGCTTTCCGTCCAGTTACTTTTTCTGAATTTCGTACATATAAACCATATCCGTGGAGAATCAATAAATATTTTGATTTTGAATGGGATTGTATTCCACTTCCAGAAGGACCGGATGGTAAAAATCTGTCAGAAACAGAGACAATGTTAATGGGAATTAATGCGAGGTCAGAGCATGGTGGACTGGCATGGAATTTTCTAAAAAAACTAACCTATGATGAAGAAGTGCAACAGAAGATTTTTCAGTATTCTAAAGGAATTTCTCCACTAAAGAAGGTGACTAATTCTGAAAAGACAGAGGAAATCCTGAAAAATAGTATAGGAGATGATACGACCGTACAGGTTTCCATGCTGAATCAGATTATGGAAAGTACAGCAAGAAAAGAAAAATTTCAGCAATATGATACCGTAATCGACTATATGGATGGAGAAATTCTACGACTTTTTCAGGAAGAGGGAGACTTTGATATGAATCTCCTGCACCTGAAAAAGAAAATTGATAGGATGTTGAAAGAAAATTTAGAATAAATTTATAAATTCTGTAAGCCATAAATAATGAAATATGACATTTGTCATTTATAAATATTAAACAATATACAATTGTAATTTGAAGTGGTGACATCTGCAAAAGGTCAATAGTGACAATTTGCAGATGTTATTTTTTTGTGTAATTGTTACAATAAATACATCAAAAAACAAACAAAGGAGAGCAATATGAAGTATGTAGTATTAGTCAGTCATGGAACTTTTGCACCGGGTCTGAAAAGTGTTCTGGCAATGCTTGCAGGCGGGGAGAGAGAGGATGTTATCAGCGTAGGACTTGAGGACGGAATGAGCGCAGATACATTTGCAGAGAATTTCCGAAATGCAATCAGTGGTATTAAGTCTGAGGACGAAATCATTCTTTTAGGAGATATTATTGGAGGTTCTCCAATGACAAACGCGTTAGAGCAGATTTCTAAAAAAGGACTGGAAGAACAGACAGTAGTATTTGGCGGGATGAACCTTGCAATGGCGTTAACAGCAACTCTTATGAAAGATGATGTTGACACAGAGTTATTAAAAGACAGTTTAATCAGTGAAGCAAAAAATGCAATTAAAGAGTTTGTATTAGAGAGTGGAGCTGATGATGAGGAAGATGAGATTTAGTATTCGTGCATATTGCATTTAACTTATTTTCTATATTTGACTTATATTCAATATTATAAATATGAAATAAGCATAAAATTACAAACATGAGAGGGAGGAAAAAACATGTCTGTATCATTTTTAAGAATTGACGACCGTATGATTCACGGTCAGACAGTAACTCGTTGGTCTTTAGAATATCCATGTGATGGACTGATTGCCGTTAATGACAGAGCAGCCAACACAAAAGCATTAAAAATGGCATATAAGAGTGCCAGTACAAAGAAAACTTTCGTGTGGACTTATGAAGCATGGAAACAGAAAAACCAGAAAGTACTTGATAGTAAAGATCAGTATTTCCTGATTACAAAAGATCCAATTCAGATGAAAAAGATTTTGGTTGATGATGGATTTGTTCCAAGTGATGTGAAGAAAGTAATCGTTGGACCATGTAATGACCGTCCAGGAGCTACAAAACTTGGAAATAATCAGTCTATCACTCAGGAAGAAGCAGAAGCTCTTGAGGCAATTTATCAGGCTGGATATGAAATCGAGTTTGCGCTGATAAAAGAAGCTTCTATCGGAAGCTGGAGTAAATTCAGAGGACAGTTCGGTTTCAATTAAAATTAAAATAATGTACCCACAAAGTCAGCTACGGAAAGATTCAGTGGGTACATGATAAGAAAAGAGAGGAAAAGTCATGACAATTAGTTGGATACAAGCAGTGATTTTAGGTATCTTCGCCTGTCTTGCCAGTATGCCTGGTATGGGTGGTAGTGCCATTGGTAACTATACATTAGGCCGTCCATTAGTAGCCGGTCTCGTCTGCGGTATTATTCTTGGAAATGTTCCTGCCGGAATTATGGTAGGTGCAGCAATGCAGGTTGTATATATCGCGTTAGTAACACCAGGTGGAACTGTATCCGCCGATGTACGTGCCGTATCTTATATCGGTATTCCTTTAGCAATGCTCGCATTAAATTCTTATGGATTAGACCCTGCATCTACAAAAGGTGTTGCAATGGCAACTTCTTTTGGTGCAATGGTAGGAACTCTTGGTACAGTATTATTTTACGGAACAGCAACAATCAACCTTGTATGGCAGCATATCGGATGGAGAGCTGTAGAAAAAGGAGAATTCAAGAAATTATATCTTGTAGATATGGTATTACCTTGGATTTCTCATTTAATCTGTAGTTTCATCCCGACAGTTGTAATGTGTAAATTAGGTGTTCCTGTAGTAGAAACAATCAAAGCAACATTACCTATGGATGGACTTGCAATGAAGACTTTATTCACAGTTGGTAGTATGTTACCTTGTGTTGGTATTGCCATTCTTTTAAAACAGGTAGTAAACAAAGTGACAGACTTCGTACCATTCTTTGTTGGATTTACTTTAGCAGCCGGTGTTGGATTAAACTTAGTATCCGTTACAGTTGTAGCAGGAATGTTCGCAATTATCCATTACAACATCAAGATGGTTGGAATTCGTGCAAAAGAAGCAGCTCTTGCCAGCGGCGGGTCTTTTGATGATGACGATGACGAGGAGGAAATATAATTATGGCAGAGAAAAAGCTTTCTAAAAAAGCCTTAAATAAATCATTTCGGAACTGGTATTATGGACATTTAACCTGTTTCTCTCAGGAGCATATGCAGACATTTGGTTACTTATGTGCAATGCTTCCACTGGTAGAAGAATTATATGAAACAAAAGAAGAACAGAAGAAAGCAATGGATACATATACTGCTTTCTTTAATACAGAGCCACAGGTTGGTTCCGTAATCGTAGGTATCACAGCGGGTCTTGAAGAAGCAAGAGCAAACGGAAATGAAGACGTAGACAGCGAGACAATCAATGGTCTTCGTGCAGGTTTGATGGGACCAATCGCGGGTATCGGAGATTCCTTATTAGTTGGTACTCTGATTCCAATTTTATTAGGTATTGCATTAGGGTTATCTTCTGGTGGTTCTATCGTAGGTCCTATTTTCTATATCGTAGCATGGAACTTAATCGTAACTTTAGGAATGCGCTTCCTTTACTTCAAAGGATATGAACTTGGTGGAAAAGCAGTAGACGTACTGGTCGGTGAACAAGCCACGGCGATACGTGAAGCCGTTGTTACACTCGGTACAATGGTAGTTGGTTCTGTTGCAGCAACATGGGTATCAGTAACAACCTCTTTCCATTTAGTAAATGATGCAGGTGAAGAATTCCTGAATCTTCAGAAACAGTTAGATTCTGTATATCCAGGATGCCTTACAGCCGCAGTAGTTATCTTTTGCTGGTGGCTTATGGCTAAGAAAAAAGTTTCTCCTGTTATTACAATGTTAATCTTAGTTGCAGTAGCATTTGTTGGTGTATTACTTGGATTCTTTAATCCAGGATTACAGTATTAAAAAAGGAGTATAAAAAATGGCAGCACAGACAAAAAAGCAACAGTTAAAAGAAATCGAATACCAGACCCGTATGTTAAATAACCTGAAAAAATGGATTCGTAATCTGATTATTCTTTCTTCCTGTGGTATGGGAATCGCATACTGGGCAATAAAAATTCAGGAAGGATTGATGTTCAATATTATAGGTGGTGTCAGTATCGTTCTTGTAACTGCCTGTGTGATTGGCTGTGTAGTCATTGGACTAGCCTTAAAGCGGGGACAGGAAAACGTGAATAAAATCGTACAGATTGTACAAAGTTAAATATTAACTTATTAGCGTAAAGCATTTTTTAAGACATTTCATAATTATAATAAAATACTTACCTTCTCTAAGTTAGAAATTGTAGTTGCTACCTATTCAATTTTTATACATTTTCTAATATGAAAAACCAGATATTTCCATGATATTAGCGTATGGAAATGTCTGGTTTTTTAATTTAGATGAAGTTAGTTTTCTCTATCCTACAAATCCGTTGAAAAACATGCATGATGCGATTAAACCGGATTTAACTATGTTTTTACACTATGAGACATTAGAAGAAGATGGGAAAAAAGTAGTAGCTGTTTCTATTCAAAGAGGAACAGAAAGACCGTATTATATTGCAAAGAAAGGCTTACGACCGGAAGGGATTTATGTTCGTCAGGGGTATTCTTCTGTTCCGGCAACAGATTTGGCAATTCGTCAGATGATAAAAGAAACAGATGGGGACCATTTTGAAGAAATGCGTAGCTTAAATCAGGAGTTAACATTCGAGGCTGCCCAAAAAGAATTTGAATTGAGAGATATAGAATTTGGTTCACAGCAAATGCAGACATTAAAGATGATAGATAAGGAGGGTATTTATAGCAATTTAGGATTACTTTTATCAGACCAATGTGTTCATACAATTAAAGTTGCCGGTTTTCAGGGAAAAGAACAGGAAGTATTTAAAGACAGAAGAGAATTTTCAGGTTCTTTGCTACAGCAGATGAATGGAGTTTATGAGTTTATTGATTTTCGAAATCAGACACATGCAACGATTAATGGTTTGCTGAGAACAGATATCAGAGATTATCCAGAAGTGGCAGTGAGGGAGGCACTTTTAAATTTAATAGTTCATCGAGATTATTCTTTTAGTGCCAGTGCATTAATTAGTATTTATGAGGACAGAATAGAATTTGTATCAGTGGGAGGATTAGTGCCTGGAATGGAACTGGAAGATATTATGGTAGGACTTTCTGTATGTAGAAATCAGAATCTGACAAATGTATTTTACTGTTTAAAATTAATTGAGGCATATGGAACAGGAATGCGAAAAATTATACAAGGTAAAGCGAGAAATGCAAAATATATTTTAAATTCGTGAGCGACAGTGGCTGGATTTAGTTGAATTAGAATAGTGATTGTGGGGATTTCGAGGTTTCGTCCGTTTTGTTTCAATCAGAATTTACTACAATTTTACCAGAATTCCACCTTTCCTTGATAGCAGACCTCACAAAACCTTGCTATTTTATATAACGTAGATTTTAAATTTTAGCAAGGAACAGAGCTAAAGAAAAGAGGTTATTATGAGAAAATTCATGTGGAAAAAAGCTGCGGCTGCAGCAATGACTGCAACGATTTTAGCAACGAGCGCAACGGTTCTCCAAGCTGCTGCACCACCAGACGGATATACGAATGCACAGGATACCGTAGAGGCTTACGGTGGAGCCTACAGCAATTGGATGACAAAATGGAACAGTACAATCAGTAAAGATAGAGAGCAGATTTCTCTTTCTCCAGGAAGTGATAACAGTTCTGTAAATTTTGCATGGTATACAAAGAAAGCTTCTGGAATTCAGAAGTTAAAGATTGCAGAGAATAAGAGACTTACGAATGCAAAAGTATATGAAGCAAAGCAGACAGAGGCAGTGACAGACAAAGATGATACAACATATGTATCAAATAAAGTAACTGCTACAGATTTAAAGGCAGACACAACCTATTATTACAGTTATCAGAAAGATGGACAGTGGACAGCACCAGAAAAATATACAACAGATAATGGCAGTAAGTTCAGTTTTATTTTTGTAGGTGACCCTCAGATTGGTTCCTCAAATGAATTAAAAGGAGCAGCTACAGAAGAGTTTTATAATGCACAGTCTGCTGCAGTGGCAAATGATGCATTTAACTGGAATACTACATTGAATCAGGCAATGGAAAAGACAGGTAATAAAGCAAGTTTTGTTTTGTCTTCCGGTGACCAGATTCAGAGTACAAAGAAAAAGTCTCCGAATAAGGCAGCGTGGGGAAGTGAAATCGAATACAGTGGATATTTAAGCCCGGATGTATTAAAGAATCTTCCAGTAGCAACTACTGTAGGTAATCATGATGCAGACAATGCAAACTACACCTATCATTTTAATACAGCAAATGCTAGTGAACTTGGTTCAAATGGAAAGGTCGGCGGTGACTATTGGTTTAAACATGATAATGCTTTATTTATTATGTTAAATGCACAGGACACTAATGTAGAAGAGCATAAACAGTTTATTGAGCAGACGGTAGCAGCAAATAAAGACTGCAAGTGGAGAATCGTTACACTCCATCAGGATATTTATGGTTCTGCGGAACATTCTAATGAGCCGGAAATCACAAACTTAAGATATCAGCTTGCCCCGATTTTTGAAAACAATAAAGTAGATGTTGTTCTTACCGGACATGATCATGCATATTCGCGCACACAGATTTTAAAAGGCGGACATAAAACAACGGAATATACAGATGATGACTTTGATTCAATGTTAGATAAAGATATGGATGCAGGAGAGAATCCAGATACGGTATATACAGCAAAAGGAAATATCAAAGCAGATACAACAGATCCATCCGAAAAAGCATATCTTAATTACTTAAATCAGGTGATGGATAAAGATGCGATTCAGCAGGTAACAAAGAAGGGTACAACCGTATTTAATCCAACCGGTATTCTGTACATGACAGCAGGTTCTTCCTCAGGAAGTAAATACTATGATCTTGTTCCAAGACAGCAGAGCTATATCGCAAACCGCTGGCAGCAGGATGTTCCTACTTATTCGGTTATTGATATTACAGATACAACATTTACGATCAATACATATCGTACAGATACAGAAGAAAAGATTGACGAGACATTCAGTATTGCAAAAGTAAATGAGTCTGAAAATAAAAATCAGACTGAAAATAAAAAACAGCCAGCTACAGAAAAGAAAGATACAACAAAACCAATTGAAACAGCAATTGCACCAAAGAAAGCAGTGCTTAAGAAAGTAAAAGCAACTGGTAAAAAGAAAGTAAAAATAATCGTTAAAAAGACTTCTGAAAAAATCAATGGATATGAGGTAATTTTATCTACGAAGAAGAACTTTAAGAAAGCAAAGAAGGTAACAACAAAGAAAAATATTGTTACAGTGAGAAAGTTAAAAGCTGGTAAAAAATATTTCGTAAAAGTACGTGCCTTCAAGAAGGTGGGTAATAAAAAGATTTACGGAAAATATAGTACAGTGAAAAAAGTTATTGTAAAGAAGTAGCTGCAAAGAAGTAACAAAAAAGCAACGGTGAAAAAGTAACAGTAAAAGTAACAGTAAAGAAATAACAGTAAAGAAGTAACAGGAGATCTTATGTCAGAAGAATTAAAGAAAACTGACATAAAAAAGATTGCAGGAAGGGGATGTCTGGTGGTAGCGGGCATCCTGTTTCTGCTCTTTTTATGTCGATATAATCAAATAAAAAAAGAATCTTTATATGATACAGAAGGAAGAACATTTGCTAAGGCAGAGGTAACGGATATTTTGCAGGATAATGAGACGAAAGACGGGATTTATATTGGCAGGCAGCTTGTAAAATTAAAAGTTACTTCGGGAAAATGGAAGGGAAAAACGATGGAAGCAGACAGTTCTTCTGCCTATCTGTATGGGGCACATTGTAAAAAAGGAAGCAGGGTAATTGCGCTGATCAGTGAGGCAAATGGTTCTTTTTCAGCTTCTGTCTACAGTGTGGACAGAGAAATGCAGGTATATCTGATTATTGCTATTTTTCTGCTGACATTAATTATTATCGGAGGAAAGCAGGGACTTGCTTCTGTAATTGGACTTGCATTTACAGCGATATGTATTTTGTTTTTATTTTTACCAATGATATATAAGGGACATTCTCCGATTCTGGCAGCGGTGCTTGTTGTTATCCTGACGACAATTGTAACGATGTATATTGTAGGCGGGGCTTCAGGAAAGACAGCAGTAGCCATTGCCGGAACTGTTTTAGGTGTTTCCCAAACAAAAAGATATTAAGAAACAGCCCATGTTTACCTGCTTGCAAACAAAAGAATATTGCTACTAGACTAAGAGATACTACATAAGTGTGTTGGTATCTCTTTTTTGTTGCCGTGAAACAGCAGACTATTTCATTTCTGCTTGATTACCTTAAAACTTATTAGTCTATGGTTTGTCAAGGGCTTGTTGCGTGAGAAATGCTGAATATCACCCTTTACAAAACATAGGCTGATAAGTAACTTTTCAAAAGCAGAAAAGAAATGGCAATGCTTATAACAATATGATATAATGCAGATGAAGACAAAAAAGGAATTTGTCGAGCTGGTTAGTTCGAGATAATTTTGAGTTTGTTAAGATGTGGTGCACTTGATGGAATCACAGGTACGACATCATATTATGGAGGATGAAATAGATGATAGGTTTGATTGTTGCGAGGTCAAAGAATAATGTTATAGGCAAGAATGGTAATATACCATGGAAAATAAAGGGAGAACAAAAGCAATTTAGAGAGTTAACAACGGGTAATGTGGTTATTATGGGGCGAAAGTCTTATGAAGAAATCGGTCATCCGTTGCCTAATAGAATGAATATTGTTGTTTCCACCACAACAGAGTATCAAGGAGATAATTTAGTTTCAGTTAAATCATTAGAAGATGCATTATTATTGGCTAAAGGACGAGATGTATACATATCTGGTGGATATGGACTATTTAAGGAAGCTTTGCAAATAGTAGATAAAATGTATATCACAGAAGTAGATTTAAATATTGAAGATGGAGATACATTCTTTCCAGAATTTGATATCAATGATTTTGAAGTTTTGATAGGGGAAACACTTGGTGAGGAAGTGAAATATACGAGAACATTTTATGTAAGGAAAAAATGAATTGAGTAAATTTTGGATTTAGGGTGTTTTCATAAATATATTGCTTTTTATGCATATATAAATTGTTGTAAGACAAATTCCAGTTTGTATGGGGCGATAAAATCAGAATTTGAGAGAGGATTGAATATGAATAAGGAATGGTCTGAACTTAATAAAACAATGCAGGCACAAATAAAAAAGAAAGATACTTATAAGAGGGGTATTGATACTTTACTTACTTTACGAAGTCAGTTAATACAAACCTTAGTATCTTTCAAAGAAGAATTATGCAGAGAAGATTTTAACTCAATCCCCTTCATAAACGCTGATGGTTATCATAGTAAGACGATTGCTTATTCTATTTGGCATATTTTCCGCATTGAAGATATAGTTGTGCATACAGTGATAAATGAAGATGAACAAGTATTTTTTGCAGGCAATTATCAAGAGCGTATCAATTCACCTATCATTACAACAGGAAATGAACTCATGAAACAGCAGATTGCAGACTTTTCAAAACAGCTTAATCTGGAAGAATTATATTTATATATTTTCGAAGTATGGGAAAGCACTGAGAAAATGCTTGAACGGTTATCTTATGATGAATTGAAAAGAAAAATACCGAAAGAAAGAAAAGGATACTTAGAATCGTTGAATGTAGTAAACGACAATGAAAAAGCAATTTGGCTGATTGATTATTGGTGTAATAAAGATATTTGTGGACTAATTCAAATGCCGTTTTCAAGACATTGGATTATGCACACAGAAGCCTGTTTGCGTATAAAGAACAAGATACATTCATAGGCAAAAATTTCAGTTTGTAGAACTAAGGAAATTGGAATTTAAGGAGGAATAAAGTATGGTTAGTGATTTTATAAGAGCAGCATTTCCATGGATTTTAATGGGTTTATTTGTAGCAATCAGTTGTTCCCTTATGAGTAAAAAAGAGAAATAAATTCCTGTTTGTATTTATAAAAGAGAAAAAATGAGAAAAGTAGTTTTATTTATTGCCATGAGCCTTGACGGATATATTGCGGACGGTAATGGTGGAGTAGCTTGGCTAAATGGTCATGGAAATGACAATGAAAACATCGACACTTATACAGAATTTACCAAAGATATAGATACTGTCTTAATGGGGTGGAATACTTCTCATCAGGTTGTTACTGAACTTTCTCCGCAAGAATGGGTATATAATAAATTTACAACTTATGTATTAACACATAAAGAGTGCAATTCTTCCCAACAAATTCATTTTACAAGTGAAAATCCTGTTTTATTATTGGAACGGCTAAAACAAGAAGCAGGAAAGGATATTTGGATTTGTGGCGGAGCAAATCTTGTTCAGCAGTTGGTAAGCAAAAATATGATTGATAAATATTACATTTCTGTTATTCCTACTCTGTTAGGAAATGGGGTTCGTCTTTTGGGCAACATAGACAGGGAAATAAAGTTAAGGCTTTGTAAAACACAGACTTATAACGGAATAACCGATTTGATTTATATGCGTAGATAACTAGAGAGAAACAGAAAAGCTGTTAAACCGACGGAGCGATCCGACCACGTTGGCGGGAAAATCCTTAAGATTTTTCCGCCATGCTTGCAAGGGGGCGGTTCGCTTCGGCGGTTCGGCGAGCTTGCGAGCCGTTCAAAGCCCCCGTTATCTAACAAGGGGGGCACAAAAAACAAGAAACACTATACACTAACAAGCGGAAAACGCTGTATTTATAAGGCAAAACCCCATTTTTACAGTAGTGATATAAATTGTACCTATATCACTATGAAAATTGAATAGTAAATATGAGAAAGACAGTTGATTTCAAAAAATAAGAAATTGATTGTCGTTTTCTTTTGCAGAAATTTAAGTGCAGGCAATTATGGTAGTTGTCGTAATTGCTGTCAGCTCAGTGTTTATCACTGATGGTGTGAAAGATTTACGGTTGGAGATGTTCAATAAGATTATTGGTGCTTAATTATTTTTATTGTAGTGCTGATATGAGAATGTTATAATTGGGGTATAAAACATACAAATAAATTTGCTGAAAAATGAGGTATCAAAATATGGAAAATGAATTACTGGAAAACTTAGGAAGACTTCACACAACTGAACTTGGCGTTATTAGAATTAAAAAGAACTTATCTTTGAATGTAGAAAATGTAATTGAATGGTGCAAAGAAAAAATTAGCCTTTCTAATGCGGAAATCACAAGAAAAGGAAAAAACTGGTATATAACGATTGATAATTGTATTATAACGGTAAATGCGTACAGTTATACCGTTATCACTGCTCACAAGGTAAAATGATAAATTTTTCTATAAAGGAATTAAACGCATTTGCAGTTATTGGGCAGGAAGTAGAACTGACTAATTATCAAAAAAAGAATATTCAGATTAGTACACAGTTTTGGAGAAAGTTTAACAGTAGTTTGAAAAAAGCGTATCTTTCACAATCAGGAAATTGGGTAAAATATGCTTTTATGGAAAGAAGAAATGGAAAACTTTATTATTTCTGTTCTATTCCCCAAAGAACCATTACCCCAGAGGGCTTTCTGTATAAAGAAATACCGTCTTATAAATATTTGGTTGTGGAGCATATTGGTGCTATGGATAAAATATATGAAACTTATGGCAAGATTTATGAAGAAATTATTCCTAGTACATCGTATATTCCTATAAAAGATATTATCCTACACTTTGAAAAATACGATTATCGTTTTCATTGGAATAGTGATAATTCAGTTATTGAAATTTGGATACCTATTCAAGATTAGAAGCAATTTTATATCCATACACACAAAGCAGTTAGTCTTAGGATTGACTGCTTTTTCTATACAGATTTTTAATGACAGGCAATTATCAGTAAATGGTAGTTGCCTTTTTTGATTGGAGGAATTAAAGAATGAATGATAAAAACTTTTTTGAAGAATTAAGACAAAAGCGTGAAGAATACGGAGTAACGCAAACAAGGTTTGCTGTTGCCTGTGGTATCAGCCGTGAATATTACAACCGCATTGAAAAAGGAAAACAGCCATTGAATGACGAATTAAAAGAAGTCATAGAAAAACAGATTGAGCGTTTCAATCCGCAAGAACCACTATTCTTATTGATTGATTACTTTCGTGTCCGCTTTCCTACTACGGACGCATTGGCGATTATCCGTGATGTATTACAACTGAAATCTGATTATATGCTTTATGAAGATTATGGAAAATACGGATATGAAAGCAAATATGTACTTGGCGACATCAATATCATGTGTTCCATGCAGGAGCATTTAGGTGTTTTATTGGAACTGAAAGGCAAAGGCTGTCGGCAAATGGAATGTTATCTGCTGGCACAGGAACGCTCATGGTATGACTTCATGCTGGATTGTATGACGGCTGGTGGTGTGATGAAACGGCTTGATTTGGCTATCAATGACCGAGCAGGAATATTGGATATTCCAAAGTTAAAGGAAAAATACAAGGCTGGCGAATGTGTTTCCTATTTTCGTATGCAGAAAGATTACAGCGGTACAGAAAAATGCGGTAGCGATTTACCAAAGAATACAGGAGAAACCTTATATCTCGGTTCAACAAGTAGCGAATTATATATGTGTGCTTATCAGAAAAATTATGAGCAGTATGTCAAGAATGGCACAGAAATTGAAGATACGGAGATTAAGAACCGTTTTGAAATACGCATGAAGAATGAACGAGCCTATTATGCGGTTGTAGATTTACTGACCTATAGGGACGCTGAACGCACCGCTTTTTCTATCATCAATCATTATGTCCGCTTTGTAGATAGAGAAGATGATAAACCCAAAAGTCAATGGAAAACAAATGATGATTGGGCATGGTTTGTAGGGGAAAACAGAGAGCCGATACGATTAACTACAAAGCCAGAACCTTATACTTTACAAAAAGCGTTGCATTGGTTACAAAGACAGGTTGCACCAACCATAAAAATGGTACAGGCATTAGATAAAGAAAATCATACAACGATACTAAAAGATATGATTGAACAGGCAGAACTCAAAGATAAGCATAAACACTTATTACAGTTAGAAAAATCAACCATAGAAGAACGAATAGATACCAATGTTCCACAAGAGAATGACGGTATTTTTTAATTTCTTTGAGAAATCTGCAACAAAACATCAACTTTCGTACAGATATGGTGCGAGAACAGGAAATCTAACTTGAGAGCATGAAAATTTTATTTGATGTACAGATATGAAAATTAAAAAGAAATTGAAATTATTTTGAAAAATCTGCAACAAAACAAGGTTTCTATTCCTTATATGGTGTGAAGTTGAGGAAATCTAAACTTTTTTTGAAAATAGGTCATTAAATTTTGGCTTGCTGTCCCTATATGAAGTGAAAGACGAAAAAAGTTTTGAAAAAATGTCGGAAAATCGAGTTGAGTGGACAGTATTATGCAAAAAGAAGAAAAACTATCTTCCATTTGTATTCAAACAGGCATTGACTGTTGAGTATTGATGTGAAAAGAGAAAATTATTTTATCTTCAACTTAACAATTTAAGGTTTCCGTTCCCTATATGGCGTAGAAAGAAAAAAGTTTAAGAAATGTGATACAAATAACGCTTTTCTGTCCTGATATGGAGTGAAGAAAATAGTTCATTCTATTGTTGGCAGTAACAGTATCTTTTTGGTAGTTAGGGTGTGAAAAGGAAAATATTCTTTTTTCATCATCAACTTAGCAAAATGACATTTTCTATCCCTATATGGTGCATGAAAAGAAGTTAAAATTTTTCTATTTCAACTTAGCAAATGGACGTTTGCTGTACAGATAGTAGTGAAAAAGGGAAAAAGTTTTGAATTTTAGTTACATTTCTCCTCTTTTCCTACGCGGTATATAGGAAAGATGATTTTCTTCTTTCAATCGCTCTTTGACAACTGAATAAAGCAATTCAATACCTTTGACAGACAGCGAGCCGTTGAAACAGATACGCCATGACCTTTCTCCTGCAAAAGTGAGCGACAACCTATCTGTGTTCTTGTAAAAGACTTGTCCTCTTTTATCGCCATGACCTGTGCTGTCAGATAATGATACTCCCGTACAGCCACAGCTTGAGCGTTCAGAGCGTCGCACGCAATGGGTACGGCTACATTGATAATGCAGAGGTGGAAGTCCTGTGGGCTATGACAAAAGCCGTTGAATTGCTTAGAAAGATTTTACAGAAAGGGGGTAAGTGTTATTGATAATGCTGTAAAAACAATTCAAAAGAAAAATGGCAAGTGTGGCATTGGCAACAGAGGAAAGACAAAGATTGTTGTAAAAGAGCATTTCTCCGAAAAGGGAAAGACAATGGAAGAACTTCTAACTGATGTCATGTTGGAAAAAGCAAAGCAGACAATCACATAAAATCAGTGCAGTTGTAAGAAATAGATTGAATGACAAAAAGTACCCGTGTTATACTTTACTTGCAAGCAGGTATTGTAAACACGGGTTA
>ERZ832973.1290-NODE-1290-length-20611-cov-5.431066_pt1 | contig 20611 bp, 20 predicted proteins | sample MGYA00519950_ERZ832973 | MGnify/ENA primary metagenome ERZ832973 (study PRJEB31850, sample SAMEA3708734) | human gut metagenome | biome: human gut; feature: human-associated habitat; material: faeces | place: China | collected 2014 ... | reverse complement strand
TATTCCGTTCCCAGAGTAGAATAATGTTTAGAGAAATAATGAGACTATTTAGCATTACCTGTTTCATATTGTCTTTTCAACCGTTTTTGTTTGAACGCTGCAAAGATACGGTCTTTTTCCAAACATCCAAATATAATTTAAAGTTTTTATTATAATAACGTACATGGGAAAAACCTATTTCTTCAGATATTTCAGTTATACTCATAGAAGTATCTAAAAGAAGTTTAATTGATTCCTCTATACGAGTAAGATTTATTAAATGAGTAAAACTGTGGCCAGTAGCATATTTAATTTCATGAGATAAATAATGCGGACTAAGAAATTCCTTTTTAGCTATTTCCTGTAAGGTTATATTATTGTTATAATTATTAAAGATATACTTAGAGATTCGATGATATCTATCTAGTTGTTCTGATTTTTCTTTAAGCTCCTCTTTATCGGTAGTAAGGTAGTGAAAATTATTTATTAAATGATAAAGCAAGTTGATTAGAATATCTTCTATTTGTTCGTCGAAATCATCTAGAGTCTGAACAAATTCACATAATATTTTGCAAAGAAGAGATTTAAGCTCATCATATTTTTCGCTACTTTGATCCTCTTCATCGTTAGAATTAGTATAAAAGAAAACATTTCTAATATCTTTATAATATTTTTCGAAGAAATCAGGATCGATTTGAAATATCAACACTTTATTATCACTTTCGCTGGAGAATGAATGACATTCATCAGGGTTAATTATTTCAACTTCATTTTCTTTTAAAATAAAACTATCTGTATCTATGGAAATATTGATAGTTCCCTCCAGTACATAAATGATCTCGGTGGAACTATGCCAGTGAGTGGGATAATTATGAATATTATAATACGAAATATTCACTGGTAGATTTAAAGGATAGTTTATATATTGCTTTCTCAAAATTTCACCTCTTTTATCTAAAATTATCTTTTTTACTATCTTAAGCTTATGGTAAATATTATATCAATTAATTTATTATAAAACAAAAATACTGGTAATAATATAAAAAGAAAAAAGATAAAAATATACTTTGACTTTCTTTGACTTTTGTATTACTATAATAATATAGTAAGAAAAAAATAAACGAGGTGAAATAAATGAACGTTGAAAAAATGACATTAAGAGTACAACAAGCATTAAATGACGCCAATTTAACAGCAGTAAAATATAGTCATCAACAAATTGATATAATTCACTTATTTTCTGCTTTATTAGAACAAGAAGATGGATTGGTACCTAATATTTTCACAAAGATGGGCATTAATATAAAAATGATGAAATTAGATGTTGCATCAGCTTTAGAAAAAATGCCAAAGGTATCAGGCAGTGGTTCTGAAGGTGCAGGACCATATATAACAAGGGATATTGATAGGGTGCTTATTGCAGCAGATGAAATAGCAAAAGAATTTAAAGATTCATATATAAGCGTAGAACATCTTATGCTTGCTATATTAGATGTAGATAAAAAAGGATCAACTAAAGAGATTTTAAATAAATATGGTGTTAATAAGAAGAGCTTTATGAAAGTACTTCAGGAAGTAAGAGGAAGCCAAAGAGTTGATACACAAGATCCAGAAGGAACATATGATGCTCTTGCTAAATACGGTACAAATCTTGTGGAGCTAGCTAAGAAGCATAAGCTTGATCCAGTTATAGGAAGAGATGATGAAATAAGAAGAACAGTAAGAATACTTTCTAGAAGAACTAAGAATAATCCAGTGCTTATTGGTGAGCCAGGTGTAGGTAAAACTGCTATTGTAGAAGGGCTTGCTGAAAGAATTGTTCGAGGAGATGTACCAGAAGGTCTAAAGGATAAGATTATCTTTTCATTAGATATGGGTTCATTGATTGCTGGAGCAAAGTATAGAGGTGAGTTTGAAGAAAGATTAAAAGCTGTATTGAAAGAAGTTCAAAATAGTGAAGGAAGAATTATTTTATTTATTGACGAAATCCATACTATTGTTGGTGCTGGTAAAACAGATGGGGCAATGGATGCTGGTAATTTAATTAAGCCACTTTTAGCTAGAGGAGAACTTCACTGTATAGGTGCAACAACCTTTGATGAATATAGACAATATATAGAAAAGGATAAGGCTCTAGAGAGAAGGTTCCAACCAGTAATTGTTGATGAACCATCAGTAGAAGATGCAATTTCTATTTTAAGAGGGTTAAAAGAAAGATTTGAAATTCATCATGGTGTTAGAATTCATGACTCAGCATTAGTTGCAGCAGCAAAATTATCAGATAGGTATATATCAGATAGATATTTACCAGATAAGGCTATAGATCTTATTGATGAAGCAGGTGCTATGATAAGAACAGAAATAGATTCTCTACCATCAGAGCTTGATGTTGTAAGAAGAAAGCTTATGCAACTTGAAATTGAAAAAGAAGCATTGACTAAGGAAAAGGATGAAGGTTCTAAAAAGAAGTTAGAAGCTCTTGAAAAGGAATATGCAGAGCTTAAGGGTAAAAATGATGAAATGACTGCCAAATTTGAAAGAGAAAAAGGTGCCATAGATAAACTTAAAGAATTGAAGAGTAGGCTTGATGATGCTAGAGGAAACTTAGAGCAAGCTCAAAGAAATTATGACTATAATAAGGCAGCTGAAATACAATATAGTGAAATTCCATCATTAGAAGAAGCTATTAAGCAGATGGAAGTAGAGGTAAAGGAGAATTATGAAGGTGCACTTCTTAAGGAAGAAGTAACTGAGGAAGAAGTTTCTCAAATACTTTCAAAATGGACAGGAATTCCAGTATCTAATCTTCTAGAAGGTGAAAGAGAAAAATTATTAAGACTAGAAGATGAAATGGAAAAGAGGGTTATTGGTCAAAGTGAAGCAGTTACCGCAGTTACATCAGCTATTTTAAGAGCTAGAGCTGGATTAAAGGACATAAATAGACCAATAGGATCATTCATCTTCTTAGGTCCAACAGGTGTAGGTAAAACAGAACTTGCTAAAACACTTGCTAGAAATCTTTTTGATTCAGAGGAAAATATCATCAGAATTGATATGTCTGAATATATGGAAAAGCATACAGTATCTAGATTAGTTGGAGCTCCTCCAGGATATGTTGGCTATGAAGAAGGTGGGCAGCTTACTGAGGCAGTTAGAAGAAAACCATATAGTGTAATTCTTTTTGATGAAATTGAAAAGGCCCATGAAGATGTCTTTAATATTTTCCTACAAATATTAGATGATGGAAGACTTACTGATAATAAAGGTAAGACTGTAGATTTTAAAAATACAATAATTATTATGACATCTAATATAGGAAGTAACTATTTGCTTGAAAATACTTCTGAAGAAAGTATAGATCCTAGCATAAGAGCTTCCGTTATGGATGAATTAAAGATGAGATTTAAGCCAGAATTCTTAAATAGGGTTGACGATATAATTATGTTTAAACCATTATCTGAATCAGGTATCACAAAGATTATTGATATATTTGTTGGTGAAGTTGCCAATAGATTAAAAGATAGAAATATAACTTTAGAAATTACACCAGACGCTAAGCATATCTTGGCTGTTGAAGGTTACGATCCAGTTTATGGAGCAAGGCCACTTAAGAGATTTATTCAAAATACTCTAGAAAATAACCTTGCTAGAAAGATAATCTCTGGAGATGTACATTATGGTTCACATGTAATTGTTGATGGTCATGATGATGAAATAGTAATAAAAAGTGAATAATAAATACCAAGGATATGGAATAAGTCATATCCTTGTTTTTGTAATTAATATGATTTAATTTTATTTAACAAACTTTTTTTTGTTGATAAAGCTAATATAATAAGTCCGGTGGCAATAATTATAGCTGAAATAAAGAAAGGTAATTTATTTCCAAGTTCAAATATAAATCCTGCAGAAAGTGAACCAGCAACCATACCTATAGCTTTACAAGAATTAAGAATACCCATCAATGAGCCATAGTTTCCATTAGATAGTTTGGTTATTAAAGTTTGTTGAAGAGGAATATGCATACTTGCTAATGAAGCAAAAAGTATTGCTGCACAAAAGAATATTGTTAAATTATTGCAATAAACCATAAGTAATAATGTTAAGCTTAAAAGTAAAGTAATTATTTTAAAAACATTAATTTCTTTAAAATATTTTGTAAGTAGTGGTGTGAAAAATAAGTTCACTGTAAATCCAACTATACCAGCTATAGCTAAGAAAGCACCTATAAATGTTGATGATAAATTTAATACATCTTCTATATAATAATTTATTGTCGAATTATAACTTGTGGAAGCAAAGAAAAATAATATTATTACGATAAAAACTGATATTAAGTTTTTATTAGTAAAAGTTGAATTAGTATTAGATTTATTTTTCTTAAAGTATATTTTTTCACTTGAAGGTGTTATAGTTTCATTCAATAAAAAGTATACAGATATAGCTAATATCATACAGAAAATAAATTGTACAATAAATGTAATTTTATAGTTATTACGTCCAATAGTACCACCCAAAAGAGAACCAAGAGCAGAACCAATTGTACTAGTTGCTGAATAGTAAGTTATATACTTAACTCTTGTTTCTTTAGTGGTTATATCAGTAATATAAGCCATAGAAGTAGTTAGATAGCTTACTACAAAAAAACCACCTGTAAATCTAAAAAGAAGAATTATTAACGGGTTAGTTACATATCCAAATCCCAATTGACTAAAACCATATCCTAAAGCACCTAATATTAAAAATTTAATTCTTCCCTTATTATCGGATAATGTTCCCCATAGTGGAGAACCAATAAAGTTTCCAATAGCCATTACTGCAAATAAAATACCAAACATAAAAGATGGTAAACTTAATGATTTCATAAGCATAGGTGTTACTGGATGTGCCATGCTGAAAGTTAATGAACTAAATAAGGTAAGTAATAATATAAATATTAAAGATTTGTTTTTCATTTTTTCCTCCTGTGTAATGAATATATTTTATGGAGATATATTACCATAATGGAGAGGCAATTGAAAATGCTAATTAGTTAAGTCGCCTTCGGCTAGTTAAAAAATTAAGAATGAAAAATTAAAAATGAAAAATGAAGAATTGAGGATGAAACTCCTAAGGGAATTCCTTTTTACAATTATGAATTATGAATTAAGGATGAGATTCCTTAGGGAATTTCTAAAATATATATTTAAAAGAATTTCGTAGAAATTCTCTCCTTAATTTTTTATATACTTGTATATAAAAATTTAATTAGCTTATGAGCGTAGCAATATAAGCGTTTCACTAGTCACTTGTGATGAGTTAATTAAGTGAATTAGCGGAGTGATATTCACTGTTTAACTAAATTAACGCTTCGCTAATTAATGTATTTTTATCGAAAAACAATAAAAATATATTGAAATAAACAAAAAAGCAATATATTATATAATTAAGAAAAATTTGGGGGGGAAAGTATGGAAAAGGCAAAATGGACAAATTTATTTATTAATATGGCTTTATTTTTTGTTTTAGGAGCATTTGCAGCATCTATTATTGTAGGAATAGGAATTTATAGTGGGAAAATAGAAGCAAGTATTATTAAACTTTTATTAGGTGTTGTAGGAACTATTTTATTAACTATTATTTTGTATGAACTTAAAAAAATTGTTCAATTAGTAATAAAAAAACAAGTTTTTATCATGGAAAATGTAAAAAGGTTTAATATTATTTCGTATATACTATATGTATTAGCCATAGGCTTTTGTTTTGTTAACAATGAACAAGGTGGTATGCATATTATTGATATAAGTAGTATTTTTTCCATAAAATTTGAAACAGTGATTTTATTAGTATTAGGATCATTTTCAGCAGTAGTAGCTTATGTATTTCATGAAGCTATAAAAATAAGAGAAGAATCAGAAGAGTTAAAAGAAGAAAGTAAATACATAATATAGGAGGGAAATATGCCTATAATAGTAAATCTAGATGTGATGATGGCTAAGAGGAAGATGTCATTAAATGAATTGTCGGAAAAGGTGGGGGTGACTCCTGCTAATTTATCTATATTGAAAACAGGAAAGGCCAAAGCTGTAAGATTTTCTACTCTAGAAGCTATTTGCAAAGTTTTAGAATGCCAACCAGGAGACATTCTTGAGTATAGATAAACATTAGGTTAATTAAGTGCATTAGTGAAACGACATGTACTGGTTAACTTTTTAAAACTTTGAAAAAAGTTTAAAAAAACTGTTGACATGTGTCGAACTTGTCTATATAATATTAAAAGTAGTCGACAGACACATGCGTGTTTAGCTCAGCTGGATAGAGCAACGCCCTTCTAAGGCGTGGGCCAGGAGTTCGAATCTCTTAACACGCACCATGTATGGTGGACGTAGTTCAGTTGGTAGAGCGCCAGATTGTGGTTCTGGTTGTCGTGGGTTCGAGTCCCATCGTCCACCCCATTTAGGGATATCGCCAAGCGGTAAGGCACCACACTTTGACTGTGGTATTCGTAGGTTCGAATCCTGCTATCCCTGCCATTACGGTTTACTAGCTCAGTCGGTAGAGCACTTGACTTTTAATCAAGGTGTCCGGGGTTCGATTCCCCGGTAAGCCACCAAATTCAATGCTGAGATTATATAAAAAGAAGTACATGCATATATGTACTTCTTTTTTTTATAAAATTAGTGTAATATTATGAATATAAATAAAGAAAATGCTTAAAAATTGGAGATATAAGCAAGCTATTTTAACATAAGTGAGGGTTATAACATGAAAGTTACAATTAAAGATGTTGCTAAAGAGGCTAATGTTGCTACTTCTACCGTCTCGAGAGTTTTATCTAATAGTCCGAGAATAAGTGAAGAAACTAAGAAGAAAGTAAACGCTGCTATAAAAAAATTAAATTATACTCCGAATGTGGTGGCTAGAGGTTTGGCTAATAATAAAACAAGGATACTAGCGGTAGTACTGCCAGATGGAGCTGAAAAGATGTTTTCTAATCCATTCTTTGCACAAGCTTTAAAGGGGATAAGCGTTTGTGCACAAAAGGAAAATTATTATATCATGTATGGCTTTAAAGAAGATTGTGGTCGTGATGGGTGGATAAAACAATTTACTGAAAGTAATTTAGTAGATGGATTATGTCTTTTTAATGCAAAAGATAATGATGAAGATATAGAGTATTTAAAAAAAATAAACTTTCCTTTTGTTATAATAGGGCGTCCTGAAGAAGTGAAGGGAGTTTTATGGGCTGATAATGATAATTTTCAAGCTATGTATTTGCTGACACAAAAATTAATAGAGATGGGTCACGAAACAATTGGCTTTATAGGTGCAAAAGGAAATTTAAATATGTCCAAGGATAGATTAGAGGGATATAAGCAAGCACTTAAGAGTAGAGGTGTTGAAGCTAGGGAAGAATTGATAATAGAATGCGCTGATTTTACTGAAAAATGTGGTTATATTGCTATGGAGGATATTATAAAAAATGATGATGTGACAGCAATACTAACAACTGATGATTTGCTAGCATTTGGTGCACAAGATAAGATGAAGGACAGCGGTAAGGAACAAATAGCAGTGGTAGGATTTAATAATACTCCTCTAGCAGAATATAGAAGTACTCCTTTGGCATCAGTGGATGTAAAGGCGGAAGAGTTAGGTTATTACGGGGCAAAACTTTTAATAGATAAGCTTGAAAGAAAAACTATAGGAAAGAACTTCTATATAATTGATACAGAGCTAGTGGAGAGAAAATCATTATTTGCAGATTTGTGAAACGTTAGTGCAAACGGTTGCCAAATGATAAAAATTAAAGAAAAATAGAGGAAAATGAGAATAGATTTTAAAAATCAGCGAATTTGGCACTTGTAAACAATTTCAAATAATGTTACATTATTAATGTAATATAAAATCTTAAATATATACAGTTGAAAAACTGTATATATATTTTAAAGAAAAAGCAAACGATTGCACAGAAGGGGAGATATAAATGGAGAGAGTATGGTGGAAAGAAGCTGTAGGTTATCAGATTTATCCAAGAAGTTTTAAAGATTCAAATAATGATGGTATAGGAGATATAATAGGTATTATTTCTAAGCTAGATTATTTAAAGGAATTAGGTATAGATGTAATATGGGTTTGTCCTATGTATAAATCACCTAATGATGATAATGGATATGATATAAGTGACTATCAAGATATTATGGATGACTTTGGAAATATGGAAGATTTTGATTTGTTGCTTGATGAAGTACATAAAAGAGGGATGAAACTTATCATTGACTTAGTTATTAATCATACAAGCGATGAACATCCTTGGTTTATGGAGTCAAAACTTTCAAAAGATAGCAAAAAGAGAGATTGGTATATTTGGAGAGACGGAAAAGATGGTGTTGAACCTAATAATTGGGAAAGTATATTTAAAGGATCAGCATGGCAGTATGATGAAAATACAGAACAATATTTTTTACATTTATTTAGTAAAAGACAACCAGATTTAAATTGGGATAATGAAGAAGTAAGACAAGAGATATATAAGATGATAAACTGGTGGCTTGATAAAGGTATTGATGGGTTTAGAGTAGATGCCATTAGTCATATAAAAAAGGAACCAGGATTAATAGATATGGAAAATCCTCATAATTTAAATTATGTATCATCCTTTGAAAAACATATGAATGTTGATGGAATACATGAGTATCTTGAAGAATTAAATAAAAATACTTTTTCTAAATATGATATTATGACTGTTGGTGAAGCAAATGGTGTAGATGCCAGTGAGTCAGAAATGTGGGTTGGTGAAGAAAATGGTAAATTCAATATGATTTTTCAATTTGAACATTTGAATTTATGGGGAGAAGTAGGAGAAAATAAATTTAATGTTAAAGAGTATAAGAATGTCCTTACAAAATGGCAAAATGCTCTAGAAGGAAAAGGATGGAATGCATTATTTATTGAAAATCATGATATTCCAAGAGTGGTTTCTTCATGGGGAAATGATAACGAATACTTACAAGCATCAGCTAAGGCATTTGCATTAATGTATTTCATGCAAAAAGGTACTCCATTTATTTATCAAGGACAAGAAATTGGAATGACAAATGTTAGATTTGATTCTATTGAAAAATATAATGATGTGAAGAGTATAAATATTTATGAAGAAAAGATTAATGAAGGAGCTAGTGTCCATGAAGCTTTAAAAGCAGTTTCAAGTATTTCAAGAGATAATGCACGTACGCCTATGCAATGAGATGCATCAGATTATGCAGGGTTTAGTGAAAATACACCATGGATTGATGTAAATGAAAACTATAAAACAATAAATGTTGAGAAACAACTGGCTAATAAAGATTCAGTATTAAATTTCTATAAAGATTTAATAAAGATTAGAAAGGAAAATCTTTCTTTAGTATATGGAAAATATGATATGATTCTTGATGAAGATGAAAATATTTATGCATATACAAGGACTTTAAATAATGATAAATATGTTGTGATAGTAAATTTATCAGATGAAAAAGCACTATATAAGTATGATGATTTAAATCTTAATTATGAAAACTTAATGCTTGCAAATTATAAGATAAGAGAGCATGGAATGTTAAATGAGTTGGTATTAAAGCCTTATGAGGCTAGATTATACAAGGTATAAAAGAATTATTGAGGGGGAATATAAAATGGGAAGAGAGAACAACAAGGGTAAGTTATTTTCATTTGATTTTTGGCAAAAATTTGGTAAAACTTTAATGGTGGTTATTGCAGTAATGCCTGCTGCAGGTTTAATGATTTCTTTAGGGAAATTAATTGGGATGTATTCACATCACTTTTTGGTAGCACGTTAGTAGTTTCAGATTATTTTATTGATATTTTAGGAGCTCCAGCACTTAATATGGGTGTATTTGTTGGTATAATTTCAGGGTTTTTAGGAGCTGTAATATATAATAAATATTATAATTACAATAAGCTACCACAAGCATTAAACTTTTTTAATGGTAAGAGATTTGTACCTTTCGTAGTTATTTTATGGTCTACAGTTACAGCACTTGTGTTATCTGTTATATGGCCATTTGCACAAGGAGCTTTAAATAGCTTTGGTATGTGGCTTGCTAATTCAAAAGATACAGCACCAGTATTAGCACCTTTTATTTATGGCTGTTTAGAACGTTTACTATTACCATTTGGTCTTCATCATATGCTTACAATACCAGTAAACTATACAGAACTTGGTGGAGTTTATACAGCATTAACTGGAGCTTCAGCAGGAGTTACAATTGCTGGTCAAGATCCGTTATGGTTTGCGTGGATTACAGACTTAATAAACTTAAAAGGCGCAGGAGATATGACAACTTATAATAATATAATTTCAACAGTAGTTCCAGCAAGATTTAAAGCAGGACAAGTTGTTTTATCAACAGTTTTATATGTAGTTTACGCTGTTATAACAGGATTAGGTTTTACCATAGCAGGTTTAATCAATTTAAGAGTACATTCATTTGGTGCTATCGAATTATTCACTCGTATTCCAATGCTTGTTAAAGCAGGGCTTACTTCAGATATAATCAACTTTGTAATAGTTTGTGCAGTATTCTTTGTATTAAACTATGGAGTATTTACATTCTGTATTAAGAAATTTAAGATACCTACACCAGGTCGTCTTGGAAATTATGATGAGGAAGAAACAAGTGTACAAAAGGAAGCAGCTGTTACATCAAATAATATACAAGCTTTAAATATTATTGAACTTTTAGGAAATAAAGATAATATAGAAGATGTAGATGCATGTATGACTAGATTAAGAGTTACAGTTAAAAATTTAGATAAAGTTGCCAATGAAGAAAAATGGAAACAAAATGGAGCTTTAGGACTTATCCTAAAAGGAAATGGTGTACAAGCGATTTATGGACCTAAGGCAGATATATTAAAGAGCGATATTCAAGATATAATAGGAGTATAAAATTATGAAGCTTATGACATTGAATTGTCATTCATGGCAGGAAAAAAACCAGCTAGATAAGATAAAGATCTTAGCTGAAAGAATAAAAAAAGAACAATATGATGTTATAGCCTTACAGGAAATAAGTCAGCATATTGATGGTGAATATATTTCAGAAAATATAAAAAGTGATAATTATGTACAAGTGCTTATTAATGAGTTAAACAACATAAATGAAGATTCTTATAAATATGTATGGGATTTTTCTCACATAGGATATGATGTATTTGAAGAGGGACTGGCAATATTATCGAGACATAAGATAAAGTCGTATGATTCATTCTATGTTAGTCAGAATCAAAGTGAAAATAATTATAAAAGTAGAAAGATAGTAAAAGCAACTATTGAGGCAAATGGAAAAGAAATTGATTTCTTTTCCTGCCATCTAGGTTGGTGGAATGATAAAGAGGACCCATTTAAGAAACAAGTAGATACTTTACTTAAGCATATTGATGATAATAAGCTTTCATTCCTTATGGGAGATTTTAATAATAATGCATTGTTAAGAAATGAAGGATATGATTATATTATTGCAAAAGGAATGATAGATACGTATATAATGGCAGAAGAAAAGGATTCTGGCATCACTGTTAAAGGCACAATAGATGGCTGGAGGGAGTGCAGTGAAGATAAGAGACTTGATTTAATATTAAGTAATAAAAAGATAGAAGTTAAAGACTCAAAGGTGATATTTAATGGAGAAAATTACATTGTATCAGATCACTTTGGAGTTGAAATAAATATAAATTTATAAAATATATAGCATCACACAAAAAAAGAGCTATCATATTGAAATTTTTCAATATGATAACTCTTTTTTTATTTTGTATATATTTTTCAATTGTTTCCTTAGAAACATTTCCAATGCTACATGAGAAATATACATCTGACCAGAAAGTTTTTTCTTTCCAAAAGAACTTAGCTAGTTCCATCATATTATTGTTTTGCCTCCACAATCTATATGTAGAAATTTGCTTAAACCATCGGACTAAATCTAAAACTGACATAGTTGGTTTGTAATGTACCAGTAGATGTATATGGTTCTTATCTACTTCCATTTCTACAATCACAATATCTTTCTCGGTGGCTATATCATAAAATATTTGTTTAATGTCATCTCTAAATTTGATAAGTAAATTTCTTCGGTATTTCACAACAAATATCAAATGAACCATTAACAGATATTTACTGTGGTTTTCACTAACATAATCCATAACTCCAGTTAAGCCCTTTCTTAAAAACATAAGGTATTAATAACTCCACTTTAGGAACTTTTTTAATTTCCTTTAAAGCGATATACTTGCCTTCATTTTGAGTTCCTTTAACAGTGTAAACTTTTCCATCATATTTAACTAAATCATTAGGTTGATAGAAATATTTTTGTTTTCTTATTCTACGCTGACCTTTTGATATTTTAGCACCTCTATATTTTCTTAAATTTTCTGTATTAAGATTTTTGTTTCTTGTGCTTCTACCACAGCTTAAATCTCCACCAGAAACCTTTTTTTCTGTTCTAATATCTATAATTTTTGAATCATAGAATTTCTCTAAACTTCTATTTTTGAGCCTATCTTGAATTACTAAAAACCTGTCTTTAGTTTGAGCTTGATTCGTTCCTTTTGCGATAGCAAAAGCGTCATTTAAATGGCTCTTTTCGATACCATTTTGAATTCTATGATTTTTAGTAATATATCCATAAGTTATAGACACATTATTATGTTTAGATTTTAATTCATTAACTAAATACCATCTAATCATACTCATAAATGTAGCATCTTTAAAACCTCTAACTTTTTTACCATTCACGCACCAATCATAAAGAAATTTTCCCGTCTTATGATTAGCGGGAGTATGGCATTTGCTACAAAGTGTAATTAAGTTTTCAGGTCTATCACTACCGCCTTCGCTTCGGTATCTAATGTGATGAACTTTTAATATCTGCTCTTTCTTATCTTTATGTTTGCAGTTTGGATTTTGACACTTATGACCGTCCCTATGAAGGACAAATTCTCTCACATTCCAAAAACCAAACATAGCCCCATTTTGATAATCAATACCAGAAATCAAATCATCTTTCATCTTTTGAATATCGAAATTAGCAACTTCAATAGTAATTTTCCCTATTGGAAGTATATTTTTTAAATAATCTATAAATTTAATGTGAGTATCCAGTTTGTGCTTTAAAGATGGAGCTAACCAGCCTTTTTTCTTAGACTTAACTCTATTATTCCATCTAGCTTTTCTATATCTTAATCTATTTCGTCTAATTCTTCTATATGAAGCTTTTTCTAATAATCTTTTTTTCATTCCTTCAAGAAGTTTAACTTCTCCAGCGATATATTCTTGTTTTGTGTCTATGACGCTAAAACCGATATTAGAATATCCACTATCTACACCCAAATTTAGTTTTTGTGTATATTCAGTTTTAGTTTTGTATGTTAGCTTAACCACAAAAGGTCTTAAACTTACAACTTTAGCTTTCTTTTGTTTAAGTAGCTTTCTAGCTTTTGCATTAGATGTAGGCATAAGAGCCTTTCCATCTATACTTTTAACATAAATCATAAAAGTCATTCCTTTTAAATTAATCTCGCCCGAAGGCGGTAAGCTCCCTTCGCCAATGTTATCCAGAGGTTTTGTATACAAGCAACACTTCTCCTGCCATCAGAGATGTTTAATCGCTTACCACAGAGCTTAGAACTTGGGAAACATTCTAAGGTGTCTATATATTCTCCAGTAACGTAGTATATTCGCTGTGCAAAGCACATTCCGATATACTTAAGCTATTCAACCATCACATTCGCCCGAAGACTATGCAATACTACTTTCAGAGAAGAGACTAGGGATTTTCATCCCAAGCCCCTATCCCTTTAGGGTAGTGGGCTGTTGACTTTTAATAAAATCATATACATAATAAGTAACTATACCAATTAATATTCTTGGAAGTAATGCAATCATAGGATTCATAAATATGAAAGATGTTAAATTAGGTGCAGTTATATTTTGATACATTGAAAATAATCCAAATATAAGACCAATGGAACCACCAACTAATGGACCTTCTAAAATAGCTCCAATAATTACAGGGATGTGCATTATAGTTAAATTCATTACTGGAAGATGGATGATTCCTAAGGGGGTAAGTCCAAGGAAAATAGATATACCACCAAGCATTCCAATAATAACTAGTTTTCGAGTTTTTGATCTATAATTTTTTAAAGTATTGTCCATAGTTACCTCCTACGATTATTAGTATTACATTTAATCAATATAATTATATTTTTAAATGTAAATAATAACAATATTTTTTGTAAAACTGTCAATAAACAATGAAAAATATTTATTGAATACTATTTAACAGATATATCTTGAATAGTATAATATATATAATATAAAATATAGCTTGATAATAAACAAAGGAGTAGCTGGATATGGAATTATTTAAAATAAAGGATTTAGTATTTAGAAAAGAGGATTTCTTAGATGATATCAGTGAATTTGAAGATATATTACCTATAATAAAGGAATTACAAGATGGATTGTCATATGAAGAAATAGAATGTGTTGGAGTAAATGACTGTTGTAATGAAACAAATAAGAATTATGTTGTTGAGATACAAGGATTTATAGATTCAAATGATGAGTTTATTACAAAGGAAGAGTTAATGACATTAGGCAATATTGATGAAGATATGTTAGATACATTTATAATTACAATTCATATGTGTGTAAATTGTGGAAAATGGGTACTAGGAATTTTAGAGGATGAAATATAGCAAAATGAAGGAAACTATAAAAGAGTTTTTCTATAGTATACTTAATAAGATAAAGAGTGAAGAAAAAACTATAAGAGTTAAAGTATATATTGTTGTCTTGATTATAGCTATAGGGGTCAGTGTTTTTAATTTAATTAAGCCTATGAGTAAAAAAGAATTAATTAATCAGCTGGAAATGGCTTTACTAAAAGGAAAAGAAAACTGGGCAGAAAAAAATATAAAGATTGATGGAGTAAAAGCAGATGATGATGAATTAAAACCATTAATTGATTATTTTTTACTTAATGACGAAGATGTTGAGAGAGTAGTTGATAATCTTAAAAAGAATAATAAAAGTGTAATTTTCACCATTGAAAGTGAAAAAGGGCTTTTGGGGGAAAATTATTATTTAAATATAAGTACTATAAGCATAAGTATTGCTTCAGATATAAAAGAAGCCATTATATATATAAATGGAAAAGAAGTGAATGAAGAAATTGTTACTTTAATACCTGGAAGATATGAAGTTTCATATAAATTAAAAACAGATTATGGTGATATTGCAGAAAGTAAGGACATGGAGTTTTTAGAGGATGGAGACATAAATGTTGAAGTAGCAGCAGAATATATTACATTATATTCTAATTTCAATGATGCAAAAGTTTATATTAATGGAAAAGACACTGAAAAAACTGTCAGTGAAATTAAGACATATGGACCTATACCAAAGAATAAAGATATAATTATTTATCTTACCAAAGAATTTCCTTGGGGAGTGGTTAAAAGTCCAGAGGTGAAGATTCAAGAAGATAATATTTTAAAACTTGATATAAATATGGCTAATGATAAGCTTTTAGCAACTATAGAAAACACATTAAGAGGATTTTATAACAGTTTATTTGACTCTTTAAATAATAAAGATATATCATTAATGGAAAATGTTGAAGAAAATTCAAGAGAAGAAATTTTCAATTCCATTTATGAAAAGACCATGATTTTTTCTAATAACTATACCATAGATGATTTAGAATTAAAAATTGCCAATAGTGAGTTTAAATATGAGAATGAAAGGTATGTAGCAAATATCTTAGTAGATATCAATTATAGTGTTGCTAAAAAAATACTTCCTTTCATAAAGGAAGAAAAAGAAGAACGTTTTTTAATTGTTTTAATATATGATGAAGGAAAATGGTTAGTTGAAAGTAGCCAAAGAATAGAATTGGAATTAGATGAGCAATAAGTATATATTAATACCAAATAGGATAATATTAAAAAACAGGAGGAGGAAATGGAAAAAAAACAAGGAATTTTAAAAGAAACACCAGAATATGAAGATTATGATGTAAATGAAGCTAAATTATCTGTTCAAGAATTAAGAGAATTAGGTATAATAAAATGTGGAGGATGCAAAAGCAGTGGAAAATGTGCTACATGTAATTGTTCAATTGGATGTTGTAAGAAGAGCACAAAACTAGAAATTAAGAAGTAATCATTTAGAGGAGAGGTATTATGAAGAAGCCTAGCATATTTAGTAAGGATTATGAAAAAATAATGAGGAAAAGAAAGAGAAAGAAAATTATTATTGGAATTCTTTCTATATGTATTATAGGCATATTGGTAACAGAAGTTGCTAATTATGATTTTTCTAAATTAAAGGATAGACTTCAGGCATGGGTTGACGAAGATAAGGAAACGGATGATAATGAACAGTTGGTGCAGACGGATGAAACTAATGAAAGTTCAGAAGTACAAGAGCCAATGGTAGAAGAGACACCTGTAGAAAAGTATTTAGATGTAACTATTTCAGATACCCCTATAAGTTTTAAGTTAAAGGAAGAAAATTCAGAAACACTAATTGAATCTGTTAAGGAAGTTCCAGAAAATTATTATATTTATATAGGCAACAATGGTAAAGATGCAGTGGTATTAGATCCAAATCAAAATATTAACATAGTATATGCTAACGGAGAGATTAAGAATGTAACATTAGCACAATATGTTGGGCCTGATGGAGAAATATATATTAAAGACAATATAAGAGCTTTATATCAAGGATATATATGGCATAGTACACCTGTACAAATAAGTGAAAATAAAATTGCATATATTACTAATATTCCGTATTTTGGCTACAATTTAAATAAATATATATCCGTAATAGACATAAATATGAATACACACTTTACTATATGGGCTTCTAAATCTACAGAAATTACTTTTGGACAGATGCAGGAAAAAGGTTTAGAGGTAAATATTGACGGCAATGTACGATATATTACTTCAAACGGAGAGTTAGTACAATAGATACAGGAATTTTATTGAACAAATATTTGAAAATATTAGCTTAGATATGTTATAATGACTAAGTTGTATTATGTAACAAGAGATACTAATTGTAGGAGGAATATACAATGGAAGCTAAAATGGAAAAAATCGACGTTAACGTTGTTAAATTTGAAGTAAAGGTTGAAGCAGATAAATTTAAAGAAGCTTTAACAAGAGCATATAAGAAGAATATTAAGAAATTCAATGTGCCAGGATTTAGAAAAGGTAAAGTGCCAATGAACGTTGTAAAGAAATACTATGGAGTAGAAGTTCTTTTAGAAGATGCAGTTAACTTTTCAATAGAAGGAAGCTATGCAGAGGCACTAAAAGAAAATAATGTAAGACCTGTAGATTTCCCAAAAGTTGAAGTAGTTCAAGCTGAAGAGGGAAAAGATTTAATATATACTGCTGAAGTAATTGTTTACCCAGAAGTAGAACTTGGAGAATACAAAGGGTTAAATGTTGAAAAGAAAACTTACGAAGTAACTGAGGAAGAAGTTTCTGCTAAGTTAAAAGAAATGCAAGAAAAGAATGCAAGAGTTGAAGTTAAAGAAGGTGCTATAGAAAATGGAAATATAGCTGTTATAGATTTCAAAGGATTCATTGATGGAGTTGCATTTGAAGGTGGAGAAGGACATGACTATTCATTAGAAATAGGTTCAGGTTCATTTATAGATAACTTTGAAGAACAATTAGTAGGAGCTAAAGCTGGAGATAAAGTAGAAGTTAATGTTACTTTCCCAGAAAGCTATGGAAAAGAAGAATTAAACGGAAAGCCAGCTAAATTTGAAGTAGAAGTTAAAGAAGTTAAAGCAAAAGAATTACCAGTACTTGATGATGAATTTGCTAAAGAAGTTTCAGAATTCGAAACTTTAGAAGCTTTAAAAGAAGATACTACTAAGAAATTAGAAGAAGCAAATACTGCAAGAGCTGAAAGAGAGTATGAAGAAGCTATATTACGCTCTGTAGTTGAAAATGCTAAGATGGATATACCAGCTGTTATGGTTGAACAAGAAATCGACAGAATGGTTCAAAACTTAGCTCAAAGATTACAATATCAAGGATTAACTTTAGAACAATACTTCCAATTCACTGGAACAGATGCAGAAAAAATGAGAGAATACATGAAAGAAAATGCTGAAACTAAAGTTAAAACTGAATTAGTTTTAGAAGCTCTTCAAAAAGCTGAAAAAATGGAAGTTCTTGATGAAGAATTAAAAGAAAAAGCATCAGAAGTTTCAAAACTTTACGGAGCTAACGATGAAAAAATGGTTGAGTTATTATTACAAAACCAAAGAGAAGCATTAGTAGCTGATGTAATGACTTCAAAAGTTATAAACTTCTTAAAAGAAAATAACTAATATTTAGATAGAAATAAAGAATTGCCAGAAGAAATTCTGGCAATTCTTAAAATATATCATTAACAAATTAATGTAAATTATATATAATTTAATTATCATTACTTTTATCATTTTGGATATATTATTAAGAGAAGGGTTAAAAGAGAAAAGGAGGGAGCAAAATGAGTTTAGTTCCAATGGTTGTGGAGCAAACAGGAAGAGGAGAAAGATCATATGATATTTTCTCAAGACTGTTAAAAGATAGAATTATAATGCTTAGCGGTGAAGTCAATGATGATACTGCTAACTTAGTCGTTGCTCAATTATTATTTTTAGAAAGCGAAGATCCAGATAAGGATATATATTTATACATAAATAGTCCAGGTGGTTCAATTACTGCAGGCATGGCTATTTATGATACAATGCAATATGTTAAGCCAGATGTAAGCACTATTTGCATTGGAATGGCTGCATCAATGGGAGCATTTTTACTTTCATGTGGTGCAAAAGGTAAAAGATTTGCACTTCCAAATGCAGAAATAATGATACATCAACCTTTAGGAGGATTTAAAGGTCAGGCTACAGATATTGATATTCATGCTAAGAGAATATTAAAAATTAAAGAAAAGCTTAATTTAATATTAAGTGAAAATACCAATCAAGATCTTGAAAAATTAAAGAGAGATGTTGAAAGAGATTACTTTATGGAAGCTGACGAAGCTAAAGAGTACGGTATAGTTGATGAAGTAATAGTAAGACATGGTAAATAGAAAATTATTATAGATTGAAAAAGCTGAAGTGAGGTGAGGTTATGGCTAAATATGAAGATAAAAAGCAATTAAAGTGTTCTTTTTGTGGAAAAAGTCAAGACCAGGTAAAAAGATTAATTGCAGGGCCGGGAGTGTATATCTGTGACGAGTGTATAGACCTATGTTCAGATATAATTCAAGATGAGTTTGAGGAAAGTGTAGAGTTAGATACAACTTCATTACCAAAACCATCTGAAATAAGAAATTATTTAGATCAATACGTTATTGGTCAAGATAGAGCTAAAAAATCATTATCAGTTGCGGTTTACAATCATTATAAGAGAATAAAAAGCAACGTGATTGATGATGATGTAGAAATACAAAAGAGTAATATTTTACTATTAGGACCTACAGGTTCGGGTAAAACACTTTTAGCACAAACATTAGCTAAATTTTTAAATGTACCATTTGCTATAGCTGATGCTACAACATTAACAGAAGCAGGATATGTTGGAGAAGATGTTGAAAATATTCTTTTAAAACTTATACAAAATGCTGATTATGATGTTGAAAAAGCTGAAAAGGGTATAATTTACATTGATGAAATAGATAAGGTTGCAAGAAAATCTGAAAATCCTTCAATTACAAGAGATGTTTCAGGAGAAGGTGTTCAACAAGCCTTACTTAAAATATTAGAAGGAACAGTTGCATCAGTGCCTCCTCAAGGTGGAAGAAAACATCCACATCAAGAGTTTATTCAAATAAATACTTCTAATATATTATTTATTTGTGGTGGAGCTTTTGATGGTATAGATAAGATAATTGAAAAGAGAACAAGAAAGAGTTCAATGGGGTTTGGTGCAGATATAGACTCTAAAGAAACTAAAGATGTTGGAGCTTTATTAAAAGATTTATTACCAGAAGATTTATTAAAATTTGGACTTATTCCAGAATTTGTTGGAAGAGTACCAATGGTAGTTTCACTTGAATCTTTAGATCAAAGTGCACTAATAAATATTTTAAGTAAGCCAAAGAATGCTTTAATAAAGCAATATTCTAAACTTTTTGAAATTGATAATGTTGAGTTAGAGTTTACTGAAGAAGCTTTAAAGGCTGTTGCTGATGAAGCTATTAAGAGAAAGACTGGCGCTAGAGGATTAAGAGCTATTCTAGAAGATATATTGGTTGATGTAATGTTTGAAGCACCTTCAGATGAAAATGTATATAAGGTTATCATTACTGAAGAAGCAATCAAAGAAAAGAAGCAACCAGAATTACTTAGATTAGCAGAGAATGAAACAAGACCAGCTATAAAAGTTAAAAAAGCAAAAAAGAAAAAAGGTGTTGAAACAGCTTAATTTTTTAAAGATATTACAAAATAATTATTTATTTTGTAATATCTTTTTTTATATTTTTATTATTTTAATCTAAGAATAGATGAATATTTTTAAGTTAATAATACTAATAATTAAATGCAAATGGAGGGTATTATTAAAT
>ERZ832973.1289-NODE-1289-length-20680-cov-3.233697_pt1 | contig 20680 bp, 11 predicted proteins | sample MGYA00519950_ERZ832973 | MGnify/ENA primary metagenome ERZ832973 (study PRJEB31850, sample SAMEA3708734) | human gut metagenome | biome: human gut; feature: human-associated habitat; material: faeces | place: China | collected 2014 ... | reverse complement strand
TGGAGATTTGTATGCTAAACAAATAGAAAAGGCAATCTTTCCCGAAGGAGAGGCTGCTTTTTTTATAAGAATATAAACTTCTTTTGTAGGGCACATGAAGGTTAGGAGGACGATATGGATAATTGCAGGAAAAAGAAAATAACCCCCCAAAATATACTCAAAGTAGTTGTAATAATCGTTTTGGTAATTGGGTTCGAACTATGGTATAAGGTAAGGCCAGATGCTGTAATGGTAATAGTATGTGGAATAGTTATTCTTGCCTGCACGTACGGATGCGTTGATACATGGTACAATACTGTAGGAATAAAAAAGATGAAAGCATTCGGATGGGTGCTTACTATATTGGCATTTAACACTATGATAAATGCATTATATGATAATGTGGACATCTTTGATGCTTTAATTTTATTGGTGTTCATATTCATAGGAATGATTGTATATATCATAAACTATTTTAAATGTGAAGAAGTAGTGGGAAGACTTTGGGGCGGGACGATATTGATTGGCATTTTGTCTATGTTTGCATTGTCGCTAGTTGAAATCAGATTTTTTTTCTGGCTTTTTAAAATATTGGCACTGTTTATAACATGTACTTTTCTTAATACAGGAAAGAAGACAAACAGACTGGCAGGAATGATAATTATTATCGGTGCATATGTAGGGATGGTCGTAGTAAACGGATTATTAAACATTGAATTATTAGAAGGCAGAGTGGAAGACGGTTGGAGAAATTATTACACTGCAGTTTATAATATGTATTCTTTACCGGAGTTAGAGAGTATAAATGGTGGAAAGAATCAGATTGTGGAAACGTTGGCAAATTACATATTATGCAGACTTATGGATGCAGTGCTGATTGGCGGATTGGTGAATATGATTTCTGAAAAAAAGAAAGAGGATGATAAATGTAATGCCCATTAAAACGTTGAGGAGCGGTGGATATTTTGCGCATGAAAATATTATTCTACAATTGTTTCTAAAACATTGACAAAAGTAGAAGAAAAGGGTAATGTGAATATTAGCAACATATGACGAATGACGGATAATCAGCAGGAGGTTATGATGGAATTACAGAAAGCGATAAAAGCGGCAATGGATGGGGAAGCAGTTTTATTTCTGGGGGCTGGATTTTCTAGCGGAGGAATGAATATCCTCGGGGAAAATATAAAGGTTGGAAAAGATTTGTCGTATGCAATATGTGATGATCTGGGGATTGCTCGGTCAGATAATCTAACGATTTCTGCATCACGGTATATCGAGGATGAAAAGTGCAAAAAAGGGTTAGACGAATTTATTGACTTTTTAAAAAAGGAGTTGACATGTGTTGAGACCACTGCGGATCAGAATGAGATATGTTCTCTTCCATGGACACGTATTTATACTACGAATTATGACAACATTGTAGAACTGTCAAGCGAGAAGATGGGATTTGCAAGAGAGGCAATCACTATTACAAATGCAAGATATTCTTCAGCGCGTAATATGGAGCAGGCAATTATACATATTAATGGCTATGTCAAAAAGTTAAATAAAAGAACTTTTTTTGACGAGTTTAAAATTACAGATGACAATTATAATAGAGATGGTTTGCTTCAGAGTGCATGGAGAAATCTGTTTGAGGCGGATTTGAAGAAGGCGAGGGCAATCATCTTTATCGGATATTCGTTAAAATATGATCAGGAATTAGTCAGGTTTATTGCAAATTTAAATGTAAAAGAAAAATGCGTGTTTATAGATAGACCGCAACTTACCGGTGACGACGAGTTTAAAATGAAACGTTATGGCACCGTCTATAAAATAGAAGCGAATGGATTAGCAGAAGAGATTGCAGAGATCAAAAAGTGCTATCAGCCTAATTTAAAGTGTATTCAGCTGCAAGGGTTTGAGAAGAGAGAAAGGGAAGATTATTATTCGGATGAACATTATTCTGCAAAAGATGTGTTGGAACTTTTGGTAAAGGGGGAATTGAAAATTACATTCCTTAATCAGCCAGGGTATTGTGTTCACCGTAATGATAGCATTGAAAGTGTGTATGAGCAATTAGAAGAGAAGGATGTTGTAATTTTACAATCAAAATTGGGAAATGGAAAGACTATATTTCTGGAATGTCTGGCAAATAATCTTTTGGAGAATTACAACGTATATTTTTTAAGGGACCTGGAAAATTATGTTGATGATCTACAATTAATACTGAGTAACGAGAACCGTTGTAGCGTTATTATGATTGATGATTACGGAAATTATGTTCAGTTTGTAAAAGAATTAGGGAAAGACTTTCCGGATCATTTAAAACTTGTCATGACTTGCAGAACTGCCATTAATATTAACCTGTACTATGATCTTACAGAAAAATATGGTTATCCAGAAGAGAAAATTGGATTGTGTGATCTTGATACCATGTCGGATGGAGATATAACGGATTTGGTAAAAGTGTTTGATATGAACCGATTATGGGGAAAACTCGATACAATGAACCCATCCCAGAAAAAAAAGAAAATACGAAAAGAGTATGGTGCTAATTTATCAAAGGTGTTCTATTTGCTGCTTGAATCGAAAATCATTGAAGAACAGCTTCAGAAGGTTGTTAATGTATTGAATGAAAAGATGGCATTAAGAGATTTTGTGATTGTGCAGGCGATCAATTCATTATGTCGTTTACAGTTTTCTTATGCGGATATTTGCAGATTTGTCAATATATCGGATAGTTTGTTACAAAGCTACGCGATGGATGAGGATGTGCGTGAGATTTTAGACAATGACAGGCAGCGGTTTGTCATTTCATCTGCAATTTATACCCAGTATCTGGTGAGACAGAGTAATATGAAAAAAGAAATGATAGAGGCGCTTACCAGACTGTATGAGGAATGTGCAGAAAATGATGCCTGGACCAAAAAGTATGCTCAACAGAGAAAATTTTTGGTGTCAAGATCCAATATAAAATTTGTCTTTTCCACGCAAAAGAAACTGAATGAAACGGAAGAAAATGAAATTTTTGGCTATTATGATTCGATAAAGAACCTTCCGACGGCTACAGATAATCCGTTTTTTTGGTTGCAATTCGGTATTACCGCGCTAAATCTGGAAGAATATTCTTTCACGAGAATTTGCTTTGACAACGCTTATGCAAATGCAGAAAAAATGAACGATTTTGATTCTTATCAGATCGATACACATTATGCAAGATTGCTACTGTGCAGTGAAATGAGTAATAATCATAATAATAAAGAACATGCACTTGAAAATTTTTATGTAGCGCATAAGCTGTTATGGGAGAATAGCAATTCTGGAACAAAGCTTAGTTATGTATTACGACAGACAAGCTTATATATGGAGTATTATCAGACATATCAAAAGTATATGAGTGAGGAGGAAAAAAATACTTACCTTTCTGCTGCCTTCAAGATGGTAGAAAAATATATGAGTTATTTTAAGATAAAAGATTTGTTTAAAATTCCAATGGATGTTGCGACGGCATATAGGAAGTACCGTAGACTTTTTGTTGGAACACCATATCAGATCAAACTCAAAGAGTGCGACGCCATTTACAATCTAAAGACACCGCAGATTGATTTGAGAGTGAGATAAAGTGGTATTATATTGATGATGCTGTTTTACTGTATGTGGAAATACTACAATATGATTATGCGAGGGATAGATTGTGATACTTGGTATGTGATGACGAAAGCGTTACAATCTGAATGGGAGGGATTCCTTTTTCTGTAACGTTACCCAAGATACCTGGCGAGATGGATGCTGATTTTATGACAAAAGAAAAATTGTATGCTAAATTACAAAAAGGATATGAGGATTTGCAGGCGGGAAGAATGCAAAACGCAGGCGACGCATTTGCAAAATTCAGGGAGAACAAAATATACAATAGTATAAAGTAGAAATTACAGTGGAAAATCCTCCCAGCCCATTCCCCGTTGTAATCCCTGGCGAAAAAGATTATACTAAGGTGAAACTATAATCAGGAAGAACAGAGGGGAATGAATTTTGAAAAAGAAAAAATTACTACAACTGTTATCGGGAGCCCTGACAGCGGCGATCCTGATCTCGGGGAATGGTGTGGCTGTTGCCGCACAGGAACTGAACGGGACAGCGGGAGAGTATGCACAGGCAGAGCAGACTGAGGAAGCTGCCGTACAGACGGAAGAGACGGAACAGACCGAAGAGATGACGGAACAGCCGGACGCGACAAAACAGTCAGAAGAGATAGCCGTGCAGTCGGATGAGACAGAAGCGGTTAAGGAGACAACAGAGCAGAACGAGGAGACGCAGACAAAAACAGATGAACTGCGTCAGGAATTACTGCAGCTTTTGAAGCAAAAGACAGTCATGGCGACGGTCTATCTCACAGATCTCTATGAGGTGCGCGAGGAGCCGGATGCAGACAGCGCGGTAGAGGGAAGCCTGCCTTCCGGTAGTCAGGTGCTGCTTAAGGATGTAGCGATTGACGGCGGCAGCGTCTGGTACTATGTCATGTTTGCAGTGGACGGGCAGGAGCGGTATGGCTATATCGATGCATCACATCTTGTCACGAGTGATACGGATTTCAGAGCCTGGGAGGAGAAGCTTGGCGCTGCGGATGAAGCGGCGGGTGAGAAGCTCAAAAAGAGCGGCAACCAGGACATCCTTGCGTTCCCGGAGTCTTACCGGGCAGCACTCACACAGCTTAAGGCATCCCACCCGAACTGGACGTTTGTACCGATGCAGACGAATCTGGAGTGGAGCAGTGTTGTGAGCGCAGAGATGCAAAACAACAGAAGCTGGGTGCATCAGAGCAAAGGGGACAACTGGAAGGCGGAGGCTGCCTCCCAGAGCGGCTGGTACATTGCGTCGCAGGCGGCAGTGGAATACTGCCTGGATCCGCGTAATTTTACCAACGATTCCTACATATTTATGTTTGAACAGTTGACATACAATGCACAGTACCACACGGTGGATGCGGTTTCCAATATCGTGTCCGGCTCTTTTATGCAGGGAGAAGTGCCGGAAGCGGGGACAACCTATGCGCAGGCATTTTACGATATAGGTAACAGTCTCGGAGTCAGCCCGTTTTTCCTGGCATGCAGGGTTTATCAGGAGCAGGGAAGTGCGGGAACATCGCCATTGATTTCCGGAACTTACCCGGGATATGAAGGATATTACAATTATTATAATATCGGTGCGACAGGAACGACAACGACGGACGTCTATGTCAATGGTTTAAGAACGGCTCAGAATAAAGGCTGGGATACCAGAATGAAAGCCTTGACCGGCGGTGCGCAGTATATCTCGCAAAATTATATCTTAAAAGGACAGGACACCCTTTATCTGCAGAAATTTGATGTGGACGCTTCCTACAATGGATTGTATTCCCACCAGTATCAGCAGAATATCACAGCACCGATGACGGAGGGCGGGAAGATCCGGAGGGCGTACAGCCAGACCAACGCGTTGGAGAATCCGTTTGTGTTCAAGATCCCAGTATACAACAATATGCCGGCAACAGCATGTCCTTCGCCGGACGATCAGGATAACACCGCCACAGCTGCGGCGCTGCGTGCGTTTGTAGTGCGTCTGTATGAGGATGCGCTGGGACGTACCTCCTATCAGGATTCGGAGATCGACTACTGGTATCAGGCGCTGCGCAACGGAGAGAAAACGGGAGCGGAAGTCGCGCAGGGATTTTTCTTCAGCGATGAATTCAAAAATAAGAATCTCTCCAATGAGGCGTATGTAAACCTTCTGTATCAGGTAATGTTTGACAGACAGGCGGATGACAGCGGAAAGGCAGACTGGCTTGCAAAGCTTTCCAACGGAATGAGCAGGGAGTATGTATACCGCGGATTTGCAAATTCACAGGAGTTTGCAAATGTGTGCAGCCAGTACAGCGTGATCCAGGGAACGGTGACACTGGGAAGCTACCGGGATCAGAACGAGGGGGTAACGTCGTTTGTAAACCGGCTTTATGTGAAACTTCTGGATCGTCAGGGAGAGGATGAAGGAATTGAAAACTGGTGCAGAACGATCCTGACAAAAGCGGATACGACGGAAAATGTAGCGCATGGATTCGTATTCTCACAGGAATTTTTGAACAAAAATACATCCAATGAGGAGTTTGTCAAGATCATGTATCGTACATTCTTAGATCGTGAATACGATCAGGCAGGGCTCAATGACTGGGTTGGCCAGCTGAATTCCGGAGTTGGGAGAGAGCAGGTATTCCATGGATTTGCGGGAAGTACGGAATTCCATAACCTGATGGCTGCGTACGGCGTGGACTAGAATCAGCTTTGGAAAATAAAGGAAAAATTAAGAATTTTTTTCGGCCTTTCGATTGTCAAGTGCAGACAATAAAAGTTATAATGAAAGCACAATAGCTATGCTGTGACATAGAGAAGGAGGAAATGTAGTGAAATTTAACAAGTGGGTGAAAAGTGTAACGACTGCCGTTGTCTTAAGTCTGGCACTTTCCGTGACGGTATTCGGTGCGGAGGCAGATGCGGACGAGCTTACGATGGTGACAAGCGAGCAGACGGAGATGAAAGAGGGAATGGTTGGGGCAGGAGCGCATGCATCGATTTATCCAGATCCGACGATGTATGATGCAACATTTTCCAACAATACCAAGATCAACCTGCTCTTCAACGTCAGAACGTTCGGCAATGATATGGAGCGCTATGAGATCCGTATTTTCAAGGGCAGTACAGAGAGCTCGGCAAATCTGGTTGCAAGAAAGAATGCGGATTTTGATACGACAAAGGGAACATCCGACATTACATACAGCTGGGACACAACGGATTACAGCAAATACACGCCGGGAACCTATACGATCAGCTGTACCTCATTTTATAACTCTACAAACGGGGATGTAGTTAATCAGAAGGAAATGTTTACGGTAACACTGGAGGACTACCGCCTGATTCTGGACAGACAGTTTGTGCAGCGCCTCTACGAGAAAGTATTCCAGAGAACCGCCGATACAGCAGGCTTGAATGACTGGAGCAACAAGCTGTACAACGGAACGACGACCGGTGCGACGACTGCATGGAATTTTTTCTTCAGCCCGGAGTTCGGCAATAAAAATACAACAAACGAGCAGTATGTGAACATTCTGTATCAGGCGCTGTTTGACCGCAATGCAGATACGGATGGCAAGGCAAACTGGGTGAGCTTACTGGATAACGGAGTGTCCCGTGCGTATGTGCTGAAAGGATTTACCGATTCGTCAGAGTTCAACAATCTCTGCAGCGTGTATGGAATTCAGCAGGGAACCATAACGACGTCCGAGAACCGCGATAAGAATCCGCAGGTAACGGCATTTGTGAACCGCTTATATACGATCGCAATGAACCGTGCCGCAGATGTCAATGGTCTGAATGACTGGACGGGCAAGCTGCTGGCGAAGACAAAGACACCGAAGCAGGTGGCATCCGGATTCGTATTTTCACAGGAGATGGCCAACCGGAATCTCAGTAATCAGGAGTATGTGACGATGCTTTACCGTACGATGATGGACAGAGAGCCGGATGAGGCAGGCCTGAATGACTGGGTAACCAGACTGCAGTCAGGTACCAGCCGCCAGAGCGTATTTGACGGTTTTGCCGACAGTACAGAGTTTGACAACATTGTACGTGCATACGGATTAAAGTAAATAATACGTCCCGGTAGGACATACAGTTTCATACAGAGGAAGAAAGAGCCCGCTCTTTCGATTTGCCAGCGCGGGCTCTTTTGTATAAAGGAAACGTTGCTCTCACAGACAGGTCTGTCAGATTCTGGGGAAGAATGACCGGAAAAATTAAGGAAATATACATATTTTGTAAATTGACGTTGTCCACGGTACGTGTATAATTAAAATTGGTAGAAATATGTTATTTAGACAGAGGAAGGATCAAGATGAAGAAAAGAGTACTAGCGTGTATACTGGCGGCAGCGCTTCTGACAACCGGAATACCGGGAGGACAGGCGGCGATGGCACAGAGCCTTACGGAAACCGGAACGGAGATGGCGACAGAAGAAGTAAATCCGGAAAATATATCGGAGGAAACGGAAGCAGCATCTGTGACGGAAACAGAAGCGCAGACGTCGACAGAGACAGAGACGGAAGATGTGGCAGGAGGCTCGGAGAGTCAGGCGACAGTGACAGAGGAGACCGAAGCGGCAGAGGAGACCGAAGCGGCAGAGGAGACCGAAGCGGCAGAGGGAACCGGGAAGACAGAGGAGACCGAAGAGACGGAAGCAGTAGAGAAGACAGGGCACTTAAAGGCATCCGGCACTGTGGCAGAGGAAGCGTTGGAAGAAGACCCGCAGGCGGGTACATCCATGAGCAATGAGGAGCCGGAGAGTACATCGAATATCAAAAGCTCATCGGCGACTTACAGTGGATATACCGGAAGCTCCTATATACATAACGGGCGGTACGACAGTGGTTATAAGATTGTGAACGGAATCGACGTTTCTTATCACAATGGAGATATTAACTGGTCGGCGGTCAAGGCAGCCGGAATTGACTACGCGCTGATCCGTGTGGGATACCGCGGAATGTCGAACGGAGGATTGTTCGATGATTCCAAGTATCGGGCCAACATCCAAGGCGCATTGAATGCCGGATTAAGAGTCGGTGTCTATATTTTCTCACAGGCAACCACACAGGCGGAGGCAGCGGAAGAGGCAAATTATCTTTTAAATAGAATCTCTGGCTACAATATCACACTGCCGGTGGTCATAGATTATGAATTCGGCACAAACCATAGTGGACGTCTTGCGGATGCCAATCTGGATATTGATACGGCAACGGCAGTTGTGAATGCTTTTTGTACCACGGTGCAGTCGGCAGGATATACGCCGATGGTCTATGCGAATAAGACCATGCTGCAGTCTTACATAAGAGGCGAGATTCTGGACGACTACTATAAGATCTGGCTTGCCAATTATACGACGCAGACGACGTATGCAGGCGAGTATTACGCATGGCAGTACAGCAGCAAGGGCGGCGTGAGCGGTATAAGCGGTTACGTGGATTGCAATTTCTTCTATGTAAGAGATAATTATCAGAATGCACAGCTGTATGTGACCAGGCTGTATGAGAGCCTTCTGGAGCGTGAGCCGGATGCAAGCGGCATGAATGCATATGCCACTGCAATTTCGGAGGAGACGATGACCGCTGCCGATGTTGCGGTTGATATCATTTCCAGCAGTGAATTTAAGAATAAGAATTACACGAATGAGGTGTACGTGCGGAAGCTTTACGCGGCACTTTTTGCCAGAAGTCCGCAGGATTCGGAAGTCAGCAACTGGGTGGAGGTTCTGTCCAACGGAGTCTCACAGAAATATGTGTTAAAACAGCTGATTGAGTCGTCAGAGTTTGCGACAGTGTGCTCCTATTATATGTTTTCACCGGGAACGGTGAGCCTGACGGAGAACCGTGATCAGAACTACAATGCGACGGCGTACGTGATGCGCTGCTACCGCAAGATCCTTAGCAGGGATGCGGATGTGTCCGGTCTGAATACATGGACAGGCAAGCTGATTGCCGGAAACGGCGGAGCTGAGATCGTAAAAGATCTGGTGATGAGCGAAGAGTTTCATAATATGAACAAGTCCGATGCGGAATTTGTGGACATCCTCTATGCGGCAATGCTGGATCGAAGTTCGGACGAGTCCGGAAAGAATACCTGGCTTTCAACCTTAAATGATGGTGTTTCCTATGTCTATGTTATCAACGGTTTTGCGGGGTCGACAGAATTTGGAAATATCTGTTCCGGTTATGGAATCACACCGGGACAGGCGGAGATTACAGAGGCGAGAGACAAAAATATCAAGGTGACGCAGTATGTCAACCGGTGCTATGAGAAGGCGCTTGGAAGAAGCGGAGAGACGGACGGTATCAATTACTGGTGTTCCATCATTCTTTCGGGGGCACAGTCGCCGAAGAATGTGGCGTACGGATTTGTATTTTCACAGGAATCTGAAAACCAGAACCGAAACAATGCGGATTACACAGAAATGCTTTACAACCTGTGCCTGGACAGAGCATCTGAGGCTGCCGGAAAAGCAGACTGGGTCGGCCGGCTGGAGCAGGAAACTTCCAGAGAAGAGGTATACTGGGGATTTGCGAACTCGGAAGAGTTTGAAAATATCATCGCAAGCTACGGCCTGTAATGATTATAGAAAGGAGCATTAGGTATGAAGAAACGGATTGCAGCAATACTGTTGTTGGGATGCATGGTAATGGGAAGTATTGGGACACAGGCACAGGTATCCGCAGCAGAAGTGGCAGAAACTGTAACGGAGACGGAAACAGAAACAGAGCAGACATCTGAAGAGACGCCTGTGGACACCGCCGCAGCAGAGAGTACGGAGACCGCGGAAAATACGGAGACTGCGGAAAATACGGAGACTGCGGAAAGCACGGAGTCTGCGGAGCCTGTGAAAGCGGCAGCTGCCGACACAACAGAGAACGGGACAGAAGCGACCGCAGAGGAGATTACACATCCGACAGGTTTGATGGATCTTAACGTGATCAATGTCGGAACGATTGCAGAAGATGATGTTTTAGACGAAACAGAGGCAGACAGCAGCAAGAGTTCCAGTGTATATGCAGCAGCGTGGGATGCTTATTCGTCCAATTACGTGTATAATATGCTTTCGACGGAAGAGCGCAAATTCTGGGATGGACTGGATGCATCCTGCAGACAGGTGCTTCTTGGTACGGATAATCTGACGGATGGACATATACCGTATGTATCCTGCGGAAGCCTGAATTCAAACAGAATTACGTATGTGGCATATATGTTCCGTTACATGAATCCGCAGTATTATTTTATCAATGTGTCTTTGTATCAGGGAGGCAGCAGCAGCGGATGGTATGCGGCATTCGGTGTCTATTCTGCCTTTCAGAATGGTACGGCGAGAAGCACTGCAACACAGAGTGTGAAGAATCAGGTGGATACCTGGAAAAATACGGTCAATTCACTCAGCTCTGAGGCGGAAAAAGTAAAAATGATTCACGATCTCATTGTGCAGAAAGTGGATTATAATACGGATATTTATGGCAACTCGTTTAATGAAGATACGGCATACACACAGTCGGTATACAGCGTATTCTGCATGGATAAGACCGTCTGCGCCGGATATGCGCAGGCGTTTGAGATGATGTGCAACGGCGTGGGTGTTGACTGTATTGCGGTGACAAGTGATGACCATGAGTGGAATAAGGTGCGTATCAACGACTCCTGGTACAATGTAGACTGTACCTGGGCGGATCAGAGCACCATCGACTATGAATATTTTGAGCGGAGCGACGCCGTATATGATGCGGATCTGGCAAGCTATGCAAGCTCCCACGCAGAAGAATCCTACTGGAGTGAGTATCTTCCGGCTTGTACCTTGGACAGCGGAGCGACGTACTCCGATCCGGGAACCCTGCCGACGATCACACAGCAGACCGCACAGCCACAGATTTCGGTTACGGCGAACAACAATGTCAATTATGTGACGATAACGAGCAGTACGCCGAATGCGATCATCTATTACACAATCAACGGAGATACACCGACGCCGGCTTACACGAGATCGGAGAAATATTCGTCGACATTTACATTGAGCGGAAGCTGCACGGTCAAGGCGGTGGCAGTATGCGATACCTACTGGGACAGTAATGTGGCAAGCAAGAGTGTGACGGCAACGACAGGAACGACAGATACATCGGATACGACGGACACAACGCAGCACAAGTCGGCGCCGTTTGTAAAACTGTTGTACCAGTATGTGCTGGACCGCACTGCCACACAGTCTGAAATTGATTACTGGGTAGGGCGGCTTGAGAATGGAAGTACCGGTGCTGAGGTTGCCTACGGTTTTATCTTCAGTCAGGAGTTCCAGAATAAGAATTACAGTGATGCGGATTATGTCGAGCATCTGTATTTAAGCCTGATGGGACGTGCATCGGATGCAGATGGAAAGGCAGACTGGGTAACACATCTGAAGAATGGCGTGTCCAGACTGTATGTATTCCGGCAGTTTACGGACTCTGCGGAGTTTGGAAATCTCTGTAATACCTATGAGATTGAGAGAGGAACCGTCACATTGACCGAGAACCGGGATCAGAATTACAATGTGACACGCTTTGTAGCAAGAAATTATACCGAGTTTCTGGGACGTACCTATGATGTGGATGGTTTAAATGACTGGAGCGGACGCATTAACAGTGGATATGGAATGGAAAATGTGGCATATGGTTTTGTATTCTCACAGGAGTGTATCAACATGAACCTCTCAAACAGCGATTATGTCAAGATGCTCTATCGCGGTATTTTTGGACGTCCATATGACGATGCCGGACTGAATGACTGGGTGAGCCAGCTGAACAACGGTACCTCCAGAGAGACCGTATTCTGGGGCTTTGCAAACTCACAGGAATTTGCAAATATGGTTGCCAGTTACGGATTATAAATGGACAAAAAGTATATAAAATGCTATAGTAGCAGTAAGGGAAGGAATCCGGCAGGATTCCTTCTGTAGTATACGGGGAAAGTGAGGTATGGAGATTATGAAGAGACGTGTGTTAGCGGCTTTTCTGGCAATGATGCTCACATGTGGCGTGGCATTTCCGGGCAATGCAGTCTATGCTGCGGAAGTGACGGAGACGACGACGGAGAGTGACGCGGCTGTTGAAGAGCCGGCGGCGCAGACAGCGGATGCGGAGGCAGAAGCGAAGCCGGAGGGAAGCTCAGAGCAGCCGGAAACAACAGAAGCAGCCGAAGCAGCAGTGACAGAAGCGACCGAGACGGAAGAGACGGAAGCAACAGAGGCGGCGGAGAGCAAGCCTGCGACAGAGATGAGTGCGGCAGAAGATGTGGCTGCCGTAAAAGTGACAGAGAATATGAAGTACGCAGCTTCCGGTAAGTGCGGCGACAATCTGACATGGAGCTATCATAATGGCGTGCTTACGATCAGTGGAAGCGGTGCAATGTATGATTATCCGGTATATGATACGCCGGGATCCCCGCAGTGTATGCCGTGGTATGCTTATAAAACATCGATTACGACGGTAAATATTGCAGAGGGAGTGACATCCATCGGGGCATGTACTTTTTACGGATGCAGTTCACTGACGAGTGTGACAACACCGTCGACGATCTCAACGATCGGGTATGCGGCATTTGCAGATTGTACCCGCCTTCAACAGGCAACGATCAAGTCCGGCTTTGTGGGGGAGTCGGCGTTTATCCGCTGTACAGCACTTAATACCGTTTCGGTGGAAAGCGGTGTGACCGGATTTGGAATCAGTGCTTTTGAGAACTGTACCGGACTGACCGGCGTGTATATCAGCGATCTCGCTGCATGGTGTAGGATTGATTTTGGCGGCTATCTGGCAAACCCGCTTCAGTTTGCAAAACATTTGTATCTGAATGGTTCGGAAGTGACAAATCTGCAGATTCCGGACGGTGTGACTGCGATCAGCGATTACGCATTTGAATACGGACAGAATATTACAAGCGTAACGGTTCCTTCCAGTGTGACTACAATCGGTGATTACGCATTTTATCTTTGCAATGGCATCCGGACGGTGAATCTGCCGGCTGGCGGACTGACCCGCATCGGGGCAAGTGCATTTGACAGCTGCTCGGGAATTACCAGTATTGCAATCCCAAATAGTGTGTCCTACATTGGAACATTCGCATTTGCGTGGGCGCCGATTGAATCCGCCAATATCTATCAGGGCGTGATTGAGAGCCATGCATTTGAGGGATGCGGATGTATCTCGAATGTTACGATCGGAAGCGGTGTTACATATATCGGCGATAACGCATTTAACCGGTGTGCCGGATTGCGCACAGTGCAGTACGGCGGTTCCAGAGCGCAGTGGAGAGCGTTGGAGATCGGAGCAAATAATGAGGCACTGACCGGCGCGAGTGTCACCTGCAGCGGAAGCGGAAGTGCCAGCACCGACGGCGTGGACCGGACGAAGATTCATGTCGGCGGAACTGTAAAATACGGTTCTTACGAGCAGGATAACAATGCTTCCAACGGCGCTGAGACCATTGAGTGGACGGTACTGGATATTCAGGGTGATAAGGCGTTGGTGATCAGCAAGAAGGTCCTGGATTTCCAGCGGTATTATCCGAACCTGCAGACAACGGTTACATGGGCGAACAGCAGTATCCGTACCTGGCTGAATGATTCCTTCTATAATGCGGCGTTTAGCGATGGACAGAAGTCCGGGATTTACACAACATCGGTATCCGGTGAGTCGAATACCGTATTCGGAACATCCGGCGGATCGGCGACCGGTGATAAGATCTTTTTGCTCAGTGCATCGGAGGCTGCCAACTATCTGAATACGGACGGCAAGCGAATGGCGAACTGCACAGAGTATGCTCTTAGCAGAAACGGCGACCCGGCGCTTCGCAATACAAATACACAGAGCTCTTACTGGTGGCTGCGGACTCCGGGCATCTATACATATGATGCCATGTATGTACATTACACAGGTTCGCTCCGCTACGACGGTATGGCAGTGGCGAATGTGATCGGCGGTGTCCGTCCGGCAATGTGGGTAAATAAGAATGTGGTCGAGGTCGTGCCGGAAAGCAACCGGGTGATTACGGAAGATCCGATTGAACAGTTTGTAACCCGGCTGTATCAGGTCTGCTTAAACCGTGAACCGGATGATGCGGGCTTAAATGACTGGGTGAACAGATTGTCATCCGGACAGGCATCCGGTGTGGAGGTGTCATACGGATTCGTGTTCAGCCAGGAATTCCAGAATTACAATTACTGCAACACCGATTATGTAAAGCAGCTCTATCGCGCGTTCATGGGACGTGAATATGACCAGGGCGGTCTGGATGACTGGGTCGGCAGACTTGAGACAGGAACGACCAGGGAGGAAGTATTCAACGGATTTTCGCAGAGCGAAGAGTTTAACAATCTGTGTACCCAGTACGGTATTACGAGGGGAGACGGTATTGCGGTTCCACAGTACGGAACAGTTCCGAGAGGAGCATGTACGGTCTGCGGTGCCACAGACGGTGTGACGGCATTTGTGACCAGACTTTATAATATCTGCCTGGACCGCAATCCGGATACGGACGGATTAAACGACTGGACGAACGGACTGTGGGATCACACAAAGAGCGGCGGTTCAGTAGCGCAGGGATTTATTTTCTCCCAGGAGTTTAAGAATAAGAATCTGAACGACAATGATTATGTGGAGTATCTGTACCGTGCATTTTTTGACCGGAGTGCAGATGCGGGCGGCAAGGCAGACTGGGTAAGCCGCATGCAGACGCAGGGATACAGCAGGGAAGATGTATTTAACGGATTTGTCGGCAGTGAAGAATTCAATAATCTGTGCAAAAAGTATGGAATAACGAGAGACTAAAGCGGGATGACAGAGTTTGCAATCTGCGTCAACCAGAGATAGGGAGGAACTGCATGAAAAAGATACGAAGATCGCTGGCGGTTTTTATTGCTGCTTTTGTCATGATTACAGGGGCAGGTCTTCTGACGGAGAAGACCGTTTCAGTGCAGGCGGAGGATAATGTCACCGCGTTTGTAGACCGGATGTATCAGGTGTGTCTTGGCCGTACGGCGGACGAGGAAGGCAGAGCAGACTGGGTGAACCGTCTGCAGACCGGAGAGGCGAGAGGCGCTGATGTGGCGTACGGATTTGTGTTCAGTACGGAATTCCGCAATATGAACCTTTGCAACAGCTGCTATGTGGACGCCATGTATCAGGCGTTTTTCGGACGCACGGCAGATGAAGCCGGAAAGGCGGACTGGATGAATCGTCTGGCAGAAGGGCAGACCAGAGGAGCGGTCATGACCGGCTTTGTCAATTCGGAAGAATTTTCTGCGCTATGCGCTTCCTATGGTATTGAGAGTGGAAGCGGCGACTGGAGCGACATCAGTATTCCGATTCTCGGCAACTGCTCCTGGTGCGGTGCTGACAATGATACGATTACAGACTTCGTGACCAGATTGTACCGCATCTGTCTGGAGCGCGAGCCGGATGAGGCAGGGCTTGCAGACTGGAGTACACAGCTTGCTAACGGTGCCGAGGGCAGCCAGGTGGCGTATGGTTTTATATTCAGCACAGAATATAAGCAGAAGCATACGTCTAACACAGAGTTTGCAACGATGCTGTATCACACGATGATGGACCGTGAACCGGATGAGGCAGGCCTTACAGACTGGGTGGACAAGCTTAATTATACGAATACCAGAGAGTATGTGTTTAATGGATTTTTATTTAGTACAGAGTTCGCAAGACGATGTGCAGCAAGTGGAATCCATATTGGAAATGCGATTGAGACACCGGATGATACGGATGCCTGGCAGATGAATATTCAGATTCTGGCACTTTGCAACGAGCAGCGTCAGAACAATGGTCTGGAAAAGCTTATGACCAGAGAGGATCTGTGGGAGCAGGTGGCACAGGTACGTGCCGGGGAGATTGTGAACTATTTTTCGCACACACGCCCGAATGGCTCAAGCTGCTTTTCACTCTATGATGAGGCGGGGCTGGATTACCGTGCTGCTGGAGAAAATATTGCGGCAGGATACTACGGAGCATCTGCTGTGGTGGATGGCTGGATGAATTCTACGGGACACAGAGCCAATATTTTAAGTGAGTCGTATGACTATCTTGCGACCGGCTATGCGACAGGGGGAGCTTACGGTACGAATTATTGTCAGAATTTTCTTGGAGACTGGTAAACAATAAAAAAGAAAGGGGGAAATTCCGGGCGGAATTCCCTTTTGAGGTACAAAATGAGAAAAATAAGAATGATAATTGGCACAGTATTGTGCGCTATGGTGCTGGCACTCGGAAACCGTATGCCGGTAATGGCAGAGGAAGTGGTATCTGAGGAATTAAAAGCGGCAGACACGCTGAATTTAACGGTATCGTATCCATCAGACATCAAGTGCGGGGAAGAGGTGACATTTAAGCTTCTGGCGACCGGCGGGAGCGGTACTTACAAATACCGGATTGCTTCGCTGACGGATGCGCAGCAGAATTTTGTCTATGATATCAGCTATGGGTCAAACAGTGTCTACGGAGATAGCGATGAGTTCAAATTCACCTTTTATGCGTCAGGTACGTATTATATCCGGTTTGGTGTCATGGATATGGGATCGACACCATACCAGACCAAGACGACAGGGCTGCTGGAGTACCCCATCGTAATTAACGATCCGAATTATCCATCGGTGGAAGAACTCGTGGCAAATGTTGCGGGCGAATGTGAGAAGAGCTGCTCGACCGATTTTGATAAGGCGGTCTGGCTGCATGACTGGATTTTAGATCACGCGGATTACGACTATACGTACAGCTATTGTGCGGCAGAGGGCGTTCTGGCGCGCGGAAAGGGAACCTGTGAGTCATATCACAGAGCCTATGTGATGCTTTTAAATAAGGTCGGTATTCCAACGGGACGGATTGCCGGAAATGGACATGTGTGGACAGCGGCGCAGCTGGATGGAAAATGGTATCAGATTGACAGCACCTGGGATGATATGGGAGCGTCCTACAAAGGAACGTTTTATGAGCATCTGTATTTTGGATTGAATGACGATATCATGAAGCTGGTACACAGTGACCATACACAGCCGGTAGAAGGATATGAGTGCAACTCTCTGGAAGAGAATTATTTTATTAAGACCGGGGAGATACATCAGTGGTCGGATCCATTTGCTGAGAAGATCCGTCAGAAAATTGCAGCAGGGGAGACCAGCTTTACACTTGCGGTGAATAGTGATCTGCCGGAGAGCGTTGCAAATGTGATTTACCGTCTTGTGGCGTATGAACTTTCCAGTGAGAACTGGACGAATGCAACGCTGAGTGCGTCTTATGACAAGCAGAAGCTGACCTGCAGCGTAACCGTAAAAACACCGGAAAACAACGGCGGAGACAATGGAAACAGCGGAGGCAGCGGATCGAATGACGGTAACAATGGCGGAAATACAGGCGGAGGCAGCGGATCGAATGACAGTAACAATGGCGGAAACACAGGCACGGACAACGAAAACAGCGGCAACACGGGAACGACGCTGACCGGCAAGCAGCGGTTTGCATCACTTTTATATGAAAATGCACTCGGCAGGTCGGCAGAACAGAGCGAACTGGATTATTGGGCGCAGGAGCTGACAAACGGAAGAACGGGTGCGGAAGTGGCATACGGATTTTTGTTCAGCGAGGAGTTTCAGAATCATAATTATAACAATGCAGATTATGTGGAACATCTGTATCTGAGCCTGATGGGACGTGCATCGGATACGGACGGAAAAGCGGGCTGGGTCAAGACATTGGAAAACGGAACCTCCAGACTTTATGTGTTCCGCCAGTTTATCAATTCAGAGGAATTCCAGCAGCTGTGCAATACGTATGAGATCCAGAAGGGCGATGTCTCATTGACGGAAGAGCGCGACCAGAACTATAACGTTACATGTTTCGTTGCCAGAAATTATACACAGTTTTTAAGCAGGAATTATGATACAGACGGTTTGAATCACTGGTGTGAAGCAATCAACCATCATACGCAGTCCATGCAGGAGATTGCCTATGGATTTGTCTTTTCCACAGAGTGCAGTAACAAGAATTTGTCGAATACCGAATATGTAAAAATGCTGTACCGCGGATGCTTTGACAGAGAGGGAGATGATGCGGGAATAAGCGATTGGACAAATGCACTGAACTCTGGTATGATGGACAGGACACAGGTATTCTGGGGGTTTGCAAATTCACAGGAATTTGCAAATATGGTAGAAAGTTATCATTTATAAATAAAAGGGAATGACAATATGAGCAAAGCATTGATTGTAGGTGCGGCAGGTTTTGTTGGAAGTTATCTCGCACGTGAGTTAAAAGATCATCATGGAATGGAGGTTCATGCGACAAAACTGGCGCATGAACAGCTGGAGATACCCGGAGTGGCAATTCATGACTTAAATATTTTGAATAAGGATGAGATTGTTGCGTTGCTGTACGAGGTGCGTCCGGATTACATTTTTCATCTGGCGGCACAGAGTTCCGTCAGTGTGGCATGGAAGAATCCGGGACTTACGATTGACATCAATGTCAAGGGAAGCGTGAACCTGATGGATGCGGTGCGTGAGCTTTTTTACAAACCGCGGGTGCTTCTGATCGGATCCGGTGAAGAGTACGGGCATATCCGGGAAGGGGAAACGCCGATCAAGGAGGACAATTACCTTCGGCCGGGCAATATCTATGCGGCAACGAAGGTCTGCCAGAATATGATCGCCAGCATCTATACGCAGGCGTATGATATGCAGCTGATGATGGTCCGGGCATTCAACCACATCGGTCCCTGCCAGTCGCCGATCTTTGTCATCTCGGATTTCTGCAAACAGGTAGCGGAGATCGAGGCGGGAAAGAAAGAACCCGTGATGTATGTCGGAAATCTGGCGGCAAAGCGGGATTTTACGGATGTGCGAGACGTTGTGCGCGCGTATGCGCTTCTGGTACAGAGCGGAACCGCAGGTGAGACTTACAATGTCGGTAGCGGACACGCCCACGAGATCCGGGAGATTCTGGATCTGATTATCTCACTTTCACCAAAGGAGATCCGGGTGGAGATTGACCCGAATAAGATCCGGCCGGTCGATGTTCCGATTATTGAGGCGGATATTACCAAATTAAACGCGGCGACTGGATGGAAACCGCAGATTCCGTTGGAGCAGACGATTCAGGAGATTCTGGATTACTGGCGAGAGAGAGTATAGAGTGATGGAGGAGATTGAGCGAATGGAAAAGATGTTTTCTTCGGAAGGGGTTACAAAGTCAGACCGTATGCTTCACACACCCGGAATGTTTGCCAAAAATCATTTGCTCTATGTGCAGGAGGTAGGAAGACTGGAAAGCCTCGTACCGCATGTGTGCAGGCGGGAGAATCTGGATTCTTATCTGATTTTTGAAGTGGTTGCAGGAAAGGGAAGTATTTCCACGGAAGGACAGACGATTGAACTGCATAAGGGTGAGTGCGTGTGGATCGATTGTCACAAGGCCTTTGAACATGTCAGCAGCGAGGATGAGCCGTGGAAGCTGGCGTGGGTTCATTTTAACGGAAACTGTGCAGCGGAGTTCTATGAGCTGTTTCATAAAAAAAATGCGGTGCCTGTCTTTAAGGCGAGCGAGAAAGCGGATGTCGCAGAGCTGATTGGGAAGATCCTTGAAGGCGTAAAGGAAAATGCGTCCGAACTGGCGATTCACAGTATGCTGACGCAGCTGGTTACGGGATGTCTGCAGGAGACGACCGGCAAAGATACCATGGAGGAGGTTCGCGAGTTTATCAATGCAAATTTTGCGGAGCCGGGTATCTATACATTGCTGACAGATCGTTTTGGTATGGAGCAGAGCCTGTTAGAGCAAAAGTTCCTTGGCAGCTACGGCATCAGTGTGCGGGATTATATTTTGAATCGCAGGTTTAATGCGGCAAAAGAATTGCTGCGTTTTACGATTCAGCCGATGAGTGAAGTAATTACAGAATCCGGAATCGGCAATGAAGATTTGTTCTACCAGCTGTTCCGGGAGAATGAGAATATGACGCCGGAAGAGTACCGGAAGAATTGGGCACAGTGGATTAAAGATTAAAGAAAAGAGGAAAAAGCATGAGTTACATGGAGGCTTACAAAGAGTGGTGCACAAACCCGTATTTTGACGAGA